>Ga0190360_1000229_pt1 | contig 31570 bp, 26 predicted proteins | sample 48721834_MG_FD_161271 | JGI IMG/M metagenome (GOLD analysis project Ga0190360, IMG submission 161271) | Hydrothermal vent microbial mat bacterial communities from Southern Trench, Guaymas Basin, Mexico - 4872-18-3-4_MG | ecosystem: Environmental > Aquatic > Marine > Hydrothermal vents >...
AATTCTTCAGGTTTTCGGTACATATCAAGCATTGACCCTTGCATTCCCCTCAAAAATTCACTAACAATATCAAATGGTGCTTGTGCAATACTCATAAATTGTATTGGATAACCTAATTTTTTCATCTTACTTTCATATACATTAATTTCTGTAAACCAATTAATAAAATAATCAACACTTTTTTGAAGTGTTTCAAGCATTTTTTTAGTTTCAGGTAGCATCAGAAAAAAAGGTAAACTAAGCATAGACATATATCCACTTACTAAATTTATTATAGTTGGAAAATTACTGAACCCTTTAAGATATTTATAATGTCTTGGCAATATTTTTCTAACTGCAAATCCAGTTGGGTCTTCAAAAAATTCTTCATATTCATTTGCTTTCATATGTTCTCCTTCGACAAATTGATATGGTTGGTGGTCATTCAATCGTATTTCATCTCGCTCTGCTCCGGGATACTTGAAGAAATTAGCACCTACAATATCAAAATATTTGGCTGGATAATATACCATAATAGGCGGGACTTGATCCCAATTGTATTGCGAGAATACTTCAATAGCAGCTTGTACAGTAAGTTTAGGATTATAAAGTCCATCCTTTTTTGATATTCCCTTCTGTTCTGTAGGATAAAAAGTGCTCATTGGTGTGATAGGAACTCTATCTGGCTCTTTTAATGAAATGGCGTCCATAACTCTTTTATTTCTTTCTTTATATAATTTTCTTGGACTTTTTTCAGACATTTTTATCAACTCATCCATTTATCAGCTAATTTTACTGCATCCATTGCAGTATCACCATATGCATCGGCTCCGACATAATCCACTATACTATTATCAATAGTACCTCCTCCAATCATTATTTTTATGCTATTTCGTAATCCTGATTTATTAATTTCCTCGATTATATTTTTCATGGAATCAAATGAAATTGTCAGAAAACCGCTTAATGCCAAAATACTTGGTTTAAATTCCTTTATTTTTTCAATAAAAACGCTAGCATGAACATCTACTCCTAAATCTAAAACTTCATAACCATTAGTTTCAAGTAAAAATCTTACAATATTTTTTCCAATATCGTGGATGTCATCTTTAACGGTACCTAGTAATATTTTTCCCTTCTTTTTTTCTGCTTCAGTCCCTTTTAGTTTTGGACCTAGTATTTCAAATATTTCTCGTAAAATTTCTCCAGACATTATTAAATCTGGTAAAAAATACTCGCTTTTTGCAAATAAATCACCAACTTTTTTCATTGCCACTCTAACTTCTTGCATTATTTTCATCGGATTTTCATTATTTTTCAAACGTTCTTTTAAAATGTTTAGGACAGATTCTTCGTGCAAATTGACAATTTCCTCTATAAAATCAGCCAATTTTAGACCTCACTTTCTTACTTTATAAAATTTTTCGTTTAATAAATTTCTAAAACTTTTTCTATTCAGTTCTTGAATCAATAATTTATTTAGTTTTTTTAAATCTTTTGTTATATTATTTTTGAAGTAGAATTAAAAAAAATTAATTAATTTATATTTATCTTTTTAGTACCTAATATAAGTCCATGCAAGAGATTTGAAACTAAAATAGAAAATAATTTAATATTTTGATCAAAAAATTAATTATATTTAAATTGAAATATCAAAATATTTAATATAACAAATAATTAATACCGCTTATCCAGATCAGGTTTTATGTTCCTCTTTATATTTTCTCATTTTTTTGATTATATCAATTATATCATCGCAAATTTCATTATATTCACATTCTGAGCAACTCCATTCGTAATCACATTCAAACCTTTTCTTATCGCCTGCTATATCTGCGGGTATTTGACCAGCCTCTATTTTTTCTACTTTTTTTCGAATTTCGGTGTCTGCATATATTTCCTTGATACTATCCGATATCTTTTCCAAATCTGAAATTTTTTCCTCTGAAGTTGTTATAAAAACAATTTCAATCTTGGAAATTTCAAAAAATTGCTTCTTTATATGAAATACTAAAAATTCTCCCAAATTTTTCAAATTAAACCCTGATTGGACAATTTCCTTATTTAAACGAATCCAAAATTTGCGAGGAATAGCTCTAATCATAAAACCCTTTATTATATTAAATACTGATAAATGAATTTGGAGTTTTCTATATAAATCTGGGGAAATCGGTCGTTCTGAATAAATAAAAATTATTTGCGAAAAAGGGAAAACTGATTTTTCAGGTATATCTTTGGAAATTTCGGGCCCAAAAACCGTTATCTTACCATCAGATATCTCATCATTTTGAATAACAGGGACTAATAATCTACAGCTCGGCGTTTGGGCATTTCCAAGTTCTAAATATGTATCTTCACCTAATACCAAGGAAAATTCATCGTCAGATAGAAAATTAGTTTGCAAATTATTAAATAATTCCTTAACATTTGTATTTATTTTATATTCATGTTTATATTCGGATCCTAAATCGTTTCTTATGTTAAATATTAATTCTCTGATTTTATTAAGTAATTCTTCCATTTTTGAGTCATCAAATCCATGAATAACGATTTGATTATTTTTTAGTCTTTTAATAATTTCTCTAAAATTTTCCTTTAAAAATTAGATCAATAGATGTACTATTTAAAAAAATATATTTCAGATATATGAGAATAGATTATAGATAAATTTTTAATAACCAATTAAATTAATTTAATTATGTCACAAATTGTTGTCTTAGGTGGTTGTGGAGCTGTTGGATCTCATGCCGTTAAAACATTAGTAGCGTTTGAAGATTTTTCAGAAATTATTATTGGCGATGTAGCTTCCCAAAAAGCTCAAGATTTAATTAAAGAAATAGGTTCTGATAAAGTTTCATTTTTAAAAGTTAATGCATTAGATCCAAACGATATAAAAAATGCAGTTAAAAATGCTGATGTTGTGTTAAATTGTATTGGCCCCTTCTATAAATTTGTTCCACTTATTTTAAAATCCGTTATTGAAGTAGGTATAAATTATGTTGATATTTGTGATGATGTGGACGTGACTAAGGAGATATTGACATGGGATTCAATGGCAAAAGATGCGAATATCTCTGCTGTAATTGGGATGGGGAGTAGTCCGGGTGTAACAAATCTACTCACCAAATTTTGTGCAGATCAGTTATTGGATTCTGTTGAATCTGTTGATATTTATCATGCTCATGGGGGTGAACCTGTAGAAGGTCCGGGCGTTGTGGCACACCGAATCCATGCTATGCTATTAGATATACCAATGTTTCTCGATGGAAAACTGAAATATGTTAAATATTTTGAAGATAGCGGTATTGCCCTTCAAGAAATAGTAGAATTCTATAAGTTAAAAGGAAAATATAAAGTTTATCCATACCCACACCCTGAACAAATTACTATTCCTAAATATATAAAAAATATAAAAAGAGTTACAAACAAAGGTACTGTTCTACCACAAGAATATTACGATTTAACAAGAGAAATAGTAAAATTAGGGATAACAAGTGATATCCCAATAGATGTAAATGGTCAAATGGTAAAACCAATTGATTTTGCAATATCATATATAATTAATCAGCGCGAAAAAATATTAAAAAAATTAAATTTTGGTAAACAAAGAGGGTGTGTTAAAATTGTAGTCAAAGGTCTAAAGAAAGGTAAAAATCATACATATATTTTTCAATTAGCTTCAGAAGGAGGGCAAGCAATGGGCGAAGGAACTGGAATTCCTGCAGCTTTTGGCGCAATATTAATGAAAAAAGGTAAAATAAAAAATAAAGGTATTTTTCCTCCTGAAGGTGGAATTAACCCCTTAGATTTTATAGGCATGATGCAAAAATTTCTTAAACTTAAAAAAGTAGGCGATGAAAAAGAAGGTTCACCACTAATAATTGAATCCATTAACGCAGATGGAAAAATCAATCGACTAACATTTTAAGTTAGATTTCTATGCTTAAAATTAAGTGTATTTTATAAATTCTTTTTAAAAATTCTCTCAATTTATTTTCTAAATAATAATTTTTTAAATTATTAAACTCATTTGGTCATCTTTAGGAATATATTAATAATTTTAAAAAAATAAATACTAAACTTCAAAATATTGAGAGTATTAATTTTGGCAATTAAAATTAAATCATCAAGTTTTTTATTAATTGGACTATCAATAAGCGTTTCCATGGTCTCACTTACTGATTCTATGGTGAATGTTGTATTACCTTACATTTTGAGTGATTTGAAAATTGCATTTACAATGGCAAGCTGGATAAGTATTGCTCCCTTATTGTTAATAACTTGTTTGATTGTAATATTTGGAAGGCTAGGCGATATAATCGGTAGAAAACGATTTATAATTTTGGGAATTACTATTTATATGGTCGGAGCAATTTTATGTTCTACTTCAATATCTGGAATGTTTCTAATTGGTTATCGTGGAATACAAGGGGTCGGTTCTGCATTATTGATTTCAAATATTTATGCCATACCAAAAGATGTTTTCCCACCCCATAAACATGGACAAGCAATATCTATTATTACATTTGGCATTTACATCGGGCTAACTATCGCACCATTTTTGGGTGGTTTTTTAATTGATTATTTGAATTGGCGTTGGATATTTTTAATCTGTCTGCCAATTGAAATTATTGGTCTTATTATAATTCAATTTACTTTTAAATCGAAAGTGAAAAGATTTAATAAAGAAAAATTTGACTATATAGGTGCAATTCTGCTTGCTTTAATGCTATTAACTCTTTACTTGGCTTTAACTCTTGGTAATCAAATTGGATGGGATGTTCTAATAATTATTATGTTTGTAATATTTGGGGGGACTTTGATAGGATTTATTTTATCTGAACGAAAAATTGAAACCCCCATGATACCATTAAATCTATTTAAAAAACTTAATTTTACTACATCAACTTTTGCAGCACTTTTATTTTATATATCAACAATGAGCGTTGGATTTTTATTGCCCATTTACTTTAAAGTATGTTTTGGATATTATGGACTTATTATTGGTTTAGTACTTTTCCCAATGCCCTTATTTATGAGTATATTTACTCCTATTTCAGGATTTTTGTCAGATAAATTTGTAAATAGAAAAATAAGTATATCTGGATTGATAATACTTTTCATTTTCTTTATATTTATGAGTTTTCTTGATTTTAATCCACCTTATTCATTTATTTTTTTAAGTATTGGAGGAATAGGACAAGGCCTTTTTACTGCTGCAAATGTTGGAATGATAATGGACTCCGTAGACCCAAGAAAAAGAGGTATAGCATCTTCAATTTCTACAATGATGCGAACTATTGGCCAATCAAGTTCCTATGCAATTTCAACTGCCATTTTGGGTGTATTTCTTCCTTTTAATATATTGAATGCAATCTTGTCGGGAAATATTTCTCTATCACCTGATCAAATCGAATTATTTACTTCAAGCTTGCATACAACATTTCTATTCATGTCATTTTTCTCATTAAGTTCTTTAATTTTAATTTTAATTCAATTTTTTAATAAAAATAAAAAATAAAAACTATCTAAATGATTATATCCTCTCATTTTTCAATTAGAACATCTTAAAAAGTTAGACTAATTTAAATCAAAAAAATTATTAAAAATTGTTTATCAAATCAAAAAATTTTCGATTTTTTCATTATGACATTGTTATTTACGCCCTTTTATGAAATAAATATTTATATGTGATACTACCTAATTGTCTAAAAATGAATTGTTTGATTTGTGGTGAGATAAAATGAAAAATACTTTTGGAGATATTCCCGATTTTCCCACGAAAAAATATTTCCCTATGGCAAGAAATCTAATGACTACATTATATGAATCTGGATGGGATTACTTAAAGATGGCCCTTACTGAAACAGTCCATAATTTCCAAGATATCGTAAATATTCGACTAAATGATGCAATTCAAACCTCAAAATTAATTTTGGATGGAAAACTTGGAATTCCACCTGAATTAGTCTTCACTTTTTCATTATTTGTACCAGTCCTAGGAATTAGGTCAGACCTACAACAAGGTACAAATGTTCTATTATTTGGAAGGTCTGCAGATGTATCTTTTACTGTAATTGATGACCTTACTCGTGATATTTCTTTTATTTTAAATACACATCTAGAACAAGGACTCCCGGCAAATTGGTATATTGTAAATAATGAAGACGAATTTATGAATAGACGACACATGAAATTGGGTTTTAAAATAAAAGATATCCCAAAAAAAACTAAAACACTTAAAAGAATGGGAGCCCATTTACGAGATATTTTAAAAGATGTCCGTAATGAACGTACACCTCAATGGAGAACTAGCGATTATTATTGCGTCATGTTATATTCTGGTGGTATGTGTAATGCAGGTCTTGAATCTTCAAATTATGAAATTTTAAGTTATATATGGGAAGGGATTAATATTGATAAAATTGGATGGGACCAATATTTTACGTGGTATCCTTGGCCAACATTTCTTGAAACATTAATGAGAATGCCCAGAAGATCTTCTATTTTGAGGTTTTGTGGTCTTATTTCCAATAATAAACACTATATTAACCAAATGCAATTTCCTGGAATTTGCGGAAATCCAGGTGATTGGTTTATAAAAACTATCCCTGAAACTATTGATAAATTATGGTATGTAAAAATGGAAGAAGGTCTTCCAACTCCTGCTCAAACATTGGGGTTCTCGGCGCCTGATTGGAGAAAATCAAGAATATTTGAAGATAATAAATTTGATTATATCTATCCTAAAGGTGAAAAAATAACTCCTGAAGGATTAGGACTTACAAAAGAAGAAATGCTTAATGGTGTATATCTAGATATTAATCATGAAACTCCATTAAATGAAAAAATTGATGAATCAAAAATAATTTCATTAGGAATGGGTAAAAAAACAAAAATTATCAAAGATTTAACCGTAAACTAATAAATTGAAAAAGTATTAAAGTAAATTATCCAATAAAGGACTTCTCACAAATTCTGTTGCCGATGATAAGCAGATATTTTTATTTAAAAACTGCCTTTTTTCATTAGCAATGGAATTTGTAAAAAATCTAATAAAGTAGGTTCAATATTTATCATTTAAAAATTTAACATAAGCAATTTAAATTGTGATTTATTGTGATTAAAGAAATACAAAAAGAATTAGAAGAAGTTCGGTCAAAAATTCCGCCAGATTTGTTCTTAAAATTAATACAGGAATTATATTTTCAAACTTCTTGGGAATTAATAAAATATTTAATTGAATATGAAGATATTGACCCAAACATTATCTTTAAGCACCAATTAGAAATTTGTAAAAAAACTGGAAAACAAGGCGCAAATTTACTTAAGATTTTCCAGTTTTCTGGTAATTCTTTGGAAAAATTAGTTAAACAATTTGCATTTGCAGCCTATAATATGGGTATTAAGGCCGAAATTAAATTTAAAAGCGAGGAAGAATGTGAATTGACTTTCAAAAAAAATTGTGGACATGGACTTAAAATTAAGGAATATAACCTACCTTTTAAATGTAATACTTGGTGTGAAACTCACTTTAATTCTGAGATTAAATCATTAAATTCGCAATTTGCTATTAAATTAATCGAGGGTTTGCCACAAAATAAAAAGTATTGTCGATTTTTGATATATAAAACAAAATAAAATTCTTTTAATGATTAATCAAACCATGAGAATTAAAATAAAATACATTATTGATATTATTTTATTAAATTAATTATTAGAAAGTTTCTATTAATACACCAATTAAGCAGAAATTATAAGATCAACGCAAGATTTGGGGATATTTATTTATAACTTTTTTAAATTTTTAATATTGATAAAATCAATTATGATTTTTGAATAATAATATTAATGATTAAATTTTTTTATTGGAATAATTTTTAAATTTGAATAAATATCGTAATACAAAATATTTTAAAATTATGCTGTAAAATTGCTATTTAATTTCAATAAATTTAGTTCTTCTTTAATAAAGTTTCAAGTCAAAAAATAATTGATTATTGATTTTAAATTTTAAAATTATATTTAAAATATAGATTTGTATCTTAGAATATAGAGAATATAGGAGAATATGAAATATTAAACAAAGGAATTAAATTAAAAATTTTAAATTCTAAGTTTCAAAAAAATAAATTTTCTATGTAAAATGATAATTAAAGCATAAAAAGAAGGTGTTAACTTTTACAGATAAAAGAAAATGGATAGTTACATCTGCTTGGCCTTATATTAATGCAGTTCCTCATTTAGGAAATTTGATTGGATCTGTTTTATCAGCGGATGTTTTTGCACGGTATTGCAGGTTAAAAGGAGATGAAGTAGTTTTTGTTTCAGGCTCTGATGAACATGGGACACCAGTAGCTGTATCTGCCCTACAACAGAATTTGAGTTGCGAAGATTTAATTAAAAAAAACCATACATATATAAAAAAATTATTTGAAAAATGGCAAATATCTTATGATAATTATACTGAAACACATAATCCAACGCACATTGAATTTGTGAAAGAATTTTTTTTACAAGTTGAGAAGAATGGATATATTTTTGTAAAGGAAGAGGACGTTTTATTTTGTAAAAATTGTAAATTATACTTACCAGATCGATTTGTTGAAGGGACTTGTCCATTTTGTCACTTTGAGAGTGCTAGAGGCGATCAATGTGATAATTGCGGGCATCTTTTAACTCCTACGCAGCTTATTGATTATCATTGTAAAAGTTGTGGCGGAAAGAATATAGAAATCAGAAAAACTAAACAATGGTACATGGATTTTCCAAAATTAGAGCCTAAATTAAAAAAATTCATTGAAAATGAAAAGTTTTCGATCAATGCAAAAAATATTTGCAAAAATTTTATTAAGGATGGTATTCCCGCTCGTTCAGTAACGCGAGACTTAGATTGGGGAATTCCTGCACCATTTAAAGGAGCTGAAAACAAGGTTATTTATGTTTGGTTTGAAGCTGTTTTGGGCTATATTTCTGCTGTTAAAGAGTGGGCTGAAAAAATTAGAGATGACCCAAAATTATTTGATTATTTTTGGAGAGATAAATCATGTCGATCAGTTTATTTCATAGGTAAAGATAATATTATTTTTCATTTAATTATATTTCCCGGTCTTATTTTTGCATATAACGAAAACCTTACTAAAAATGAGAAATTTACGCTACCATATAACATTTCAACAACTGAATTTTTAATGTATGAAGGTGGCAAATTTTCTAAATCGCGGAATCGAGGGATATGGATTGATGAAGCATTAGAAATTGCACCATTAGATTACTGGCGCTATTATTTAATTAAAAACCGACCAGAAACGAAGGATGCCTCATTTTTGTGGGACGAATTTATTGCATCAATAAACGAACTTAATGATGTTATCGGAAATTTTATCCATCGAATTTTAACTTTTATAAATAAATATTTTGACTCAACAATTCCGTTTCCTCAAGAATTTGATAATGATGATATTAATTTAAATAATCAAATTAAAGATTCTATTAAAAAAGTAGAGGCATTTTATGAGGAAATTAAATTGAAGAGTGCATTAAAAGAAATTGTCGATCTTACTAGAATTGGTAATAAATATTTAAATGATAAACAACCATGGCACTTAATTAAAGAAAATAAAACTAAAGCTGGAACAATTTTGTTTCTATGTGTTCAACTTGTCTATATTGTTGCCATTCTATTAGCCCCAATCATTCCTTCCTCTTCAAGAAAAATATTCCAAATGTTAAATAAATCAGATGACCTTAATTCTCATAATTGGTCAGAAATTTTCAGTTATTCAATCAAATCAGGAGATAAAATTAATGCACCAATCCCTCTTTTTAAGAAATTTAAAAAGGCAGACCTTATTAATAAATATAATAAACTTAAAAAGAAATAATAACAAAGTTTACATTACATTTTTTCTTTTTTATAGATTTTTGATAAATATTCCAATTATTATTGATATTAATGAACAGTAAAAAAGGATATTATATAAATCTCAAATTTTTATTAAATTACCAAACTTGAGGTTGTTCTTTTTTAAAAGGATGTACCCTAACTGCTTTTACAGGACAATATATTTCACAATTATAGCAGGTCATACAATCATCAAAATATACGATTTTTGCCTTTTTGGACAGATTGTCCAACCTAATTACATCAGTTGGACAGCAATCGACGCATATTCCGCAACCAATACATTTTTTTATATCAATTTTTAAAATCATTTTGATTCTCCTTTTAAAAATTCTAGATAAAATAAGATGGATTTATCTTCATTTCCTCAATAAAAAATTCTGGTTCATCAGTGTTTTTATTCTTTCTTACACAAATCCATTTTAACCAATTTTTATCATCTCTCTTAGGAAAATCTTCCCGATAATGTTCTCTACGGCTTTCTGTTCGTATTAATGATGCTCTTAAAAATAATTCTGCACTGAGCAACATATTTTCGACTTCTTTTATTTTAACCAAATTGTGATAGTCTGTTGCAAATAAGTTGTTTAAATCTTTTCTTTTCATTTCTCTAATTTTATCTAATGCATTCTTTAATCTATTTTTGCGTTTGACAATTATTATATTATATGGAAAAATTATTTTTTGTATTTTATTAAGGAGTTCATCAGGTGTTATTCCCGATTTTTTATTCAATGGCTCAAATAATCTTATTTTTAACGATTCAATTAAATTATAATCTAATTGATAATCTTGGACATTTTTTATATATTTAGCAACTTCTATCCCTGCTTTAGCCCCACTAACATGACAATGAGCACTTGACATACCATTTAAAGAAGTAACACCAATATCTTGGCAATCTCCTACAGCAAACAATCCTAGAATAGAACTTTGATATTTTAAATCTGTGACAATTCCGCCCATCATATTTTGCAAAGTAGGCATCCAAACATTTTTCATTTTTAATGGATCAATATTCAATTTTCTTAGTTTAGCCAAATGTAAAGGCATCCATCCACCCATTTCATCAATAAATAATCGGAATATATCATCAATTTTTGTACAATCTAAATAAATTGGTGGGCCATGACCTTTTTTAACTTCTAATGCCATTGCTTTAACTAAATTTGAAACATCAGCTTTATCTTTAAGATTTGGTTCATATATTTCCATAAATGGATAGCCTTCTCTATTTTTGAATTTAGCTCCAGCTTGACATAATGGCCCTGTTCCCTCAAATCCCCAGTATGGTGAACCTGTATTAAAAAATAAGAATTCCATATTACGAAGTGTCGCTCCTATTTCGTAGGCTAATTTATAACTTGATCCGGTTGTTGCTTGAGTACATGCATAATTTCCTCTAAAACTATTATTTGATGCAGCTAATACTATTGCTTTTGATTTAAATATATAAAATTCACCTGTTATGCGGTTAAATCCAATAGCCCCAGCAATTTTTTCATTGTCTTTTGTTTTTAAAAGGTCTGTAATAAAGATTTTATTGAATATTTTTACTTTACGTTTTCTTGCTTGATCTAATAAAGCCTTTACAATAGCCTCCCCGCCAACTAAATTCTTTCTTTTTAAACGTGGAAATATTAAATATTTTGCAAAAGGTACTCCTCTATTTGGTAATCTAATATATCTTCCCATATCTTTGGATTTAATAAAATCCACTATTTGATTGGGATTAAATAGACCATTAGTACCTTTTGTTCTTTTATTCAATAATATTTTCTTAAAACTCTTTAATACTGCCTTAACTATTGCAATTTTTAATCTACTTATAATTCGAATTATGTACCCTAACGAGATTTTTTGAAATTCGATTCCAAAATCTTCTAAATCTTTTAATCGTTGATAACTCATACTAATTATATGGTTAAGAAATTTAGGCTCAATAATTCCCTCCATGGTTTTTACAATTTCTTTCAAATATAACTCGTATTTTTCACCCGACTTTCCTAAATATGAAGGAAAAATACATAACATTGCACCTGCTGAGAACCTTGATTGAGAACTCTTACCAACAAATCCCTTATCAACTATAATCACATCATTTACTCCATTATCAACTGCTTTTATTGCAGTCCATAACCCTGCAAATCCTCCACCTATAATTAAAACATCTGTCTTTATTTCAGTTCCAAGCCTCATCTATTTCACAATGATATATAATTTTATTTACGAATTATAAATCCTATGCGGAACATAGATCCATTTTTTTAATTATACTTTTAATTATTTAATTTATTAACGGTCTAAATAGAATTTGCTAATTAGCATTTAAATTATTATTAAAATTTGATTTAACTAATTTTGATTCATATAAAATTAAAAATCTGTTTAAAATAATATCCAATATTTAACTAAATAATTTTAAAATAATATATATAAAGAAACCAGTCATTTAAGATAAAAATTTAGTTTAATTTGAATAATAATGTTGCTATTTTCAAATTAATAATATCAAATTAGGTAATATAAAATAAAAATAACCCATATTATTAATTAGAAAGATTATAAATCCTTGAAAAATTAATAATGAGAAAAATTAAATTAAATAAAAAAATAAATTTAGAAATCTAATAATGTTATGATTTTAATAACTTAGAAGAAAAAAATAAAGAATTGAGCCTAATTTTCGCAAAATTCAAATACAACATACATGAAACTATATATGGAGAAAATTTGAATAAAAAAGTAGTTTAATAGATATTTCAAAAAGTTTTCACGTTATTTTATTCGAGTTAAAATAAAAATTCAAATTAATTGACGATAAAAATTTAATAATTCTTTCAATAACTATGATTAGTATGCCAATTTATACCATACTTATTCCAGTTGTCTTTTTAATAGTAATAGGATTAATAATGAGTGGAAAATTCTCTAGAGTAATAGTTGGTTTAAGTGGAGCACTAATTATTATTATCATGATGCTTATTGAATCGGTACCTATGGCTACTATAATTGGATTTCTTATAGGTACTCCGTCTAACAATTTTGTAAATTTTTTTTCTATTCTATTAATTTTTGGAATGTTAATTATTATAAGTATATGTCAAAAATCAGGCGTATTTTCAATAATTGCGTTTAAGATCGTCCAAAAGACGGGCGGAAATCGATTTATATTGTTTTCGGTGTTAAATATATTATCATTTTTATTTTCAGCGATTCTAAATAACATTTTAACTATTCTTTTATTAATACCACTTACAATAACTATTTGTAAAATTTTAAACATTAATCCAATTCCTTATATTATTTCTGAAGCTCTAATTGTAAATTTGGGTGGGATTTTATTTCTTATCAGTTCAATTCCTAATATTCTAATAAGTGAAGCAATAGGATGGACATTTGACCAATTTTTTTATGAAGTTGGGTTTTTTTCGTTTATTTTATTGTTTATTACGCTGATTTTTTTATTAGGATGCAATAAAACTAAATTAGAAATTCCTGATAAGAATTTAATAAAAATCCTAAAAGAATATGACCCTTGGATTTTCGTTAAATGTAAAAAATCTTTTTATATTACATTTTTGATGTTAATAATCACTATTATTTGTTTTATTATTGTTCCCATAATAATTCCAATTAATATTGGCTTGATTGCTATTAGTTCTGGAGTAATATTAATTATAATCACAAAACAGGATATAAAATCATTAATTAAAATTTTAGATTTTGAATTGATATTATACTTACTAAGTATTTTTCTAATTACAGATGCATTAGAGTTCACAGGCTTATTAAACTATATTTCAAATTTTCTGTATTACTTAACGCAGGGTAATCCACTGACTACATCTCTTTTAATTTTATGGGGTTCAGCTTTTTTAAGTAGTTCTATTGACAATGCACCTATAACGAAGATTATGATTCCTATTGTTGATGATTTAATAAGTATATCAGGTATACCAGAATCTTCAAGCCATGGTATTTTTGCATCTTTAGTTTATGGAGCAAATATAGGTGATAATTTAACACCTATGGGTGATAATATTCTTACATTCCAAATATTAGAAGATTATAATATGAAAATTTCGGTCAAGCAATTTTTTAAAATAGGATTTATTTCCACGATTGTTCAATTAATTGGAATATCTATTTATATAGTTCTAAAATTTAATTTTTTGTTTTTCATATTTGGAATGATAATTTTGGTAGGTATTAGCCTATTTTTTCTAATTTATTTCTTTAAAACTGAAATTTTTGGTATAATAAAAAATATTTTTGTAAAATAAATTCTTAAAACTTTTTTATTTTGAATTCCGAATAAATTCATTGTCTAATTAATAATTTAATAAATAAATATGGTGAATAAAATAAAAAATGACTTCTGGAAAATTATTAGAAATTAATGGTATTTTACAAAAAATGAGGATAAATCCTATAGCTAATAATGGTTATAGCGAACATTTCGAATGTAAATCAGGTGATAATCTATTTTACAGAGTTTGGAAAGCTGAGAATCAGACAAGAATCGTAATTGGAATACATGGAATGGCAGCTCATTCTGAATATTATATTCAAGTGGCGGATCAATTAATAGATAAGGGAATTTCTGTTTTCGCATTAGATTTAAAGCATCATGGGCATTCTACTGGCAAAATTGGTGACCTTAAAAGTTTTCAAGAATTAATTGACCAAGTCCATGAATTTATACTAAAGATAAAAAATGAAAATAGTGGAATACCAATTTTTCTAATGGGAATAAGTATGGGTGGATGTTTGGCTATTAATTATTCAATTAAGTATCCAGAAGATATTAATGGACTAATTTTAATGGCGCCTGCAGTTAAAGTAAATTTAAAATTTTCTTTTTACGATATTTTGAAATTACCAATTTTAGGAATTGTATATTTGGTCAATAAAAGCAAACCTATTATTAGCATAGAAAAAAGATCTTTAGATTTAGGGACTAGAAACCCTCTTCGTAAAGAATATGATAAAAATGATGAATATCGAATAAAAAAAGTTTCTGTAAGGTATCTATTACAAATTAATTCATGGGTTAAAAAAGCATTCAAAAATAGAAATAAAATATCACACCCGGTTATTATATTTCAAGGGAGTGATGATAAATTAGTATCTCCCGAAAGCGTTGAACAATTTTATAAGGACTTAAATATCAATGATAAATCTTTAATAATTTTAAAAGGAGCTTATCATACCCTATTTTCAGACCCTGCAATGGAGAATGAAAATGGCTGGAAAAAAATGTCTGAATGGATATTAGCACATTAAAGTTTAAATAAATAATTAAAATGGTTAAAATGATTAACAAATCTATAAAAGATGGAATAATTTCTATGTTTAAAGTTAATTTTAAGGTAAAATCTAGTGAATCGATTTTAATATTATCAGATTATCCTACAGAAGATGATTTAATTAATTTATCATATAATCAAATTAATGAAATGATACAAAGAATATATTTAGCCAGGGATATTTATGAAGTAGGGATCAATTTGGGTTATAATATTTTTTTAAAATTATATCCTGCTACTGGTCAATCTGGTAAGGAAATACCCAATGATATAGCTGATCTGATGCTGAAATATGATATTTTTATTGCCATTACTACTTATTCCCTTACTCATACTACTGCTCGTTTGAATGCGACTGAAAATATGAAGAGAGGTGCAAGTTGTCCCGGGATTCTGCCGCAAATGTTCGGAAAAGAAGGCCCAATGCAAGTAGATTATAATTTAATTTCTAAATTTACAATAGATTTAGCCGAAAAAGTGAATGAAGCATCTAAAGGCCTAATAACTGCTCCAAACGGAACTAATGTTGAATTCCGAATAAATCCTAAAAGTTGTGAATACGACACCGGAATTATTGATAGCCCGGGAGATTTTTCAAATCTTCCTGCTGGTGAAGCATATCTTGCACCAATGCAAAATTCAACGAATGGAACATTAGTAGTCTCAAAAGGATGGTTTAAGGGACTTAAAAAAGATATGAGTTTTAAAATTGAAAATGGTTTAGTACAATCAATTGAAGGAGGCGGCGAAATTGGAGAAAAATTTAATAATTTACTTTTCAGTAAAAATATTGATGAATTAATATCACTCTCAAGGAGAAATATCGCCGAAATCGGTATAGGTACCAATCCCAATGCCAAAAATCCCTTAAATATTCTTGAAGCAGAAAAAATTAAGGGAACATGTCACGTAGCTATCGGTGATAATCACACTTTTAGTGGTGGTACAGTTGAATCAGACATTCACATTGATTTTGTAATCCCAAATGCCCGATTATTTCTTGATGAGGAAGAAATAAAATTAAATTAAAATGAGATTTTTCAAAATTCTTTATTCAACATAATTATATAAATATCAATTCTATTTTTTCGCAAATATATTCTTTAAGATCTTTATGTAAATTTTTAACTATTTCTTTATCTATAATATAATAGCATCTTAGAGAGTTTTAGAGCGTATAGAGATTTTGTTAACATAATATCATTTTTTATTGATTTATATATAATTATTGAATATATTTATAGGATCATTTCCATTTTTTGATATGAGAATTCTATGGATTAATGAAAAAATACTTAAAGAGATTTCAATTTGTCCTAGAATTATTAGAAAATCTGTTTGTCTATCGCTTAAAATTACTGATATAATATAATCTAAATCGGAATGCTTTTATTTAAAAACACGCATTTTACATGGGCGACAGAATTTATAAAAACTCAGAATAAATAAAATATAATAAAAGAGAGAAACAAATGAATAAAAAAGATTCCTATTCAAGAAACAAAATATTACAAAAATTCTTAGATATACAGCCTTATTTTGAGTCAGTATTCCAAGAATTAAAATCTGACCATACCCATTTTTCCATGTACTATTGTAATGGGGTTATGCAATTTGTATCCTATCTCAAGAAATACGGTAAATCAATAGACAAAGGGCTTATTCATGACATATTCAAAGTATTTTTTTCACAATTAAAATATAAAGAAGAGGGAGTCGCGATCGAAAAAATTATGGGTAAAAAGAGGTTGGATATTTATAGGACAATTGCAGACGAAATAATAGAAGTAAAAACAATAAGCAATATTTCTTTTAAAAAGATATATGGCACAGTTAAATCTGTATTTAAATAATACCAAGAACTGATCGGTTATGGCTATTTTTCTTTATGAAGTTAGAACCTCCAATTCTAAAAAATAAGGAAAATAAAAAAGATAATGTGAAAGACTTGAAATGCAAATATTTTTTAATATTCCTTGATATATTACTATCAGGTGTAGACGATTTGACCGAAATTAATAAGGAATTGGAGAATGGAATAAAAGAGTTGATAGAGAGTGGAGCAGAGGAATTGGATATATCAAAGGAAATAATAATTCCATTAGAAAATGTAGTGTTTGTGGAGGATCTAAAAAGAGAGTTAGAGGAAAAAAATAGGATAATAGAAGAAATAGAGAAAGAACTAATAAAAGAGAAACTTGAAAAAAAGAGGATATTAGAAGAAAAAGAGAAAGAGAAACTTGAAAAAATGAAAATAAAAAATAAACTAGAAAAAAAGGAAAAAGAGCTACAAGAACTTAGAAAAAAATTAAAAAACATAAAATAAACTAAAATATGGAATACAAACAGCAATAGATAATGATCCTTGATTCATTTTATAAAGTTATAACTGAAATATTTATCAATAATATAATTAATATTATTTATATCAATCATTTAGAAAAAATCGGAAAAAATATATGATTATAGAAGGAATGATATATAAATTAAGAATTCCGTAAGTTTTTTCGAAATCCTTAGCAAGATAAGGATATATTAATAATAATTTTATTTCGTGAATATATTTTTTGATAAGATTTTTATATAAACTTCTAACTATTTCTTTTTCCATAATATAGGAGCAGAATCTTAGTGATCTTTATGATATAAATAGATTTTATTAGTGCAATATCGTTTTTTATTGATCTGTATTTAGTTATTGAATGTATTCATATGATTATTTCCATTTTATAATGCGAGAATTCCCGAGATTGATAAAGGAAAAATTTGAAAAGGAGGTGAACCAAACCAAAATTGTTAAGAAGTATACTTATCTTTTGTTTGAAATTACATATATTTGCAAAGAATTTTAAATCGGAATGTTTTTATTTGAAAACTTCCACTTTACATTAGCAACGGAATATATATACATTAAAATCTAAAATATATAAAAAATTAATTGGTCATGTAAGTTTATGGAACTTTTTTCTATAAACAATTTAATTAAAAAAGCAGTAGAAAATATAAATCAAATCAAGGAATCAGGTAGATTAGTAGTAGGAATTCCCCAGCACGGAATTATCCCAGATGAATTATTTCATGCAGGAGGTATATTTCCTCTACATTTGACTTTAGGAGGGCGGGCCGAGCAAGAAATCGGAGATGAATATTTATCACCCACAACATGTCCATTTGGTAGAGCTACAATTGGCTGTTTTGATGAGAAAAATGAATTATATAGCAAAATCGATTATTTATTAACCGGCACCTTTTGTAATGGAGTTCAAAATATAGGAAATTATGCAAAATATTTCGATCTCCCAGTAATTAAATTTATTACACCACATACCACATCAAATTCAGCTTTTACTTTTTTTCTAGACGAAATTCTCAAATTAAAAGTTGAAATTGAAAAAATTACGGGAAAAAAGATTAGTAAAAATGAAATTAGCAAATCAATTAAATTATACAACAAAGTCAGAAAATTATTAAGAGAATTAAATTTGTATCGGATAAATATTCCTTCAAAAATTCAAGGTCTCGAATTATTTTATTTAGTCCATAAGGTCTTTTTATTGGGACCTGAAATAGTAATCCCAGAATTAGAACAAATATTGTCCGATATAAAAGACCGGGATCCAATTGAAAAAAAAGCCAGAATATTTTTAACTGGTAGTGGAATATGCTTGGAAGATAATTTTTATGAATTAATAGAAAATGAATGTAATGGACTTATTGTAGGAGATGATCTTTGGTCTGGGTATGATTTTTATAGGGTTGATATTGAAGAAAATGGCGATCCAATTAAATGTATGGCTAAAAAATATTTATTATATAATATGTGCGGTAGAATGATCCCAGATCCACGTATTAATTATATCTTTAATATTTATCGTGAATGTAAAGCTCAAGGAATTATTTATCATATTTTGAAATATTGCGACTCATATTCTGGACTTAAATATGAATTTAAAAAAAGCTTAGACAAAAAGCAAATACCGGTATTAGAATTAGAAAGAGATTTTGCAGAATCGAATATTGGTCAATTCAAGACCAGAATTGAAGCGTTTCTAGAGATGATACAATGAAATACATGGAAATAAATAATTTTGTAACTGATTTTACTTATAAAAGTATATTAGATTTAGGCATTAAATATTTATTGGGTAATAAAGAAATTAAAGAAGCAAAAAAAAGCGGGAAAAAAATTATTGGAAGTTTTTTACCACCCATAGATATGATTTATGCCTTTAAAAATGCTTTGCCAATCTTTCTGCCCAGATTAATTGAATTTGAATATGAAAAATACGTCCCGATTTTAAATCTATTGAATAAATTTAACATTCTTAAATCAATTTTAAATTATTACATAAAAAACGAAAATGTTTTATTAAGTCAGTTTTTTAAAGATTTTGATCAATCAGGCTATTCTCGAGTTTTTTCAAGTTTAATAGATATTGCAGCTAATTCAAATTATTATATGGATACCTGTGTTCAGACCAGAATATCTTATGGCGCTTTTCTTAAATATTTTAATTTAGTAGATATGATAATTGGTGGATTTGAAGGAAATTATTGTCTACATTTTGCAAAATTTTACGAACGAATCAACTTATATAAGCCCACTTTTTATTTTGAGAAACCATATGGCGATGAGAATTCTCCCAATACTATTTCTATTATAGATAAGGAATTTAATCGGTTTATTAAATTAGTAGAAAAATTAACTAAAGAAAAAATTGATGAAGATTTATTAATTAATATTTTACGAATACAACAAGAAATTAGAAAATATTTAATTCTTATTTATAAATTATTCAAGAGAGGTTATGTCCCTTTACAATCTGTAGCATTAACTTTAATTCATGGATGTTATGTCGATTTATTATCAGATCCAATTTTTTGTAAAAATAAATTAAAACAACTTACAAATGAAATCTATCATAAATATAAAAAACATGAGCTTTATAATTATAAAAAAGAAGGGATACCAAGGATAATTATTACCGGGAGTCCTGGGTTTGATCCGGCTCTTCCTTCAATTTTTCAAAACGCAGGTGCATCTTTATTATACTTGGATTTATTTCAGTCTGCCAAGGATTCTAAATTCAAATTAGACTTTAAATTAAGCGGACTTGATTTATATAAGAAGTTTTTAGTAGAAACAAATTATGTAAATGGAATAATTGACTTAATTGACCTATGGTTGAATATTGCAAAAGAAATTAAAGTGGACGGAATTTTATTCTCAAAAAGTTGGGGCTGTAGATTTACAACACCCGCTTTTAAGATCCTAAAAGATAGGGCAAACAGTGAATTAGCAATCCCAGTACTTGGGCTTGACTTTTACACACCTGGAGAGAATTTATCTCAGGCTCAGACGCGCATTGAGGCATTTATTGAAATGATCAAGAAAAAATGAATCAATAAATTTCGTCCTTGTATTCTCTAACTCTCAATTTTGAAATAGCGTTCTCAAAAAACATCATTATATAAGACTTGAGTTCAGATATCCGTTGATTTATTTGTAAGAAACCTTCATCAGTATCTGAATATTTCTTTTCAAGGTCATTTATAAGATTTGATAATTTAAAATCAATTTGTTTAATATTGTTATTAAACTCGTCTATTTTTTGTTCCAACCTTTTTATCTTCTCAGAAATAGATAAAATTGTATAAGGTACCGAAGAAGTTGAATATTGCCTTAAATTACTTTTTTTATTTAACTCAGATTTTTTTCTTGGTACTTTTGTATAATCCAAAATACATTCTCTTAAAATTGGTTCTCTATTTCCCCAAGGACTTTTGGCAGAATAAGCCCCAGAAATCCTAAGTGATACTAAATGATTTGAGCTATAAATTATATAAACAGTTATACGTCCATCTAACTTATATTTATTATTAATAGTAATGTGTCCTCTTGTATGACTTGATAAAGCATCCATTTGATTAATCTTTAATCGTCTATGAGGCGACCATTCTAACTCACAATTGGAATAGTTATTAATTTCGTTTATTTCTTTTTCCAGAGCATCCTTTAAAGCATCTTGTTCCAAAATATTTGGGTCAGTTCTTCCTAAATTCCTTATAATTACCAGTCCATAATTTTGCCAATCAATTTTCGTATATTCTTTATTAGAATCAAAATCCCATTCTTTATTATATATAACAATAAACGGTGAATTTTTCATTTTACACGATTCAATTAAACCTGAAGAATTCCATTCATTCCAGATGCCAGTTAATACTATATTATATTTATTTAATAATTCATTCATTAGTTAAAAATCAATTATAGTCTTATTTAGATTTTTTCATTTCATCCCAGACATCTTGAGAATAATTAAAAAATTGGTCAGTAAATTCTTCAAAATTAAAAACTTCACCTACTTTTCTTGCAAGAATACCTTCTACTTGTATATTTTCTGTGACATCACTTACTACAAATGCATATGGAAGTATTTCAGCATTATCATGAATTTCTATTCCAGGTAATAGTCCCGCACTAGGAGAAATCATGACATTTTTTCCAATTATAATTTTTCCTTTTCGAAACCCGCCTATTATTCCTTCGTGTGTGGCTGATACCGAATGTCTTTTGATTACAGAATCGTCTCCAGTTTTTATTAACTCGGGAAACCAACCATCTATATTAACATTTGGTTCAATAATTACACCTTTTCCAATTTTTACTCCTACAGCTCGTAGTATTTCTTTTCTCAAAGAATTGGGTATTCGCGGCGACTTTTGTATTTCCAATAGAATATTATTAATCAGGGCTATAATTGGATCCCTAAATTTTCTCCAATCAAATAAAGTAAATGGAGTCTTTTCGAGTTTTCTTTTCGCGTTGCTTTTGATTTTTCTCGAAAAGGGATGTCTTATAGGTTCTGGTAGGCCGATTACAAAAGTATTAGCTTCAACATCCGAAGCAAGGACTCCTAGAGAGAGTATTGAATTATCTCCAATTGAAACTCCAGGTAATATTACAGCACCAGCACATATTAATATATTTTTACTAATATTTACTTCTCCAACTCTTAATTCTCCATCTAAAATTTCGTGCGCAAATACACTTGATCCCATCCCTATTATTGTATTATCCCCAATTGATATTTTTTCAGGAAAAATTGAGTCTATCGTGTTTCCATGTGTTATCATAACATCATTACCAATTTTTGCACCCAAAATACTTAAATAAGCTACTTTAATTGATGGAATGCCATATTGTAACATTCTTATCCTTAAATTAAATCTCATCTTCCCAAGTAAAGAATTCATACAACGATATTTCTTTATTTCATCTTCAGTCTCACTTCTTGTAGCTCTTGTTTTATGTTTTTTGGTACCTAAATATTCTTTACTTTTTATGGCATTTTTATAAACTCTTCTAACCAGATCTCTCTGAAATTTTCTGATTCTCTCTTTAGCTTTCTCAGTTTCTCCATCTTCTACTTAAACTGCTAATGATATAACAAAAGTGGTTTTTTCTAATAAAGGGTACATTTCATATATTTTTTCTAATTCTTTGGGGATTTTCATATTTATTCAAAATATTTTTCAAAATTAAACTGTTTTATATATTGACCGTTCTATTTAAAAAATTTAACTAACCAATTTCATAAAAATTAAAAAATAAAATGTAAAATAATCTTATAATTTGATTTAATATTTATAATATCAAGATTAAATAATATCTATTGATTTAAAAGATAAATAACGTGAAATATAAATTCTTTAAATTATCAATAAGTATCTAATTTAGTTAATTAATCAAATTTTCATGGACCAGAAATTAAATTGATAAAATTAAGAAAGAAAAAAGCAAAAAGATTAACAATCACATCAATTTAATCATAATATGATTCTGTAATATATCAACAAAAATATAAAAATAAATTAGACACATAAAATTAACTAAAATTCTTATCCAAATCGAAGGTATCAGAATGTATTTAGAAGTTGAAGATAATGTTAAAGTATATTACGAGGATAATGGTCCTCGTGATGGATTTCCATTAGTCTTAATTCATGGGTGGGGGGTTAGTTCTGCTTTATGGAGTGAACAAGTCGCTTTTTTAACAGATCATGGATACAGGACTATCGCAATGGACTCTCGAGGTCATGGAAAATCCGATTATTATAAATATTCAAAAGACACAGATTTATTAAAAACAATAATTAATGACCTTCAAATATTATTATCACATTTAGAAATCAATAAACCATTTGGAATTATTGGTCATTCTGCTGGAGGTGGAATTGGTATATCAATATATTTGTCAAACCCAGATAATGTCGCTTTTTTATGTATTTTAAATTCATCTTACATCTTATATGAACGAATTGATGAACGAATCATTTGGTCTTTAGTACCAAACCTAATTAATTTGGGATATAATCCAATTTTAAGAGGCCCATATAGATACTTAATAAGAAAATTAATCCATATTATTGCTGTCATTTTAAATAGACCAATAGAAAAAGTGAAAATTTGGGTAGAAGACATCCTTAATATTAATAAAGATGTCCTTATTAGAGAATTGTACCATCTGAAAAAATATAACCTAAAAGAAGATTTGAAAAAAATAAATATCCCTTGCCTAATTATTGCAGGTGAATATGATTGGTTAACTCCACCACTTAGGTCTAAAATTTTACATAAATATATTAATAATTCAGAATTACATATAATTAAAGGAACAGGACATTTGTCTAAAATTGAAAAATCTGGTATAGTTAATAATTTAATTTTGGATTTTATAAAAAGAGTAGAAAATAATGAATTCTAATTGTCTTTTTTTTTAATTTGATCTGGTGTATAAATTAAAACTCTATACCGGCTTCTAAATCCCATATTTTTAAAATAGGGCAATATTTTTATAAATTCCTCCTCTAAATCGAGTTTAATAACTTCCGCACCCATTTTCTCAAGATGTTCTATTGCATTTTCCACTAAAAAATGTCCAACACCCTTGTTTCTGTATTGATTGTTTACCACAATAGCTGTAATACGCGCTTCACCTTCACAGACTGGATTTACTAAGATTTCTGCAACCAATAATCCTACTATAAAACTTTTACCAACTTCTGTTATATTTTCAGCATCTAATATCCCTTCTCGTTGTAATCGGTCTTTTAATCTTTTTTTGATACCCCATTCAAATCTTTTTTCGTTAAATGATATTCCATAATAATCATATAACTGCGGCATCAACTCTCTTATTGCCCTAATATCTGCAATAGAAGCCGTCCTAACTTTTATTTCAGACATTGTTGATTTCCTATTATAATCAAATAAAAATATGATTATTAACATGAAAATTGAAAATCTAATATATAAAAGAAATTGAATTTAATATTTTATTATTAATTTAAAATGTTCGATTTTATGAATTTCTTCAGAAGGATATGTTAGGAAAAACTCATATCAAGTTAAAATTGCAAAGAAATTGTGGGAATATTCTTCCAATTCTGACAGGGGATGGTAAAAATATTATATAATATATTGGTAGCGAATGCCAATTTCAATATGCATTTAATTTCTAGATAAAAATATTAGAACTTTAATTAAAATATCAAAAATCAAGATTAAAAATAAGATAAGTAAAAAAGTGAATTTAATAAGATTAAGTCATTAAATCAATAATTAGTCAAAATATTATTTGTTAAAAAGATTTTTATATTATTACAGAGAGATTAACTTACGATCAAAAAATATATTTAATCAACACTGTTAATTATTATTAAATATTAATACAAATATTAAATATATCATCCTATTCAATAGTCTGAAATAATTTAAATATGGGATAATTTATGAAGAAAAAGTCAAAATTAATTAAATTATTTTTAAGTATGCTATTAATCACATCTACGTTTTATCCGTATGTACAAATATTACCAATAAGTTACGCTGATGAAGTTGTACCACCAACATATCAATGGATAAAAGAATCAAATCCATGGTATGAATTAACTGAAGAACAAAGATTGGAAATAGTACCACGTCATCCAGATATTTATATAATAGAAAGCGCAAAGTTGGTAATATATTACCCTACTCAAAATATCGATGTTGAATTTTTATGTCGAAAAATAGTAAATATACCATCTTGGGAGCCATCTGAGAGTAATAACTATTATATTCAACAAGATTTAGCATTATCGATCTCATATTATGATAAAGGCGGGTCGCAATTGTGGTCTGGAATCTATATTGGAGGTGGACAATTTCGAGGCTACCACTGGGGTGACGAAGATACTCAACAACAGCAACATTCAAATAGTTATACGGATGTTTATTTTATAAATAGTGGACGGACATTATGTTGGAATATGACTAGCACTTATTGGAATACTGCAGAAGATTTTATACAAAAGCCAGTAGCCATTAATTATACTGTAGACTATGTCGTTAAAATTGATAATTATAAAAATGATACTTTATTCTTTGAAATCGATACTACAATTCATTTTAATAAAACACATTCAGTAGATAGATTGATAAATTTAACTATGAGTTATGGGTGCGATCTATTTGATATATTAAAGTTTCAGATGGTCTATCCAGAGAACATGACAACGGGGGCTTTTTCAGGCTGGTATAAAATAGGGGATTATGATGTAATGACAATACTAACAGCAGAACAAGGAAGATTTATTTATGATAATGGGACAGATATCTGGAAAAATTTGTCAAGAGGTATGATCATTGAGGAAACACCTCCAGAGCTAAATCCAGACATTAAACCATATGGGATAATATATAATATATATATGAATAACTTGCCAGTAAATGATACTAAAGGGAATATTTCAACAATATATTATGACCCACTTGTGATCGGGTTCTATGAGGCTAGGGTTAATTTTATCCTGGAAATTTGTATTATTCCGATAGGTGTGGGGATCATGGTCTATTTTATAAGTTATAAGAAAAAACAAGCAATAAAATCTGTCAAGGAGGAATAAATATTGGAAAACTCAACAAAAGCGGATTTAAATCTTGAAACTTCTAAATATGAGGTTTCAAATATACCTGGTAAATTTTCAATTTATACATTGAGCGGATTAGGCATAACTATTCTTGGAGTAATTTTTGGTATGTTCTATTACGAAGATCTTGGGTTCACAATAAGTATTATTGGACTTTTATTGATATTATTTAATTTTTATTTTATAAACTCAGTTAAAAAGCCTAAAACAATTAATCAAATACCAAGTAAATATCTTGTTGCATTTCTTGGCGCCGTATTACTCGTAAATTATTTGATTTATAACTTATATTATGGACTTATTTTACTCGCTTTCGGGACCTCTTTAATGCTTAGATCCATTAATATCACTTTAAGAAAACTCGAATTGAAAAATGACGTACCAACAAGATATATACTTCTTATCCCAATAATAATAACTGGTACTATCTCTTTTTTATGCATATTTATGTTCCCAATAGCTTATCTCCTTGACCCGCAAGCTAATATCATCGAACTAAACTGGATGATCGGTAAAATTTTTGGTTTAATACTTAATATAATGATCTACTCTTGCTGGTTCTTCCCAATATTAACTTGCATAAATGTTTCCTTAAATGCAGATAAAATCACAAAAGTGAGAAATAAGTTTATCACTTCCGGAATTAAAATAATGATACCATCAATTATTTTGGTCGTATTTTATTTCATAAACCAAATTGTTACATTTATATTAAATCCCTACATCCAATTAGGCGGATATCTAATGTTTATATCTGGGTCTATTCTGATTATTTCAGGGCTTGTCTATTATTTTCTTAATAAAAATAAAAATTAAACAATTTACGTATCTCATTAAAAAATCAACAAATTCTTTTAATTTACACTTATTTTTTATTTTATCTTTTAAATTTGAAATTTGTTTGAAATAAAATAAAATCAATTGTAGTTGTTTATTATTGCATTCTTCTGGATAAAAATTATTAATAGTTATTGCTTAATTTGATTTTTTCTTCAATACATTAATATATAATTTGCGTAAAAATCGCTACCGTTATTTGTTGTTTTGGTAGATACAATATTAGTAGCCAAATTTATTGCTTTTTAATTCTATCATGTGGTATTTCGATGAATTCTAAATAGTCATTAACAAATTTATTAATTTTTAAGATAAGTATTCAAAACTTTTATTAAATTTGATATTGAAATATTGAACTTCTGTTGAATATGATAAATTAACAAATTAATTAAAGATAATTATAACAATAACGGAATTTGTAAAAGCGCATTTAATTTTTAAATAGAGTTTTTAAAGTATTGCTCATTATAATAAAAAATGCAACACATAAATTTAAAAAAAATAACACAATAAAATTAATCGAATTAGTGGACAGGTAAAGAGATTGAAAACTAGATGTAAAGGTTTAAAATCTACGTGTGGAAAAGAAGCTACAGTCTATTTAGGTTATATTAGAAGAGGCTTTTGTGATGAACATTTTATAATTTACGAAATAAAAAGAATGTCGCGCACCATTAAGAGATATAATATGATTAAAGCCACTAAGGACACAATTTTTGTAGCTTTAAGTGGAGGAAAAGATAGTTCTGCGTTATTAGATATGCTTATTTCTTATTATAATCAAATTGAAGAAAAATATAGGCCCAAAATTGAAGGTATTCACATCAATCTTGGAATTGATATCAATTCTTTTTCTGACAAATCTCAAAATATAGTAAAAAAACTGTGCAAACGGTTAAATGTCCCTCTTCACATAATTGACCTGAAAAAAATATATGGACATAATCTTCTTGAAATTAAGAAGAGTAATCAATTAAGGTCGAAAAAGATATGTTCAATTTGTGGTACAATAAAAAGATATTTATTAAATAAATATTCCATGGAATTAGGGGCAACAAAAATTGCAACTGGACATTTATTAGATGATGAAGTAGCTCTTTTAATGAAAAATTTAATTTTCGGGTCAATTGAATCATTAACACGTATGTCTGCAAATTTAGAAACAATTAAAGAATACAATTTATTAGCAAAAATTAAACCTTTATATGAAATTTCTGAATATGAGACTTTAAATTACGTTCAAATTAAAAATTTACCTTATATATCAGAAAAATGCCCGTTTACGAACTTAAAATCCAAGAGAATGAAAAATGTTATGCTTGATTTAGAAAAAGAATACCCTAATGCACGATATTCTTTATTAAGAAATTTCAATAAATACTATCGTACAATTTTTAAAACTCAAAATAATTTAGATACTAAAACTATTTCTAAATGTAAGAAATGTGGACAGCCCACTACGATGAAAATATGTTCTTTTTGTAGGATAATGGAAAAACTATAATCTATAAGTTTATAAACTATATACATCAATAAATAAATAGTATGACTATAATTAGAGTACTTACTTCTTTTCAAAAGAATTCAAAATTAAAATATAATGAAATATGGAATAAATGGAGTAAATGGCATAAGATATTTAAGAACTTAATTAATTTATTTATAATATCAATTTTATCCTTAATTTTCTTACCGTTTATTTGGAATAGAATAGAAATCCCAAGCGATTATTTCAACATGTTTATTATAATTTTTTGGATAATTTTAGGGGCAATGATTATGTCATTAACATTGATAATCGCTTTAGTCATCTATCGTAGAAAATATAACCAGTTTTTGACTGATCAATTAGAACAAGATTTATTTAATGGAACAAAAGAAGGTTTGCAAGAGGCTCATTCTTCAATTAATGGCCCAGTTTTTTGTATTAACTGCGGAGCAAAAATAACAAATAATTTGAAATATTGTCTTAAATGTGGTAAAAAACAGGAATAAGAAACAAAGTTAAAATTAATTAATAAACTCAAATTCTTATTTTTAGCCTAAAAACTTTTAAATACTATAAAGACTTTTCAAATTCTTTATCTAATTACCATAATGAAATGGATACAATTGAAAAAATTACTTAATTATTTAAATCAAACATATTGCGATAATTTTAACTTCATTTATTTTTTAAAATTTTAATTTATTCTATTTCAAATCCAAATTTTTAAGGATATTTTATTAAAAAATTTTAAATATCTAATTAAATAAGTTCTTCTAATTTCTAGTATTAGTGGTATTAATGAGTAAACAATTAAAGGAAATTTATGCGAAAATACTGCAATTAACGGAGTGGATGCGTAATAATAGATTAAAAGGTTTTATATTTCTTTTTGTTCTTGGTCTAATAATGCGAGTACTTGTATTATGGTATTATTTTTCAGTAGCATGGATGGACTGGAATGATATGAATGAAAAAATTTGGTTGGGACTAAATTATCTACTAAATGGAATAAATCCATATGGGCAAGAATATAGAATGGAAGTATTATGGCTAATAGAACCACATCCAAATGTAGAACCTTGGTTCCAATACCCACCGTTAGCGCTTCTCATACATTTACCCGTAGTAATATGGCCTGGGCCGTATACTGTTGGTGTAATTGATTTTATGCCTGGTTTTTTTATTATACACTTTGTTATGGACTTTTATATTTTTTACAGATTATATAAAGCGGGATATATTTGGAGCGGAGGCGCAATCTGGTTTTTAGCTGGTGCTCTATTTGTAGCGCTTGATTTTGTGACCTTTATATCAGTCCCTATTTTCTTTTTGATCTTAACTTATTTAAATATAGACAATTCTTTTAAATCAGCGTTATATATTAGCTTAGGTATTGCGACTTATACTTATTTAGTAATTCCAGGTTTATTTTTATTTATTTATCATTTTAAAAAAAGTAAATGGAATGGACTTAAGAAGTTTTTACTTGGACTAATACCCACAATTATATGTATTCTCCCGTTTCTTATTTGGAATCCATCCACTTTTATCCATGATATAATATTTTCGCAATCTGCCCGAAATACTGCAGGGAATTTCCTATATCCCAAGTATGGAGCCGGTTGGTGGTGGCTACATCTTTATTCAATAACTCCATATATCAATTCATTGTACAATTTAATTGTAGACCCAGCCCAGCCCTTATATATCAACAATTTAACAACAGTTTTGACAGGGCTTGCGCTTCTTTTTGCTTTATACTATCTATATAAATTTTATAAAAAACCATATAGAGGAAAACTATTATATTGGTCATTTTTAACTTTATTAGCAATTACTATCGTTTCTGCAGCTGGCTTTTTTTATTATCTATTACTCCCCATTATGATTTTGATATTTCTTATTGATTTAAGAAAGGAAATCAATGTTGAGGGATATACAGAAAAATTTCTCACTCCTTATGAAAAACATAGAAGTAAATTAAACTAAGGCCAATTATATTTAAATTTTTTAATTTTTCTTCCAATAACTTATATATAGATAAGTTTATTATTGAAAAAAGATCAACTTTAATGATAAAAATTGTACATTTTTAACGAAATTTAATTTTATAATTAAGAAATAAAATAAACATAAAATAAAAAAATTCAAATTAATTTTTACGTAAAAATATCCGTTTTTTTTAATGATTATAGGAAAATTTACGAAAAATTTAACGCAATTACTAAATATTCAAATATCTTAATAATTAAGGTCGACAAAATATTAATAATTAAATTTAAATCGGTCAAAATTGTAAGCCATATATTTCTATAGTTTTATAAAAAAATTTGTTTAAATTATAAAATGTAAAAATAAGTCATAATTTATTAAATTGAGCAAAAAATATTGTATAAAATATAAAAAAAATTAAAAAATTAATAAAAAATAAATTCTAAAAAGGTAAATAATATGCCAAGAAGAAAAAGAAGGTCGAGGTCAAAGTCGCATGAATTTAGTAGTTGGGTGCGCGTTTTATCGATACTTGGTGGTATATTCGCAATTATAATGGGAATAGTGATGATCCTTTTGTTGTTTCCAATCCCGTTTTCAATATTACCTTCAGTATTAGGTAGCATTATTATTGCCATTCTTTGCGGGATCGTAAATATTGTTTTGGGAGTAATTTTGCTAATTGCATACGGCGTCATAGAATCTACAAAAAAGTTTTCGGTAAATTGGCTAATTTTAATCGTGGTTGGAATTGTAATGTTAATTTTTGGAGGTATTCAAGGTATATTAGTTTTAATTGCAGGTATTCTCGATTTAGTTGGAGTAATTAAAGACTAAAATAAGTAAAACAAATTCAAAGGTGATTTATTTGAAATGGACACGTGAAATTCTTGAAAAAGTTGCTAAAAAAAAGGGTTGGCGTCTCAACCCTGATGATGAGTATGTTGAAAGTATTTTAGAAGGGCTAAATAATAACAAAGAAAAATATGGTTTTTTTTACTGCCCCTGTCGAGTGGTAGAAGGTGATAGAGAAAAAGACAAAGGTAAAATATGCCCTTGTATATGGTCAGCCGAAGAAAT
>Ga0190360_1000230_pt1 | contig 31537 bp, 26 predicted proteins | sample 48721834_MG_FD_161271 | JGI IMG/M metagenome (GOLD analysis project Ga0190360, IMG submission 161271) | Hydrothermal vent microbial mat bacterial communities from Southern Trench, Guaymas Basin, Mexico - 4872-18-3-4_MG | ecosystem: Environmental > Aquatic > Marine > Hydrothermal vents >...
AACCATGGAAACTCCCAATTGTGGTTTCAGTACCAACAAGGCCTGCTCCGGTAATAAAGAAATCTGTTGCGCTGTATATACATGGTCCCCAGGACTGCATTAAAATTCTGTGTCCTTTTTCAGGAAGAATATCTACAATAATGTTACAAAATCTGAGAAGAGCATAATCAGACCATGAGTTGTGAGCCATTACGATCTTATGGTCAGCAGTTGCATCACCTGTGGCAATAAAAGCACTGCATCCAGCACCATAGATTTTCTGTTTTTCCTCAGGCCACCAATACCAGAGAACATCGAGAAAACCGTTCATGAAAATCATTTCATCAAGGGTTATTTTTTTACCCGCTTTTTGAAGTCCTGCTACCATTCCTTTCATTTCTTCCACATACTCTTCTGATATTTTATTCTTAAAAAGTTCAGTAGCCTTATTAACAAAGAAATCAAGATCCTTGGCAGTGTTGAATTTCTCAACATAGGCGACTGTTTTCAAAAACTCATCAATTTCGTTAGCAGTGAGATAACCACGCTGGAATCCTCTTTCAAAAGGCTTGCCTTCAATATGCAAGAAAATCCAGCCGTTTTTGTCGTATCGGTAGGCCTTTGCCAGCCATTGGTTTTCCTCTTTTGTCAGGTTTTTGTCTGCCCCAAAAGAGAGAACGCTTGTTACAAGAAAGAGAAAGATTGAATATAATAAAAGTCTTTTACGCATTTTGTTTCCCTCCTATTTTAAAGCTTAAAATAAAATTCCTTCCCGGACCGTTGATACCAGATCTGTACTCGCGATAATTTATATCAAAAATGTTTTCTGCGGCAAACTCTATGCTTCCCCAGTTCTTTACATTAAATGCTGTCCGAAAATTGACAGTTTGCCAGTTAGGTGTACCTCCCGGGGGAATTCGTGGATCATCTTTGTTGTCTTGAGAAAGGCGATTCTGTTTTCTGGCGAATCGTGAATAGAAATATAGATGAAAGTTTTCGCCACGCCATTCCAGACCCATCAAACCAAATGTTGGAGGAATCCCACCTACAGGTTCATTAGCAGTAGTATTTTGCCCGTATGTGCTGGTAAGATTAAAGAGAAAAACGAGCTTAGGCATCAAGTAGTAGTTCATTTCTATTTCAGTTCCACGGATAAACGCATTGCCAATATTCTTCTTAGTCTTAACCTTGTACGTGGTACCATTTATCTCGATTGTTGAAGAGCCATTATAAGTTGTCGGAGCACTTGCCAGCAAACCTGAGATTCTTGAGTAATAGAAAGAAAGTTCCCCTTTTAGTCTGGAAAAGTCAAATTTAAAACCGCTGTCTAAACTAAGCATTTTTTCCGGTTTGAGGTTTGTGTTGGGGACTTCGTATGTTTTCCCCTTAGATTCGCCCAGTTTGGAAATATCGCTTAGGTTTGGAGCACGAAAAGCCTGCGCAATATTAGCATTGAAAAAAATCTTATCATTAACCTTACGAATCAATCCTAAGCTGCCGGTTAGTGAGTGAAAATTCTGTTTGATTTTGCCAAACTGAACTGCTGCTGGCTCGGTTGGTATTGTAAAATGCGTGGTAAAATAACTGAAGCGGAGACCTGTTATTGCCTTCCATTTTTGGGTTAAAGCGATTTCATCCTGTAAAAATAAGCCAAAACTGTTGTATTTTGCCTCATCAGGATAGCGGCCACGGATATCTTTTTCTGATACTCCGGTTTCTGAATCTATGTAGAATCTTTCACTGGTTACGTTGTCTAAGTAAATCTCAGTACCGTATGTGAAAAAATGTTGTTTAAATAATGAATTTAACTTGAAAGTGAACCCAGTAGTTCTCACGTCATCTTTTTCTTTTGTCAATGGGGATGTGACTACTTTTTGTGTGTCGCGACCTTCTTCCTGCCTGTGATATGAAAGGGAAGCACGCAAGGAGTTAATGAATTTCCCCTGTAACTTGTTCTCATAAACTAAGTAGACAAGGTTGCGGTTTTGTGGCTGATATACCCACCTAAAATAGCCGCTGTTTTCATACTTATCATAACGGGGTACATCAATTTTCTTTGCCATCTGATAAGCTAATGTAAGGGTTTGGAAAGGTGTGATGGCATAAATTAATTTTGAATCAAAATCGTAAGCTTTAAACCCTGTTGGGGTTTGCTTTAGCCCGTTTGTGGATTTTTCAAGCTGTGGATACCGGCTGTTTGCTCCGCGTCTCAAGTCACCATAATTTTTATAGCTAAAACCAGTTAGAAATGCAAATTTACTGCTGCTCAGTAAGAATTCGGCTCTTGCGGTTTTTTCTTCATCTGCTGAAGCGTATCTGCTCAGGAGACTATAATTCACATCCATGCTTCCAGAATTTGAACTGCCAATCTTGGGGATTTTTGTAATTACATTGATCGTACCTCCAAGTGCATCGCTTCCATAAAGCACAGATGTGGGACCGCGTACCACCTCGATCCTATCCACATCAAGATTATCAATCGTTGTCAGGTATTGATGATTGCCCAAACGATATGTAGAATTGTTGAGCCTTATCCCATCTACCAAAATCAGTATCTGGTTGGAACTCAACCCACGAATTATAGCAGATCCACCTCCATGACTGGTTTTTTGAACAAAGATTCCTGTTTCTTCCCGCAGTGCCTCAGCAGTAGTTTTTGCATTACGTTCCCTGATCGATTCCTCGGAAACAACATTAATGGGATATGAAACATCTGTCACACACCGATTCGTACAGGTTGCTGTGACAACAACTCTGTTTAATTTTATGACCCTCCGGTGGAGTGTGATCTTATTCAAGTTTAAAACTTCATTGCTACTAATTTTGACATTTTTGATAATCTTTTTCTCAAAAGCTATGTGAGAAAATTTTAATATGTAGATTCCCGGCATAATATTTTTGATTATAAAATATCCACTCGAGTCAGTAACATCTCCGTATCTCTTGGGTTCTAATACAACTTGTAAATCTGAAATGGGTTTGTTATGCGAATCAATAACAATCCCCTTTACTGTCCCTGTTTGAGCCAGACCCAGAGAAATATTCAATATAAAAATGTTAATCAAGATAAATGTAAACTTGGTAAATTTTTCTATTATGACACTCATCGAGATTGATAGTCTGAATTACTCATGAACGAATCCCTGATTAAAAATCCCTGAAGAATTGCTCCGCGAATATTAGTGCTCACAATTTACTCCCACTTTTTTGGTCCAGAAGTTCCTGTATTTTTAATATCAATTTATGGAAATCTTTCTTATTAAATCCCTCACTCTGATAAACAATCTTTCCACTGGTATCAACAAGAATGTTCCTTGGGACATATTTTGTCGCAAATAATTTATAAAGTTTGCGGCGAGGATCCGGGACTATAAAAAAAGTGAGATTTTTTTTCTTCCTAAATGCTGTCAATTGTTCTTTTGTATGTTCCCTTCCTACACCAATGACCACAAAATTTTTGTCTTTGAATCTTTGCCATATATCTTTTTCCAGGTGGGGCAATTCTGCATTGCATGTGGGACACCAGGTAACAAATAAAGTAATCAAGAACACTTTCCCTCGCAGCTCAGCAGTGTTTATCTTTACACTATCTATTGTTGTAGCAATAAAATCTGGAACTGTCTGACCTACCTTTGTGACAGTTGTATTTTTTACGTCTTCTATATTTTCCTGTTGCTGAGCCACTCCGAGTTGAAAAAAGAGCATCATTAAAACCCAGCACATAAATACTCGTTTCATGACTCACTTCCTTATTATTATTTTACTTGATAAAATAGAAATAATTACTTATTCTTATGGTAAGCAATGTAGTATTTTGAGAGTAAAAAATCAATGTTTAATTTCGGAGACTGCTTTTTTTATTTTCTTCCTCTATCCAATCAGATTATGGGGAAAGAGAAGTGAAAAAGTTTGTTCGTTTTATAGCCCGAAAATGGATTTATGGCTATGACAATATCCATAATCAAGAAGTTCGGAGCAAATACGGTTTGCTGGAAGGCTGGGTCAGTATTATAGTAAACTTTTTGCTATTTATTGCTAAAAGTATACTTGGGATTTTAACAGGTTCCATTTCGCTGATTGCAGATAGTTTTCACACGTTATCGGATGTTTCTACTTCACTTGTCATTGTAGTTTCCTTCCGTATGGCTAAAAAACCTTCCGATGCAACACATCCTTTTGGGCACGGCAGAATAGAAGCCATTGCCACTGTGGTTGTAGCTATTCTTCTTTCAGTAGCAGGAATAGAGATCATTAAAAGTGCAGCCGGTAGACTTCTTCACCCCAGGAATTTCGAGGCTTCGTGGTGGATTATTGGAATAATAGCATTTACTATCTTAATAAAAGAATTTCTTGCTCGATTTGCCAGAGAAATAGGGAAATTAATTCAATCCCACACAATCCAGGCTGATTTCTGGCATCACAGAACAGATGCTCTCTCATCGATACTGGTAATCCTCGCTTTCGTGGGACACCGTTTTGGTGTTCTATATCTGGATGGAGCAGCAGGAATATTAGTAGGAGGTATGATCATCTACACCGGATGGGAAATTGCCAGGAAGGGAGTAGACGATCTACTTGGAACGCAACCATCAGAGGAACTTGTCCAGAGCGTGAAAAAAACTGTCAGGGCATTCCCTGAAGTACTGGATGTTCATGATCTAATTGTTCACCAGTACGGCCAGAAAATGGTCCTCTCGTTTGACATCGAAGTATCCGAGGATCTTTCTCTTAAATCTGCCCACGCCATTGCAGAGCGGGTTGAAAAAACAATCAACAAGAAATTTAACACTCACACAACTGTTCATCTGGATCCTGTAAATATTAATGATCCTGAAATAAAGAAATTACACAACTTTTTGAATAAACTATTAAATCAATATGACGAGGTAGTTTCTTTCCATGATCTCAGAATAGTAGATAAAAAAGGCACAAAAGATATTTTTTTTAATTTAGTTCTTAACCCTGAAGTAAAAGACAAAGAGGCAGAAGACTTAAAACTAAAAATAAAAGACGCTTTGTTGAATACTTTCCCATCAGTTAACAATGTGATCCTTGAAATAGAACCAAAGTATGCATTGTGAGGTAGATATGAGCATAAGAATCATAAAATGGAGTTTTCTTCTTTTGTTTTTTCCTCTCCTGAATCTTACATGGGCAAAAGAAAAAACAAGCGACTTCAGTGTACTTTCTTCTTCTGAAGAATCTTGTGTTATTGCTTTTAGTCCGTCTCATTTTCAGATAGATACTCTGGTTATAACCGGCAAGCACTATCAGGTAATTAATTTTAGCATGGCAAGTTATCCTGAACATACAGGCGAACCAATGATACCATCCAGAATTCTGGTAGTAGGTATTCCTCCTTCCGGCGGTGTAAAAGTTTCTGTGGTGGGTTCTGATTTTATAGAAAAACAGGGAATAAGATTACTGCCTATCCCCCTACTGGAGAAGAAAGACAATCTTCCATGGGAAACATATAAAGAGGGACCTCTTTACCAGAAATCGGGTTTTACACCTGGCATACTCTATAAAACCGAAGAACCAGCATATTTTGGCGATCAAAGGATAGTTAGAATTCATCTTTACCCTGTTCAATATAATCCTGGAGAAAACAGAATTCACTACTATACAAGAATCGTTCTCCGTGTTGAGTTTATGGGGAAAAGTGAAATCCCATATGCCACTAAACAGAAATTAAATAACGAAAGACTCTATCAAGAAGCCGTGATAAATTATTCTGTGGCGAAAAAGTGGCGAAGAAGAATTAATAAACAGGTAAGAAAAAAGGGGGGAATTTTGGGAATAGGAAAGTATTACAAAATTCCTGTTTCAAAAGAAGGTCTGTTTAAAGTTTCCGGAAGTTTTCTCAAAAAGCATGGAATCGACATTAGCTCAATTGATCCTGCAACGCTGAAAATATACAACAACGGGGGAAAAGAACTTCCAAGAAATATTAACACTCCCCGACCAGACAGTCTCATTGAAAACCCAATTCTTGTTTTTGGTATAGATGATGGCAGATTTGACGAATCAGACTATTTCTTGTTTTATGGAAAGGAAGTAAACGGCTGGGAATATAATTCCGCAAATAAAACATACAATCACTACATCAATCATTACACTGATAAGAATATCTATTGGCTTGTATTTAACGATGGCAAACCAGGCCAACGGATAAAAACAGCGCCGTCCTCATCAGCCCAGGGAGCAGAAGACATTGATTCTTTTGTGGATCGCTTTTTTCTGGAACAGGAAATCTATAATCCTCTGGAAGGTGGTATCCTCTGGCTCGGATATTTGTTTACCGATCAAACACCTTCCAAATCTTATAAATTATCGTTCACAAATCCAGTCCCGGATACGACTGTCCGGTTCCGCTTCAGGTTTGCCGCCACAACTGCTGGCACTCATCGTTTTGACATAAGCCTCAACAACCAGGTTTTCAAACAAATCAGCTTTCCTGGCCCATTTGCCGGGATAAAATTTTCTTCTCAAACTGTTCTTTTATCAGCAGTGAATCTTCCGGATCAATCAACTCTCTCATTCCAGTATACAGGCTCTGGCCCTGCACCAAATGCTTATCTGGATTGGTTTGAAGTAGAATATCGCCGTTACCTTAAAGCATCCAATGGAAAACTCACTTTCTTTTCTCCAGAAACTGAAGGAGTTTACAATTACCAGCTATCGGGATTTAACACAGAGCCATTTGTTTTAAATGTAACAGACTTTTCCAGAATTCAGAGGATGGAATTAAAATCAATTTCTGGAGGATGGGCATTTGTTGATTCAGTAGGGTCTTTGCCAAAGAAGTATATTGCTGTTCAATCGTCAGCTTTTCTTTCTCCAGAAACAATTACAGAGGATACTTTCCCCAGTCTCAGAAGTCCTTCAAATGGGGGGAATTTAATAATTATCACGCATCCTGATTTTTACGACCAGGCTCTTAGACTAAAAGAACTCCATGAAAAACAGGATTCTCTTTCTGTCGTTATTGTGAACATTCAGGATATTTACGATGAATTCAGCTGGGGACTCTACGATCCTGTTGCTATTCGTGATTTTGTAAAAGCTGCTTATGATAATTGGAACCCACGGCCTTCTTATCTTCTTCTCTTTGGTGATGGAGATTATGATTACAAAAATATAATATCAAATAATGATAAGAACTGGATACCTCCATTTGAGTACAGTGGACTGACGGAGAGTAGCTCCAGGGCATCAGATGATTGGTTTACCTATGTATCCGGAAATGATTATTTCATGGATCTAGCAGTAGGACGGCTTCCTGTTCAATCTGTAGAAGAGGCAAGAACAGTTGTTGACAAAATCATACAATATGAAACTGATCCTCTGTGGGGTGATTGGAAAAGTCTTGTGACAATAGTGGGCGATGATGAAAAAACGAAAACCGGAGATGAAAATGAAACCACCCACATTATAGCTTCAGAGTATATTGCGGAGCATTGTATTCCTCATCTTTTTAACCTAAATAAAATTTACCTCACTGAATATCCAGAAGTTATTACCACATTCAGACAAAAACCACAGGCTCGAGATGATTTAATCGATCAGATTAATCGCGGAACCCTGCTTGTTAATTACGTAGGTCATGGCAATGAAGAAGTTTGGGCACACGAGCGCATATTCCAGAAAGATATTGACTTACCGGCTCTGCATAACGGAGCAAAACTGCCTCTTTTTTATGCAGCAACTTGTTCATTTGCCAGGTATGATAATCCAAACAAACAGAGTTTTTCCGAAGCACTGCTTAACACAGAGGAAAAAGGAGCCATTGCTGTGATAGGAGCATCCCGGTTCTGTAGTGCCTCATCTAATGAAGCATTAGACAAAACCTTTTTGATAAAACTTTTTGAAAATCAGAATCTCACGCTCCGCCTGGGAGATGCAATGCGTCTGGCAAAGCTGAATACCGGTATAAGAGAAAACAACGAAATGTATCACATACTGGGAGATCCAGCAATGCGATTGGGTGCACCAAGATATAGGGCTATCTTTACAAAAATAGAACCGGATACTTTTAAAGCTCTGGGTATTATAAAAATTGAAGGAACTGTAGAAAAAAATGGAATTCCGTGGAATGATTTTACCGGGCAATTCAGTCTTAAAGGATTCGATTCAAAGAAAAAGGTTGTTTACACAACCCAGCATGGAACCCGGGTGACTTACAGCTTACCAGGCAATACCATTTTCCGTGGCAGGACAAAGGTTGAAAACGGCAGGTTTAAATTTTCTTTTATTGTACCAAAAGATATTTCCTATGGAGGAAACACAGCACGATTGAGTTGTTATTTCTGGAACAATGAAACCGATGGAGCTGGATATCAAGATGGAATTGAAGAAAGAGGAAGTATCAATTTGGTTGACAGGGAAGGCCCAGAAATAGAGCTTTATTTCCAGGGACAAGAGAATTTCACCACAGGTGAAATGGTACCAGAAGAGCCAGAACTTGTAGCTGTTATTCAGGATGACAAAACCGGAGTTAATATTACGGGAGAAATAGGACACAAAATTGAGCTAACTATTGACGAAAATGAAAATAGAGACTTAACCGATTATTTCCAGTACGATGAAGGAAGTTATCTGGAAGGGAAACTCACTTATCGCCTGGACAGTATAAAATCTGGCAAACACACCTTAAGCCTGAAAGCATGGGATAATGCCAATAACTCCTCTACCCAGTCTATAGAGTTTAACGTAGTTCCTATGGGAGAACTTAGAATAGAAAGAGTACTTAATTATCCAAATCCCTTCAGCGCTTCAACTCACTTTACTTTTCAACTTAATCAGGACGCAAAAGTAGAGATTAAAATATTCACAGTGGACGGAAGACTTGTGAAACGCTTTGAAGGAATAATGGGAGGGCCGGGTTTTAATATGTTCCCTCCTGGACCCAATGAGGGATGGGATGGAAGAGATGAAATGGGTGATTTACTCGCCAACGGGATTTATTTATATAAAATTATAGCTAAGGCTTATGTTAATGGGAAAGACTTGAAGAAAGAAGTGGTCGGCCGACTGGTAATTATGCGATAATCAGGAGGCAAAATTGTACAGTGACATAGTAAAAGATCATTTTACTCATCCAAGAAATGTGGGAGAAATCGAGAATCCCGACTTAATTGGTACAGCAAAAAATGAAGCAGACGGGGATCAAGTTCAACTCCACATAAAACTTGACGGAGACAGAATTATTGATGTAAAGATGAAAGTTATGGGATGCGTGGCAGCTATTGCTTCTACCAGTCTTTTTACAGAGATGATAAAAGGAAGAACAATCTCTGACGCAGCAGCAGTCTCAAAAGAAGAATTGACTGCCAATCTTGGGGGCCTGCCAGAACACAAAATACGATGTTCATTAACTTGTATTGATGCACTCAAAAATGCAGTAAAGAAAAAAGATTGAAAAAATGGAAGAAGATGTTTATTTTACTGTTAAGAAACGAGCATCTGCCGAAATCAAAGTAAAAGGCTCTCGTTTCATCGGACATGCGGCACCAATAAAAAGTCGTGAAGAAGCTGATTCGTTTGTAAAAGAAGTTTCAAAAAAATACTATGATGCAACTCATAACTGTTTTGCTTACAAAGTAGATATAAAAGAATTATCTCTATTCCGAACCAGCGATGCAGGAGAACCCTCTGGTACTGCGGGAAAACCAATCTTAAATGCTATCGAGGGGTTGGGACTTACAAACGTAGTTTGTGTGGTCACTCGCTACTTTGGAGGCATAAAGCTTGGAACCGGCGGATTGGCCAGAGCATACAGTGAGTGTGCCCGAGAAACGCTGAAGAGAGGGGAAAAGGTTAAACGCTTTCAGACTGCTACTATAAAAATTGTTTTAAGCTATGAACTAACAGGTGTTGTTATGAATCTTATATCGGCTCACGACTGTCAGATAGAAAACACCGTTTATGGATCCGAAGTAGAAATGGTCCTTCGGATCAGACAAGCCAGTATAGATCGTTTTAAACAGAACCTCATAGATTCTACTTCAGGCAGAGTAAAAATATTGAGAGAGGAGGTGTCGACCCGTTAAAGCTGTTTTTCTTTTAATTGCTTTTTGTTCTTCCGCTTTCTTTTCCGGAGCTGAAATTGCTCTTACTTCGGTAAGACGTATCACATTTGAAATCTGGATAAAACGAGGGAAAAAGGGAGCAAAACAAGTTTTCACTTTTCTCCAGAAGCCAGAACGATTTCTTGCAACAACCTTAGTAGGAACAAACATTGCCAATGTAGCAGCTGCATCACTGATGGCAATATATCTTACAAAATACTTGAATGGATTTGCCATCACTGCTGTAAGTTCAATTTTACTTCTTCTCTTTGGGGAGATCCTACCAAAATCAATAGCACGACAAAAAGCCTCTTTTTTTACGCTCCATTTTTCCTTTTTATTGCGGATTATTTATTTTGTGCTTTATCCGCTTATATGGCTTGTTACAGCACTTTCCCGGCTTTTACTTAAACTTTTAGGTATGGAAAAAGGAAGCGTTAAAAGATTTTTTACCCGCAAGGACATGGAAATGCTCGTAAAAGAAGGAGAACAAGGTGGACTGGTAAATAAAGATGAGAGAGGGTTAATTTCCCGATTCATTCTACGCAGTAACCAGAAAGTCCGAGATATTATGATCCCACGAACAGAGATCATAGCAGTAAAAGAAAATGAATCCATCAGCAAGGTACTTAATATTTTTGAAAAAACAGGATATTCACGCCTTCCTGTAATGGGCAAAACAATGGATGAAATATTGGGCTTTGTCACTGCCAAAGATATTTTATTAAAAGAACCAACTAACTTGCGACAGGTCATGAGAAATCTTCTTTTTGTCCCAGAAACCAGAGTAATAGCAAATCTTCTTCGGGAGATGCAGGAAAAAAGAATTGGAATGGCAATTGTTGTGGATGAATATGGCGGCACTGCAGGACTGGTCACGCTGGAGGACATAGTCGAAGAATTCTTTGGTGATATTCAGGATGAGTTCGATGAAGACACAAATCTATATCGGAAAATTGGACCTCATCAGATAGATGTTAATGCGAAAATCCATGTGGACGAACTAAACGAACGATTTGGTTTGAATCTTCCTGTTGGAGAATACAAAACCCTGGGTGGTCTATTAATAGAACATTTAGGCCGCATCCCAAAACGTCAGGAAAAAATAGAAATAGGCACACGTACTTTCATTATTCTCTCGGCTTCCAAGAAAAAAATCAACTGGGTGAGGATTGTGAGATAATTCCCATAAATGGAGTAAAGTATAATGGGAAAAGCTATCTTTGTTTTAGCATTATCACTTTCTGCATTCTCTCTCAATCTTAATGCACAACAGCAGAATGTGTTACAAACTGATGAGACCATCTCTTCTGCAGAAGAGTTTGTTAAACTTCTTGCAAAGGGAGATTTTTCCCATGCTGTGATGGAATTTGACAGCACAATGCATACGGTAATGTCTGAGGAAAAAACTAAAGAATTATGGAATTCCCTTGTTTCACAAATCGGTCATTTCAAGAAAGAGATCGGTGCTAGAAAAGAAAGACACAAACAATACGACATCGTTTTTATAACCTGTGAATTTGAGAAATCTTCTATCGACGTGAAAATTGTCTTCAACAGGGAAAAAGAAATTTCTGGTCTCTTGGTCCGAACAAACCTTTCCGTGACCTGGCCTGGGGATTAGCTTCTCAGGGGGTTGCTGTACTCAGGTATGAAAAACGTACAAAAGCTCACTCAGGCAAACTTGTTTCCATGATGAAGCACTTTACAGTAAAAGAAGAAACTATTGAAGATGCTCTAAAAGCTGTAGCTCTCTTGCGCCACACAAAAGGAATTAATCCCCAAAAGATATTTGTCCTGGGCCACAGCCTGGGAGGAATGCTCATACCCAGAATCGGGGCTCTCGATTCCAATATTGCTGGATTTATCATTATGGCCGGAACAACACGCCCCTTAGAAGACGTTACTAAACTTTGGCAAATTTGAGATTAGAGTGGTTGCTCTATGATCCCCCAGTATATCTATGCTGGGCGAGCTCCTGAACTTCGGCAGGTTTTTAAAGCGGCGACATGTTGCCGCAATCCAAAATATGGAAGATAAATAAAGGAGGGGAAGAGCGGCATGCTTTTTCGTTTCATCTTAAGAAAAAAGAAAAAAATCTTTAAAGAGACAAACAATGTTTACTGCATGGATTACACATAGAAGGCATTCAGAAAAAACAAAAAAAAGTTGACAATTTGTTTTTTTATATTATATTAGAAAAATAACATACCGCTATATTCATGATAATAACAACAAACTTTACTGCCACAGATCAAGAGAGCACTGGAGAAAGGAGGTGAGAATCTAAATTATCCCTATTATTATTCAAATGGGGGGAGTGATTTTTGTAAATCTTTAACCCGAATCCGGGAGGATAAAATGGTACGTAAACTTTTAATTGTAGGATTTTCTATTTTTATTGTGGTAATTTTAGCCACAACCGCTTTTGCAAGTAATGGAACACAAATAGGAACAGTTGGCGCAAGATCCACCAGTATGGGAAGTTGTTTCAGAGGGCTGGCTGATGATTGGAGTGCCGTCTTTTTCAATCCGGCAGGTTTGACACAGCTCGGTAAGTGGACAATAGGGGGATCTACAGGACTCATTATCCCAAGAGGAAGTTATACAGCAGATCCCTATCCAGTATATCCCTTCTCCGGAATGTATACAACTCAGGTTGATGCAACCCCAAAGAATTTCTATGTTCCCAGCATAGGTGTTTTCTACAAACCTTCGGAAAAACTTGTGGTAGGCGTAGGTGTTTATGCTCCTTTTGGTCTGGGTACTGAATGGGATCTCTTAACGTTACCTCTCTCGTACGGTAATGCAACAGGTATATCCAAACAAAACGAAACTTACAGTGATCATCAGGTAATCGATGTTCAGCCAACAGTTGCTTTTAAACTATCAGAAAAAATTTCTGTGGGATTGGGTGTAAGTTACGTATGGGGCAAGATGACAATTGATCAGGTGGTACTGGCCTGGAATCCTGTTTTAGGAGAAGTTGCACCAGATGTTTCAAGATGGAAAGCACTGCAGTTAGCAGTTGCTTCGATGGGAGGTATTTTACCCGACCTCACTGCTGATCAAGACAGAATTGCCGTTGAAAACAATCTCTCTGGAGATGGCTCAGCTTACGGTTTTAACTTTGGATTGCACTTCAAACTTTCGGAAAAACTCAGTGTTGGGTTCTCCGGCCGCTACTGGACTGATCTTAAACTTAGCGGAACAAACAAAAAAACTATGATCATGCATGGAGATGCTACAAAGGCTGCAGTAATTCAGGGTATTCCTGCTAACTATCTTGCAGATCAGAGCGACCCCACAGGAGAAGTAAACAAAGCTCAATTGCTTGCACTTTTCAGCGGCCAAAATATCCCTGACGAGTACGATGCAAAAGCAAACCTTCCACTTCCAATGACGTTGGGAGGAGGTATTGCTTTCAAGCCGTGTCCAAAATTGACATTAACAGCTGATTTTTCCTGGACTAACTGGGCCAAGTGGGATAAAATATCCATAACAGGTGAAAATCATGACACCATTAACATGGAAGAAAACTGGAAAAACACTCTGGAAATTGGCGGAGGATTTGAGTTTTTAGCTGCGGAAAGAGAATCAAGCCAGTTCTTTGTACGTGGTGGTTTTTATACAGTGGATACACCAGCCCCTGACGAGACAATGAGTCCTACAATTCTGGATCCTAATCGTCGATATGTTATTACTGGTGGGTTGGGCCTGAATCTTGGGAAAATTAGCTTTAACCTTGCTTACGAACATGTTCTTTTCAAGGATAAAGATGTTAAAGAGTACGTTTTTGACCCAACAACTGGAGCAGCCGAAAATTATGCAGGTCTTTACAAATTCCATGCGTCGGTTATTACCTTCGGGACCAGTATCGGCTTATAAGAAAAGCCTATCTTAAGATAACCTTGCGAAGGTTTTTAAACCTTCGCATAAAAATCCCCCTATAATCCCCCTTTGGGAAAGGGAGATTTGAAAGATTTAAAAGGAATTCAGGCTTCAGCCTTTTATAAAAATGGTCTGTATAGTACAATCTAACACAGTCTCTGACTGTGTTTAGCAAAACTTTGTACTGTAAACTAAAACACACACGGTTACAAACTGTGTGGGATAGATGGTTGCGGAAACTGCTACAAATGCAAAACTTAATTTAACTCATAGAGCAATTGTGCATACCAGTATTAATTTGGGATTTGGATTTTGGCATTTGTTATTTTTATGGTACAAATGAGAACTTGCAAAAACCTGGTTAAATATGTACTTTTCCCAGCTAATCAAACAAAAAAGAGGCTAAAGCCCCTAATAATATTGGTGGCTCGATTTGCCCTCCGCCCTGAAGGACGGAGCTTATTACCAACAAAAACACTGCCTCTCTAAAGATTCTTGCTGGAAACATTGGTTAATATTTGGGGTTCATCTCCAAATGAGTTGCATCTCAATACGGAATTAACCCTTCAAGGTTTCAGTATTTATCTGAGATCGCCCAGCATAGATATACTGGGCGATCATAGGGATACGATAAAATTCTAAGCACGAAATCCTAAATTCTAAACAAATCCAAAATTCTAAATTCAAATGTCCACAATCCTATTTTTGAGTTTCTGTTATTCGATATTTGAATTTGTTTAGGATTTCCATATTAGGATTTCGAATTTATCGTTATGAAGTAGGTTTGACATTTTTGCCAAAGTTTAGAACCCCTTTGTGTGCCTGGTGCACTTTATGTAAAACCACTCCCTCATTTTATATCCCCCTTTGGCCAAAGGGGAATTATAGGGGGATTCGTTGTTGGAGGATAAATTGTTCTCTTCAGCAAGGAATTGTCTGAGTTTTTGTCCCGACAGACGAAAGTTATAAGAATCTTCTTCAGGTACATAATATCTTTCACCAACCAACCTGCTTCCTTTTGTCCACTTATTTTTTTCTCTAATTTTTTATCAACTCATTTGGAGATGAACCATATTTGGATACTGAAATTTGGTTTTAGTTAGTTGCCGGTCGAGTTTATTCTTTGATACTCCCACATCTTTGCATAAAGAACAAATAAATAAATTGTAGAAACAATACACACTGTGAGCCCGATTACTCCATCCTTGTATCCTTCTTTAACAAAATACATTCGGATAAATCTGGAAAAGGGATGAAAGATAAGATCATACCATTTGATAGACCTGTTTGAAATTCGTTTTAGCTTATCTTGAACTTCCAGAGAAGTGTAACGATTCATTTTTTCAAAGTATTCCTGCAAGCTGTCATACGAAAAGTGAAGTAAAAATCCATGTAAGTTTTTAATTTCTCCTTCCACAATAAAGCCCTCATGTATTGAGACTGCTGGCAGTTTGACTTTGTCTTTACGAAACAAACGAAGAATCTTATCAGGGTACCAGCCGCAGTGTTTAACCTGGTGACGGAGAAAATGGTTTAAGCGATTTATATAATATCCATTACAGACCTCTTTCCCTACTCGCGATTGGATTTCTTTTTTTAATTCAGACGTTACTACTTCATCTGCATCTATAACCAGGATCCATTCGCTGGAAGCCTGCTGAATAGCAAATTTTCTCTGTTGAGCATATCCTTTCCATTTATGATAAAAAACATGTGCTCCCATGGACTTTGCGATTTCAACTGTTTCGTCGGTGCTGCCGGAATCCACCACAATAATTTCATCAACCCATCTAACACTCCCAAGGCAGTTTCTAATGTGTTTTGCTTCATTCTTTGTAATAATAACTACCGATATTTTACTCATGGCTAATCTTGTTGAATTAATTTCTTTATGCTCCGAATCACCTGTTCCACTTTTACGTTTTCAGTTTTGTTTTCTCTCCCTCTAATTCCAATAAACTTGTTGCCAATTGGTTTCCAATATTTTGGATCAGTTGGTCCAAAAATAGCCACAAGAGGTGTCCCAACTGCTGCACAGAGATGCATTACTCCTGTATCATTGCAGACAACAACATCACAGAGAGAAAAGTGAATGGCCTGATTTCGCAAAGTTGTAGGCTTAATTTCTATAGGGTGGAATGAAATATACTTAAGGAATTCTTTATGCAAATTTTCTTCTTTTGGCCCCCAGAATAAAGCAATCTTGAAATTGTATTTATCATGAATAGTTTGTGCCAACCTGCTGAAATATTTAATCGGCCACCGGTTTTCTACTTTGTTTGCACCTATATGAATACCAATTATTGGCTTTCCATTATTATAGAGTTCCTTAAAATCCTTTCTGACTACACTCTTTTCCAAATCAGTCACATGAACTATTTCGCTCAAATCATCTGTATCTGCACCAATATATCTAACAATGTCTAAGTTCCTTTCGCTTTGATGTTTTCCCGACTCTGGATTCGGAGAAATGAGATTATAAAAAAAGTTTCTCGTACAGCCAGAAAAGACAAAACCACTTGACCCAAGAATATATTTTGCGCCGGATAAAATAGATAGAAGATCGCTGGTCAATGAATGGCTTTCAGAACTCAGGACTATGGCCATGTCCCATTTATGATAAAGTTCTCTCCACAGTGAGTATATCCGTTTCAGTGTCCAGTGAAAACCATTTTTGTAAAAAACCATAACACGATCAACATAGGGATGATATTTAACCGCATCAGCAAAGTAGTCCCGTACTATAATCCCTATGACAGCTTCTGGAAAAGATTTGTGGAGGGCTCGCAAAACCGGAGTTGCAAGAAGAAAATCCCCCAATTGATCATGGGGACGCACAACAAGAATACGCTTGATTTTGTGCCAATTGATCCTATCGGGGGATAATAGTTCCTTTGAAAATACACGTTCCAGATATTTCATACACCTGCGTTTAAAATACTGATCAATTTTATTCCAGAGAGACAAATAAAGGCCTCTTTTCATGTATGAAACATCCCAAACTAACTTTTAAACAGTTCTCGATACTGATATTTGCTTTTTAGCGAATCAAGGAGAGTTACAATTGCATCTTGCTTTTCAATTTTTGTAAGTTGTTGATAAAGTTCCCCTTCCACCTGCTTAAATGGCCGGGTTTCTTTAGTGCGTTTGATTACCTTGATAATATGGTACCCGTACCGAGTTTTGACAAGGTCACTTATACTTCCTACCGGCAGGTTAAAGGCTGCATTCTCAAATGGTTTTACCATCTGGCCGCGAGCAAAGTCTTTGTAGAGACCGCCATTGTTTCTTGAACCGGGATCGTCAGAATATTCTCTGGCAAGCTTAGCAAAATCTTCTCCCTTGCGGGCTCGGGCTAAAATCTCTTCTGCTTTTTTCCGAATTTTTTCTTTTTCGCTTTTAGATTTACCCCGGGTCAAGAAAAGAATATGCCGCACAGTGGCTAATTTATCCTGTTTATATGCCTCTTTAACCTCTTCAGGAGTGACAACAATTTTTCCAAAGACCACGTCATCGAGATATTTCTGAATGATCAAACTATTTTTCAAATCCTCTTTTACAAAATCCAATGTCAGTCCTTGGGCATTAATGTTATTGACAAATGCCTCTTTGCCACCCGAGCGTGAATAGTATCTTTCCAATTGTGCCTGAACTGTGTCTTCAGGAACAGAGACCTGTTTTTCAGTAGCAGCTAAAAGCAAAAGTTTTTTCTGTGCTTCATCCCTGGCTACTTTATGAACAAAACCCTTCAGTCGATCAGAAGGCAGATTTTGAAGATTACTGGCATAACGACCTAATGCACGGTACAATGCCGGCATAATCTCAGCAGTTCGTATGCTGAATTTGCTTGTGTAAATCAATTCATTTGATTTGTCCGGGTTAAGGACAGGAACACTTTTGGAGAGTTCTGCAAAGAATGAATATTCTTTCGAACCTTTTGCATATCTGGGCGTTCCTGATTTTTTCCCACAGGCCGCAATTAACAGCACACTGCTTATCATTACAACAATCAACTTTTTCATGATAACCCCTTTCTACGGTTTAGGTAAGAGTGTCCTTATTGACAAACGCAATATAAGAAATAAATATGTAAATATCTAATGATTTTCTTGCTAAGAACAGAATAGAAATAATGATCAAGACGCAGGAGGATTATCTTAACCCCCTATTCTCTTCCTCATTACCAGATAACGAAACAGAGCGGTGTCGAATGGCTGGGAGGTGTTCAAAGATACGTAGTCAATGCGGTGCTGGCGGCACTCACGTTTATATTCCTCAAGAAAGATATTGATTTCTTTTCTATAAAGGGAACGAATATGCCAGGGTTCTGTCTGGATTTTCTCGCCAGTTTCCATGTCGATAAAGAGACTATCTTTTTTGAAAGTGAATGTTTGCTCCATGGGATCTAAAATATGAAAAACAATCACCTCGTGTTTTCTATGACGGAAATGTTTCAGGGCATTTAAAACTTTTCGTGGATCGTCTAAAAGGTCGGACAAAATTATTATAAGCCCCCGTCTTTTGATCCGTTCTGCCAGGTCATGAAAAATATTTGAGAGATTGGTTTCACCACCGGCTTCAAGTCTATCAAGTTCTTTTAACGTGAGGGAAAGTGTACTGAAAATAGATCTTGGAGGAAGATAGGTTCGAATTTTTTTGTCAAAAGTAGCAAGACCCACAGCATCTCTCTGCCGGAGCATCAGATACGAAAGAGCTGCAGTAAGATATTTAGCGTATTGAAGTTTTGTTATATTTCCTGAAGTATAGCCCATAGAGCCTGAGCTATCCAGAAGTATATAAGCCCTGAGATTGGTTTCTTCCTCAAACTGTTTAACATAATACCTGTCAGTGCGTCCCCAGACTTTCCAGTCGATGTGCCGTAAGGAATCTCCTGGCATGTAGGGTCTGTGCTCTGAAAATTCCACGGAAAATCCGTGATATGGACTTCTGTGAAGCCCTGTAATAAATCCTTCCACAACAAGACGAGCGACAAGATCCAATCGTGAGAGGCGAGAGACAACCTCGGGTCTGAGATATTTTCGGTAGTCTGTAGTTAGATTAGTCAAAGAATACCTTTAACTTTCTTAGGAGTAATTCTGGCTCTATTAGGAAATATATATCTTCAAATTTATTTCTAAGACTTTTAGTAGCAACAGTAACTATTTTTTCAATATTTTCTACACTTGTTTTAAGCTGATAAAATACTTAAGAGCCAAAATATTGTGCCTCCTAAAATGATTGTAATAACATCTAGAATATCATAGTCATTGCCATATACATGTGGCGCTATTTTTAAATTAATGCGTTCCATTAAAGACAATATGGAAAATAGTGGCAAAAACATGAGTAGCCACACAAATATCAAAAAATAAGGAGGGCACAAAGCAGTTGACCGTAACAAAATATAAGCGACAAATAAAATAAAATATACAAGAGCAAGCCATCCAGGATGAATTTTTGTAGGAACATCATGCCCTTCTGCTGATTCTTTAACAGTCATAAATAAATCCAGGCAAAAAAAGGGAGAAAACCATGTTCGCCAAAAGGGGCTTATCTTTCTTCCTGTGCGTTTTTTAATTAGCTCCCAATTTTTGTAAAACCAATAAAACTCATAAAAATTACTGGTAAGCAAAGAAAACAGAAAAAACTTTTGTTTTGATACCGAAACATATAATGGCTTTGCTGCCACTTCTTCTTTTAATTGTTGTATCCGCCATTTGATATATAAACTTTTTGCTCTTTCTTTGTCCCTTGGTGCCTCAGCAAGTGCGTTACTTCTCAATTCTCTTTTTATTTTCCCTTTTTTAATTTCTTGTATGACAATCTCATAAAATTTCTTATCTGGGAAAACTAAACTGTCAGATTTTGTTTTATGGAAATTTCCAGTGCGTGGTTCCACACTAATGATTTGGCCACAATTACTACAACGGTATCGCTTGGGTGTATCAGGGGCTTTTACTTTATATTTTTTCCCACACTTTTTACAGGTTACTATAATATATTCATTCCCCATAACATGGGTCTCCTCAAATGAGAAATAATTTATCTCTCTTAAACTATACGTTTATTACTACAGTACAAAATAATTTCTTCGCAGGGGCTCTGCCCGCAGTGAATATCTATGTACACCTTTCCGAACAGACCCAATCAAAAATGATCGATAAATTCATTGAACGGCTGAGCTTTAATCTTTTCATGCAATTTTAAACTATCACCAGAAATAGTCACCAGGTACCCCTGTTCAACTTCATCTTTAAAAAGGTCAATAAATTGATAAAGTCCTCTGGCCAATTCTTTTCTAACGTTCGAAGTCATTTTTACTTCGATGGGGATAATTTTACTTTCTTTTTCCACAATAAAATCTACTTCACTTCCGGTGGACGTACGCCACCAGTAGATTCGGGGCACTTCTCCGTTATTGTAAAAATGTCTGATTATCTGACCGACTACTATAGTTTCGAATAATGAACCACCCAATGGCCCTTTTAATACCTGTTCTTTGTGAGTGATTCCGCTTAGATAACAGAGAAAACCAGTATCGAGGAAGTAGATTTTGGGACTCTTGATGATACGCTTGCCTTTGTTCTTATAGTATGGTTTAATCAGTATGAGCTGGTGGCTTGCTTCTAAAACTGAAATCCATGCTTTAATCGTATTGACTGCTACGCCAAGGTCACGTGAGAGTTCTGAAAGATTTAGAATCCTCCCATTGATAGAAGCCAAAAGTTCGAGGAACCTTTGAAAGTCAAGCAGATCCCCTATCTGACGCAGGTTCCGGACGTCCCTTTCAAGATACGTCTGGAGATAGCTGCTGAACCATAATCTTGCATCCAATTCTTTGCTGACAACAAGTTCGGGATACCCGCCCCTAAGTATTATTTCTCTCAGGTTGGCAAAATTCAACTCTTGAGAGTTTCTGATTTGTTCCTGTATCGAGAATGTGAGAAGAGTAAAAACAGCAATTCGCCCGGCAAGGGATTCACTTAGACTGGCCATAAGTGGAAAACTCTGAGAACCAGTGAGAAGGAACTGTCCTTTTTGGGATCGGTTCTTATCAATAGCCATTTTCAAATAGATAAATAAGCCGGGCGCGTACTGGATTTCATCGATAATAACTGGTGGGGGGTAATTTTCTAAAAAAAGCTTTGGTTCCCTATTGGCAAGCATAAGAATGTCAGGATCATCTAAGGAAACGTACCCATGTGTTTCCCCAAAAAGATGCACCAGCAAAGTTGTTTTGCCCGATTGTCTGGGACCTGTTACAATAAGAGAAGGAAACTGCGAGCTGGCTTTCCTGATAGCTGTTTCTATACGACGGTTTAAATAGATGTGTGCCATATTTATATCATGTATATTTGCATTTATAATGCAAATATACATATTTTTGAGGTCTCTGTCAATCTGTTTTTTATTAGAGCCTAACAATCTTTATCAAATTTGTGGTCCCTGTCACGTTAAGCGGAATACCTCCAGTAAAAACTATTAACTGTTCTTTTTTCACATATCCAGACTTAAGAGCAAGTTTAATACTCTGCCGTTCAAGTTCATCTGTAGTTTGGGTTTTCCCTATCATTATTGGGATTGCTCCCCACACTAAGGCAAGCTTTCGGTACGTCATTTCATCAGGAGTTATGGCAAGAATAGGCTGGGGTGGACGATATTTAGCCACTAACCTGGTGGTACTACCAGATTTTGTAGATGTAAGGATTGCACTGGCGTTCACCCATCTGGCCATCTGACACGCTGAGTGGGCCACGGCTTCCTGGATGCTTAATGTCCTATCTTCTTCAAATTTAGAAAGCCATCTCTGGAATGGAAATGCTGACTCTGTACTTTTAGCAATACGCGACAGCATATTAACTGCCTCAACAGGATACTTTCCCACAGTGCTTTCTTCAGAAAGCATCACTGCGTCACTTCCATCAAGAATTGCATTCGCTACATCTGTTACCTCTGCCCGTGTGGGTCGTGGGTTATTAACCATAGATTTCAGCATCTGAGTGGCAGTAATTACTGGCTTACCAGCACGATTGGTTTTTTCTATCAACATTTTTTGAACCCTGGGAACATCTTCAATCGGTATCTCGACACCCAGGTCCCCACGTGCCACCATAATGCCGTCTACAGCTTTGATAATCTCATCTATATTCACGAGAGCCTCGTGTTTTTCAATCTTGGCAATAAGAGCGGTTCTCTTACCCGATTTTTCTACAAGCTCTCGCACTTCTTTCACTTCTTCGGCAGTGCGAACAAACGACAGAGCAATATAATCAACCTCTTGCTCTATACCGAAAGCAAGATCATTCCGATCCTTATTACTGAGAATTGGTATATTGAGAGAACGTTCCGGCAGGTTTATCCCTTTATGAGAATCTAACAAACCGCCGACTCGTACACGGCATTTTATGTCTTTCTCGGACTTCTCCTCAACAATAAGCTCCAGATCGCCATCACTGAGTAGAAGAATATCCCCGGGATAAACATCTTTCGGAAGATTCTTGTAAGTTAAAGAAACCTTCTTGGAATCTCCAGGTACTTCTTCGCTGGTCAGAGTAAAGATCTGTCCTGGTTTCAGCATTACAGGCCCGTTAGCTATAAGGCCTGTGCGTACCTTCGGCCCTGCAAGATCCTGAAGAATTGCCACCGGCTGTTTTAAACGATCAGCAATGGAACGAACAATAGAAATAACCTCAGCGTGTTCTTCATGTGAGCCGTGGGAAAAATTCAGGCGGGCAACATTCATGCCCGCACGAATCATTTTCTCTAACATCTCTAGAGAGCTTGTAGCCGGGCCTATAGTACAAACAATTTTAGTTCTTCTCATAGTATATCCTTTATTCTAACATTTTTGCAGCTATCTCCTTTAAAATTTTAGCACAGCCCATTGCAGTAATACCTGAGGGGTCTCGTCTGGGATTAAATTCCACAATATCTGCTCCGATGATTGCCGTGGCCTGAACTTTCTGAATAATATCAATCATTTGCCTGGTGCTCATTCCTCCTGGTTCGTAGTGTGACACGCCTGGTGCAAAAGCGGGGTCGAGTACATCGATGTCAAAGGAGATATAAATGGGTGTATCAAATATAAGCTTAAAATCCTCAGCTAAGTCTTTCATCACAATTATTTCAACACTGAATCTCTCCACCTGTTCCCGCTGATGTTTGTTCAAAGTTCGGATACCCACCTGAACCAACCGCTGTATCTGACAGGTCTCCATGATTCTGGCAAATGGGCACGCATGAGAATAACGATTTCCATTCAGCTCATCATATAGATCAGGGTGGGCGTCAAAATGGAGTATGCTGAGTTGAGGATATTTTTTGTCGAAAGCTTTCATAATTGGATAAGTAATTGAGTGATCTCCTCCCAGCGAAATTAGAAAAAAATTTTGATCTAACAATTTGGTAACGGCCTTTTCGATTTTATCAAAAGGATCACTGACAACGGAAAAATCCACATCACCAACATCAAACAAAACAGATTCTGCACCAATATCTATCCCGGATTCACTCCATGTATTGGATGAATAGCAGTGGAAAGCTTCCCTTATCAATGGTGGAGCAGAAGAAGCTCCTTTCTTGTAAGATGAGTTTTCATCAAATGGGAACCCAATGACGGCAAGTTTTTTATTTCTAATACTGTCATCCATCAGTTGTTACCTGATCGCACAGGATATGTATCCTCTGTGAATTAGTTGGATAAATATCCAAAATCATACTACGCCCAGTATACATATGCTGGGCGATCAACACGAATATCTTAAATAATCCCCCTCCGCAGACCGCACAGGACATGTATCCTGTGCGAATTATCTGGATAAATATCCATAATCACATTACACTCAGCATACATATGCTGGAGGATCAATGAGTTGTCTGAAATTAGGTATTTTTATGCCCTTTCATAAATTTTCAAAAACTCATCTCTTGGTATTTTTGCCTGCCTGCAAATAGTCCTCAATGTGGAACCCTTTATTTTATCGTGAGCTGGCATTGTCAAAGGCGTCTTTGTACCATCTGCATTTTCCTTGACCATTGAAATGTGATTCCCCACTCTCACAATTCTAAATCCCAATTTTTCAAATGTCCTTATGACCCTTTTCTTAGGTGCATCCTTTGGGAACTTCATACTGCAATCTCTGCAATAAATGTTTCCAGAATATCCTCTGTTTCAAGGGCTTCTTCACCAAAGGTTTCAACATGAAAACTGATGGCGGATTTCACATCTGCAAGTGCCTCTTCGTATGTATCTCCTTCTCCAACAACTACTCCTTTTAATCCAAGAGGATATGCTACATAGCCATCAGGATGTTTTTCAACTATTATTTTTATTTTGTTCATTTTCTAATCTCCTGTTGAATTCCTACAAATTCAGGTAATTGTTTTTTGCTCTACGGGTCCATTTCTTCCAAGCATAATTCAACTACTTCTTTAAGATTTTTTTGAAGCTCATCAAATGTTTCTGCCTGGGTGTGGGCACCAGGAATCCCTGGGACAATCGCTACATACAATCCAGTTTCAGGATCTTTTTCAATATATCCAGTTATTCTATACATTTTAATCGCCTCCTACTTAATAAAATTCTACAGATCGCACAGGATATGTATCCTGTGAATTATTTGGATCACTATCCAAAATCATACTACACTCAGCATATATATGCTGGGCGATCAAAGGGATCAAAGGCAGGCCTCTAGTTTGTAAACATTCCGAATCAACTCTTCTCTTCCAGCAACCTATCAATAATATCAACTGTACTCACACCTTCGGCTTCAGCATTAAAGTTGGTAACAATTCGATGCCTAAGAACAGGTTTTGCCACAGCCCGGACATCATCAATGTCAGGAGTAGTTCTGCCGTCGAGGATGCATCGACTCTTTGCCCCTAATATAAGATACTGAGATGCTCTCGGGCCTGCTCCCCAGCTAATCCAATCCTTTACAAATTTTGGAGCTGTGTTGCTGTCTGGCCGGGTTTTTCGGACGAGGTCTACAGCAGTATCAACTACCAAATCAGCCACTGGTACACGGCGAACCAATTTCTGAAGTCGAATGATCTTCTCGCCATCCATAACAGGAAGAGGTTCAGGTTCATAACCTCCTGTTGTAGTATGAACAATCTTTGCCTCTTCTTCTTTTGAGGGATAATCTATCCAGAGATTGAACATAAAACGGTCAAGCTGTGCTTCTGGAAGGGGATAGGTTCCCTCCTGTTCGATTGGATTTTGAGTTGCAAGCACAAAGAATGGTTCATTAAGTTTGTAGGTTTCTCCTGCTACGCTTACTTCATGTTCCTGCATTGCCTGAAGCAAAGCAGCCTGGGTTTTTGGAGGAGTTCTGTTAATCTCATCAGCAAGAACAATGTTAGCAAAAACCGGACCCTTGACAAAACGAAAAACCTTCTTCCCTGTAGTACGATCTTCCTCTAAAACATCTGTTCCGGTAATATCCGAAGGCATGAGATCGGGTGTAAACTGAATCCGGCTGAATTTTAAATCAAGAACACGAGAAAGTGTAGAAATAAGAAGGGTCTTAGCTAATCCTGGAACTCCTACAAGAAGACAATGGCCCATGGAAAAAAGTGCGATTAAAAGTTCATCAATGATTTGATTCTGGCCTACAATAACTTTTCTGATTTCCTGAAGAATTTTTTCATGAGCTTCTCTCAGCTCTTCTATTGCTTGAATATCCTCGTCCTTCGGTTCTGACACCATACATCACTCCTTTTATCCAGCTACAAATTCCGCTTTTTTTGAATTAAAAAGTAACCACTTTTTGATTCAAAGTCAATACTAAATAACTATATTTCCAGTTGCATAGGAAACATATAGTTTTTATATTGTATTGTTATTTACTGCTTATCTCAAACCATAGAGGGACACACCATGATGAAAAAAATTATACAAACTATATTCTTCTACTTTAGTGTGGCTACTATCATATTCCCACAGACAATTCCAAACGATTGGGAAAATCCTGCTGTGATTAGCCGCAACAAAGAACCTGCTCATTCATTTTATATCCCTTATCAAAATACAAAAACAGCTCTCAGAAATGATCCTGTTCAATCATCGTTTTTTAAATCTCTTAATGGTACATGGAAATTTTACTGGGTGAGAAAACCGGCTGATAGGCCGAAAGATTTTTACAAAGTGGATTATGATGTCAGTAACTGGCATAACATTAAAGTCCCCGGGAATTGGGAAATACAGGGATTTGGTATTCCAATTTATACAGATGTTGAATATCCTTTTCCCCCGAACCCACCTCACATTCCACACGATTACAATCCTGTGGGTTCTTATAGGAGAACCTTTACAGTACCAGAAAGCTGGGCAAACCGTCAGGTATTTCTCTATTTTGGCAGTGTCCGTTCTGCTATGTATGTGTGGGTCAATGGGAGAAAAGTGGGGTACAGTGAGGGAAGCAAAACTCCGGCAGAATTCAATGTCACAAATTATCTAAGGAAAGGAGAAAATGTTCTTGCAGTAGAAGTTTATCGCTGGAGTGATGGAAGCTATCTTGAAGGTCAGGATTACTGGAAAATCAGCGGACTCGAACGGGATGTTTTTCTCTATTCCACGCCCAGAGTATATATCCGCGACTTTTTTGTTCAGGGCGATCTGGATTCTACCTACAGAGATGGTTTGTTAAAAGTCACGGTTAATTTAAAAAATACTCTACAAAAAGCAACTGACACATATCGGGTAAAATTTGAGCTTCTGGATGATGAACATCACAATGTGTTTAAATCCCCTATCATAATGAAAATGCGTCTGACAAAATCCCAAGAAAATGAGATTCAATTTAAGCGCACGATAAAAAACCCAGCAAAATGGACTGCAGAAACTCCAAATCTCTACACCATGCTTATTTCATTACTGGATCAATCAGGGGAAACATTAGAGGTGATTCCTACACGGGTAGGATTCCGCAAGGTGGAAATAAAAAACGGACAACTGTTAGTAAATGGTGTCCCTATTTATATAAAGGGAGTAAACCGGCATGAACACGACCCAAAAGTTGGACGGTATGTATCGGAAGAATTAATGCTGAAAGATATCAAGTTGATGAAGCAATTTAATATTAATGCTGTTAGAACAAGTCATTATCCCAATGAACCCAAATGGTACAAACTGTGTGATAAATTTGGTCTTTACGTTGTTGACGAGGCAAATATTGAGTGCGACGGCATGTATTATAGTCCTGAAGGAAAAGCCGGATTGAGTGACAATCCCAAATGGAAGAAAGCTTATTTAGACCGCACAGTGCGTATGGTTGAAAGGGATAAAAACCACCCCTGTGTAATTATATGGTCTCTTGGCAACGAATCCGGTGATGGTTCTAACTTTGTAGCCACATACAGATGGATTAAAAAACGAGATCCTTCTCGGCCCGTACAATACGAACCTGCTGGATTGAAATCTCACACCGACATTTATGCCCCAATGTATGCCCGCATCTGGCAAATTGAGCGGTATGCCAGAGGGAACCCCAAGCGTCCTCTGATTCTCTGCGAATACGAACATGCTATGGGAAACAGCGAAGGGAATTTAAAAGATTATTGGGATGTGATATATAAATACAGAGCGCTGCAGGGTGGATTTATCTGGGACTGGGTCGATCAAACATTCCTCCGCACAAATGGAGCGGGTGATACAATTTGGGCTTACGGTGGTGATATGGGTGATGCATCAATGCCCAACGATTCCAACTTTTGCGCCAATGGATTGGTTCAATCCAACAGGAAACCTCATCCTCACGCATGGGAAGTAAAAAAAGTCTATCAGTATATTACTTTTACTCCTGTTGATTTAAAGAACGGCAAAATAAAAATTCTAAATAGATACGATTTTACAAACCTCAATAATTTCACGTTTAGCTGGGAACTGACAGCCGGCAGCAAGAAGATTGGAGGAGGAAAACTGCCTCGACTCAACGTACTATCTCATCAGAGTGTTGAGGTAAATCTGAAATTGCCGAAGATTCAACCAATGCCGGGTGCTGAGTATTTTCTTAACATCAGAGCAAGAACAAAACACGCACATTCACTGCTGCCGAAGAATTTTGAAGTTGCCTGGGAACAATTCCAACTTCCCATAAATGTGCCCGGGCCAGAAATAGATTTTTCCAGAATGCCAGAGATAAAACTTTCTCAGAAGAACCAGACGATCTTTGTAAACGGCAAAACTTTCAAGCTCATTTTCAACAAAAAAACAGGAACAATTCAATCTTTCCGATTTAAGAAAACAGAACTGCTGAAACAGGGGCCAATACCAAATTTCTGGCGCTCACCCACTGATAATGATCTGGGCAATAATATGCCGACACGCTGTGCTGTATGGCGCACTGCAGGAAAGAATCGTAGAATCGACAAAGTAAGTATACATCAGATAAATAACCATATAGTTGAAATCAAAGTCTATTCTACTCTGCCGGCTGGAGATTCAAAGTACTATACTGAATACAAAATCTACGGAAGCGGTGACATCGTTATAAAAAATCACTTCATCCCTGGTGAAGATAAACTGCCAGAACTGCCGAGGTTTGGAATGACTATGATTCTGCCAGTAGAATTTCAACACATTTCATGGTACGGCCGCGGCCCGCACGAGAGCTACTGGGATCGCAAAAGCAGTGCTCCTGTTGGTGTTTACAGTGGCACAGTGTGGGAGCAGTATCATCCATACGTCCGACCTCAGGAAACAGGCAATAAAACTGATGTGCGCTGGATGGCTTTGACCAATGATAAAGGAATCGGCCTTCTGGCGATAGGGAGAACTTTCTTTAATGGCTGTGCACTTCAATTTGATCTGTCGGAATTGGATTGTTACGGAAAAAACAAACCACATCGCCACGGCAGCGAAATCAAACCAGGCAACATAATTTCATGGGACATAGACTACCAGCAAATGGGAGTTGGGGGCGATAACAGCTGGGGAGCAAGAACGCACCCGGAATATGTGCTGTATGCAAATCGGGAGTACGAATACGAGTTTCGACTTTGTCCGTTTGATGCGAGGAAAGAAAATCCCATGGATATGTGGAGAGTTAAATTTTAATTATAGACCGAATAATTATAAGAGGCGGTAAAATGAATAAGGAAATGTTTAAGATTTTTCTTTTGACTCTCTCTATTTCGATGGCATTTGTCTTGAATTTACACGGACAAATTCCCATGAAAAGGGTGCTGAGTCGAATCACTATTCCCTCTGTAAGTTTTACTCGTGGATTAGTGGACACTGTAGGATTTCCTCACAGAGCCAGACAAATGGATTTCATCGGAAGACTCTGTGAAGATATCGAGAAGAGATCTATTGCTGACAATCAAAAACGATTCAATTTATCTGATGACACACCGTTTATCTTTGGAATTTCCCCACACGACGATTACATGCTTGCAGCAAGAATTTATGTACATGTGCAGAGATACATCAAAGCTAAAACTGTTATTCTTATTGGAAATGCTCATTGGTCAGAAACTTTTGGTATCAGAAATAAACTGATATTTGGGGATTTTAAACAGTGGCGCGGCCCGTACGGCTCTGTAAAAATTTCAGAGATTCGGGATGAAATTACTGCAAAACTCAATCCTCAAGACTACACGGTTAATCGAACCGTAGTGGAAACAGAACATTCGCTGGAAGCTCAGGTCCCTTTTCTTCAATATTATAATAGAAATGTTGAAATCATCCCGATCCTGGTCCCTTTTATGGATTGGGAAAACATGAACAAACTAAGCAAAGAGCTTGCAGAGGTTATTACTGAAATTATAAAGAAGAAAAATTGGGTCCTGGGGCATGACATTGCTGTTCTCTGCACCACGGATGGTCAACACTATGGAGATTACGGATGGAGCTACTACGATTACCATCCTTTTGGCTGCAATGCTGATGGTTATAAGAAAGCAACTGAGCTTGATAAAAAGTTAATCAATAGTTACTTAGTCGGAGAGGCAAAACTTGAAAAGGTGCATAAGCTCTTTACTGAACTGGTCGATCAAAACAACATTTCAAACTATAAAATAACCTGGTGTGGGCGTTTCTCCGTATCTTTTTCTACCAGTTTTGTAATTCGATTGGCAAAAAAAGCGGAGAACAAAACACTTAAAGGATACTTCCTCCAGTACGGTTCGAGTCTTTCCAACCCCTGGTTGCCATTGAAAAAGTACAATCTGGGGATTACAGGAGACGTCAATTTGCATCACTTTGTAACATACTTTGCATTAGGATTCAAGTAAGGTAAAATGATAGTTGTTCACTTTAAATTTTTATACTAAACTTTGCTAAATGACAATTTACAAAAGTTTAGTTTTATACAAGGAGGAAAGAAAAATGAGAAGGCTACTCAGAACAGAGTTATCTTACTGTTTCTACGCTCTGCTCATGCTTGTTTTGGTAGCACCAATAAAAACCAGTGCTCAGGAGAGCGGCTTAGCTCTCACTCCACCAATGGGATGGAACAGCTGGAATAAGTTTGGCTGTAACGTAAGTGAGAAGTTAATTAAAGAAATGGCAGATGCTATGGTCACGAGTGGTATGAGAGACGCTGGTTACGAGTATATTGTAATTGATGATTGCTGGCAGGTTGGCAGAGACAGTCTTGGAAATATCATTGCCGATCCACAAAGATTCCCATCAGGGATGAAAGCACTGGCAGACTACGTACATTCAAAAGGACTAAAGTTTGGTCTTTATTCCTGTGCAGGGAGAAAAACCTGTCAGGGTCGGCCAGGAAGCCGTGGGTATGAATATCAGGATGCTCGTCAATATGCTGCATGGGGAGTTGATTATCTAAAATACGATTGGTGCTACCACGGAAAACAAAATGCAGAAGCTTCCTATGCTTTGATGAGGGATGCTCTAAAAAAAGCTGGACGCCCCATTGTGTTCAGTATCTGCGAATGGGGAACAAACAAACCCTGGCTGTGGGCAAATGGAATAGGGCATTTGTGGCGAACAACTGGAGACATACAGGATTGTTGGGATTGTAAAAGAGACTGGGGTGGTATGGGATGGACGAAAATTTTAGATCTTCAGGTTGGGTTGGAATCTTATGCAGGACCAGGACATTGGAATGATCCAGACATGTTAGAAGTGGGCAACGGTGGAATGAGTGTAACAGAATACCGGGCACACTTCAGTTTATGGTGCATACTTGCTGCGCCTTTGATGGCGGGGAATGATCTTAGAAATATGTCCCCCGAGATCACAGAAATATTAACCAACAAGGAAGTGATTGCTGTTGATCAGGATTCACTGGGAAGACAAGGACGCAAAGTCCGAGATGATGGAGACCTTGAAGTGTGGTCCAAACAGTTAAAAGACGGATCGCGAGCAGTGGCTCTACTCAACCGCAGCAAAGTAGATACAACAATTTCTGTAGCATGGAATGAAATAGGATACACAAACCATCTGCGGGCAAAAGTTCGGGATCTGTGGCAGAGAAAAGATCTGGGAAAATTCAGAGGAAAATTTTCAGCAAAGGTTTCATCTCACGGTGTTGTTATGATCAAGATAACACCTTAAATAAAACATCCATCAGGAAATAACCATGTTTTTTATGAATTCTCATTTGTATAGCTGGGAGGCTTTAAAA
>Ga0190360_1000232_pt1 | contig 31421 bp, 29 predicted proteins | sample 48721834_MG_FD_161271 | JGI IMG/M metagenome (GOLD analysis project Ga0190360, IMG submission 161271) | Hydrothermal vent microbial mat bacterial communities from Southern Trench, Guaymas Basin, Mexico - 4872-18-3-4_MG | ecosystem: Environmental > Aquatic > Marine > Hydrothermal vents >...
GTCTTTTAAGCTGTGATTTTTATGTCGTTTAAAATCCCGGTATTCTATAAAGAAAAGCTTTTTTCCACATTCCACGTTCTTTCCTCAATGTTGCCATTATGAGTTCGGCTCCCCTGTACCTCTCAGGCTGATAATCTCGCCTTTTTCGTCATTGCGAACTATTATGCTTGCTGTCGTTCTGTGTGGCAATCTCGTCTTTCTTTTTTTCTCTAGATTTACGGTTTTTCTGTTTCCACTTTGAAAAATCTAAAAGAGATCTTGTTAATGCAAAAGGTGAGAGTATAGATATAAACGCCCCTCTTGATTCAACAGGTTGAACAATGAGTGCCCTTGAAAGAATAGATCAGTCGTTATCAATTATCATTTCAGAAGTATAAATTTACCATTTATAATTTCTCTGTTAAACTTTATCTTATAAAAATATACACCTGACTTCTCAAGCTTTATGGCAATCGTATGACTTCCACTACTATACCTTCTATTTACTCTCTTTATAACCCTCCCTGTAATATCAAATATATCCATTTTTATATTAGTACTTTTCAAAAGAAATAACTCAAATTTAATTCTACCCCTGGATATTTTGTTTATGGGATGTATATAAAAGTCTCTCTCTTTAATGCCTGAACCCGTTTTGTAATAAACAATACAGTCTATTGTAGTATCAATATTTGGTTTTATATGTATATTATCACCTGTTGAATCTGCCCTAATCAAATTGAAGACATCGTCATCAAATATATTAGAAGAATTTCTATTCTCCGCTACCTGAACCTCACCCTCATATATACCTGAATTTGTATCTGTTTCTGAAAGGGCAACACTAATACCTGTTGGATATATATCAGAAGAGACAATAACAATTGCTGCCTCTGTAATATCTGGATTTCTGTCCATACCATAATATCTTAAATATAGTTTCCCCGGTGACCATAGTGTGTCAATTTTATTACTATATATACTATCATAGTTTACTACAGAATCAACGGATAAAGGCTCTCCAGGAACACCAGGAATAAAATCTGTATAGAATCCTGAATGATTGTTTGGACCATATATTATAGATGAAATCTCACCATCTGTCTTAACCCACCAGAAGTTGTTTTTTATATTCATTGAAATAGACGAATTATTGTATATCTCTGTATCCTGCTGGAATGTATTGTAATAGATATTTGAGTTATTTACCCTAATAGAATCACCATCTCCTGCAAGCCTTAAGATATAATTACTATTATCAACAATGAATGAACTATCTATACCAACCTTACTATGTAATGTGTCAAAGATAACAGTTTTATTAGAGTCTGAAAAATTACTCATTATCACACACTTTTCTATACTCAGATTTGATGAATTCTCCACAAAAAAGGTATTATTGACACCATAGTTAACTCTAAGAATACTTTTTTTAATTCCAACATATGCAGTATCTGTCAAGAATATTGCACCACCATTAAAAGAATGATTCTCTTCAATGAGAACATTTGCCAAGTATAGGTTAGAGTTTGATATATATATTCCACCCCCATCATTCTCAACACCCCCTTCCTTTATTATACTTTTTTTTATGTCTACATTTGAATTGTCCCCAATACCGATATTGCCTCCACCAGTTGAAAAAAAGTTATCAGCGTGGTTATGAATGAATGCGCAATTTTCAAAGGAAACAGTGGTATTCTCTATATGGGCACCATATCCAACGATAGTTTGCTTTAATATATTTTTAGTGAGACAACTTCTATTTTCTGCTATCGTATCACCGTGGGATGAAATGGAATCGGAACCTACAATCCATATTCCATTATTACAATTATTCTTTATAGTATTGTTATGAAGAGTAACGTTTATACACCCTTCCAAATATATTCCTGAGCCAATGTTTGAATCAACAAAATTATTAAAAATTTCCGAATGTACTCCACAAAAATAGAGCACTGCTTTATCTGATGAATTATGCTGAAATATATTACCTGAAATTTTTGCATTTTCACCATAAATTACAGCACTCGCCCAACCATTGCAGTTTGCGAAAATGCAGGAGTCAACGGTAACCCCTGAGACGTTATAAAATGAAATACCTCCTCCTTCATATGGATTAGTCCTTCCATCCATTATAGTAAGATTTTTTACAACAATTGTATCAAGAGATTCGTAGTTATCAAAAATTACATGTTTGGCAGTATCAAGTCCAGACTCAGAAGATGCTGTCAATGTGCAGGATTCTGCATTCATACTCATTAAAACTGTTTTGGCTTTCATTAACAATCCTTGATAGCCGTAAGGGTCAGGGTTTATATTGAGATGATATTTTCCTGGCATTAAGAAGACCGTATCTATACCAGGTACATTTGACAGTGAATCAATGGCTATCTGAAGGCTCTCTCCTTCAAGCCCTGTTGTGTCAACCGTAATAACCAGTGAAAATATTATAAATAACATTTTCCCTCCTATATTATTTTTTTAAACTTACCAGTTTTTAGCATTTTTCCTGCTTTAATTCTGTAAAAATATACACCTGATGGAAAACCATCTATATTTATTCTATATATCCCTGGGTTCATTTTTCCCTTTATTGGTGTTTTTATACACCTTCCTATTCTTTGCTTCAAATTATGTTATTTTACCATAAATAGAAAAAAGTTCAAGAGTTTTCAAACAGTCTGATGATTCACGTTCTTTCAGTTTCCACGGTCTTTATACTTTCGCATTCCCACTTCCCACTTCCCATTTCTCACTTCTTATATCCTGTCTTTCCGTTTCTCCCTCAAGAAGAGAAATGCAATTCCTCCACTGATGCTTGCAATAACACTAATAAAATAAAACATAAGCGAAAGACTCAAAGACTGATTGCCAGGTAAACCTGCTGCATTAAAAAGAAGAACATATGCAGATTCTCTTAAGCCAAGTCCATTTATTGTAATAGGAATTAAACTTACGATTGTTATCAGGGGCAGATAGGTTATAAGATGGAAAATAGATATATCAAGGTTCAGGCCCTTTACAATCATATAGTTAATGAAAACAATCATCATTTGAACACAGATTGAAAGTAAGAAGCCAATCACGATTACCCGTCTTTTATCCCTGTATTCTTTCAATGCCCTATAGAATTTCCTTATCTCCTCACCAAGATTAAGAAACTTTATCTTCAATATAAAATTCTTAAGCCACTTAAATTTTATACCAGTAAGGACAAGATAAAGGATAAATATTAGAAGGATAAGCCCTAAATATATCAAAAATAAAATTAATCCATTTTCTATCCTACGGAATATGCTGAAAAGCCCTATAAATAGAATGGCACTCATCCCCAATGCCCTCTCCATTATAGAAGAGGCAAAGGCACCTGAAAATTTTTCTTTACCACCTGCATAAATAGATCTCACAGCATCCATACCTACTGCACTTGGAAGAATGTTATTAAAGAAAAAACTTATAATAATGTATATGTATGCCTTCTCTTCTGAAATCTTTATTCCAATAGCATTCAAAAGAGTTTTCCATCTCGAAGAGAAGAAAAAGTAATATAAGAAAAACAATACACCTGCTATAATGAAATATTGGGGTTTGCTTCCCTGGAGGGTACTTACAACATCATGGAATGGGATACGTCTAAAAAGTATAAAAAAGATAAGGACAGTGATGGCGATTTTTATAAGTTCTTTTAATACTTTTTTCATTTCACCTTTTCAAGATAAATCGTCAGATTAATTTTTTTCTCCTGTTTAACCTCAAGATAATAATTTTTTGATATGTAATCTTCACCCATTGCCTTTAATATATATGAACCTGGCTTAAGATGGGCAATACACATCCCAGTAGAATCTGCTTTGATTGAAAGATTTAATCCATTTATAACAACCACATTCCCCATAACAGGTCTATTATCCTTTTTATCTCTTAAACAGATATACACAATGGTTCCCTTGATACACTTTTTAAAAAAAATGTTTATTTCTGTATTTTGAACCAGGTATATCGTAGTGTCTACACTCATATAACCTTTACTATAAAAATTCAAGTTGTATTTGCCCTCTTTTAGGTTAACCCGATTTTTTCCCTCAGAAATATTATAGCTCCCAATACCTTCAATACTCAAAATCCCCTTTACAGGATTCCCACTTGGGTCATAAAGCCCTACACTTAAGGAAAACTTATCAGATTTACTCACCTTTCTACTCCTATACCTTGCTGAAAGGAAAAACTTAAACAATGGAAACCCCCTTTCGCCTGTATTCAACCCGGTTCTGTCAACGTCGGAGATATCCCTCCCGGGGGGTGTAATCCTGAATTCAATTCCAAGAGTATATTCCATTTTATTCTTTAAAAGTGAAAGGTACGGCAATAAAGAAAAGACATTGTTTAATTCATTATTATAAATAAATCCCCTATAAAGAAAACTAAGCCCAAAACCCAATGAATCCCTTTTTTCAATACTTATTGAACTTTTAATATCATCAATCTTTAAATCCCTCTTTTCATATGAGAATTCTCCACCCAAAAATGAATTATAACCCATTCCTAAATTGAGTTTAATACCGGGAGAAATCTTATTTACAGAAAAATATCTGAAAGTATCACTGCCACCTATGGGAAAATCAAAGAATGGAATAACTCCTATTAAGAATCTGCCATCTCTGTAATAGCCTCCTCCAAATGAAAAACTATGTAAATTCCCAAAGATTTGTTTATTATACAAATCTACAGAATATCCCGATGAGATAAAAAACCTCAATGGTTTAATTTTAGTATTAACTTCAAGGTAACTATCAAAGTTCCTTGACCGTTCTATTGAAAAATATTCTAATTTATAACAGGACTGAAAAGATAGTAGTATCAATATCATTCAAAATCAACCTCTTTGTTTTTACCCTTGATTAATCCTCTTGCCATATATTTGGTTGAATAACCTACACTATACTCTCCATATTTGTTCATAATTATTATCCCGAAAGAAAAACTAAATTTGTCTAATAATTTCTCAACAACTTTTTGAGGCGAATAATTAATCAACATATCAACTGCCACCTTAGCGATTAAGTTTCGAGCAATTTCTTCACCATAGCCAGTGGCAGAAGCAGCCCCCATACTTGAAGCATAGGTACCACCACCAAGAATAGGGGTATCCCCCACCCTTCCAGGAAGATGTAAAAAGAGCCCTCCTGTGGATGTTGCTACTGCAAGTTCGCCATTTCTATCCATAGCAATAGCACCTACCGTTCCCAGTCCATATAATTTTCTAAAATACTCCACTTTCTTATAATACGAAACTTCTTTTGATTCACTATACCTTTTTTTCATTTCTTTCGTGAGTGGATCGAAATCATAAAAGCCCATCACCCGGGCAAATTTTGTAGCACCTTCTCCAACAATTAAAAGATGCTCTGTTTCCTCCATTACTTTTCTCGCCACTTGTATCGGGTTTTTAACTCTCTTGATAGCGGCAACCGCACCGAATCTTCCATCCATTGTCATTAATGCAGCATCCATCTCAACTTCACCATCAAGCCCTGGAACTGAGCCATAGCCAGCATTAAAAATAGGGTTATTTTCCATTGAGATAACTGCCTTTTCCACACAGTCAATAGCAGACCCACCAGATTTTAAGATAATATTCCCCTCTTCCAAAGCAGTAGAAATCCCTTCTATTCTTTCATTATAATAACTTTTCTTGTTACCCGCACCACCATGAATCAGAAGTATAGGCTGCATATTTTAATCTGGTACAATTCTTGTACCCAAATTTCTGCTCATGGCTTCAACTATAGTTCCCAGAGAGGTGATAAGAACCTCCTTTCCACCTTTTGAAATAAACTCACATGCAGCCTCAATCTTTGGGCCCATACTCCCCGCTGGGAATTCACCTTTCTGAAGAAATGCCCTCGCGTCTGAAAGAGTCATCTTAGGAATAGGTTTCTGTCCAGGTTTACCAAAATTAAGATAGACTTGAGGTACAGCTGTTAGTATAATTAAAATATCTGCTCCAATGTCCGTTGCTAATACACTGGAAGCAAGGTCTTTATCTATTACACCATCAAGCCCTTCTAACCTTCCATCCTCTTCAACATAGACAGGGATTCCTCCACCACCTGCGGCAATAACAATATCTCCATCATCTACAAGCTTTTTTATTATCTTTTTTTCAACAATTTCTCTTGGTTTTGGTGAAGGAACTACCCTTCTCCAACCCCTTCCAGCATCCTCGACTACAGGGTATCCCCTTTCAATCAATTTTTTTGCTTCATCCTTACTCATAAAGGGACCAACAGGCTTTGTAGGTATATTCCAGGCAGGGTCATTTCTATCAACAAGTACCTGGGTAGGGATAGTAACAACATCTTTTTTAATTCCCTCCTGCATTAATCTATTTTGTAAAGATTGCTCTATCATATAACCCATCCATCCTTCTGTTGCAGCATCAATAACACCCAGAGGCAGCTCTGGAACTATACCTCTGCCCAACTCATTTTTTATAAGTTCATTTCCAGCCTGTGGTCCATTGCCATGCGTAATGGCAATATTGTATCCCTGCTTTATGAGAAAAATGATGCTCTCAAGACTTTTACGTGTGTTTCTAAACTGTTCATGTATATCACCTGAGGAGCCCTTTGGAAGAATTGCATTTCCACCAAGGGCAACAACTGCTTTTCTCATCTTTCAGAACCTTTTTCTAATTATATCCTCCAGAGATGGCTCTCCTATTATCTCAAGTTCATAGGATGTTCTCAAATGAGGAATATTTATATTTATAAGCCTGCCCAAATTAATTGGCGTAGCAATAATAACAACTTCCGCATCTGAATTATTTATTGTTTTTTCGAGTTCCTTTACTTGATGCTCACCATAACCCATAGCTGGCAAAACATTCCCGGTAGTTTTATACTTATTATATGTATCTACTATAGAACCAACTGCAAACGGTCTTGGATCTATTATTTCCCTTGCACCAAATCGCTTAGCTGCAACAAATCCAGCCCCATAGGCCATACCACCGTGGGTAAGAGTTGGCCCATCTTCAACTACAAGAACCTTCTTACCCTTTATCATTTCTGGCTTTTCAATATATATAGGGGAAGCAGCTTCAATAACAATTGCATCTGGATTATACATAAAAATATTATTTCTGACTGTTTCAATATTTTCAAAATCAGCTGTATCTACTTTATTGATAATAACAATATCTGCCATCCTTAAATTCGTTTCACCTGGGTGGTAACTTATCTCATGCCCAGGCCTATGCGGATCAGCAACGACAATCGTTAAATCTGCCTTATAAAATGAAAAATCATTGTTGCCGCCATCCCAAAGGATTATATCTGCCTCTTTTTCAGCCTCCGCAAGAATGGCACCATAATCTACTCCAGCATAAACAACAGAACCCATATTTATATGTGGTTCATATTCTTCTCTCTCTTCAATTGTACAATGATATCTATCTAAATCTTCAAGTGTTTCAAATCTTTGTACCCTTTGCTCTAACAAATTACCATATGGCATAGGATGCCTTATTACTGCAATCTTTTTACCCATACTTTTCAATATTTTTGCTATATATCTTGTTGTTTGGCTCTTACCACTACCAGTCCTTACGGCACCAATAGCAATCAACGGTTTATTCGATTTCACCATTGTATCCTTGGGAGCAAGCAAAAGAAAATTAGCACCTGATGCCATGGCGAGGGATGCCTTATGCATAACATAAATATGAGGAACATCACTATAGGCAAAAACGACATAATCAGCATTGTAGTTTTTTATTAAATCAGGCAACTCTTCTTCACTGTAAATTGGTATACCATCTGGATATAATCTGCCTGCCAGTTCTGAAGGATATTTTCTTCCTTCAATATTTGGAATTTGTGTGGCAGTAAAACAGACCACTTCAAACTCCTCATTATCTCTGAAAAATGTATTAAAATTGTGGAAATCTCTACCAGCTGCTCCCATAATGATAACCCTTTTCCTTTTTGTCATATCAACCTCCCTTTTTATTTTGAAATATAAGCTATATTTATTCCCTTTGCTGGGGAATGTTTGAACATCTTTCCATTTACCCAAGACAATTAATATTATAGTTTAATGTGCTTTTGTCAAGAATTCCTCACTTTTAACTTGACATATTAGAATTAATCAATTAAACTTCGAGAAAAAGGAGATCAACATATGGCTATTAAAGAAGTCGAATTTATATGGATGGATGGAGAATTTGTACATTGGGAAGATGCAAAAATCCATATCCTCTCTCATGTAATTCATTACGGCTCTTCTGCTTATGAAGGCCTTCGCGCATATGAGACACCCAAAGGTACTGCAATATTTCGTTTAAAGGACCACCTCAAAAGATTATTTGAGTCAGCAAAGATATATAGAATGGAAATCCCCTATACAAAAGACCAAATAGCAATAAATATTAAAAAACTCATTCAAAAAAATAAACTTAAAAAATGTTACATAAGACCGATTGTATATAGAGGATTTAATGAATTAGGGGTAAATCCATTGAATTGCCCGGTAAAAATGGCTATAGCTGTGTGGGAATGGGGAAAATACCTTGGGACTGACGCTCTTGAGAAAGGGGTTGATGTGATGGTATCAAGCTGGAGAAGAATGGCTCCAGGTACCTTACCGGCAACGGCAAAAGTTGGTGCGAATTATATGAATTCCCAATTAATAAAAATGGAGGCAATTATAAATGGATACATAGAAGGTATCGCACTTGATTATTTTGGATTTCTGAGTGAAGGTAGTGGAGAAAATCTATTTCTTGTAAGAGATGGGAAAATTTACACACCTTCTATTGATTCTTCTATTTTAATTGGCATCACCAGGGATTCGATAATAAAAATTGCAAACGCTCTTGGAATACCAGTTTTAGAGGAAAGAATACCGCGAGAATATATATATACATCAGATGAAGCATTTTTCTCAGGAAGTGCCGCAGAAATTACGCCCATACGATCTGTTGATAAAATAGTAATTGGGAATGGTACAAGAGGACCAATTACAAAAAAGATACAGGATGAACTGCTCGGAATTGCTGAGGGTAAAAGGGAAGATAAATTTGGATGGTTGGAATTTATTTGAGGCTTAGGCAATGAAATTTCCAAAGGGAAGAATTATACTTGAAAATGTTAAAATCCATTTTGTAAATTTTGATAACATCCTCAATCAAGCAAAGAAAGCCAGGGAGGGTAGACTTAATGGCTATATCCAGATTATCTATCCTCAGGAGGTTGACTTATTATTTTTTAAACAAGGCAGTCCTATAAATGCAGGCAGATATAACAGAAATGGATTTTCGTTGGTATCTATAAAAGATGTTGTAGAAAGAGCTAAGTCCTCAGAAATTGGTATAGTAAACATTTATGATATTCCAGATGAGCTACTATTTATGATGATTGTTTCTCTTAAAGAGAAACCATTGTTCGCTGGTAAGCCTGTACAATCTATTGATAGGCGCAAACTTATTGAGAAATTAAAACAGATCAACTTTGGCGGTTTTCTCGTTCTGCTCAAAGGAGTGGAATATTATTTTGTTAAATTTGAGAGAGGAGAACCGGTAAGAATGTATCTTGCTGGCAAGCATGGAGCAAATATAACAGGCGACCTTCTTCTAAAATTCCTTGAAAAAGAATCAGAGCATATCATAATAAGTGCCTACGAAGGTATAACCCAGGTGGAACAGGCACAACCAGCACTTATTTCTTTATACATAAAATTTCTAAACAATCTTGCTAAGTCATTTTCAAACATAGTGGGTAAATCTATTGTAAATAAAACTCTCCTGGCATCGTATGACATTGCAAGAAATAAGTATAATCTACTTAATCATTTTACCGTTGGAGATGATCTTTTAGTTCGGGAAGCCAATGTTGTAACGACAACTGACGAAGCAACAGCTGCCTTTGCATCCTGGATAGATAAATTTGTTGATTCTATATTTGTTGTCCTTGGCAGGGAAACAGACCAGGTAGTTTACGAATGTATCAAGGATTATAGATTTGCCTTAAAGAGCGCCGGATTTTTCGAGAAATCCAAGCTTAAAAGACTGGATATATGATTTATTTTATAGCCTCACCAATAGGCAATCTGGGTGATATTACCTATAGGGCAATAGAAACCTTAAAATCTGTAGACTACGTAATCTGTGAGGATACGAGAAGAGCAAAAAAGTTGCTTTCACATTATGGTATTAGTAGAAAGAAAACAATGTCATACAATGATTATAATAAAGAAAAGAAAACACCAGGAATTATAGAAGATGTAAAAAATAAGAAAGAAATTGCCTTTCTTACTGACGCAGGTTCACCCTGTATCTCTGACCCAGGCTATTATCTTATCAGGGAAATTATTAAAAGAAAGCTTCCCTTCACCTCAATTCCTGGACCTTCCAGCGTCATAAATGGCCTTATACTTTCAGGTCTCCCACCTGACAAGTTTGTATTTGAGGGATTTTTGCCAAAAAGGGGTTCGAAAAGAACGAAATTTTTTAAACAATTAAAAAATGAAGAAAGAACAACAATACTTTTTGAATCACCCTATAGAATCAAAAAATTGCTCCGGGATATATCTGGAATTTTACCTGAGAGAACAATTGTAATTTTGAGGGAAATGACTAAATTTTTTGAAGAAAGAATTGAAGGGAAAGCCCCTGATCTACTAAAGGGTGAAATAAAAGAAAAGGGAGAATTTGTAATTGTCGTAGAAGGTAAAAAATGAAAAAGGATGATCTACGAAAATTAGCGAAACCTGCTGTTCTACTCTTTAAAAAGGTGCCTCCCAATGTCCTCACAGTGATAGGCACAGTGATAGTGACAGTTGGGGCGGTATTTATACTTACAGGTAGGTTTTTCACAGCCGGATTAATTATCCTTCTCGGAGCTATATTTGATACAATTGATGGGGAAGTCGCGAGGTATACAGACAAGATTACACCTTTTGGTTCATTTCTTGATTCCACCCTTGACAGGTATGCTGATTTCTTTATATTTCTTTGTATAGCAATATATGGAAAGGGTTCTAACCTTACTATTTTGAGCTTGGTAGCTTTGATCGGATCATTTATTACAAGCTATACAAGGGCAAGAGCTGAAGCGTTGGGATACAGTTTAAAGGTCGGAATAATTCAAAGACCAGAGCGAATTATACTTATTATTCTGGGCTTGTTATTCGGTTATAGGGTGCTCTGGTGGGTTGTATTAATTATTGCTGTACTTGCTAATATAACAGGTCTACAGAGGATTTTTGTCTTTTATAAACAAACAAAAGGAGGTAACAATGGGTAAAATAAGGGTTGCTATTATTGGTGTAGGAAATTGCGCATCATCCCTTGTACAAGGTGTCTACTACTACAGAAATGCTAAAGAAGATGAACGTATCCCTGGTTTAATGCATGTCAATTTAGGGGGATATCATATCAGAGATATTGAGTTCGTTGCAGCCATTGACATAAACAAAACAAAAGTAGGTAAGGATCTTGCGAGTGCAATTTTTGCCTATCCAAATAATACCTATAAGTTTACCGATGTTCCAAAAACGGGTATAAAGGTCTCAAGAGGAATGACACATGATGGAATTGGAAAATATCTTTCCAAGATCATCGAGAAAGCCCCTGGTTCAACGGTTGATGTAGTAAAACTCCTGAAGGAAACAAAAACAGATGTTGTTATAAATTATTTACCAGTCGGTAGCGAAGAAGCAACAAAATGGTACGTTGAACAAATTCTTCAAGCAAAGGTTGGAATGATCAATGCAATTCCTGTATTCATAGCAAGTTCAAAATACTGGGGAGACAGATTCAGGAAGGTTGGCGTACCAATTATAGGTGATGATGTGAAATCTCAGGTAGGTGCAACCATAACTCACAGAGTACTCACAAAACTGTTCATAGATAGGGGTGTTAAAATTGAACGGACATTCCAGCTGAATATCGGTGGAAACACGGATTTTCTCAATATGCTTGAGAGAGAAAGGTTGGAATCAAAAAGGATTTCTAAAACACAGGCTGTAACATCCCTTCTTCCCTATGATATTGGAGAAGAGAATATACATATTGGACCATCTGATTATGTCGCCTGGCTTACAGACAGGAAATGGGCATACATGCGTATAGAAGGCAAAACATTTGGAGATGTGCCCTTAAATATGGAGGTAAAACTCGAGGTGTGGGATTCACCAAACTCAGCTGGAGTTGTTATCGATGCTATAAGACTTATGAAGCTCGCTATGGATAACGGAGTCGCAGGCCCACTAATTGAACCATCCAGCTATTTAATGAAATCACCCCCTGTTCAATTCCCTGATAATATTGCACGTGATAAAACAGAGGAATTTATAGAACAGTACAGACTCGACAAAAAGAAAGAAGAAAAGGGGAAATAATATTTCAAGGGGATTATTTATTACTTTTGAAGGTGTAGAGGGATCCGGGAAAACTGTCCAACTCTCTCTATTAGAGAAGTATTTAAAGAAAAAAGGTTACAAAGTTACAATAACAAGAGAGCCAGGAGGAACTCTGACAGGAAAGAAGATAAGGGGTATCCTCCTGGGCAGAAAAAATAATATCGGAAAGTGGTGTGAACTATTCTTATATCTTGCAGACAGAGCGAACAATATTGAAAAGGTAATAATGCCCTCTTTAAATAAAGGAAACATTGTCTTATCGGATAGATTCTTTGATTCTACTATTGCATATCAAGGAGGTGGCAGGATTATAGAAGATACAAGTATGGAGAAATTACTTACGTTACCAATTTTTAGCTTAAAACCAGACAAAACAATTTTGCTTGACCTTCCTGTTGATATTGGACTAAAAAGAATAAAAAATTTTGATAGAATGGAACAGGAAACATTGGAATTTCATGAAAGAGTAAGAAGAAAATACCTTGAGATCACAGAGAAAGAACCAAAAAGGTTTCTCATAATTGATGGGACAAAAAGCATTGAAGATATACATAAAATAATAACAAGAAATATAGAAAATTTAATCAGGAGGATTTATGAATAAAAAATTGAAAAACTCTATTATCATAACTGGCATTCTTTTACTCAGTGGGTGGCTTATATTTTCAACCATAAATACGGTTAATTACTACAACATTCTTGGCAAGGTTTTAAAACTTGTTAGATCTCGATATGTTGAGACTGTCCCGGTGGATAGCCTTATGAAGGGTGCAATAAAGGGTGTAATGGAACAATTGGATCCACACTCCATATATATGTCACCAAGGGAATATAAGGATTTGATGATAAACACGGAAGGCGAATTCGGGGGTCTTGGAATCCAAATAAGTAAAATAGGAAATTATATAACTATTGTGGCACCTATAGAAGGGACCCCTGCATACCGAATTGGCCTCCAGTCTGGTGACAAAATTGTAAAGATTGAGGGAAAGTCCACACTTGATATGAGCCTTGCCGAAGCTGTAAGTAAAATGAGGGGAAAGCCTGGCACAAAGGTCACAGTAACGATATCAAGAGAAGGAGAAGAGCCCTTTGATGTTACGATAACGAGAGAAATTATAAGGATCGATGCAGTTCCTTTCTTTACAACTATTGATGGTATCGGTTATATTAGACTTTCAGATTTCAATAAAAATGCCTACTCTCAAACTAAAAAGGCACTTAACGATTTACTTAATAATAAAGGTGTAAAAGGAATTGTCCTTGATTTAAGATCAAACCCTGGAGGGTTGCTCGACCAGGCTATTGAACTTTCTTCTCTTTTCATCGATAGAGGAAAAGTAGTGGTCAGTACCAAGGGAAGGAATGAATATGAAGAATTTAAATCAAGGGGTAATCGTTTCAAAAAATTCCCCCTGATAGTACTCATTGACAATGGTTCTGCAAGTGCATCGGAGATCCTAAGTGGCTCTATTCAGGACTGGGATAGAGGATTAATTCTTGGCACAAGATCTTTTGGTAAAGGTTCTGTTCAAAGGGTTTATCCCCTCGAGGATGGTGGCGCAGTAAAAATAACAATCGCACTCTGGCTAACACCATCAGGCAGAAGAATAAGCGAATATTTCGCAAGAAGTGATACTGCAAATACATACAAAACACTCGTCTTTGGTAGAATTGAGAAAGGTGGGGGGGGAATTCACCCGGACACCACAGTTCCTTACCCAAAAAGAAACAAATTGACTCAGACATTAATTATTAAGAATATCTTTTTTCAATTTGCTGTTCATTATATGGCAATACACAAAAAAACAGTTAGGGATATTTCGGATGAAATGATGAAAGAATTTAAGAAATATATAGAGAGCAAAGGTATAAAATACTCAAAGGAAGATTGGGTTGACTCTTATAAACAAAATAAATACTACCTGAAAATGAGTCTTTACGAGAGAGAATGGGGAACAAAGGGAAGATATAAAGCTCTGCTCTCCGAGGACAACCAGGTAAAAACTGCAATAAACATATTGAAGCAGTGTAAGAATTATAAGGATGTTTTTAAGTTTGCCTCGAAAAAAGCAGCAGCAAAAAATTAACTTCTTATTTTACTTTTGGTTATAGACTCGTTCTTTCCAAACTACCGCCCTGCCGAGTAAGGCTAATCTCATAGAGTTCAGGGCTATTAGAAAGCCCAGGATCATACTGAAGGGATGAAGAAATATAAGTAAGGGTTTTGTCCTAAATCTTAGGGAAAGGAAAAATCTCTGTGCTGTAATCAACAATATCTGCATTGATGGAAAAAGATATATCTGCAACCTCAATATTCCTGACAGGAACAAGAAGTAAGGCAGAATATATAAGCAAAAATTAAATGTTAGAAAGGAAAGAAGTATTAAGGGAGAGTTTTCAAAGGCACCAAAGGAATTTTTTGAAAAGCCATTCCAGAGATCTATTATATTGTCATAAAATCTGACCGAGACTTTATCACTACCATCAAAGAATACCACCTTACCACCATTCTTTTTAACCTCCTGGGCAAGACATAGGTCATCCACAATTTTATCCTTAATAACCTTGTGCCCTCCAATTTTTCTATAAAATTCAGCATTAAGAAGCATAAAAGGACCAATGGCAATTACAGCCCTGGGCTCTTTGACAACGTTTATAAGACCTAACGGTAAAAAACTAAGAAGAGCAAATTGAACGAGGGGCATAAAAAGCTTCTCCGCAAAGGTTTTTATAACAATTTCCGGCATAATTGAGAGTAACTCCGCTTTTTTATCTGTAGCTACTATTATAGAAGATGAAATCGAACCCTGTCTATGAAGCGTATCAGAATCAGTAAAAAGTAACCACTCACCTTGTGCATACTGAGAAAGTGTATAACAGGCAAAATTTTTCCCAGTCCACCCTTCGGGTAATGGCTTCCCCGAATATACTTTTAAACGAGGGTATTTACTTTGAAGTCTCTTTAGTTTTACCAATGTATCATCTTCAGAATTATCATCATACACAATAATTTCAACATTGGGATAATCCTGGTTGACAAGGGATTTTATACATCTTTCTATATTTTTGCCCTCATTTCTCGCAGGAATAAGAACCGAAACAAGGGGAGGATTTTTAAAACTTTTCTTTTTTGCAGGAAGATGTTTCAATAGTCTCAAATTGTTCAAGAGATTTATCAAAATAGCAAACAGAAATATTGTGACAATACTCTGATAAAGAATCATCCCTTATCCCACCCTGATTCTTCTTTAACACTTCTCATATGAGGTTCATCAATAACTCTTTTAACTCCAAGTAAAGAGATTAGAATTACCGTCAGTAGGATCTCCCTCAGGCTATTTTTAAAAATTGGCATCCATAAAATGGGCAAACTTGCCATCCCAAAACCAAAGGCGAAATGGAATCTCCTTCTAAAGGAAAAAAGTATCAAAGATAACAAAAGTGCAGATAATGTTGGTAAAGGGAAAAGACCGCATAAAAACCCAAGGGCAGCAGCCGCTCCCTTTCCACCTCGGAATTTAAGAAATATTGGGAATCCGTGGCCCAAAATTACAAAGAATCCTGCAATAAAAGTTATGGTTAATGGAAGTTCCAACCACAAACAAAGAAGGGATATAGAAATACCTTTGGAAAAATCAAGTATTCCAACAAGGATGCCGTAAAACCTTCCAACGGTATGTAGAACATTCCTTGATCCTACATTTCCCTCCCCGGCATATCTAATGTCAATATGTTTTACTCTTTTTGCTATAATAAAGGCAAATGGTATACTCCCCACTAAATAAGAGAACGTAAATATAAGAAGGTACTTAGCAACATTATTATCTAACAAACTTAATGACTGTAAATACATCCTTACTGCACCTCCCTCTGGGATAGTGTATTATAGGGTTCTATTATGAGGCAAATAAGCCATTTGTCAATATTAAGTTTTTGCCATCCTTTACCTCGCTCTTTTTATTGCTTTTCTCTTACTTAGTTTTTGATGTCGTGTTTGGTGTTTAATCTCTGTCTCCTGTAAAGAAAAGCCTTTTTTCACGATTCACGAATCACGGTCTTTTTACTTTCTATTTCTCCCACCTTGCTCTTCTTTCTACTTCTCTTCTACCTTGTCTGACCCCATATCCTATATTTTGCCTTCCACAGCTGTCCATTCATTTAGACATAAAGACAACAATAAGGATATCTGATTATTCGAGTAACTTTTTCTTTTCAATAATCGCAATATATACCGCGCTCCCGTCACCAATAAATCGTGATACTTCCCATCCAGTATCTTTGAGTATAATCTCCATCTCTTTTTTTGAGACAAAAAGATAATCAAACCAGGGATTTATGAACTTTTTATATCTCAACCTTATTCTGACCTGTCCTGCCATTCTACCCCTTTTTCTATTTAATTTATGGTATCTGAGATGTTCTGGTTTATCTGTTTTATAAGGGTCTAAGGTTTCCGCAATGATCTTTCCACTTTTTGAGGTCAGCTTGAAAAGTCTTTTTAGTAACCACTTTGCCCTTCTGGAATTTTCAAAAAGTCCGAAGTTATTTCCAAACATCAAAACTGTATCAAATTTCCCCAATTTTGAGTTTACTTCGGTAAAAGATAAGACCCTGGCTTTTTTCACTCCTCTATGTTTACAAACCTTAATGGCCAATGAGGAAATATCTATACCAAGAACATCTAATCCTTTTCCCTGTAGGTATAGTGCATTCCTTCCCGCACCACAACCAACATCGAGGACTCTACCCTTTACATACTTAATTGCCTTTTTCTCAGACACAGGCCATTCACTAAAATTAGAAAAGTAGGGATGTATCATTGACACATCGACGTATCCATCATTCCTCTCAACTACTACACTAATCCTATCATTTTCAGTATGTAAAAAATCCAAAAGTGCATGCCCAAAGGCATCTTTGTCAATAGTTAAACTCATTATTACCTACTTTCATTTTCTGGCTGAATTTCTCATTGCGGTATGGCTTCCTGATCTCTATCAGATTTAAAACATCGTAACCCCTGGATTTTAGGAATGCAATCATTCCATCATTGTTAGGATGTACCCAATTGTAGACGGTATTTTCTCCATACTGTCCTGCAAGTTTACATGCCTGCTCAAAGAGGGCAGAACCAATCCCTTTTCTCCTATATTCAGGTGAAACAAAAAGTGATTCTACCCATACTATTTGGTCCACTACTTTACAAACTATGTAACCTGCAATGATACCGTTACTATTTTCAGCAATAAAAATTGGAAATTTACTTTTTATAAAATCTGCAAGTTCTCTTTCTGCTTTTTTTAGATTAATAGTCCTTTTGATATTTTTGAACCCTGCCAGTGTAACCCTGAATTGTGCAATAAGATGCACAATCTGATCTCTATCCCCTGGCAGGTATTCCCTTATTCTCATATTATTTTCTCCCCACAGGCATAATATAAAGTGGATGCTCTTCTCTTGGCATATTCAATACTTTTTTTACAATATCATCGTAAAATGCTCCTATAGTAACCGTCCCAAGGTTTAAGGAAACAGCTTCCAGATAAACATTCTGTGCCGCGTGGCCTACCTCCATATATACATATCGTATGCCTCTCTTCCCGTATTTCTTGGTAGTCCGTTTATAGACTGCAGAAAATACAATATCAATGGGTGCCTCTTTGATACACATCTGATTCAAGGCAGCAACAGAGAGTGCTTCTCTCTTATCCCCTTTCGAAACTCTCACAAGTCTATGGCCAGATGGTTTATACTTATAAACCCCTTTGGGAATGCCATTTACATTACCTGCAACAAGGTAAACTTCCAGTGGGTATAATGCCCCGGCAGAAGGAGCGGTTCTAAATCTTTTTTGATGCGTGATGCCCTGTGCAGCCCAGAGAATTTGTGAAACATCTTTTAGTGTTAGAGGTTCATTCCTATAATTCCTGATAGACCTTCTCTTTAACAATGCCTTCTCAATGGAGATTTGACTATCGTATTCTGGCTCTGGGAGTAACATCATCTCTGAGGTAAACACAGTTTTTTTGTCTTTTTCCTTCCCTGAAGATACGATGAAACCAAATAGCATAACCCATGTTACAATAAAAAATAGAAACAAAATATTTTTTTTCATTTTTCCCCCTATTTTAATACCTTAATGTTTCATTGATAGATATAGAAGCTATATTATTTATATCCAATTTTGTTAGAAATGTCAACAGAGATTTAAAGTATCCTCGCAAAAGATGAACACCCTTTTTCTCTTGACAATCACTGCATTTCCTCTATATTGAACCAAAAAGGGAGGATGATTGAGTTTTCAGGATACCCTGATAAAACTTGAAAATTTCTGGAAACAAAAGGGCTGCATCATAGGATTACCCTACACCAGTGAAGTTGGTGCTGGAACATTTAATCCCCATACATTTTTTGGGGCGCTTGGAAAAAGACATTACAGGGTAGCATATATCGAGACCTCAAAAAGACCAAAGGACGGAAGATATGCAAAAAATCCTAACAGATTCCAGGAATTCCACCAATATCAAGTCTTACTGAAACCACCCCCTTCAGAAATCCAGAATATATACATAAATAGTCTTAGGAATCTTGGTATTGAAATTAAAAAACACGATGTAAGATTTGTACAGGATGATTGGGAATCACCAACTCTGGGAGCATGGGGACTGGGATGGGAAGTCTGGCTGGATGGAATGGAAATTACCCAATTCACTTATTTTCAGCAGGTTGGTGGAATTGATCTAAATCCTATATCTGTTGAACTCACTTATGGGCTTGAAAGAATATCAATGCTTATTGATGGTGTTGATTCAATATTTGAGCTTGAGTGGGGTAACGGCATTTACTGGAAGGATATATATCTGGACCCAGAGTATCAGTGGTGCGTCTACAATTTTGAAGAAGCGGATATTGATTTCCTTTTTAATATTTTTAACAAATATGAGAAGGAAGTTAAAAGACTTCTGGAAAGAGCTCTTATTTTCCCTGCCTATGATTTTGTAATAAAATCTTCCCACATCTTCAATGTTCTTGATGCAAGGGGTGCTATAAGTGTAAAGGAAAGGGGTAATTATATATTGAGAATAAGGAAAATGGCAAAAAAGGTGGCAGAGGCATGGCAAAAAATGCACTCATAGAAATCGGCACTGAGGAATTACCTGCATCCTACGTTGAAGAGGCATCTTCGAGCTTCTCTGCAATTTTTAAAAATTTTCTGGAAACAAATCTTCTACATTTTTCTTCCATTGACTACTACTATACACCCAGAAGAATTGCTCTGATCATAAAAGGCTTACAAGAGAAACAGAAGGATAGGATAATTGAGATAAAGGGCCCACCTGAAAAATTTGCGAAAATAGATGGTAAATGGTCTAAACAAGTACTCGCTTTTGCTCATTCCAGGGGTATTCTCATAAAGGACCTTTCGATAAAAAAATCAAAAAAGGGAAGTTTTGTCTTTGGGAAGAAAATTGAAAAGGGAAGAAAAACAAAGGATTTAATCAAGAAAAGTCTTGAGGAGATAATAAAAAAAATCCCATTTCCCAGATATATGCGATGGGAAAAAACTGGCTTCAATTTTGCCAGGCCAATAAGATGGCTTGTTGTAATAATGGGAAAAGAGGTTATTTCCGTTTCAATTGCTGGTGTTAAAAGTGGCAAATTTACCAGGGGCCACAGCTTTCTTTCAACAAGAAAAAAACTGGAGGTTACACCTGAAAATTATACCAAAATATTAGAAAAAGAATATGTGATAGTAGACCAACATAAAAGAAAATCTACCATTGAGAAGATGATAAAAAAAGAGGCATCAAATTTAGGTGGAAAAGCCCTCATCCCCAATGATCTTCTTCTTGAAGTCACAAACCTCGTTGAATATCCACGGTCAATAACTGGAAAATTATCGGAGGATTTTCTCTCACTTCCCCCAGATGTTGTTATGACTGCTATGGAATCACACCAGAGGTATTTTCCCATCCAAAAGAATAATAGACTCCTTCCTTATTTTATTGCAATTATAAACACTAAACCTAATAAAAAAATCATCAAAGGCAATGAAGGAGTCCTTGTCTCAAGACTTGATGATGCCAAATTCTATTTTGAAGAGGATAGGAAAATTAGTCTCAAGGAAAGATTCAATAAACTTGACGAAATTACCTTTCAGGAAGGCCTGGGAACAATGAAGGATAAGGTAAATAGAATGTTAGAGTTGGCATCAGAACTAAAGAAATATATTGGATTCAAGAATTATGTAGTAAGAGAAGGAATAAAACTGTCTAAAACGGATCTTACAACCTTGATGATAAGGGATGGGAAGGAATTTACAAACCTTGAAGGTAAAATAGGCTACTACTATGCTGTAGATGAGGGTATCCCAAATGATATTGCAATGGTAATATATGAGCATTACTTACCGCGATTCTCTGGAGACAACCTTCCTAAAACAATAGAGGGGGCAGTTGTAGGAATTCTTGATAGATTAGATTCAATTGTTGCAAGTTTTATTAGAGGATTTAAGCCTACTGGTTCAAAAGATCCAATGGGGGTTAGAAGATTGGCAAACGGACTGATAGAGATTGTGCTAAAATTCAAATTTTCAATTCCCCTTGAGAAAATACTCAATTATGCAGGAAAACTTTTTACGAAAAACTTCGATTCTTCTGAAGTGGCTGAATTTTTTAAAGACAGAATTGCAAGGGTTTTTGAAACAAATGGAATCCCATACGACATTGTACGGGCAATAGTAGCGGTCGATATAAGTGATCTCTCTTTTTCATTAGAAAAGGCAAGGGTTTTGAAAGAATGGAAAGAACAAAATATCGATGAATATAAAAGGCTCATAATTGGTCAAAAAAGAGTTGCAAATATCCTAAAGGGATTCTCCAAAAAGAGTTTTCCACAGGTTGAACTTTTTATTGAAAAGACAGAAAAAGATCTTTTCGCAAAGACGGTGGATTTAGAAAAAAAGCTCCAAACATTCTTAAAAGAAAAAAATAGTAGAAAAATACTTACAAATCTACTCTCGCTTATTCCGACAATAGATAAATTTTTTGACGATGTACTTGTGATGACAGACGATAAAAAGATAAGGGAGAACAGACTTTCGCTCCTTAAGTACGTGAGAGAACAATTTTTGAAGTATGGGGATCTCTCTCTAATCGTTATTGAAGGGGGTGAATAATGTATACAAAAGAGATCACTGTACGGACAAAGAGAAGAAATGAATTTATAGAGGTTACAGGAGAGATAGAAAAAACTGTAGAGGACTCAAAGGTAAAAGACGGATTTGTAATTTTATATGTACCCCACACAACTGCTGGCATTACGATCAATGAAAATGCTGACCCCTCTGTTAAAGCAGATATATTAAATACCCTTGATAAACTTGTCCCACCTAACGCAGGTTATTCACATCTTGAGGGTAATGCAGATAGCCATATAAAATCCACTATTGTGGGTGTATCACAACTTGTCCCAATAAGAAATGGAAGAATATCTCTGGGTACCTGGCAGGGTATTTTCTTCTGTGAATTCGATGGCCCAAGGACAAGAAAAATGATTGTCCATGTTGTTTCCACTTAATAGGATTAATCCACTTTGATTTAAAATTACTATTTGACTATTTGCGTTTTTTCGACTTTAATTTCTTTTTTGCCAATATTAACTTATGATCTGCCCTATGGAAAATTTCCTCAGGTCCCTCCCCTGAATCAGGGATATACTCAGCTAATCCATAAGTGACCGATAACTTTAATTTTTTCCCATTTATCTCCAATTTACTGGAAAACTGGCTTTTAATTCTTTCAGCAATATCCAGAGCCTGTAATTCACTTGTCCCTGGAAGAATTAAAATGAATTCATCTCCTCCCCATCTTGCACAAATGTCAAAAGCCCTCGTATACCTTCCCAATATTTTTGCAAATCTTTGGAGAATTTCGTCGCCAATCTTATGGCCAAAATTGTCGTTAATCTGTTTGAAATTATCTATGTCAAATATAACAACTGTAAACGATACCTTTATTCTTACCGACCTATCAATTTCTTCCTCTAACCTTGATTCAAAGTGTCTTCTCGTATACAACCCTGTTAATGGATCTTCAATAGAAATTTTGTACAACATAGCATTTGTAAGATTTATAGCTGCCTGTTCTGAGATATTCTCTGCAAGGGCTAATTCTTCCCTGCTTAATTTCTTCTCAGAAATAATCCCTACAAAGCCTATTTTTGTATTTCCTCTTAAAAGTGGTATTTGAACTATATCTTTGTATTCTTCTATAGTCCCCACATCTAATTCCTTTATAATTTTGCCATTATAGTGATAAAAGATTTTTTTATTTTCATATGGACTTTCAACATATATGACAAGGGAATCAGGCTTCACCATATTAAATATTTGTTCGAGGATCGTTCTGAGCAATGTATTCACCTCGATAATACTACTAAAAAGTTGAGAAATCTTATTTAACTTCTTAATATCTGTTAGCCTTTTCCCAAGAGTTATCTGGTAACTCGACATCCTGTTTCCAATATAGGATAAAAGGATAATACCAATCACGAGTGGGATTGTAGAAATGAAACCACTATGCCTATAGAGAAGATACATAGAAATACCAAAGGGGTAAACTGCCAGTTCAATCAGGTCACTTCTTAGACCTTCATTTTTAAGATAAGACAGGTATTTGCTCCCAGAAAGAATTGCATAAACTGAAAAAAATATTTCGTTCAAAAGAATTACGATAAAAATTGTGAATAATGAGCCACCTTTGTTTATGTGTCTATATATTAAACCTGCAGAAAGATAAACTCCACCATATACACCACTATTATACATTCCACTTTTAATTGTGGATCTAAAATATTTACGACCTCTTAATTTTAGATCTTTAAAAGCCTTATAAGTCCAGATAATGACAATTACAAAAATAGCTGTGAGACTGGCAGTTAAAGGACCAAAAGATAAAAGAAAAAAATAGTATATAGCAATCTCAAAAGAGACAATTGTATTATAAATCTCAATAAAAAGATATGCAGAAGCAAGTGCAATAATTAGATATATTGAATATTGATAAAAGGGAGGGAAGAGAGGCTTCATTAAAAAGGATAAATATATTGGAATTCCTATTCCAAAGATTATAACAATCCATTCGTAAATATGGAGTATTCTTTTTTTCATTTTTTTTATTATCCATATTTTTAGCTGGTTGTCAAGAAAACAATTTACCTCATTTAAAAATCAACACGAAAATAGTAAAATATATCTCCAGAAAAGGAGGTATAAAAAAACGAAGAATGAAGAAGGAAGGATGGAGAATGAAGAAAAAAACTTTTCCACTTCTCCACTTTAGGGGTAAAAATAACTTCCTCTCCCTATAAAAAAGAAAAATATAAGAATGGATACAGAAAAGAGACCTGCAAAAAGACTTGATTTCCTACAAAAATCAATATATATTTCATATGGAAATATAAATGAAGCAATGAATACCCTTTCGTGTGGATCCTTATATAAGGCAATAAGGAAAACAATATTAAATCTAAAAGGCAACATATTATGGTCACACATATGTATTTTCTATGTTTTTTTATTCAATTTCTGTTTGACAGATATATGATTTTCTATTAAAATTCATAAAAAGGAGGTTTTTATGGGGGAAGACATAAAAATAAATATATCCGATTTAAGGTCCTTTATGGTAAATGTTTTCCAGAAACTAAAGGTAAGTGAAGAGGATGCAAAGATTACTGCAGACGTTCTAATTGCATCAGATAGAAGGGGAATCGCCTCCCATGGAACAGCCCGTTTGAGAAGATATGTTAATGGTATAAAAAACGGCATTATGATACCTGATGCAACAATGAAAGTCCTCAAAGAGACCCCTGTTACAATGCTGGTAGATGGTAATGGAGGTCTGGGACAACCCGTTTCGTATAAAACTATGAAAAGGGTTATTACAAAGGCAAAGGAGAATTTTATTTCCTTTGCTGCTGTAAAAAACTCCAATCATTTTGGAATCGCCGGGTATTATTCGATGATGGCTTTACCGGAAAACAATTTAATAGGCATTTCTATCACCAATTCTGCTCCTCTGGTTGTGCCGACAAACGGAAGAAACTTTGTCTATGGAACAAATCCTATCTCATTTGCAGTACCAGCTATGAACGAAAAACCATTTGTCCTTGATATGGCAACAAGCACTGTCCCAAGAGGAAAACTTGAGGTATACAACAGAGCGGGAAAGGAAATACCCCTCGTTTGGGCTACAGATGAAACAGGGACACCCACTTCTAACCCTGCAAAAGTGCTCAAGAATTTACTTGAAAGAGTTGGCGGGGGTTTGCTACCGTTAGGTGGTGCTGAAGAACTTACAGGTGGACACAAGGGTTACGGGTTAGGGGTTCTTGTCGACATATTCACAGGAGTCCTATCTGGAGGAAGTTTTGGCTTACAGGTGTATGGGAAAAAAGGGAAACCACCTGATGTATGTCATTTCTTTGGTGCAATAAGAATTGATGCATTTATTCCCATGGAAGAATTTAAGAAAAAAATGGATGAATTCCAGAGAATGCTCAAAAATTCTGAGAAGGCAAATGGTAAAAATAGAATATATATACATGGTGAAAAAGAATGGGAAAACGAGGATAAACATATAGATTTTGTAGAACTATCCCAAAAGGTAGTTGACGACATTAAGAATATTGGTAAGGAGTTAAGTCTGGAAATACCCTTTTGATAACCTGTCTCTGAAATCTGACATTATCAAAAGAAAATAACGATGGGGAGGAAAAATGGGATTTGTTAATACCAGGTTAATCCTAAAAGAGGTTGCACGTAAAAATATAGCTGTAGGTGCATACAACGTATACAATCTTGAAACAGCAAAGTCTATTATTGAAACCTGCAATACTATGGGGATTCCTGCCATAATACAGCTATCGGAAGGGGCAATAAAATATGGAGGGGGAGAAACACTTGCAAAACTGATAATAAACCTTGCGGAACGGACAAATGTACCTATTTCATTACATCTTGATCATGGAAAAAGTAAAGACGTTGTCATCCAAGCAATCAGGTGGGGCTTTTCGTCTGTAATGATTGACGCATCTTCTCTTCCTTTTGAAGGAAATCTAAAACTTACAAAGGAAGTTGTAGAAATATGTAAACCAGCAGGGGTCACAGTTGAGGCAGAACTGGGCAAAATTGGTGGAACAGAGGAAAATATATCTGTATCAAAAAGGGAGGCTTTTTTAGTTGATCCTGAAGAAGCCGAGATTTTTGTAAAAGAAACGGGTATTGATTTCCTTGCGCCTGCCATTGGGACTTCACACGGCGCCTTTAAATTTAAAGGGGAAGCAACACTTGCTATTGATAGGCTTAAAGAGGTTAAGAAAAGAACAAATATTCCACTTGTCCTACATGGGGCATCCTCACTTCCTGAATGGTTACTTAGGGAGGCAAAAAAGTCAGGTATACAAATTCCCGGTGCAAAGGGTTTGCCCTACGAAGAACTTCAAAAAGCAGTAAAGAACGGAATCAACAAGGTAAATACAGACACAGACATTCGTATCGCATTCCTTACAGGGATGAGAAATTACCTATTTGGGCATCCTGATATTATTGATCCGAGAAAGGCATTTTTAGAGGGTATGCTTTGGATTAGTAGAATCGTTAAAGAGAGAAATGAAAAAATCTATCTATTAAAATAACCTTATATTAATAATAAACAAAAAACTCCTTGACAAAACAAATATAGAATTTATCCTTATTCATATGGTATTTATATCAAAAAATTTCAATTTTCCTTTTGTATTCGTATTTCTTTCCAGCAATGGAAATATTTCACCTTTTACTGTAGCGAAAGAAAGTAATCTATCAAAAAATAGGATTCATGGGAAAATATGTTTACTGAAATAAGAAGATTAAGGCAGATAATTACAACTTTTGCTCGTTTCGGCCTATTCTTGTATCTCCAGAAATTACCCAGACTGAGAAAATTCATACCCAGGAAAATAGAAGAGGAGATGTCATTACCAGATGGATTGAGAATTGCGTTGGAATCACTTGGCCCTACATTTATAAAAATAGGACAGCTACTTTCCTGCAGAGTAGATATTTTCCCTCAGAATATAATAAATTCTCTCTCAAAACTTCAGGATAGGGTGGAACCAACAAAATTTGAGATAATGAAAGATGCACTAAAAAATGAACTCGGAGGAAGATACAAATTTGTCGAAAAAATCGATAATACACCTGTCGCATCAGCCTCCCTCTCTCAGGTGTACCGGGGAAGAATTCTTGGAGAAAATGTTGTCTTTAAAATAAAAAGACCTGGAACTGATAGAATCATACGAACAGATTTCAGAATACTTTATCAGATTGCAAGAATGGTTGAAAACAATATCAAGGAGGTTTCCTGGGTAAAACCAAGTGAATTTGTTCAGGAACTAAGAAAAAACGTATTAATGGAAACAGATTTCAGAAAAGAAGTAAAAAACATTCTGGAATTCAGAAAAAAAATGAATAATGAAAATGGAATACTCATACCGGAAGTGATGGATGAATTCACAACTGGAAATCTCATCGTTATGAAAGAAATATCAGGCAAAAGGTTATATGAAATAAAGGATAAAGCAAAAAGGAAAGAAATTGCAGAGAGAGGCGCCGGTTTTGTCTTGAAGCAAATATTCAAAATGCGTATATTCCACGCAGACCCACACCCGGGCAATATCTTAATCACTCCCAAAAACGAGATTGCTTTCCTTGATTTTGGACTGGTAGGTAAACTGGACAGTATTACTGCCGATATTTTAAGCGGAATAATACTTGCAATAATGGAAAGAGACACCTTTTACCTCTACAAGCTTTTGAAAGATATAGGAATAATAGGAGAAGAACAAACTATTTCTAAGGTTGAAAATCAGATGAAAGCCCTGATAGATGAGTATGTTGACAAACCGATGCAAGATATAGATACAAGAGAGGTAATCTCGCAGACAACGACAATGTTAAGAAGACTCCACATAACTATGCCTACAAATCTTTTACTCCTGGCAAAAACAATATCACAACTTGAAGGCGTTGCAAGAATGCTTGATCCCGATTTTGTTTTAGCAGAGTACCTCAAACCTTATCTGAAATCTATATATATGGAAACATTTTTTCCCCATGATATTGGAAAAAGTACGATCAAAGCACTGCGAAGACTGAGGGATTCTGCTTCCTCCATTCCAAGGATCATTTATTATATCCAGGACTGGCTTGACAGGGGCAATCTCAGATTGAGAATAGAAAAACAGGAAGATATAATAAAATCAATTGAGGGTGCATCAACAAGGATATCAATAGGTATTATCACTGCCTCTATCATTATTGGTTCTGCGTTCATTATAAGGGGTCCAAAGAGATTAATTCCCTTTGGTATTTTTGGTTTCATTCTTGCAGGCATATTTGGAATCTGGTTTCTTTATAGACTAATAAGATACAAAGAATTTTAGATATAGTATGAAAAATAGAAACTTGTTTAAGATTACTAAAAATTTAATTTACCTGAATCATGCCTCCACAGGGATAATGCCAGAGCCTGCAGTCAAAAAAATGGTATCTGTCATAAATGACTTTCAGTTACAGGGAGATCCTGGTATTGAATATCAAAACAAAATACTTAATGCCTGCAGAGAAAGAATAGCAGCACTCCTTAATGGGAAACCAGAAAACGTTGCATTTACCTCCAATACCTCTCAGGCAATTTATATTGCGCTTGTGAACATACCATTTAAAACAGGAGATGAAATTATTGTTATGGAAGAATGCTTTCCTGCTGCAAAATATATTGCTGAATACAATATACCTAAGATAACTGTAAAATATCTCTCCTTTTCAGAAAAAAATCCCGTAGAGGTTGTAGCAAATGCAATCAATAAAAAGACAAGGGCAGTTATAGTAGACTATGTACAATATTTTACAGGTGAAAAATTACCACTGAGGGAACTCTCTGATTATTTAAGAAAAAAGGGTATTTTTTTCATCGTTGATGGGATACAGGCACTTGGTTCAATAGATATTGATGTTGTAAGTGAAAAAGTAGATATTTTCGCCTGTGGCGGTTCAAAATGGCTGAATGGCCCCCATGGGACAGGTTTTTTTTATATTAGTCCTTACATCTTTGAAAGGATGAAAAAGGTTCATACAGGTTGGTTAGGTGCACCCTGGAAGAATTTCAATGATTTTAGTATTTTACCAGAGCCATTCCGTGATGGAAGAAGATTTGAATTGGGGACCAGGAATATCATCGGAATAGCAGGCCTCTCAGAAAGCATAAAGCTTATTTTAGATTATGGACCCAAAAATATAGAAGGCAAAATAGGAAGGCTTAATACCATTCTTCTAAATGGACTAAAGGAAAAAAAATATCAGATACTTACACCTGAAGATAGAATAGCTGGGATAGTAACTGCAAGACCAAAAAACAGCACTGCTGAGAACGTATATAATAGATTGAAGGAAAATAAAATAATTATCTCCCTCAGGAACAACGCCCTCCGTTTTTCCCCACACTTCTATAATACTGAAGAAGAGATAGATTTTGTATTAAAGGTTATTTAAGAAGTTATCCTTTAGAATTAAGCAAATTTATCTTATTACAAACACCTTGTATATCTTCTCTATATGTTCTCCCTTCTTTATTAGTAATAAATATACACCTGATTTTATCCTTTTATCAAGATTAAATCTATTATTTATTATCTTTCCTTCTGTTATCTCTCTACCTGTAATATCCATAAATATACCCTTGTAATCATTGTATTTTCCATCAAGAGTAACAGAAGTACCAAAAACAAGTTTGTTTGTATTTACATATCCATCATTTCTCCCCTTTATACCTGCAACACTCTCCGTGGAAAAATAAATGTCAGAGTAACCATCTATTCCAGGTGTTGAGTCCCTTCTCCAGGCAGCAAACAACCTGTCATCAGGGGTGATATAAGAATCACAGAATAAATTTGTGCCACTCAACCCTGCGCTGATTTCATATGGTTCTGACCAACCACCCCCGTTGTAAAAAATATAATCAATCTCACTGGAATATGCACTGCCCTCAACGTCAATAAGAAAAAGATGAATATTACCCCTGCTGTCTATCTGGGCATAATCAAGGTCTTCACCAACATAGGCATCACTCAATATCTTTTCAGGTGTCCTCCATCCATTCGTATCCCTGTAGGTATAAAATATTGTATCCTCTGATGCTAAAAAGAATACATATGGATTATTGAGACTATCCACTACAACATCTGGTCTCGTTTGTGTCCCCCCAGCAGCTGGCATCATTTCCTCAGGACCCCACATCGAATCAACGGGATTGTATACCCTGTAACATACCCTTATTGAATCACCCCTCGTATATACAAGGTGCACCCTCCCCAATCTGTCTATCGTGGCATTGGGATGCCTGTAATAACCGTATGGTGTTATGTCCTCCACATCGCCCCATACACCATTCCTATACCTCCTGCACCTTATCACATATATCTCATCCCATATAAGCCATATTACCCCATTCGGGTCACACAGTGCTATGTCTTCATGGGTGTCTGTATTTGAATCAAGGGATACATCTATAGGGTCTGTCCAGGTGTCACCATCCATATACTGCCACATTATATCTCCGTAATTATCACTGTCAAAGAACATATGCAATGTGTTTAAACTATCAACACACAACTGGGGATACATAAAGTGGTTTTTATGTGGTATAAAACCTGCCCAGGGTGTTGTATGCCAGGTCTTACCCGTATCATCACTGTAACTGTAAAATATAAACCTCGAGGCATCATAGTCAAGATACTCAACCCAGGCTATATGGATGCGATAATTCTTATCCACCACTATGGAAGGAGCATCTGATGTCCAGTCACTCTGGTATACCCTGACAGGTGTTGTCCAGGAAAGGATTAATAGTAATATCATAACACAATAAACTTCTTTGTTATTCTCTTTCTTGAGGGTGTGTTTATTATCATAAGGTATACGCCCCTCTTGAATCCCTCAGTATCTATTGCCTGTGATGGATGTATCCTCGCCCTCTTCACAACCCTGCCTGTTATGTCTATTATCTTTATATCCACATATTCCTCATTCCTGTCTATCCCTGTATTGCTTATATCTACTCCTTTATTATTCAATGAAAAAGGTGAACCAAAGGATAAGCTACTTATACTATTAGCCTTTTCAAGGATTACTATCTTTGATATGACTGCATAGCCATTGTTCAATGGTCTTATCCTTACATTTATACCCCTTGAACTGTTAAGACCTGTTAGATTTATTATCCTGAAGTGTGGTATACTACTCGCTGTTATTATCCCTATCGATTTACCATTTATCATTATTTTCTCTCTTATATTAATACCTTTACTGTAATAAATCAACCCTATCCTGTATGTGCTGTCTGGATTTATTCCATCAAATCTATACTCAAGTTCATTACCATAATCTGCCTTATATTCAGGATACTCGCCCCATACCTTTATGCCATCCCTCTTTATGGTATAGACAGATGCAATGCTGCTTCCTCCCTCCATCTGATACTTTGGAACAGCATCATCCACATATACCTGGATTACATTCGAGGATGGACTTATGTTTTTCGCTATATCCACTGCCTTTACATAGTACCAGTATGTATTCCCTACATCCACTGTGTCATCATAGGAGTTCGTCCTTCTACCCTTTATATATTCCCAATTTCCTCCCAGTATCCTCCTGTAAACATAGTAACCTACAAGGTCCTGCTCTGTATTCGCATCCCACATCAATGATATCACTGCCTTACTGGATGATATATACCTTGGAAGTCGATTTCTCAGGTTTGATGGTGACTGAGGAGCTGTATAATCATCCCAGGCAAGAAATGTGGATGAACCTATGTTACCTATGTCACTGTAATGACATTTTCTCTGTCCTTCTATCCTGTCAGATGTACTATCATACTGGTAATTGTATGCCTCCTGGAAAGAAACAA
>Ga0190360_1000233_pt1 | contig 31410 bp, 22 predicted proteins | sample 48721834_MG_FD_161271 | JGI IMG/M metagenome (GOLD analysis project Ga0190360, IMG submission 161271) | Hydrothermal vent microbial mat bacterial communities from Southern Trench, Guaymas Basin, Mexico - 4872-18-3-4_MG | ecosystem: Environmental > Aquatic > Marine > Hydrothermal vents >...
GGTTTTATCGGAGATGGCCGCATAATGCTTCTCTCAAAGCGGTGAACGACTGGGTTAAGGCATTCACTTCTCTTTACAACCTCCTAAAAGTAGGAGGTGGTTAAGTTGACATCCTCGATGGAGACAGTGGAAAGATTGAATTTGTAAAGAGAATGGAGAACACCTCTCCAGAGGAGAGGATGCACGGGGACCCTCAGAAGGCTAAATACCTCTCCCAAATGCTGAAAGATATACCCGTCCTTGTAGCCTTCACCATGGGACCGAACATAACAAGGATGAGGAAGAGGTTTGTTCCTGTAATAAGCAGGGTCAGAGAGATTGAGAGCGCCCTGGAGATCCTTCCCCGCTACAGGGAGGAGATCATAAAGGAGATGGAGAAGCCGGAAGGGGAGGATAGAAGGATCATATACCTGAAGTGATCTTTCACCAAAACATCATATTAAGAAGACCTCCGCCTGGTCTATATGATGAATATTGTTCTAGGGGTTTAGTATGCTGAGAAATATTCAACATAAACTCCACTACCTCTTAGGGGGGCTAGTTTTACCATGTACTTCATCACCGCCACCCCATGATCCACCCCACTCTTTGTTTCTATCTGAGGTGGGTAGGTTGTCATGAAACATAGCGTCCATGAGACCACTCTGAGGTCCCTCCCCTCCAGTGTTGTCCCCCCATCAGCTATATCTTGAAAGACAGACCTAACCGACCGAACCGTTCCCCCCCTCTGAGATACGTTTTCGCAGGGCACGGTGAAGTCCATATAACTCTGCAATACACCCCCCGGGCCGAAGGAGATCTTAACAGTGCCGTGAAAACCCATAACGGGGACTCCGTTTATATACTGTCTGAAGACGACCAGTTGCCCACCATAACCAATCAACTCCTCCTTCCCCGAACTACCGTTGACTATTATCAATTTGGGCGTTTGTATAATCTCCACCCTGAGGTCTGAGTAGTCCCCCCGAAACCGCTGGATAATGCTGTAGCTCAGATTAATCAGTGTTTCGTTTGAGAGAACTTGCTCCTTTGGAATTATTGCTGAGGTGTATTCATCGTTAATATACGTGATCGTGTAGGCTTGATCAACCAACACCCTTTTCATGGTGTCGTTTTTTTCGTGGTACTCAAAAACACTTCCAGAGCCCCTTACCGGCTCATTGAGGAATTTTCTGGCCACCGCATCAGCGAAGGTAGCGTTGTAAAGTGGCTTCATCAACACCTCAAGCAAAGGGCTACCGCCTGGGTCCGAACTATTGATCATCTGAAGGGTCTCACTGTCAACATAAATGTTGTGCTTCTCACCCTTGAGGAAGAGTATTAAACCAGCATTTTCTTCTTCTTTTCTCTCGGTGTAGGCATATGTCAGAACCCCGGCAATAGCGATAACAGCCACTGCGCCCAGCACCAGAACATAACGCCGCTTGGCCCCTGACAGCATCTTTATGGCCACCTCCTCTAATATACATTATAAAATATGCCTTATATTCTTTTCGGTGGCCTCAGAGCATTCGTCCTGGATGAAAACTGGCAGGCATCCTCAGGACGTTGGAAGTGCATTCATTATCGGTTGTCCAGTTAAAAAGTGTCACCCCTAAGGTTCCTCATCAAGCAGCCTTCTCTCTCCCTCAAGCTTTCTTATCTCTGTCACGTCCTGGGTCACCTCTAGCGTTCCCAGATACTCACCTTTCTCACCCCTGACAGCGAAGTACCTGATGTGTATGAATCTACCTCTGAAATTTATCCGGAACTCTGCCACATCCATACTCCCAAGGATCCATTTACAATACTCTACAGGTTGCCGTAGATTCTTCTCCAGTAGGGATTGTTCTGGAGGGCATACCACCACATCGCCACCTCCTCTTGAAGCTCCTTATAGTTGGGAAAGAGCTCCCTGCAGACCTCTTTGAATTCCTTGCTGTGTCTGTGATGCTTTAAATGAATCACCTCATGGGCCACCACAAAGTTAAACAGATACTCCGGCAGGCCGGCTATCTTAAGGTTAAAGTTCAGATTCCCAAGGTGAGAGCAACTACCCCATTTGCTCTTCATCTTCTTAATGCGCACCTCTCCGGCCTCAACCCCTATTCTCTGGCTGTAGCTCTCCACCCTACCCCTCAATCTGCCCTTGAGGCTCTCCCTAATCTTTCTCTCCATGTACGAGCATGTTCTGGAGGTGTCGGGGAGACTGACTAAAAGAACATCCTTCTCAATGGCGAAGTTGTACGGCCCCCTTTTCACTCTGACCTTATAAAGCTCCCCGAAGAGAGGAAATTTGCCTCCGCTGTTTATCCTCTCTGAAAATTCCCTGTACTCGTCTATCTTCTCCAGCTTTTCCAGAACCCATCCCACCTTCTTTAACAGAAATGCGTCAGGATCAGGGAAATCCCTAGGGACTATCACCAGAACCTCCCCATTCTCTCTTACCTCTATCCTTCTGTATTTCACGTCCCTTCTGAAAACCCTGTAGGGAATTGTCCTATTCCCCATCGTGATGATACTTTTAGGGGTTTCTCTGGAACACTTTGATGATCTCTCCCTTGAGGGCATCTCTCTCCTCCTTCCTGAGTCCATATGTGGCGGTCTCCTTTGCAACAGTTGCCCTTACCCTCTTTATCATGTTTGGCTTCATTGTCCAGCCCTTGAATCTATAGTCCCGGGTGCTATCAATTATATGCCTGGCCAGCTCAAGCAGTTCTTCCTCTTCTTTTTTAATATACTTCTTCAAGACATATAATATCCAGTATTCCTCCTCCGTAAGACCTAGCTCCTTTCTTCTTCTCTCCATCTCGTTCTTTTCATTGAAAATCTGACGGAGCTTCTCATAGGTCCTCTCAACGCTCTCCTTCCTGCTCTTCCACCTCTCTATGATCTCCTCAACCCTCTCCGCCAGATCAGCAGCGAAGGGGTCTCTGTCCCTCTCAGTTATAACGTACTTCTTTATGGTAAAGATCATATCGGAAACCCTGTCTGAAATCTCCTCATACCTCTCCTCCAGATTCTTGAGGTAGTTTTCATCCAGCGGTATTATCGGAAAGTCCTCTCTTATCTCTTCTATATCCACACATCCGTGGATATAGTTCAGGGTCTTCCTGTAGTACTTTCTGGCATACCTTTCTACCTCCTCCGGGTCCTCCCTCTCCACTATCCTCCTGTAAGCGTAGTATATCTTGGTCAGCCTCTTGAATGTCTCCACGTACTCCGTTTTTATGGGGTCTGGTCCTAAAAGCTCAAAGACCCTCCTCAAAGAGGAATAAAGGGACTTGAACTCCCTAGCCCTCCCCTCGTTGTGAAGCCTGTATACAGCCTCCATGAGAGCCCTTCTATCCCGCCTCTCCAGAGGGATTCCCTTGAAGATATCCAGAGCCTTCTCAGAGAGGCTCTCAAACCTCTCCTTCAGCTTATCAATATCATATGTCACACCCTCTAGGTCCTCCTTGCTGTAGTTCTCCAGGGCTCTCTCCAGCTCAGAGAAGATTCCCACATAATCCACTATCAAACCCGCCTCTTTCACCTCCTTAAACGGTCTGTTGGTTCTAGCTATCGCCTGAAGAAGCCTGTGCTCTCTCAAGGGTTTGTCAAGATACATTACCTGAAGCTCCGGAACGTCAAAGCCTGTAAGAAGCATGTCGGTGACTATCAGAATCTTTGGGTATTCGTCGTTCTTGTATCTCCTGACAATCTCTTTGTTCACCTCATCAGCAGAGTTCATTCCATACCTTCTGAAAAGTTCCTCCTTGTAGCGTCTGATTATACCCGTATCGTTTTGGGTGTAGGTCATTACAACCTCACTGTACTCCGCTGGAAGATGGTGGTCCAGTTCTTTCTTGTATAGGACGCATGCCTCTCTATCGACAGCGACCACAAGAGCCTTGAACTTTCCATCTACATTCTCGGAGAAGTGTTTTGATACGTCCTTTGCTACAACCTCTATTCTCTCAGGGTTCTTCAGATGAACCCTCACCACGTTGAGCTTCCTGTTCAGCCTCTCCTTCACCTCCTCCCCAATCTCTTCGGGTATCTCCTCAAATTCGCTGTCTAAGAAGGCTTTAAGGGTTCCCTTGTCCAGGTGGACGTCCTTCTCAAGCCTTGCCTGATAGTATATCGGGACGGTGTACCCGTCCTCGATGGAACGGAGAATGAAATACCTGTCAAGGTAGCGCTCGTCCTCATAACCAAAGAGCCTGTATGTGTCCCTCTCCTTCTTGGATATGGGGGTACCGGTGAACGCGAAGAAGAATGCCTCCCTGAGGATGGACCTCATCGTTGATGCTAGAAGGCCGTACTGCGTCCTGTGCGCCTCGTCAAGGAAGGCAATTACATTCTGCCTTTTCGCAATGGTTTCCCCCTCTCTGAGACGCTCTTTGAGCTCCCTCAGTCTCTCTATCTGGAACTTGTGAATTAACATCACGAAAAGACCCCTCTCCCCCCTCCCCTCATCATGGCTCAGGACCCTTTTAAGCTCCTCAATGTTGCGGATGGTTTTGAAGGGAATGCCCAGATAGGATAGTTCACCTGAGATCTGTTCCTGGAGCTCCCTTCGGTCCACAATGAAGAACACCGTGGGGTTCTGAAGTACCGGGTCCCTGAAGAGCTTGTATGCAGCGAATATCATGGTCAGTGTCTTCCCTGATCCCTGCCAGTGCCATATCAGACCGGATTTCTTATCTGACACTCCTTTTATAGTGCCCAAAACCCTCTCGTATATCCTTGTAGCCGCCCGGTACTGCATATAGCGTGGTACAACCTTTATGGACTGGCCACCCTGCTCCCTGAAAAAGACGTAGTTCTTGAGAATGTCAAGAAAGATATCTGGCTTGAGCATCTCCCCCATTGCCTCCAGAGGGTCATCTATTCCCTCCGCTCTCCAGTGTGTTACGGGAACCTCACCTGCCCAGGAAACCGTGGGAAAATAGACGGTTTTGTCTCCTGAGGCTATACCTATCTGAACGTATTTGAAGAGCTCCGGAACCTCCCTCTCATATCTCTTTATCTGTCTGTACGCGTTCATCCACGTCGTTGTAGGGCTGGTTGGGTCCTTGCACTCTATAACAACAAGCGGAATGCCATTCACAAAAAGAACGACATCCGTTCTGATCTTCTTCATCTCCCCGTGCTGGAAGACCACCTGGCGGCTGACGGTGTATTTGTTGTTCCCTAGGTTATCGTAATCTATCAGCCACACCCTGTAGAGAGTTCTCATATCCTCCGGCTTTATTGATATACCATCCTTGATGTAGCTAAGGACCCGCTTTGAACCCTCCGGACCAGAGGAGGCTGATTTGAGGGAGGTTATTACTCCCTCAACATCCCTCTCTGAGAGTGGAACACCCCTGTTTACACGGCGAATGGCATCTCGGAGTTCTTCTGTGAGGAGCGGCTCTTCATAGGACTCCCGGGGAAGATCCTCTGGTTCACTGTATTTCCACCCCACAGAGACCAGTACATCAATTATGTAATCCTCGCAGAGACCTTTTTCATCCCATACCACTTCATTCCCTCCTTTTTCCCAGCACCCACCCCCCCGGGGTCAAATTGATTTCAACACATTTTAACTTTCCTATGCCTCTTACACCTTAACTCTTTCCCTCCCGGTGAGAAGATCATTCATTAAACCTTTCTTGATTCTTTCAAGCTTTTCTTTACGTTTTCTTTCAAGCTCAAGCTTTTTATCTACAGTTGAGAGAATTTCAGCGATTTTTTGTTGTTCTGAAAGGGGTGGGAGTGGGATCTTTAGTCTGCCTAATTCTTCTCTTAGAATGCCTTTTATTGTACTTCCTTGTGCTAAGGATTTTAATCTCCTTTCATTATTGATGATGCACCAATACAGAAAATCAGGGGCGGATTTATTTTTATCTATGATTATTCCTGTTAAATCTTGGCTTATCGCTATATCAATTTTGTTGATGGCTGCTTTTCCTATACCAACTCTTGTTGCCACAAGCAAATTATCTTTGGGAATCAAATTACTAGTACTATTCCTCAATCCTTCTTTTGTAATAAATTTCTGGCCAGTTGTTATTACTCGCCCCTTTATATGGGCACTTGTCATCCATGCTATATCTCCGTTCCAATAATCAGGATTTGTCGTGGATGGAGTACCCCCACCTATAAAACTTAAACATACATCCCTAAGCCTAACAACCTTCCACTCCTTCGGAATTCTGCCAATCTCGGTATCCTTGAACTCAGTATGCCCAATTCCTTTTGTCAGTAGTTCCTGCATCAGCCCCTTCTTCAACCTTTCCGTCTTCTTTATAGCCTCATCCACCTTCTGGATGGCCTCATCTACAGTGGAAAGAATTTCAGCGATTTTTCGTTGTTCGGGGAGGGGTGGAAGGGGGATTAACGTTTTCATCAAATCTTCACTTCTAATTCCCGCTTGTCCAACATGTCTAACACATACTTGGCGGAAATACCTGCCCTGCCACTTTTTGATAAAATTGTATAAAACCCATTCTGGAGCAACCTTACTTTCATCCACCTTAATTCTTGTAATGTGATTGCTATATGTGCAGAAATCACATTCTCCTCTAAAAATAGCGGTTTTTCCAATTAAATCAACACTGTTAGTATTGTTAAATAAAATATCTCCCGGTTTGAGTAGATATCGATCAATATTATCTGGAATAGGAACTCTAATGTAAGAGTCTAATATAACTCTGCCATCTGTCGCTATATTGTTCATTCTAAGTTGAATTACTCCATCCTCGTCTCTTTTCCCGCTTGCAAAGCCTTGTTGAACATCCACACTGATATCTCCGAGTCTAACAATCTCCCAATCCTCTGGAATTCTGCCGATTGGTGTCTCTTTGTATCCATAACTGTTCATAGGTTCACCCCTAAAACATTGTCGCTACTAAGAAAACGTCAATAGCCGTTAAAATTAAGATGGAGTATGTATAGTTCCACATTTGTTTACTTATCTTCTCTATGTTCTTCTTCTTTACCTCCAAACTTCTCTTATTAAAGTAATACGAGGTTAAAAGAATATATCCATTTCTAGTCACCCTAACAATTTTTGTATCGTGTGTATTATCTCTAAAAGTACATTTCTCACCTTCAGCTAATTCATGATATTTCACACCAGAAATCTTAATTAGTCTCTCCTCTAACAGTAAATCAAATAACAATTCGTCAAATTCTTGATTGTGTGCGTTTCTCCAATCATTTATAGTTTTGTCCCCATTCCCAAAGAGTTCGGGAACTTCTATTACTTTTCCAACATTTTGTGTCTCTTTCATCTTAGAACCTCCATTATCTTAGTCGATGAATAATTCAAACCTAACATAGTTATGTCAGCCAATCTTTCCTTAAGCCAGACTCGCGTCTTATCATCTTGGGTTATGTAATCCTCAAAAATGTTCAGCTCAGCAACAATACCTATATCCATTACCTTGTGCAAGTTCTCACAATATTTATTCAGCTCTTCTACTATAACTTCTGTCTCAAACAACTCTTTTCCGGAAAGAAGTCTTCTTCCGATATCAGTTCTGTCCAGAGTAACGTGTACATCATCACTCAACTCGCTGTAAAGACCATAAATGTACTCTACGGGGTCCGTAACCTCCTGGATCGGATCAAAAATTCCCCAAAACGCTAATTGTTTGACCATTACTTTCACGTTCGGAATAATTTTCTTTTTATTTGGAATAGTTTCTTCATTACCTTCAAAAAATGGAGAAATTGCATCAAGAATTGAGACTGAACAGTTCTCTAATTCATCTTCTATTGATGGGTTTTCACTAATTGCCTTATCTAATACACTTGTCAATGTAATTTTATAATTTTCAATTTTCTTCCCAGATTCTTTCTCAACAATTTCAGCTGTTTTTCTATATTTTTTATGGGCTAAACACTCCCAAAACGCTCCTTTTATAATCAACTCTAAAGTATTTCTTAGTAGAGTGTATGCTGCATTGTAGTGTTCCATTAAAGCATTTAGAAAAGAAAGATGGGCCCTATCAGATGCTTCCCAGTGGTATAATAAAAAGGCTGATCTTGTATAACATTGCTCTTCAGATTTAACTATGTTCGCTGCTAGATATCTAAACTCATGGACAGAGTCGTGAGCTACTCTTAACTTTTGGAAATCGCATCTATAAATTGAAATAGAAATATTATGGAACTCAAGTTCTTTAAAAGTATGTGAGAGAGCTTCCTTAAGGTTTTTCTCATCCATATCCTAACTCTCCCGGCTGTCTTTTAACCTCCTCCTCTTTCTCTGAGCTAATACTCCAATCTTTCGGAATTCGGCCAATCGAAGCATCCTTAAACTCTTTACGAGATATACCCATCACCTCTCATTTTCTCTCTGATGCAGGGATTCGGAAACATCCATACCACCTCAGGAATTGTTGTGTAAGACATTTTCCTCCAAGAAGCTCTTTAAATCTTCAGGCATAGTTTCAAAGAAGTGGTCATATTCAACAATTCTAACTGCATGATTTAGTTTATTATCAACAAATATTTTCGCGTCTATGTAGGTATTTAATTTGTTAGACGTTATTCGTGCACACTCACATATCCTTGCCCGATCCTCTTCGGTTAATTTCTCCATTAGATTATCAGAGGTTTTTAGAATCATCTCAGTTATTTTTTGAATATCGCCCTCCTCCAGTGTTTTCATGATTTTCTCCAATTTATTCTTCTTGTTCTCAAATTTACTTTCATTCTTAAGCCACCCTCCAAACTTCTTAAATATAAAGTGAGGTTCATACTTTACAGAATAGTTCTTGCAGAGCTTTTTGAGTAGAGCTAAAATTTCACCAAAGAGTATAGTCCCCTCTATATCTGAGGGAAGAAAAAAGACATTATTCTTACTAGTGAGTTCCGAATGTTTTCTCTCTTTATCATGATCTAGAATCAGAAATGCATTAAGCTCCCATTCTGCTCTCAGAATGTCATAGACTTCCTTCGCTGTATCCCCCCCATTAAAGCTTATAACCTCAATATTTTTCTTAATAAGCAATCTTTCCCAATGTATCTCCAGAAGCTTTCTGAATATATATTCATCTGATAACCCTTCCAGGACAAGAATAGCGTCTGAAAAGAAGATGACCTTCCGCTCATCTAATTGTCTGCAATACTTCCGAACGTTCTCTGTAAATTCCATAACAACGGCTTTTGTATTTCCATTAGCAAGTCTAAAGTGTACGTATTTTATCTTAGAAGTATTCTGGTTATTCTCCTCCTTTTCGCAGAATGATGGTAGAAGATATGGTGAATGCGTGATTACTACAAATTGACTCTGATTTTTATATCTATAATCAACTATTAATTCCATAAGTTTACGTTGTAAGAGAGGATGAAGATTGGATGCTGGCTCATCTAAGAAGATTGTTTTATTTCTTGCACCAACAATAAGGTAAAGAATGTATAAAAGTTCATTCAGTCCCGCACCACTAAGCTCTATTGGTATTTCAACATCATTCTTCTTAAATATGTTTATTCCGATCCATCCATCAGGAAATATCTGCTCTTTCTTTACTTCTTTCTGTTCTTTAATAAGAATTTCGGTGCTCGCTTGTGTTGATTTCTCATTTTTGGACTCGATAATATAGGAGTCTGGGCTAAACCATACATTAAATCTATACCCAGTCAGTTTTTCGAACAAATTCTCTATATCATGGTATCTTCTTCTATCATCCCTATCAAGAGAGTTTTTCAATTTTAAAAGCATATATGGAAGGTAATACATAGCGTTTCCTGATCCTTCAAAGTAGCGTGTACACTCTAATAATCTATTTGTCTGACTGTTCATACGTATGTTATTTGTGAGTATAACCGATTTATCATACCACTCTTTTATCAGTCTTGGCAAATTCCAATAAGAGACATTATAGCTAGATGTTTTATCAAAAATATAGTAAATCTGACGAAGAATTTCTTTTTTCTTTTTTTCATTGTTTATTTTTCCCGGCTCTAATGTCAACAACAATCCTCTTTCCGGAATTTTCTCGAATATTTGAACAATCATTTCTTTAATTTTATCTTTGTACTTAAAGGATATTATTTCGCCCGGATTTGAACTCTGAAGATATGAAATAAGTACTTCGCGGAGGATGTTGTGTGTTAAAACACTTCTTCCAAGCTCAAAATATGATGTAGATTTCACAAGAATCTTTTCAAATATCGTGAGGTGTCCATATTTATGAATAGCATAACCATTTTTTAGTTTCAGATATGTTATAGGTTGTTCACCTGAAAAACCAGAATAGAAACAAACAATAGATATACTCTCGGGATCGAGTATTTCCTTTATCTTATTCTGAACATAATCACTCATTAAATTAAATATCATTTCAACAAATTGTGAAGCCTTTTTAATAGTTTCACGAGTAACTGGGAGTTGAATTTTCTCAGGGAGAATCTTATCCAATCCTTTTTCTATTTCACTCATTGCCCCTCTCATTTCTATCTCATAATAAACGCTTATGTACCTCTCTAATTTGTTTTTTTCCTCATCAGAAAGTTCAATATCCAAAGTAATTAGGAAAGGTTCCTCTCTGTTCTCTGCTTTGACAAACTGTTCAAACACTCTATTTTTCACATAGTAGTCTAAGTCTTTAACAAAATTTAAAACACGAACAACATTTGTTTTTCCAGAATTGTTTGGTCCCATAATTACATTTATATCCCCCAGTTCAAGGTCAAGTTTATCAAAAGAAAGAATATTTTCCAGATGGATACTTTTTATTTTCATACTATATCCTCCTCTCACTTCTGGTTTTTGATGTTGTATAAAAAGACCTACGGTTAGGATGTTGAATGCTCTTCACCGAATTTGCAAGTTTCTGGTTACTCATGTTGTGATTCCTCCTTTTCCACAAAAATTATTTTATTCAGGTCCTCCTCATTGAGTTTGCCTATATCAATATAGAAATCCGCCTCTTTTCTTATAGCCCTTGCAGTTTGTTTGGGATGGCTCATCACGACTACTCTCTTCCCTAGGCTCTTCACAATTTTGAGAGATTCAAGAAGATCTATATCACCGCTGCATATAACCGCAATGTCGAAGTTGTCCCTAAAAGCATGGGTTACAAGATCCACAGCAAGTTGGACATCTACCCCTTTTTGAAATATCTGGCCGTTTCTATATTTAAGAGGGTATGTGCGAAGCTCAAAGAAATGATAGTTTGCAATAGATTTTATGAATCTTTTCTGGGCTTCAAATCTTTCCTTTGTTTTGCTATACAACTTTCTGCGCTCTTCTATATTTTGAGGAGGTTCCCCATTGCATTCCATTTCTTTAATTTCCTGTTCAATTCTATGAACTATCTCTTTAGTATATTCACCTGTATATGCGTAAGCTCTGATAAGGCTGGATGGTGTAAGCTCCTTTATGTGAAGAAACTTTCTTAGAAGTTCTATAACAAGATATTGCACCTTTCCGTAATCATATTTTCTGTACTGTTTCATTTTTCTATTTATATGGCCAAGACTCATCTTAAAATTCTCAAGGTCATAAAAGATCATAACTCTCTGGCTCATAAAGACTCACCCCTCATGGAAAACAACTGAAAAGAAGATATTGGGGAGCTTACCAAGGCCTCCGGAGGGAGGCATGCTCCCCTTACCAACACAATTTTATCTGCAGGGGATAATATACCTTTGGGTATATATACCTTACTCAACTGATGACAGGGAAGTTGTCCTCTCAATGCGTGCTTCCCTCTTTTTCTTCCAGTCATTGTATCACCTCCAGATACGCTTCTATCCTCTTCTCTATCTCATCAATCTCCTTCTCAATCTCTTTCAGTTCTCTCCATTCCATCTCCACATCAATCTCTTCAATCTCCTCCTCCGGGAAGACATACAAAGTAACGTTGAGGTTGTAGTCATTGTCCTTGATTTCTTTCAGGTCAACTATTCTGCTGAATCCCTTCTCCTCCCTGAAATCTCTATAGGTAGAGGCAATCCTCTCAATGTTCTCATCAGCCAGTATGTTAAGTTTTCTCACCTCCGGATGTTTATCATATTCTCCAGAGGCGTTGATAAAGAGCACCTTCCCCCTCCTTCTCTCCTCTTTATTTTTGCTGAAAATCATGATAGCCCCCGGGGCGCCGGTGTTGTAGAAGAGCTTCTCCGGGAGCAGGATAACACATTCCAGAAGGTCTTTCTCAAGCACTCTTTTGCGTATCTTTTTCTCTCTTCCACCCCTGAAGAGTGCGCCGTTGTCTATGACTATTCCCACCTTCCCGGTCTCCTTACAGCTGGCCAGCATGTGCTGAATCCAGGCCCAATCTGCTGAATTATTGGGCGGATATCCAAAGGGGAACCTCTCGTGGCTGAACTCCGCCTTTTTGAGCCTCTCCTCACCGTATCCATCCTGATTCCAGGGGGGATTTGCCACAACAACGTCAAACCTCTTGATGTATCCCCCCTCCTTGAACCTGGGGCGTTCCAGCGTGTCCCCCACCTCAAGTTTGGTGTCCAGTATCCCGTGAAGAATCATATTCATCTCGGCCAGTGCGTACGTGGTGGGATTGTTCTCCTGACCATACAGAAATAACTTCTTCGCCTCTGCCCTCCCGTACCTCTCCTCCACATGCTTGTATGAGGTTATGAGCATCCCGCCGGAGCCGCATGCGGGATCGTAAACATCTTCTCCGGGTTTCGGATCAAGCATTTCTATGAGAAGCTTCACGACCTCTCTTGGGGTATAGACCTCCCCCTCCTTTGCCTTCTGCGGTGCAAAGTACCGGATAACCCACTCGTAGGCATCTCCGAGGACATCGGGAGAGACACGTGAGAGGTCATAAGTGCTGAAGAGCTCCACCAGCTGACTCAGCAGGTTCAGGTTCTCCCTGTTTATGGTGAACTCCATGAACTCAAAGCGGTCAATCACACCTTTAAGCTGTGGATTCTCGTCAGCCAACCTCTTGAAAGCTTTAGATAGCCTCTCCGGAATCTCGTTCACGTTCTCCCGAACATACTCCCAGCGGCATTCATGGGGAAGGTAGAAATCATGGTTATCGGGGTCCTCTGCCAGTTCAGCCGCCGTCTTCCGATCAAAACCCTCTTCAATGAATTCCCGGTAGAGTTTGTCTCTTGTATAATTCCACTTGTCACTCACCCGCTTGAGAAACAACAGGAGGAGAAGGTACTTATAATCAACCTTTGTCCGGATCAGATCCGCCCCCTTTTTAAGAAGAGCCTCCAGTTTGTCCCTAGTCATGGAGTTCTCGCAGAAGTTGTTCAGTGTAGCCACGGCCTTTCCCCCTTTAAAAGCTAATCATACTACGGCTATTTTATTTTTTCCAGGGGGTGAGGAAATATTATTTTACATAATCATTCACCTGGATAATCTCTCCACCAGACTAATTGTGACCCTTGATGTACTTCACCGAGGGGGCGCTGCCCGCTATTTAGAGCGCCTTCACTCATCAAGCAGCCTTCTCTCCCCCTGAAGCTTTCTTATCTCTGTCACGTCCTGGGTGACCTCCAGGGTTCCCAGATACTCCCCTTTCTCACCCCTGACAGGGAAGTACCTGATGTGTATGAATCTACCTCTGAAATCTATCCAGAACTCTGCCACATCCCTCTTCCCGCTTCTGAAGTCCTCAAGTATCCTGTTTACAACGTCAATGCTCTTCTTCGGGTGGCACCTCTGAACGGTTCTTCCCAAAATCGCCTTGGTCCTCAAAAAGACCATATCCGACCTGTCGTTGAAGTATCTGACCCTGTCGTCCTTGTCAACAAAGGTCACCTCAAAGGGGAGGGTGTTAAGCACCGCCTGTAGCTCCTTAAGGGTGAAACTGCCAGTTGGAAGTCTGATCCTTCCCTCCTCCACAGCGCTCATCTCTTCAGAAGCCTTCTTCAGTGGTGGGGGCGTATAGCAGCAGTATCCAATATCGTCAAACTCCTCCCTTATCTTAATCCACCCCCTCTCTTCTATAACGTCCTCTGCCGTTGGAAAAAGTATGTTGTTCTCCTTGAAGAAGTGGCTTGAGAGCACATCCTTAAGCTTCTCCCCCACCTTTTTCACCTTCTCAAATACATCCTCATCCCCCTCAAGCATTCCCCTCAAGGACTTCAGCTCTTTTTTAAGCTCCCTGATCTCATCGTGCTCCATCCACATTATAGCTGGCGGCTCTGTTATTCCGTGCTTCTCAAGGTATGGGAAAAGAACGTTCTCCTCTCTTAAGTAGTGGTTCTCAGCGTTTAAGAGATGGTCAATATAGGAGACTGCTGCATCTCTCCTTCCATCCCCCGCAGCCCTAACTAAGCTCTCCACCGCTGATAGCTGTATCTCGTGTTCCTTCATCAGTATTGATATGGGGTGCCACTCTTCCCCTCCCCCACTCTCTTTTAGTACATCCTTGAAAACCTCAATATGCACATCACAGAGCCTCTGTATCTCCTCCCGGGGTAGCCCCTCCTCAATAAGCTCCTCCTCCAGGCGGGCTATGTCCTCCGGGGAGAGCCCCCGCACGAGCTCCTTAAACCTCCCCTTGACCTCCTCCACACCCGCCCCCTGGTGGAGCTCCATGATAAGCCTTTTCAATTCCTTTTTTCTCTCCGGCCCAAGTAGTTCAGACATCTTTTCAACTCCTTGTTTTAATATGTGCAACCCCGTTCTTTATAATAAGATTCGCACGAAAAATGCCTGTAAATCTTAGGGTTCCCCCGGAGGGTGGCTGAGAGCTCAAGGAACATCCCCGGGGGCTGTAAATCTATGTCTCCAGCGGGGGCCTTCATGAAGCAAGGACATTAACATGACTGCATAAACCTGCTAAACGCATTAGTATAAAAGCGACGTTTTATACTATAGGGTAGCATAACATGCAGGTCCTCCAATTCCCATCCCTGTTAGGGTCATGGGGCAGGCGCCTGTACATAACCCTTGCATATACGCCTAGAGGTCTTAAGATAACTTACTTCATTTAGCAAAACAGTAGGAGGGGTCACAGCCCTTTCCTACGTAACCACCCACCACCCTCTCCGGCAGTCCTGTAAACTTAAGAAGTGGCCTTAAGGCCTGCGGGCCGTGCACCCACATGAGGTAGGAGAGGTAGACAGTAAGGGCTGCCGGCCCTATGTAGTATCTCACCTGTGGAGCCCAGAAGTCTATGTTCTGGCTCCAGCACCTTGATATGAACTCCCACTGGAGCTCACTTATGTTCTTAAGGTTGGCCCTCCTCTCCTTCCCCAGGATAGCCTCCTCAAGGGGGATGAAAAAGAGAGGCACTAAATACACTTTTGACCCTTTCAGGTCGTCTATGAGATTCAGGGTTTGGATCAGGTCCTCCTCCCTCTCCCCCGGGAGCCCGGTCATCAGAGTGCAGAGAGGCCACCAGTCGTGATCGTTGAACTCTCCAATACCCTCCACCACAATCTCAGGCCACTTCTCAACACTGAAGGGTAGGGCCTTGCCCCTCATGTACCTCTTCATTATCCTAGGGGATCCCGATTCTATGCCCACCTCCACGGTCACAAAGGGGCGCTTGTATGTCCTCTTGTAATCGGGGGTGTAGCGGGTTTTGGGAAGAAGGATGGGAGTGAGCTCGTCAAGGAGCTTTCTGTCTGCCAGGACCGGTGCTATGGCGGCGTGAGAGATCTGAATGTAGCGGACGGAGGGGTGGGATGCTATCGTGGAGTAAAGCTTCACGAGGGCCTCCCTGTTGGGCACGAAGTTGGGGTGGGTGTTCCACAGAAAGGCGTCCTCTGTGGCGATGAATATCATCTCCGAGCCCGCCCTTACGTTCACCTCCACCTCCTTCATTATATGTTCAAGGGGGAGGGAGATCCTCCTTCTCATGGTGGGGGTGCAGAACTGGCACCCCCTTCCGCACCCCCTTGTTATCTCCACCATCCCATAGGAAGCCCCTCCTTTGATGACAGGAATATTCGTCTTATTATAGTCGGGAGGCTTTCCAACAATGTAGGGGGGGAGCTTCTCTCCCTTAAGGATCTTCTCCACAACCTCAAGAAGGCTCTCCTCCGCCTCCCCTCTGAAGAGGTAGTCTATACCCAGCTCCTTCTGCCATCCAGAGTCCCTTATCTGCCAGACCCCTGCACCGCCTACAAGTATCTTGAAGTTCTCCCTGTATCTTTTAATGGAAGGGTGGTTGAGAAGGGCCTTGAACTCAACGGCATTCATGGAGATTCCGCCGAAGCCTAGTATGGAATTATAGGTGGTTGATACATATGCCAGCCCCACGGGGTCCATGGTGGATATGCCCACCAGCTCTGTCCTGGGCCCTATGAAGCGGTGGAGATTGTCGGGGTGGGCTACCACCACGTCATCCCCGTACTTCTCCTTTAGCAGCGCCTCCACCTTTCTCAGCCCGTATAGGGCGAACCTCTCGGTCCCGTCAGGGTTTGGCCGTGACTGGAAGTATTTCTCAACTGCCCTTCTGACCAGCTTGTGTGGGAAGGTGTTGTAAAATGCTATGTAAGGGTCCATCCCAAAATCGGCCATCTCTGCCCTAGAAGCGGTGAGAACAATCCTTCTTCCACCGTCCCCCGGAGGTTCCTCAGGGAAGTCCGGTAGGTCACCTCTAAGTATGCTCTGAAGTCTTCCTAAGATCATAGCACCACGCTCTCCGGTTTCCCTGTCTCACCCTGTTGCCCCACTGCGGGGGGAGATTATAAAAGACCGTATATAAACGTTTCTTTGAATATGTTGCAGTGGCAAACAATGAGGGCAGGAAAAAGAATTTTCTGAGAGAACCATTTAACTCCATGGACCAAGAAGAAGTGCTGAGAAGGGTTGAAGAGGAGGTGAAGAGAGAAATGATGGGGCGGGAGGGGAGCCATGACTTCCACCACGTGGAGAGGGTGGTGGCTCTCGCCCTCAAACTGGCGGAGGAGGAGGGGGCGGACCCCTTCATTGTCCACTTGAGCGCTCTTGTGCACGACCTCTACGACCGGAAGGAGCACCCTGACGATTATCTTGAAAAACTGGCGGAGTTCCTTGAGGGGGTGGGGGTGAGCGGCGCTCTCCAGGAGAGGGTGCTCAGAATCGTTGAAGAGGTCTCCTACAGGGGAGGGAGCTTGAGACCTGCAAGTGCGGAAGGGAGGGTTGTCCAGGATGCTGACAGGCTGGACGCCCTGGGGGCAATCGGAGTGGCCAGGGCCTTCTCCTACGGGGGAAGCATGGGAAGGCCCCTCTATAACCCCGAGGTGATATCCATTCCCGGGGAAGAGGACCCCCACCACCCCCAGAGGTTCACAGAGATGTCCCTTGAAGATAGGCTAAAGGGGGTGGAAGAGATGAAGGGGGATCCGTCAACAATATTTCACTTCTACGAGAAACTTCTTCTTCTCAAAGATTACATGAACACAATGACAGGAAGAAAGATTGCCGAGAGAAGAACAGAATTCATGGTGAGATTTCTGGAGGAGTTCTTCGGGGAGTGGGTGGAGGACTGCGGGGCTGAGGATTATTGAGTAGCCGTCTCCAATGTGGTTATATTATTTTTCCCCCGGGGATGATGTGTCTCATCTAACTATCTTTCTAATCTGAAGGAACATCTCAAGAGGAACTAGTATGATCTTCCTCCCTCCCTTCTCCACCACATCCGTCCTGTCCTTTGTCACAACAATCCCGTTCTTGGCCCCCGCTTTCTTCATGTAACTCAGAGTTCCCCTTAAATCCTCTGTGGTTATCTCACCACGATATTTTACCTCCACTGCAAGGCCATCAATCAGAAAATCCACCTCCCACCCCCGGGGATCTCTATAAAATCTGGGTTCAATACCCATACCATTGTAGATCCTATCAAACACCGCCGCCTCTGCCAGTTTCCCTGAAGAAGCGCCTCCAGGGAGGGCGGCCATAGAAGGGGTGAAGGGATAGAGCTTTCTTCCCTTCCTCAGCCGGGAGTATGGCGAACCCTCCTTGGTTATAACCTTCAGAAGGAAAGCTTTCTCGAGGTAGAATGCATACTTCAGAAGCGTATCCTTTGAAACACCGAAAGTCCCCTGAAGGTTTGAGGGGACAAACGTCAGGCCCGGGTCTGATACGGCAAGCTCCCAGAGGCGGAAAAGCACATTTGGGTGCTCCACTCCCAAAGTTCGGGGGAGATCCTCAAAAACGACCTTCTCAATGCAATTGTTCAGAATGTACCTTCGTGTGAACACATCGTCCTGCTCCCGGACAATCTCGGGAAAACCCCCTCTCTTCAAGAAATCGTCCAGATGGTAATGGGGCTTCCATCTAAGAAAGGATAATTCAGGGTCTGTGAGGGACAGCTCTATCTCCTCCGCTTTCTCACCAATAAACTCCAGGTACTCGGGATACTGAAGAGGTGGCATGTACAGGTCGTACAACCTCCCTGCAAGGCTCTCCTTTCCCTTGGTGATCTCAAGGCTGGCTGAGCCCGATACAATGAACCTTACCCGCCTGCTATCGTAGAACTTCTTCACCACCCCCGCCCAGTTCTTCACCCTGCTCACCTCGTCCAGAGCAACCACCGGATTGTCAAACCTCCTCAGGGCGAAGTTTATAATCCAATTGAGGGTCTCGGCATTGGCATATCTCTCCTCGTCAAATGAGAAGTAGAACACCTCTTCTCCACCGTCAATAAGACTGTTCAGTACCTGTTTTATCATTACGGTTTTACCCACCCTCCTCAGACCCACAATCCCCACAATCATCCCCCTCCGAAGTGCTTTTTTAACCTCTTCAAACTGCGCCCTCTTTCTTTCAGGAACCTCAAATCGTTCCCCATCAAGATGGGGGTTGTATAGTTTTATGTCGGATACAGAGACTTCCATGAGAACAACTATGAGAGAGAATATATATAAACCTGTTGGTTGTGCTACGCAGCTCGCATAAGAGGGCGTTTTATGCTACTCTCCTCGCATAACCTACACTTTTTGCCAATGGGAGTCTCACCGGACAGGGTGATTGATGGGGCGGGCATGGGGATATCCCAGATGTTCGCAAGGATCTGGCTAAATGAGGGATAGGAAGAGTTCAACCGGGATTGCGGTTATCTTTCCGTACACTTTAATATCCCCCTCATGTGTCAGAAGAATCCCACCTCCAAATCTCTTCAGTCCCCTCAGGTCCTCGCTTCTTATGTTCTTTCGGTACTTCACCTCAACCGGTATCAGCGTGCTGTTATGCTTCAGAACGAAGTCCACCTCACTCTCCCTCCCACCCCCTCTTTTACCTCTCCAGTAGAATATGTTCTCGTGGTGGGTGAAGACGTCTGAGGGTCTGATCCTGTAAAGAAGTCGTATGAGATGCCCTCCCGCAACCATCTCCACCAGCCTTCCCCGCCACTCCTCATCCATCATCATCTTCCTTGATGAGGAGTAATAGTCGCTGTATCCATAAGCCCACCCCCTTATGGCGTGGAAGATGAACGGATCCGAAAAATAGATTTTCTTCGCCTTCCGGTAGTTAGGCATACCTCTATCCATTTGATAGATGTAGAAAAGGTTGAGCAGGAAGGAGCTTTCAAAACCCTCCAGATACCGCATCACGGTGTTGTGAGACCCGATCTCGGTCTCCTTCGCTATCGCGTGGTGGCTTACTGGTGTTGCCATGGTTCTTATTACTGCCTTAAGTATCCTCTTCCCCACACTCTCCCGAAAACCCCACTCAGCCAAATCCCCGATAACCGTTCTGACGTAGATTTCGTACACCTCATTTCGTATCCTCGGCTCACCTGCAGCCTCAGAACGGCTGAGATCCACAATGGGGCGGATGACGCCACCGGTTAAGAGGTATCTCTCAAAGAGACCCCTCAACTCCCCCATATAGGGCAGTGCGGAAAGTAGCCTTCCCTCCACCTCCCCCTCAAGAAGCTTAAGAATCAGCTCATTTTTCTCTTCGTTGCTGAGGCGAAGGAGCTCCACCCCCCTCCTTATGTCCGGTCTAAGCGTCTCAACATATTCAGAGAACTTCATGGGCATCATGATCTTATTTACTGGACCATCTCCCTCCCCCCTCCTCCCCGGGAGCCTCTCTGACGCCTCTTTTATATCCAGTGAATGGGACCCAGTGAGTATCAGAGTTGAGTTCTTCAGTCTTCCCGTGTCTGCCAGATACTTAATGGCCTTCACCCATTGCTCCACCGAAGATATCTCGTCCAGCAGGATGTACCTTCTTCCCTCCACACCCATCCCGTCCAGATATTCCTGATACGTCGTTATGAGTTCCACCAGCTCTTTATGGTCAGAGAGCATATCCACCGTAAAATAGAGGATTCTGAAGGGGGACACCTCTTTCAGGAGATCTCTGATAATAATCTTCAGCAGGGTGGTCTTTCCAACCTGTCTGGGGCCTCTTAAAGTGTAGATCACATCCCTGTCAAGGTGGAGGTATCTTTTGATTCCCGGCACCCACCTAACGGGCGAGGTGTCAAACTCCCTTATCTGGGGGTCCTCATCAATTCTCTTGGGATCCACCCACCACGGGTTTTGTTCTATCAGCACTTGCAGATCCATATATCCACCATCTTGTCACTTAATTGACAATTACTATTTAAGGGCATTGTCAGTCCGCTGACAACCTCTTTATATAGACGTTGTCACTTCGCTGACAATAGAAGGTGTAGGACCCCTGCTCTTCATTAAGCCAATGTTGTCCCTTTTACGCTCTAGACAGTAAAGGATACGAATATGGGAAAATAGTGGCGGGCGTGGGGGGATTCGAACCCCCGATCTACAGCTTAGGAGGCTGCCGCCATATCCTGGCTAGGCCACACGCCCCTGGGGGAGATTTCTATATAAGGCCCACTTAAAAAACTTTTTTGGCACTTCCACCACCTATCCTTTTAATAGTAGTTTCGCTATTATTTTCCCAGCCGGGGTATTCGCATGATGGAAGCCACCCTTATAATAAAACTGCCGGAATGCTGGATCAGCAGCATTACTGAGGAAGGTTTCACTACAAAGGTCCTGGAGCTTATGCCCGACAATGTGGAGGGCGGCAGAGGACTTGTTCTTCTCTCACCTCCCATGCAGAGGTCCATTGAGGAGATTAAAGAGGCCCTCAAGAAGGACCCCTCGGTTAAGGATGTTGAGATAGCGAAGGTGGCTCAGAACCTTTACCTGGCATCTGTTATCCTGAAGAGGTGTCTCCTCTGCAGAGCGATCCTTGGAAACGATATCTTCTTGAGGGAGGGCAGAGGCATAGGGCTGGGAGTTCTCGAGTGGGACCTTCTGGCTGTGAAGGAGGGGTCGCTCCTGAAGCTCATCCAGACCCTCCAGAACTTCGGATGCGAGGTGAAGATAAAGAGGGTGAAGGGCGTGGAGAGCAGGGAGAGCCTCACGCAGAAGCAGCTAGAGGTCCTCCGCTACGCCTACTTCAGGGGCTATTTCGACTTCCCAAAAAGGATAAAGATATCCGATATAGCAAAGAAGTTTGACCTTTCCATATCTACGGTGAGCGAGATTCTCCGGAGAGGCCAGAAGAAGATCCTTGACGAGTATTTTGAGAAGGAGAAGGGGAGGTTCTAGCCCCTTCCGCGCCTCAGCAGCAGAACGACCAGAGCAGCTGCAATCAATATTACTGCGGCTGGAATGTAGAGCGGCGGGCCACCTTCGCCCTGTGGGGGCATCCTCTCCGCGGTCTCTCCGGGAGGCAGTGGGTTGTCCACATAGATCATTACGCTGGCGCTCCTTGAATACCTGAGCCCGTCGTAGGCACGGGCCGCTATGGTGTGCGGACCGTTCTCAAAGGATGTGGTGTCCAAGGTGTAGCGCCATTGGGGGGCGCCTCGAGCCATCCTCCAGGGGCCGCCGTCCACGGAGATCTCCACGTAGTTTATACGCCCCTCAGGGCCCGAGGTGCCGCTCACCTCACAGGTCCCGTTCACCTCCTCCCCCTCGGTGGGGCTCATTATGCTCACCCAGGGTAGCTCCTCGGGACCCTCCACCGTGAGGTAATCGACATCTGGCTCAGACCATACTCCCCGGGAGTCCATGACGTAGAACTCTATTCTGTGCAACCCGGGGGAGAGGTCGGAGCGGGTGAAGGTGCTTTCAAAGGAGAGCACGCCGTCCAGAGAGGACCTCCAGCGATACTCCTGTATGGGGTAGCCCCCCCAGGGGTCCCCCTCCCCCCGGAAGATGACCTCCTCTCCCACCTTCGCTGGGTTAGGGGAGATGAGCACTATCCTTGCGGTGGGTCTTCCACCCTCCCCGGAGGAGGGGAGCACCGTTATGGTCACCTCAGCAGGCTCCGATTCAACTCCGTCAGAGTCTCTTACCCTCACCTCTGCCGTGTGGTTCCCCGGGAGGGTGTATGTGTGGTTCACCGTGGACTCACTAATCCAGCCAGTGGTGTTGCCGTCACCGAAATCGAAGAGGTAGAGGAGGGAGGGGGTGTCATCTCTGCTTCCAGTGGCATCCAGCTCTACAGGCTCCCCAACGCGTACAACTTGGGGATTTGCTCTGAGGCTGGCCTCGGGAGGAGCGTTTCTCTCTCTAATGGGGACCTCAACCGCCGCAGTATTGTCCTCCTCTCTTAAGTCTTCAAGGAGCGTTTCGGCAGATAACGTGAAGGTCTGGTTTCCTACAAATGAGAGGGTTGAGGGGATCTCAAAGGTGAAGTTGAACTGCCTCACCTCACCGGCCGAAAACTCCTCAGTCACCTCCTCATAGGCGACCTCACCTAGAAACTTCGCCGTGACCAGAAGATAGTTCAGCGAGGCGTCCCCGCTGTTCCTCACAGTGGCGGTGAAAGTCACAGTGTCTCCAAGAAGTGGGTAGGGGTCACTCAAAGTGATCTCCTCAACTGAGATGTCCACTGTGGAGGAGGGCTCCACCAGGGTAATCCTGCGGTTCACCCGGGCCACCTCCGTGTGAGTGACCCTTCCCGAGGGCCAGTGGATGGTGATCTTGAGCGGTCCGGGGTACTCTCCCAGGCCGAAGTGCTGAACGAAATCGTTCTGCTGGCCGTGGGAGCCCCCTCCGGAGGAGACCTCTCTTAGGAGGGTCAACCCCCCCGCCTCCACCACTATCCTAGCGCCCACAGCATAGCTATTTGAGTCACGCCCTCTGAGCTCCACCTCCAGGTAGTTCCCCGTGGGGCCATCGTTCCTAAAGAGGTGCACCTCGTGGGGGGCATCAGGAGAGGAGGCCCCCTTCCCCCCTGTAATCAGATCAAGATCGCCGTCCAGGTCATAGTCGCAGAAGGCGGCGCCGTAGGTGTCCCACACCCTCACCCCTGCCTCCTCCGTAACGTCTACGAAGGTTCCGTCTCCTCTTCCAAGGTAGAGGAATGAGTAGGCGTAATCCACATCGTTATATATCTGAGGTAGGTAGAGGTCTAGGTAGCCATCGCTGTTCACGTCCCCGAAAGCGCAGCCTACGAAGAGCTCATCTCCACCAAAGAAGGCCCCAGGGATCCTCTTAACGGGAATCCCGGAAGAAGCTCTCACGTCCCTGAAGAGATAATCCCCCTCCACTCCAGGGTTCTCAAGGAGCATTGAATCGTCGCACAGAGGGCCCCGGTAGATGTCCTTGTGGGCAAGGTTCGTCACCCAGAGGTCAAGATCTCCGTCGTTGTCGTAGTCCCCCCAGCACGCTCCCACGCTGTGGCCATAGTAGAGACCTCCCGCCCTCTCCTTCGGGTGTCCTGCGGCGTCTGAGAGGAGCCCCACTTCAACGAACGAGACTCCCCTCAGGTTCTGGTAGAGGTAGTTTCTCTTCAGACGGTAGTTGGAGACGTATAAATCAGGCCAGAAGTCTCCATTGAAATCCCCCCAGGCGACACCCCTTCCTGGAAGGGGATCATCCTCCTCACTCAGACCCGCCTGAAGGGTGCCGTTGACAAATGTTCCCTCTCCGGTGTTTATCCAGAATACGTCGGGGTATCCCACGTAGGAGGCGTTCTCATAGTTGGCCACATAGAGGTCAAGGTCCCCGTCGCGGTCGTAATCGCACCATGCGGCGGCTGCTGAGGAGTATGTATCTCTCACACCCCCCGCCGCCTGGGTCACGTCAGTGAAGGTCCCATCACCGTTGTTATGCCAGAGGATATCGGGGTGGGTGGGGTGGTCGGACGACAGTCTCCCGGCAGGGCAGTAAATGTCAAGGTATCCATCGTTGTCGTAGTCACCCCAGGTCCCGGAATTCACAGGGCGGTCTATTCCCGCGTGGGAGGTCACATCCATAAAGCTGAATGAGGGGGGGCCTGAGTTCTTAAAGAGTCTTCTTCCGTTCACCAGCAGGTCAGGATAGCCGTCGCGGTTGTAGTCTCCCCAGGAGAAAAAGTTGCCCCTAACCCCTGCAAGTCCCACCTCCCCGGTAACGTTAGTGAAGTGGGGCACCAGAGTTGTCTGTCTCGTGGACGTGCTCCCCTCCCTCCCCGCGCCCGGAGGCCACACCGGGGGTATCACAATCAGAATGATGAGTATTATATGGAGCCTGGTCTCCCTACTCCTCCGCCTCATGAGGGCTCACCTCCTCTTCTGCCACCTCCGCCAGAACCACACCCTCCAGAGGCTCTCCCTCCAGCACCTCCTCCGCCTCCTCTTCCACCGCCTCTTCCTCAACTAGGCTCTCCAGTTCCCTCAGAATCTCCTCGTCCTCCACCTCCTCTATAACCGGCCCCTCCACTTCCTCTGCGGGGAGCTCCTCCTCTTCTGTCACTTCCCCCTCCCCTCCAAAAAGCTCTCCAAGGGAGGCGAGGTATCCTCTCCTGTAGAGAAGGAAAAGCACGGCCGCTGAGGCGATGATCAGGAAGGCATAGATAAGATAGGTTGGGAGCCCTCCCCTCCCACCCCCCGGGGGGCTCTTGACCACCAGAAGGAGGCTGGAAGAGCCGCTCATGCCCTCCCCTTCAAGGCGGAGGATCACTGTGACCTCCCCTTCCTTCAGGTCTTGAGGGGTCCATACAATCTCATAGCTCTTCTCCTCTGTGGCATTAAGGAGCACTGAGAGAGTGAAGGTCTGTAGGAGCCTCTCCCCCCCCTCCCCCTGAAGGTAGAGCCGCAGTGTGACCTCTCCGCTATAAGGTGCGCTGCCCTCGTTCTTCAGGGTTACTATGAAGATCTCCCCCCTTCCCAGCAGTACGGGCCTCACACTGGCCTGGTCAAACCTCTTCAGAACAACTTTTGGCTCAAGATTCAGGGTGACATTGACGTAGTTGTTCTCCTCATCTAACTCGATGACGTCCCCGTCGGGGTCAACGTAGGCGATTATCTGATAGGTTCCCTCCGCCACCGGCTTCCAGGTTGTGCCCTTTGATATCTTCCCGCCCGCCATTAGGTGATCTATCCTCTCTCGGAGGATGTTCTGACTTCCGGCATATATCGAGAGGTAGAAGTCCGATGAGGGGGAGCTCCCCCGGTTCACCACTGTGACCTCAACGGTTATCTCCTCTCCTAGAATGGGGTGGGAGGGGGTGAGAAGCACTCCGCCCTCAAATGTGAGATCCGGTATCACGAATTTCATTGAGAGGACCAGGCTCTTCTCAAGCCCCTCCCCCGAAGCCACAGCGCTCAGGACCCCCAGCAGCTCATCCCCCGGGAGGGCTTTGGTGGTAGTGGTGTTTATGTAGAGGGTGATCGCCTCGGCGGGGGAGAGGCTTAAGGAACCCTCACTGTTTACAAGGTAATCTGAGAGAGCACCGCTCACGTTCCAGTGAAGTCTTAGGGGGACGTTGCCCCAGTTCTTCAGGCTCACACTGAAGGAGGGGCGCGGAAGGTTGGGGTCGTAGTTCACCGAAGTCTTCAGGCCCTTCAGCTCAAATCCGGGGACCCTCCTCACTGTGAGGTTCAGCGTGAGGTGGGCCTCTACCCCCTCTTCATCCGTGCAGAGAGCGCTGACGCGGACACTTACCTCCGCCCCGGGGGGGCACCTCTCGGCGGTTGGAGAGGTGATGCTCAGTATAATGAGGCGTTCCTCGGAGGGGTCCAAGTGAAGCTCCTCCTCCGAGAGGGATGCCTCCCAGCCATCCCCAGGTTCTCCATCCAGAAGGGGGTGGTCCGCCTGCAAGGTGACGTTCGCAGGAAGGTTTCCGGAGTTCCTCACAGTGAGGGCGACAGTCACCGTCTCGTTGACTCCCACCGTGTCGTTCCCGCCGGAGATGGTGAGTTGGATCTCCCGGAAGGGGACCTCTTTCAAGGTGAGGTTTACAACCCTACCGACGTCCTCGGAGTAGACTCTGATGACAACCTCCTCCGATCTCAAACCCCCCTCTCGGGCTTGGATGGATACCTCATCCCCCTCCCTGAAACCTCCTTCGAAGGTGGCAAGGTCTGTGCTGTACCTCCCCTCGGATGAGGTGTAGAGGGCGATAATGCTACCGCTTCTTAGATTCTTCACCTCCACCCTCACCCCGCCCACAGCAGAAGCCCCGTGGTAAACATAGCCCTCGAGGAAATAGTGGGCCCCGGGGTTGTAACTGGGGATAACCTGCTGGGTGGTGAGGTAGGTGTTGTTGGATTCGGAGAGCTCCTGGACGGCATCTGAGGGGTCAACGGTAATATTTATTCTGAGCTCATACCCCCACCTTGCCGTGTCCACGGTGAAGGGTATGGAGATATTGAAGAGGCCCCCGGGGGGTATGTCCTGAAGGTATGAGTCGGAGAATACCACCTCCCCATTTATGTACATGGATATGGGAATCACCTGGGCCTTCTTGAAACCCCTGTTAGCAACGGTGACATTGGCCAGGGAGGTCTCACCCTCCACAAGGTGCCTCTCCTCCCCGTCCACCACCGCTCCGTCCCCCCTGTAGAGGATCACCCTCTCCACAGTGAGGTCGGGGAAGGAGGGCTTCACGTCTATCCACCTCATGGCCTGGTTATTGCTCTCGTCCGTCTCCTTGATAGCGTTCTCCGGGTCCACTATGACGGTGACGGTGTGAGTGCCGGCGCCCTCGAAGGTCCACTGAAGGCTCGCCTGCTGGCTCTCCTCAACGCTCTGCAGCACAACCCTACCCATCAGAGATGTGTTTCCCTCCCAGGTATCGTGGAACTCCACCACAACTCCTCTAGCTACCGATGGACCTAGGTTCCTTACGATGGCGGAGACTATAACCTCGCTTCCCTCCACCACAGGGTCAGCCGAGACGTATATCTCCTGTGGCCTCACGGTGAGGTCCACCAGTTCGTTTGAAATAAGGGTTCCGTCGCTGAATATGTCAAGGAATACCTTTCCGTTGATCTCACCGGCTATCGGGGCGCCTCGCAGGTCTCTGGGGGGTGAGGTGAGATTCCACAGGTATGCCCCACTCTCCCCTTCAAGGGCTACCAATACCTCTCTGAGAAGGAACACCACATCTGGCCTACCATTGCCGTCAATGTCGTCTACCACCGGGGGGGATGGGAAGGTGAGCAGAGTGGGGGAGGATAGGGTCTTGACGCGCCTCCAGATGGCCTCCCCCGTCAGGCCCGACAGACAGTACATCCTGGCGCTCAGGGCCTGATCGAATCCGGATGTCGAAAGGAGGAGGTCGTCCCAGCCGTCGCGGTTTAAGTCTTCAACCGCCGGGGTGGAGAAGGAGATCCCTCCGGTTAAGGTCACATTCCACACCTCTGCGCCCGCCACAGTGTAGAGGTACACCCTGGCGTTGGCGTTCACCGTGGGAATTACCACAGCGTATTCGTAGCCGCTTGAGCGGGTAAAATCCCCCACAACGGGAGAAGGGACTGGGAAGTTCACACCAACAAGAGGTGGTATTCCTAGCGGGATGCTCTTCCTATAAAGAAGCGTGCCCCACCTGAGGGCCACGAGATTGTATGTGTTGGAGTAGATGTATGCCAGCAGAACATCTTTCACCCTGGAGTTGAACTCTATGATGGTGGGCGCGGAGAGGAGGGTACCAGCGGGAAGGGAAAGGTTGTAGCGCCAGAGAATCTCCCCCCCTGTGGAGTTTATGGCGAAGACTGCCTGGTTCGTTGCAATGACAACTTCGTCGTAGCCGTCGGCGTTGAGGTCCTCAGCCACCGGCGAGGAATATCTGGCCTCCCCAGGTATGGTTGCATTCCAAACCTCAGCCCTCCTGAAGGAGTCCTGGGGCCACACCCAGCCCCCGGGGGTCCTCTCAAGGGAGGGTTCGTAGAGTACAACCCTACTGGAGGCGGTGTTGTTGGGGTAGGCTAGGAGCACTTCCGTCCTCCCGTCGCCGTCACTGTCCTGAAGGAGAGGGCAGGTCCAGCCGAAGTCGTCCCCGGCAATCCCGTCGGAGCTGTCAAAGTCCGCCGCCCAGGCCACCTCCCCGCTTGAGCCGTCAAGGAGGTAGAGGGTTCCCGCGGAGGTGAAGACGAGTCCCGTCAAGGGGCGGGGGCTGGTGGAGTTAAAGTAGACGTTGGGGGTGAAGTTGCCCATTACCGCACCATAGGAGGTCTGGGTGAAGGAGGTGTTCCAGCGGACGTAAGGGGCGTATATGCCCTCTGGGGAGCCAAGGCCCCTTCCGGTGTGATGAGGATCCCTCCCTATCATGGGCCAGGAGGGGGGAAGGAGCTCACGGGTGGCCACCCCTCTCTCGCCCCCGTCGGGAGAGGGCATCCCGGGGAGGAGGGCCCCCGGGGAGAGAAGCATCAGGAGCACCAGTGAAGAGATGGCGGCTTTTTTCATCGGTCTCCCCCGTTATGCCCCGGCCAAGCCGAAGCTCAGATACAATGAACTATCCAACCGTATTATTACTTTTCGTTATCTCCTACCATCCCTCCCCCGGAGACCCCACCCCACGGGGAAATTATTTTAATGGGGGATACATTTATTTCGCCCACACCCCTTTATAGTAGGGACAAACCGTTGGAGGCTCACCCATGGATGACGAACTTGCCCGTGCGAGGGAGAGGCTGAAGAAGCTCTGGACCGCCTATCAGACACAGGAGAGGGAGCTGGACGCCGCCCTTAAAAAGATAGAGTCCTTGGAGATTAAGCTCAAGGAAAAGGACCGGATGATAGAAACCTTGAGAGAGGTTCTCGAGGCTAGGGATAAGGAGATTAAGGACCTTCAGATGAAGAACATAGAGCTTGAAGGCACTATAGAGGAGCTGAGGCCCAGGATAAAAGAACTGGAGGAGATGCACGAGAAGGACCTTGAGAGGTATGCCAAGCTCTTTGGCCTCACCGAGGAGCTGGAGGGGGAGCTTGAGAGGGTCAGGAAGGAGCTGGCTTTGAGGGATAAGTGGTTTGAGGAGAACCTAAAGCCTCTCTACAACCTCTGCCAGAGCCTCTATGACAGAGAGAGGATGCTTGAGGGCGTGAAGAAGGAGGAGGTCAGGGTGGACTTCAGGCAGAAGCTCGAGGGGCTATCCCCGGAGAGGGAGGCTGTGAAGAGGGCGGAGAGGAGGGCTGAGCCTGAGAAGGAGAAGGTGAGGTTTGAGAAGGTCACTCCTGAGGAGGATCTCAAGGAGGCCTTAGGAGATATAAAGAACATGACTGCGGAGAGGCTGAAGGCCCTTGTAGCGGCTGGATATGATTCCGTGGAAGCGCTTAAGAAGGCTACCGTCTTCGACCTGATGAAGGTAGAGGGCATCTCCCCCACACTTGCTAAGAAGATCAAAGAGAAGCTTAAGGAGTGAGCCCCGGGGGTTAGGGGGGGAGGTGGGTGATGCTCCTTACAGCCTTTGGAAGCTGAGGTATAAGCCCCCTTGATGAGAGTATACCGCCTCCCAGCGGATAGCCTCTGTAGCGGACAATGACCCATACCCCTCCCCCTCTGTATTCCTCCAAAGTCTCACCCCGAAGGAACCTCTCCGTCTCATCCCGGTTGAGCTCCACCACCTCTTTTGTGGCAAGAGTGCCTATGAGGCGTATGGCAGCGGAGGTGAGCCTTCCCCCCCTCTGGAGCTCCTTTATGAAAGATATCCCCCTGCGAACAAGCCCTGGGGGGTGTATGAGAAGAGCTTGAGGGGTCGTGAGGTTAATCCCCTTCCCCTCCTTTACCGCAGCCATCCCGCCAATGGCTTCAAGGGGTATACCGTAGCGGGAGAGGACCTCTTCAACTACTCTTCCAGTCTCCTCATCCTGGCAATAAAGAATCCCCCGGTATTTGTAAGGTGTGGGTAGATCCTCACACAATGTTTCACCTCCTCAGAGTATCTTTCGCCTCTGAATTCGACCACCCCCTCCCTCACCTCAAAGCCCTCAATGCTGACCCTCTCAACGGTGAGGGGAAGCCTCTCCAGTGCCCAGGAGACAACGCCTTCGTTCTCCTCTGGGGCAAAGGTACAGGTGGAATAGAGGAGTACACCCCCGGGTTTGAGAAGGTTTGCTGCCGCTTTGACAAGTCCCCTCTGGATGTGGACGAACCTCCGGTGAAGCCCCTCGCTCCAGTCAACAAGGGCGGACCAGTTCTTTCTTATGGTGCCCTCCGAGGAGCAGGGCGGGTCCACGAGCACCCTGTCATAGAGCGGCGGAGGGCGGAGGTACCTCCCGTCCATTCCTGTAACAGTGGCCATGGCACAGCCCATCCTCTCAAGGTTCCCGGTAAGAATGACCCTCCGAGCCGGGTTCGGCTCGTTGGCCACAAGCACTCCTCTGTTCTCCATGTGCTGACATATCTGAGTGCTCTTGCCCCCCGGGGCTGCGGCGATGTCTAATATCCTCTCGCCCGGTTTTGGGTCCATTGCTGGGACCGCCAGCATGGCGGAGACCTCTTGGATGTAGTATAAGCCCAGGTAGTGTTCAAGGGTGCTCCCCGGGGCCGGATGGGATGTGTAGAAGGCGTACTTGAGGGAGGGGACAGGTTCAAGGCCCAGGTAGGACAGCCTCTCCTTGAGCTCCTCTATCTCCCCTCTCAACGTGTTCAGTCGAAGGGACCTTCTGAGGGGTCTTTTAAGGGCCTCCAGGAAGTCCTCCAGCTCATCCCCTAAAAGCTCGCTGTACCTTTCAATAAAGGCGGGGGGATAAGGCACCTCTCTGCCGGTCATATATCTATTACCTTACCGTCCTCCTTGAAGGTGGTCACCACCTGCATGGTCTTTGTCTCCTTCACCCCTGTTATCTTGGGAACCTCCTTGACGAGGAAATCCTTCAATACCTTGAAATTCTCAAAGTATCCTTTGAGAAGAAGGTCCATATCTCCCGTCACAAGGTATACGTCAACTATGTTTTCGTACAGTGAGACTGCCTTGGCTATCTCATCGGTGTATTTGGTATCCACTTTCAGCCCTATCAAGGCTTTCACGGGCTCATCCTGATAGTAGGATTTCATGGCTTCCTCTATATCGCTCCTGTCAATCTCGGCGCTCTTTTTATCCACCATACGGTTCACCCTTCTCAAAAAAAGAGAACCTGGAATTAAACCTTTTTGGGTTATAGGATCACGGAGAGAAGAAGTGGAGCGTAGCGAACCAGGAGAAGCATCCCCACAACCACGGAGGTTACAGGTAATACCATGTAGAGGACAGGCCTTCTCTCAAGAAACCTGAAATGGCTATCCTTAAGCAACCCCACGGGAAGAATGGGGAGGTTCATTCCCACAGCGAAGAGTGCGAAGGAGAGCGGTGTGACGAGGAGAGGAGTGTAGGGGGCGGCCGT
>Ga0190360_1000234_pt1 | contig 31409 bp, 27 predicted proteins | sample 48721834_MG_FD_161271 | JGI IMG/M metagenome (GOLD analysis project Ga0190360, IMG submission 161271) | Hydrothermal vent microbial mat bacterial communities from Southern Trench, Guaymas Basin, Mexico - 4872-18-3-4_MG | ecosystem: Environmental > Aquatic > Marine > Hydrothermal vents >...
ATCATCACCTAGTCCATAAAAACCCTTTAACCCATGCTTTTCTAAGAAAGGCTTGTCTTCATCTGGAATGATGCCTCCAACAGCAACTAGAATATCATCTACTCCTTTTTCTTTTAGTTTTTTCATGATTAACGGACATAAAGTATTATGTGCTCCACTTAAGATGCTTAATAAAACAGCATCCACATCTTCTTGTAATACCGTATTGGCAATATCATCCGGAGTTTGATGTATTCCCGTATAAATAACTTCCATTCCGGCATCTCTAAGAGCTCTCGCAATAACTTTAGCTCCTCTGTCATGGCCATCCAAACCAGGCTTGCATACTAAAACCTTAATTTTTCTTCCTTTTGACATGGCTAATACCTCTTTAAAAGATTGAATCTTCTTGGTAAGTACCAAAAACTTCTTTTAATGTTGAAATAATTTCCCCTACTGATGCATATTCTCTCACAGCATCTAAAATATAGGGCATTAGGTTCTCGGTACCTTCTGCAGCTTTTTTGAGTTTTTTTAGTGCCTTTTTAACTTTTTCATTATTTCTCTCTTTTTTAACTTGATGTAATCGCTCAATTTGCTTTCGAGCTATGCTTTCATCGATTTTTAATATTGGAACTTGGCAAGGTTCTCTCAACTTGAAATCATTTACCCCAACGATAATTCTCTCCTTATTTTCAATCTCCTGCTGGTATTTGTAGGAGGCGTTAGCAATTTCTTGTTGGAAGAAATTGGCTTTAATTGCTGGAATTACTCCACCTAATTCTTCAATTTTTGCAAAATATTTTTCAGCTTCTTCTTCCATCTTATTTGTTAACCACTCTACATAATATGAACCTGCTAATGGATCTACGGTATCTGCTACACCAGATTCATGAGCAATTATTTGTTGAGTGCGTAATGCGATTTTAACTGCTTTTTCTGTTGGCAAGCATAAAGCTTCATCGTAAGAATTAGTATGAAGCGATTGAGTTCCTCCTAAAACAGCAGCTAATGCCTGAATCGTAACTCGAACAATGTTATTTTCAGGTTCTTGTGCTGTTAAGCTAACCCCAGCTGTTTGCGTGTGAAATCTTAGTCGCATTGATTCTGGTTTCTTGGCCCCATATTTATATTTCATGTGTTTTGCCCAAATTCTTCTGGCAGCCCTAAATTTGGCAATTTCTTCAAAAAAATTGTTATGCGAATTGAAAAAGAATGATAACCTCGGCGCAAAATCGTCGATGTCAAGTCCTCTTTCTAGAGCAGCTTCAACATAAGCAAAACCATCAGCAAGAGTGAAAGCTAATTCTTGCACGGCAGTTGCACCAGCTTCTCTGATGTGATAACCGCTGATGGAAATGGTATACCATTGAGGCACGTATTTGGTACAATATTCAATCGTATCGACTATGAGTCTCATTGAAGCTTCTGGAGGAAAAATCCAAGATTTTTGAGCAATATATTCCTTTAATATATCATTTTGTATCGTTCCTCTAAGTTTGTCGGGAGCATGTCCTTGTTTTTCAGCAGTTACTATATACATTGCTAATAAAATGGATGCTGGAGCGTTTATCGTCATTGATGTACTGATCTTGGATAAATCAATACCATCAAACAAAATTTCCATGTCCTTTAAAGTATCTATGCTGACCCCCTCCTTTCCGATTTCGCCCAATGCTCTTTCATCATCAGCTTCATATCCATAAATCGTATGCAAGCTAAAAGCCACGCTTAATCCCGTCTGACCATGCTCTAAAAGAAATTTATATCTCTTGTTTGTTTGCTCTGCAGTGCCAAAACCAGCGAATTGGCGCATTGTCCACAAGCGACCACGATACATGTTATGATAAGCTCCACGAGTAAATGGGAATTGCCCGGGTTCACCTAAATCACGCTCATAATCAAGATCTTTTATATCTTCTGGAGTATAAAGGCGCTTGACTTCAATATCGGATAATGTTCTAAAACTTTTCTTACGTTCTGCTTTCAATGGTTTAAGTGTTTTTTGTTCATCAATTTCAGTCATGTTTTCATATCCCTTTTTATAATTTTTAAATTAACTTTATATATTCGTGAATTTATTTACGGTTCTAATTCATGATAAGAGTCTAAATTTTATAACCTTTTTCATTATATTCAAGTTTAAACCAAAATTTACCACTTTAACGGTGAATCCTCTTCTCTTTTATTTTTCAAAAGGGGATTATATGGAAATTTACAGAGATAATACTAAAAATTTATTTTATTCTAACAAAATCTAGGATCCGATTAAAAATTATACTGATTTAACCCTTTTTTATTAAAAATATCATGTATTTTTGCTCAAAAATAAATAAGATTAGTAAGAAAAGATTGAGATTTAGATTTAAAATCAATTTTGCATGATGACTTTATAAGCTTCTTTTATAGATGAACATCCTCCACACCTAACACAACCTGCCTTGTTTTTAAGTGGATTCACATCGTTTTCTTTCATTATTTTAGCAACATCCAATTCCAAATTTATCAAATAATCTGGAGGTGTAAATGGCATTGTCTTTTTTCCAGGGATGCTCCTTACGGGGGTGATAAAAGGAATGACCCCAATTGAAACAATTTTTCTAATGCCATTAATAAAGGACTTTTTAGATTCTCCAAAACCAGTTAAAATATATGTATCTACTTGATTTTTCCCAAATATATCAATTGCTATGGACCAATTTTCTTCAAACAAATTAAACGGAATTTTTGCTTTTCCTGGAGTAATTTTTTTTCTCAGATCTTCATTAACAACTTCTAAATGTATCCCTATAGTGTCTGCTCCTGCCTTTTTAAGGCGATATAAATAATCAATCTCCTGCAATGGTTCTATTTGAACGTGAATTGGTAAATCTGGAAAATTCTTTTTAATGCCTTTCAAGATTTCAATGTATCTTTCTGCTCCTTTATCAATACTTTCATCTGTTCCACTTGTCAAGGTCATGTGAGAACATCTTCCTTCTTTTTTAGCTACAGTTATTACTTCACACATTTGTCTCGCATTTTTTTCTAATATCGTATCTCCACTGTAAAGACTCAGTTCAATGCCACAAAATTTACAAGGTAGTCCGCATGACCAATAAACGCATTTTTGATATATTGTACTTGCCAAGCAATCAACTCCATGGACTAAAGCAATCTTTTTCATGGGAATTCCATCTGATGTTTTAAATGAGGGGTCGTAATATTTAGGATTTTGTACTAATTTTAATTTTGAAAAGACTTTATTAGTTTTAGAATCCAAGATCTTAAGGTAGTCTCCATCTTTTTCTCCTAATGTTAAATTCGTTCTGGCATGATCTTCCCATAAGGCTATGTTTACTAATGTTCCATCCTCAAAGAGAAAATATCTGCCTCCTAAAGGACCAGCACCTCCTTTTCTTCCAGGATAGACGTCAATACCTTGTCTTTTATAATACTCCATTGAATTTTTATCTAAATACAACCCTTTACATAATAATTCTGTCTTTTTCTTGAAAACTTCTAAGAAATCTTCCATCTTATTTTAATTACCTTTTTTACTGTTTTAATTGCTCATGTAAATAAAACAAATTCTAATATTTCAATTTAGATGCAATTGTTTCATGATATTTCCTAAAATCTCATGTAAAAATTAACAAGAAATTGTTATACAATACGCCAACATCAATCATGTAATAAAACTTTTATAAAATAATTCACTTTCCTTCACTATCAAGAAATTATTTTAATAAATTCTTACGAATAATTAAAATATATTTGTATCTATTATATCAAACCAAAATATTGGAGATGTATTATGGCTCACCGAAGACCATGGCATTGTTATTCACGATGGACTAGGCGTCCTTATCAACATAAGCGAAGTAGGAATCATCGAAGAGAATACGCAAGAGGAGGGGCGCAGAGCAAGATACAGCGATTCTGGGGTGGAAATAAAGAAATTGATTGGGAGGATTGGGAATTAGTTGTTGGATTGAAAGTAAATAAACAAGTTCAGATATCCTCCAACGCTCTTGAAGCGATTCGGATTACCATTAATTCCGCTTTACAAAGAAAATTAGGTAGAAACAACTTTCGATTGAGAATTAGGCCAAAACCATTTCAAAAAATAAGAGAAAATCGCATGCTAGCTTTTGCTGGGGCAGATAGAGTTCAGAGTGGGATGCGAAACTCTTTTGGAAGGGCAACAGGCGTTTGCGCTCGTGTAAGAGCAGGTGCCGTAATATGCGATGTGGGAACATATCTTAAAAATCTCCCATTAGTAAGGGACAGGCTCAGAGTTGCTAGCATGAAATTACCTTGTTCTGCTCAAATAGTTCTCTTAAAATACAAAAGTCCTGAATTCTTAAAGCAGGCTGGTTTACCTTTATATGATGCAAAAAGGAGAAGAGAAATACCTCTCTATGAAATTGTTACTCCTTAAATCTAAAATGTAAAGATTCTTCATGTCCTCTAAGATTTTTGCGTTTTCTTTTAATTAAATTAAGTTTTTAAGGATAAATTGTTAAATATTTCTTAATCCAAGGTAATGGATTTTAATTTAATTTTATAAGATAAAGTATAAATCAATTTGATAATGTCATGCCAAGTGATAAATTAAAAATAGGAGTACTCGGAACTGGCGGATTTGGGCAAGTACATTTATCTTGTTATCAGAATAATGAAAATTGTGAAATTGTAGCCGTAGCTTCTAGAACTGAGAAGCATTCTAAGATGGCAGCAAGAAAATTTTCCATACCTTATTACTATCATGGCGATGATTGGAGAAAATTATTTTCTGAGAATGATTTAAATATTGTTAGCATTTGTACGCCCAATTACCTGCATGCGCCAATGATATTGGAAGCTATTGAGAATGAAATAAATATTTAATGCGAAAAGCCAATATGCATTTCAAAAGAAGAATTAAATGAAATTGAATCTCATTTAAATAAAAAAAAAGTGATATTTTTTAGTTCATTTCAAAAACGATACATTCCACCCATTATAATGTTCAAGGATGTAATAGAAAAAGGACTTCTTGGGGACATTCGTTATATCAGGTATAGATTTTCTCATTTAGGTCCATATAAATCTTGGCGTCCCATTTCAGAAGAGAAATGGTTTTATGACGTCGATAAGGCTGGAGGCGGAGTATTAATCGATCTTGGGGTATATTGTATTGATCTCATTAGATTTTTATTTGGAGATTATAAAAACCTAATATTTAGTATGAAAGAATCTCAATGCTATAAAATTGAAGGAGAAGATAGTGCGTTTGTAATTTTCAAGGTTGACGATAATATTACTGGAGAAATTGATGTTTCTTGGTGCTTTGGGCCATTGGAATACATCACTTTAATGGGAAATAAAGGGTGGATGATCTTGGAATTTGTTCCAAAATATCAAGTGTTTTATCACTTTTATTGGAAAAAAAAGCTTGCGAAAAATAAATTAATTCAGAAAATGGTTAAATGGACTCCAACTTCACGAAATTATCAACAACAATTAATTAACCATTTTGTAAATTGCGTCATTAACGGAACGCAAGAACATCCAGATTTTATTGATGGTAAAAGAGCTGTAGAATTTGTATTAGATGCTTATTCATTTAAAGAATCTCAAAACAACATTAAATAAAAAACAAATCAATCAAAATTTAAATGATTCATCTTTTTTTTCTTTATAGTAGAAATTGTAAATTATATCAAGACTAAAGATCAAAATTGAAGAATCTTGAACCTTTTTTCAATCCAAAAAGTATATTAATTGTAGGAGTTTCTAGAAAAGCTTATACGTTCAATTATACGATTTTAAAAAATCTCTTAGAAATTTTTTATAGAGGTAAAATCTATATCGTTAATCCAAATGCTGATGAAATTTTAGGAGTTAAATCGTACCATTCTTTAGAAGAATTACCAAAAGTTCCTGAATTATGCGTGATTGTTTTAGGAAAAAATATTATTTCCATTTTCAAAAAACTAGCTGAAATGGGAGTAAAATACGTAGCTATTGAGTCAGAGATGAGAGGATTGGAAAATAACTTGGAAATAATGGAAAAATTACATCAAATAAGCAAGGAATACGATATTTATTTGATGGGTCCATCGATGATTGGAATAATTAATTTCATTCATAATTTTACAACATCAATCATTCCTGTTAGGCATTATATAATGCAAAAACATCGAAAACATAAAGAAGGTGCGAGTTTTCTTGCTCAATCAGGAGGTTTGGCTGGTGCCATGGGTTGGTGGATGCCTCCTCAAGATCTCCCAATTTCTAAAGTAGTACACCTTGGTAGTGAATTTCACATAAAAGATGCCGATATCATTGAATATTTCAAGAATGACGACTCAACAAGGGTGATCTTGCTTTTTTTAAGGGAAATTTCAGATAAATTAATCGAAGCTGTAAAAGATGTAGCTCCTACAAAACCGGTTTTATTTTTCCATGTTGGGAAGGACGAGATTAGAGAAAAAAAATTAATAGATGTAGGAGGTCTTTCTGTTCAGAATTATATAGAATTATTTGAATTTGCCAAATTTTTCTTATGGTGTCCTGAACCTAAAGGGTCAAATTTGGGTATTATTGGCCCCAGCTCGGGAGCGATATATATTATAGTTAAGGAAATGCGTAGGCAAGGGTTATCATTAGCAAAATTGAGCAATGAAAATAAAAAATTGATTTTGAACAATATTGGAGGCTCTACATGTCAACTAGGAAATCCTGTCGATTTTTGGCCACCAGAACGTTTCGTAGGTACAAAAATTTGTGGAATTTATAACTTATCTTCAAACGTGTTGCTAAATGACAAATCTGTTGATGGGTTGATATTAGCTCTAGAATTTTTTACTGAGATTGAATTTGATTTTAATATTTTTAAAAATGTAAAGGAGAAATTCCCAGATAAACCGATCATTGCAGTATTAATTCAAGCAGAACATGATGGGGCTAAAAGAGTGATTAAAACTGCTTCTGAATTGAAGATTCCTGTTTTTGAAAATGAAATTGAGAGAGCTGTACGAGGTTTTAAACTGCTATATGATTGGCATTCAAAAATAAAAGAACGTTAAACAATAATTGTAAAAAAGTTTAAAATTAACAAAAATGAATGGGATAAAATTTGACTATAATATTAGTATGATTGAAATATTATTCAAATAAATTACTTATCTTAATCATTTAGAACATCAATCTTATTTACAATATTTTTCTTTTCCACTCATTCAAGCCTATCATAATAGATTACAAATACTACTCTTATTGTAAATTTGTTTTCTTTCCTTTTTTAATTATTTTAATGTTTACCTAATCTTTTTATACTTAACTTTCCTATTTTTTAGGTAATTATTTCTAATTAAAAATAAACGTGAGTGTATTAAAATGGCAAGATGGGATAGCATTCTTAAAAAGAAATTTGCTTATATCATAATTGGAACTGCAGTAATATCTCTAATTCTTGGTCCCATATTAGGTGCTGTTCTTAATAAAATAATCATTTATGAGCGAAAACCTCAAGTAATTCAAGAAGACAGTACATTAGGTATTAATAAGGCATTTTCCTTTTTTGTAGAATTAGAGAAAAATCAGAAATTAATTGTTGAAATATCCGAATATTATATTAATTGCACTGTTACCATAAAGATTCTTTCAAATAGCATTTTTCAATCAGCATCATTAGCAAATAGTACACCTGGAAGCGTTTCAGGAATGGAATTCGTTTATTCCCAATTTGGGTGGGGTACAAGTCCAGCAGGGGGTACGGTTGGAGCTAGTGCCTTAACTTTACCTACAACAGTTCGATATGCTTACATCGAATTTATGGGAAGTAGAAATGGAGATGCTTTAATTTCATGGCCAGGTGAATATGTAGTAATTGTTTATGGTACTAATTCTGGAGGACCTGGTGATATTAATGTATATTTTGATATTACGATAAAGATAGATGGTCCCGGTGATACTTTATCAGATATTTTTATGATTTTAGGTGTTTTCTTACTCTTGTTCTATTTCATTGCCGCTATAGTCATAATTTTAAAAAAGAATTTTTTTAGGTGATAATAAATGGGTGAAAGTAGAGAAAGTATAAGCTTATTTGAAAGGTTACCCTTTAATGATAAAGAAAAAGCCTTAAAATTTCTGATCTATGGATTGCTAGTTGCTATAATTTTTGGAACAATTTTAATGATAAGTAAAAGCATAGCGGATAATGCAACAACGTGGCAAAACCTTCAAAATCAACAAAATGAAATGAATTACAAGCAAGGTCTTTATGGTTATAATGATTATATCAAACAATTGGAAAAAACGCAATTAATTACATATTGGATGCAATATCAAGAAGTTATTGTAGGAAATATTGCTAGAATAGGAGTAAATGTAGGATTAATTTTTATGATGATTGCATTTGTTTGTTTTGCTTTAAATGATAAACTTGATGAGAGAACAAGGCGAATTTCATTAATTTTAGCAGGTGTCATACTATTTGTAGTAATGATAACTACATTTTTCTCAAACATCGCTATTGTAATATCTTAATTTTTAACTTTTTTTATTTTCATTTTTATAAAAAATCAAGTAAATGTATTTTATTACATTCTTGTAAATTACTTGAAAATTAATTTTATTAATTTAATTGAAATTAAAATTAAATATAGATATAAAGAAGATTAGACTCGAAAAACTTATTCCAGATTAATGATAAATTAATTATTTATTCTAGATTTGATAATATCTAAATTCTGCTAAATTAATTTATTGTTGAGATGTATTAAAATTTATATAGTTTTCACTCGAATTAAATATCATTAAAATCATTTAATCTGTTAATAAAAATGGAATCTCAACAAAGAACTAAATATGAGGGATTAATATCAACTAGAAAGCTGGTTTTTTTCTCTTTTAATGGAATCATAAGTGGATTATTGTTTGCGTATTGGGGTCAAATACAATATTTTGCTGCATCTGTACTCCTAATTCCACAAGCCACAATAACGATAATTTACTTGATATATTCAATAATAGATGGAATAAACGATCCAGTAATCGGATATTTATGTGATAAATCCAGCTTTTTTACAGCTAAATTTGGCAAACGTTTTCCTTGGATAATGATTGGAGTTTTAGCAAGTCCAATCTTATTATTCTTGGCATTCATTCCAATATCCAATGTACTATTGATTCAAGTAATCTGGCTTATAGTAATCATGACTATCTTTGAATCTTTCATGACCTTATATGAAGTAAATCATTCAGCATTATTTCCAGATATGTTTCGAGAATTTTCTCAAAGAAGAAAAGTAGTTTGGATAGCGAGTGTTATAAGTGGTATTATATCGATATTTACTTCAATAATGATTCCCCGTCTTTTAGGTGCACTAGGTGGAGTCAAGTTGGAAGCTTATATAGGAACTGGATTAGTTGTTATTATAATTGTCTATTTACTTATTATTCCGTTTAGCTTTGGAGTAAAAGAACCAAATGAAATGAAAGTTTTTCGATCTGCACTTGATTCAGAAAAAAAGAGCTTTTCTAAAGTAAAAGAAATCTTACCAAGGATTTTCAAGGATAAAAATTGGATGGCAATAGTTTTAGCCAATTTTCTATGGGCTGTAGCAGGTGCTTGTTCCATATACGGCTTGAATTTTTACATCACACATGCCTTAGGACTGCCAATTGAAACTACCGCTTTACCTTCTTTTTCTGTAGCAGTAGTCGCATTAATATTTGCTCCAATATGGACATTTATAGCTAAAAAAATTGGAAATCGAAAAGCTTACATTTTGGGATTATCTATTGTCTCTCTTTTTTATTTAATATTTTTCCTATTTGGAAACTCTCTTATTAGTTTGACACTTATTTATCTATTTGGGGGCGTGGGATTCAGTGCTACATATGGCGTGATTGCCAGACTCTTAAGGGCAGAAGGTATAGATAATGCTGCTGTAATTACTGGTAAGAGGGAAGAAGGTAGCTATAATGGTATTTTAAGGGTTTTTTCTGCCTTTTCATATTTCTTCCAAACTTTGATCTTTGCTATCGTTGCGATTTTGACGGGATATGATCCAGCTTTAGGTACTGCCAATACAGAGATAGCTAAATTAGGATTGAAGGTTCAAATGTCACTCATACCATTGATTATAAACACAATAGGATTGATAATATTTATCTTAATGTACAAAATTACTAAAGAACAAGCAGAACATAACAAGCTTGAACTAATCAAATTAAACCTTTAAATAGAAAAATCTAATCTCAATATTTTTTTTATTATAATTAATCTTATCTACTCATTTATTAACGATTTTTATTTGTTTTAGAACATCATATGCACAGATTCATGTAATTTGATAATTAAACACTTTTTTTATTAATTTTTCATCATTTACATTTCAAATATGAATATCAATCCCATTTTTTCTAATTTTAGACATAATATTTGTTAATAATTTGTTAGAATGAAAATAAATTGTATTTATATGTGATAATATAGCTAATTGAATTGCTAAATAAGAATTAATATTTTTTATCATCCAAGACTTAGAAAAAGGGAAAAAAAAGTTTGCCAGAACGTCAAACTCATAGTAAAATTAAATCTAACTAGCTAAACATTAAAAATATTTAAAAATTTAAAAAATTGGCATGTTACTATTATAAAACTGTTAATCAGGAATATTATTAATCGGATAACGACCAAATTTCTCTTTAATATTATACATTGCTTCATATCGATCTACTGTGACGGCTGGGTTGATGCTATGTCCAGAACCAAAAATATAACCCCCATTTGGGGCTAATTCTCGAATTAATCGCTTGGCATGATTTTCAATATCTTTAATTTCACCAATCGCTAACATTATTGGACTCAGATTACCAGAAAAAGCTAATTTATCCCCATATTTTTTGTTTAATTTAAAAATATCATATTCCGGGTTTGCTGTCGTTGGTTCAATTGGATTCAAGACATCAACACCACAAGCAATTATATCTTCGATTATCTCCATTAAATCACCATCTGAATGAAGCATTATTTTGCAATCATTTTTATGAGCCGTATCGCATATTCTTTTTAACCAAGGAAACACGTATTTTCTATAATTTCTTGGACTCATGAAAAGACCATTTTTAAATCCATAGTCATCCCAAAGAAGCACCAATTTTGCTTCATTTTCAGTCAATATCTTAACCATTTCAAGAGTAAATTTACCACGATCATCAAAAACCTTTTTAGCTTGTTTTGGTTTGGCTAAAATTTTTGAAAAGTTTTCTAATCCAAAGCCTTCCCAAGAACATTCCATCATTGCTCCAACTGAAGGTACTGAAAAGATTTCATCGTTCATTTCTTTTTGAATTTCTTTTCCCGCTTTATAATTAATAATTCGTCCTTCCCAATATGGATCTAAGGGTTCCCAAGCTTCATAATCCTCAAAATCCTTAAAAATGCCACCATAATATCCTGCGATGGTTGTTACATTTCCTTCTTTGTCCACGTATTTTTCAAATTTCATTATTCTGCCATATTCATCAATATAACCTTCACCATTAGGCAAGAGTTTTCTTGGGAATAATGAACAAATGCTTAAACCGATATCTAATTTAGCAGCTTTATGAAACTTGTATAAAGGTTTGAAGACATTTTTAACAATTTCTTTATTCAATAAACCTTTTTTCAGCAATTCATCGCCTTTCTTTCCCAGTTTGCTTAAAGTTTCATATATTTTGTATTGATTTTCTCCACTCTCACCCATATAATGCTTTTCTAATGCAGCATTTGTTATGGTACTTTCAAATGCAGGAACCTTATCGGGTTCCTCATGTTCAATTGCTTTCAAAACCCTTTCTTCTGCATTCATTTTAAATCCTTTACAATTGATTTAATGGAAGAATTCTTCTTTCCATAATAATTAATTTCATCTTGTAAAATATAAAATTTAAAAAAAATTTAAAAAAGTTTATCCTTAGTATTAATTCTTCTAATTATATGAAATACAAGATAAGAAGAAAAATTAACTTGAAAAAATCTCCATTAATTCTTCAGGAACAGTTTCAGTATCGTCCATTAATGATAAAACATAGACCTTTTCCCCACAATTACATCGCATGCTCTCGAATAGATAATATTTAAATTGCTTTTTCCAAGTACATATTTGAACGTTAATAATTTCTGCTACTTCGCCACATAAACAATATATTACTAGATTTTGTCCATAATTTGGAATAATCTTAGTGAAATCAATCTCTGCTGGAGTAAATTCAGAGTTATTTAACATGTCATTAATTTTATCTGCTAACTTGTCTTTTAAACTTGGAACAAAACTTTCAATTACACCATCTTTAGCTTTTAGATCCGTTAACACTATGAAATTTTTTTCAGCAGTTTCTTCCTCTTTCTTTGGAAAAACTGGTTGTTCGAATTGACGTAGATTTTCAGGTATTGGAATTGGTTCTATGCCTTCAGGATATTCGAAATGAACATAATAATGAGTTAATCCACGATAGGTTTTTTGACTAATTAAATGTAAACCCTCATAGTCAGTACTATGGAGCACGAATTTTATTAATTGCAAGGGTACTTTCAACTCTAACAAGCGTGCTCGAATATTGCTTAGGGTTTCTCCAATAAAACTCTTTATGATGATTATATCATCCCTATTACTTGTATAAATATCTGTCCTGTTTTCATCCTTGAACCGAAACCATTTACGAAGAACAAAACCTCTTAGAAATTGTGGTAACATGCAAAAAACGCATAAAACCACGAACATTAACGTAAAGTCAATTAAAGGGTAAATTGTAAAAATAACTACAAATGCGAGCATGGGAAGCGTAACTAATAAACTATATTTTCTTAAAAGCTTATCTGGTGATGTTTTGAAGCCTTTCTCTCTTGCTAATTTTTCAGTTCTCTCCTTAATACTTCGAACTGTCTTAGAAATTTGCTTTTCTTCATAATTCAATTTTAAAAGCTTATCTTCTTCACTTCCTTCTCCCATTTTTGCAATAGTCTCTTCAATTTTTTCTAAATATTTCTCGAAACTTTTATCTTTAAAGATAAAGTCTAAAGGCTCTTCAGAGAAATAATCTAAAAACCTTACGGTAAATAACTTTTCTTCAATGTTGCGAATATCTTCGGGGTTCATCCCGAGTGCTTCTTGAATTATTTGGGCTTGAGTCTTCTTTTCTGGCTTTCGAGATTTTTTTCTTTTCTCTTCTTTTTTATCAGCATTCTCTTCTTTTTCTTTCAAATTTTCCTTTTCACTCATGTTAATCTCGTGTTTAAATGCAATATTTTCGATAATGAAATTAAAATAATTAACTTTTTGAAATATTAAGATTTATTCATCGAAATATTAATTATTATTTCTCTTGAAGTTTTATAAATTTTTTAGTTGTTTTTCGAGATAAAATAGATATTTTAATCGAAATGACTAAATTATTTAAATGTAAACTTTAAGGAAAGTCTTTAATTTCCAGTTAAATTTTAAATTTTTATAAAAAAAATTAAAATATCTAATCTAATTTTTAAATTTCTAATAAATTTTCTTTAATAAAAGAATTAAATGAAAATAAATAAGGTATTTTAAGAGCAATGAAAGCTACTTAAAATGGTACATTCTCAACCCGTTTAACTTCAGGTACGAATTGCTTTAAGGCGCGCTCAATGCCCAGCTGGAGAGTTTGCTGAGAATAAATACAACCTGCGCAGTGTCCCATTAATCGGACTTTTACCACGCCGTCATCAGTGATTTCTAAAAGCTCTACATCGCCACCATCCATTTGAAGTTGAGGTCGAATTTTTTCTATAACTTGTTTTATTTTTTCTTTATCCATTTTTCTACATCTATGTTTTGTAAATTATTTCTTAATATATTAAATAAGATTAAATATTTAAAACATCTCTTAATAAAATATTGAGGAGATGTCTGTATTGATTATTATATATTATAATTTATCAATTTTACTAATATTGAATTAAATGAGTATTCAAAAAAGTTTTTTTTTGCTTGTTATCCATCAAAATGGTATTTATATTGAATATTGATTCTTAATATTCATTCAAGTTTCTGATATTTTTACTTTGTTAAATAATTTTTGAAAAAATTAAAATTAATTATCTTAAAAATTTAGCTTTAAAGATTTGTTTGAAAAGAGAAAAATATTTGTAATTTGGTTAATTTCTGATCAATACAATGAAGCAAGAAGAATTTGTTCAAAGGCTCCAAGAAGTTCAAGATCTAATGAATAGAGAAAAATATTTAGAGGCTTTAAATATTTTAGCGAAACTAAAAGAGGTTGAAAAAACTCACAATTTTAATTATGATCTCGTCCATAAACTGTACCAATTAGATTCTAATACTCATTCCCTTTATAATCAACAAATAATCCTCGATAGGATTAAAAAAATGCAATCATTTAGCAATTTAAATGAAATCTTGCTTGATGACCTTAAGAATCAATTATCAGAACATGATGGACTTGATTTAGAAGATTCAATATTGCATAGAGAATTGGAGCTATTAATTCTAAGGGGAAATTTAAGTTGCTATTTTGATGGAAATAAGATTAGATTTGAATGAGGGCTTATTTTCGAAACATAATTGAAAAATCCTATTTCTTTTTATAATTATTTTCAGATAAATTTTTAAAAAAGAATGACTCTAAAATGATAATTGATTCTTCAAATAAAATACTTCAGATTAAAATTGTTTACTTTGGACCAGCCCTTTCAGGGAAAACAACTTCTTTAAAATCATTATTCAGGCATTTTGGAAAGGAAAATCAATTATCTAGCATTGAGAGCACCATGAATAGAACACTTTTTTTCGATTATGGTGTAATATCCTTTCAAAATGAGGATTGGGTATTGAGAGTGCATTTATATACTACTACTGGACAAGATTTTTATGCAATCACGCGACCAATTACATTGGAAGGAATTGATGGTTTGATTTTTATAGTAGATTCTCAAAAATCTGCCTATAAGAGAAACATTATCTCTTGGAAGGAATTGAAATCGTATTTTAAGGATATATTAAAATATTTGCCAATGGTAATCGCGTTCAACAAGCAAGACTTGCCAGAGAAGTTTAAATACAAAGATTTCTTGAAAGAAATTGAATTTGAAGGAAAAGAGAATGGAGAAATTATATTTACAACAGCTATAAATGGTGAAAACGTTTTAAAATCTTTTGAAACCTTAATAAAACTCATATTTTATAGTGCAATACAACCTAAAGCAATTTCAAATACAAATAAAGAATGAAGTAAACGTTGTTGAAATTAATACCGAAGAGTAATGGGTTGGACTTTACTTGTCAGTCCAAATGTGGGAATCATCCACATGTACATGCAAAACTTCATTTTTAAGAGCGTGGGTTTAGCAAAATTCATGTGTCCTAAATTGCCGGGAAAAAATACTCCATCACCATCTCGCAGTTCTTTACATGTAGAATATCCCGTTTTAGTTATTAAGTATTGAGTTATAGCATAATTAGGATTATCTATGCAAAAAATGTAAACTTCAGGAAAATCCGGATGAATGTGAGGAAATATGCATTTACTATTATTGATTTCTTCGACATTTACACTTGTAACTACGCCCTGTTTTAAAGAATCTTGAGGAATATTTGTAAATCCTGATATGAAATAATCATTGCTCAATGCAGTCCATACTTCTCTCAATGTTGCCATTTGGTCATTAGAACTCAATTCCCCCCGTGTAAAGAATTCTTTCCAATTAATGTTTACTAATTCAAACTTCATTTCTTTTTGTTTTTTTATTGGACTGTAAAGTAGACAAACTTTATTTCCATGTTTGCTATCAAGTTCCACATTTCCAATGAGTGCTTCTTTTTTAGGAGGAAGAAAGAAGAATCCGAATTGTTTTAAATTGTAAGATTGATCTTCAAAAATTAATGTAGAATCTCCTTTTAGCAGGCATCCGTTCAATACTTCGTTTTTATTTGTTTTAATCACGAGTTCTTTATTAAAATAAAAATATTCTAACCTTATACCCTCCAAATTACGAGAAATTCCTTTTTTTAAGGGATCAGTAAAAAATAATTTTTCTAAATTGTTATTTTTCAATAATTTCACTTATTTTTAAAGATTAATTCAAGAAATCTATAATTTATAAAGAAAGAGTTGCTAAAAAAATTTTAAGATAAAGGATATTGTAATCTAATTAAATTTTGCTGATTATCTTCAAAAAGTGCAATAATGGCAGAAATTTTATGTTTACTTTCATAAATTAATTCCTTTTCTTCTCCTGGTCCCCAAATATTAAAACCTCTCAGGAAGGGTGCCGTTTCAAAAAGCTCTTCCTTTAATCCAGAAACCCGAACTGATACTCCTTCTAATTGTTTATTGGAAATATTCTTTATCCGTATCAAGTACTTATTACCATCTGGTTCTATCTTTTTAATCTCAAAAATTTTTTGAAATCTTGAAGCCATGCTTTCAAAAACATCTGATGCTTTTGTAGGCTCTTTTGAAAAGAGTTCACTGTCTTTTTTCATCTTACTTATAAAGCTTGCTACAATAGTGATTGGAATCTCGAATTTAATTAAATCTCTACTAATTTTGGGTTTTCCTAATACCAATAAAGACCATTTTGTATAATCTCCTAATTTGAATCCCCAGCTTTCTTTTTCAGTTGGCTCCCATAAATATTCGTGGGTCGGTTCAGCAATTTCTGGTACCTTCAGAAATGCATTTCCATTACTAGTGTTTGAAGTTCTAACATCTCCAGCTATGGCTGCCGGTAATTCTTCTACTTTTTTACAAGATTGGCCATATGTTTCACAATAACATATTAAATTAGATTTTTGTAAAAGTCTAAACTCCAGTTCTTTAAAGTCTGGAGCTTTGTAATTAATTTTAATGGTTTCTCCTGGTCTAAAAATATCTTTAGACAAATTTACAGATAAACCCGATATCGATAAGGAAATTGGATTAGTTTCTTTATATTGATTGTTAAAATTTCGGGGTTTAATTTCAATTTCCTTCTTTTTAAAAATCAATATATTTTCTTCGGGATTTTCAGGGTGAGGGAGTCTTAAAATTAGCTTAATTTCATAATTTAAATCTCGTTTTTTAATTGTTGGAACAATATTATTCTTTATCAATAGATTTTTTTCTCTAATATATTCACCAGCTTCAAAATTTCCCTTGGAAAATATTTCTTGTTTTGTTATTTGTACTTCTTTCAAGCAAGGAGGGCGTGTAATTAACTGAATACCGCTCCATGAGATTGAAGTATCATCTTCAAAATTATAAATTGTTTTTACGTGAAGCTTATCTCCAACATATACAGAACCATTGTTTAAATCAATTAGTTCTAATTTCATGGTCATCTTGAATAATTCTATAATAATATTAATTTTAGGATTTTATTAACCTTTTTTATTTCCTATTGCCACGCAATAGATCAACAAAAATTCTTTCAAGGTTTTTCGATTCTCGTAATTAGTTAAGAAAATATTGACTAATTATTTTAATATTATCCAAGAATTTTTAAGAGTTTTTTAAATTGCTCATTTTTTTATAATTATAAATTAAGTTAGTTATTTACTAAAATAAAAATCCTTATCTACTTTAAAATCCATAATTATATCATCCAATTTACATGGGTTTGTAAATGAAAGATAAAAAACTTGATTTTATCGAGGCAATATTATTTGATCTTGATGGTACATTAATCGATATTGATTTAAAAAGATTTGTACCAGCCTATTTGAAAGCACTTGCTAAAACCGTTGATCATATTATCAAACCAAGTAAATTCATTTCTTTAATCTTGAAAGCTTCGAATAAAATGACAAATAACGATGGAAAATTAACTAATTTAGAAATTTTTATGAACTCTTTCTTTCCCTTGAATGGGCATTCGAGAGAAGAAATAGAACCATTGTTTAATGAATTTTATGAAAAAGATTTCTCTAAATTGAAAAAATATACCAAGAAGAAACCCGAAGCAAGAAAGGTTATTAAAAAGGCTTTTGATCGAGAGTTAGATGTGGTAATTGCAACAACACCTTTATTACCATTAACAGCAATTAAACAAAGGCTTGAATGGGCAGAATTAGGCGATTTTGATTATAAATTGATAACAAGTTATGAAAATATGAGAGCTACCAAGCCTAATTTGTTATATTTTAAACAAATTGTTAATTATTTGGGAAAGGTCCCAGAAAACTGCTTAATGGTGGGTGATGAAGATAAAGATTTGGCAGCAGCTAAAATTGGTTGCTGGACATTTCTTATTGAAAGCATAAATACCGATTTAAAAGAAGATTCACCCAAACCTCATTTTAAAGGAACACTTAACGATCTAATGAGGATGCTTTAATTTATTTATGATATAACATTTTTGAAAAATGTATTGTGAGGGTTGATAATATTGATGTTTAAAATAAAAGAATTTAGTGAATTAAATAAAGAAAATTTACGAGAGATATATAATCTTTATATTGAAAACGAAATTCATTTTGTCGTTCCATTCGATATATTTAAGCGGGGTACAATCGATGATAATGATTTTGATAAACAATTAACATTAATAGTAAATGATGAGAATAATGAAACACCAATAGCTTTTCTAATTGCAATAATGCGTGAAAAAATCAATCCAAATACTTGTTATATTAAAGCTATTTTGGTCGATAAAAAGTATAGGAGACAAGGAATTGGAAATGCCATGTTAAATGAATTGATAAAACGAGCATTGGAGAAAAATCCGTTATTATCATTGATTTCTTATGGTGATAGCGTGCCTAACTACTGGGAACCAGGTGTAGATTTAAGGCATACTAGCTTAATATTTTTTTTCAAGAAAAATAGATTTAGATCCTATAGATTGCGACAAAATCTTACTGTTCATTTGAATAACTTGAATCTAAATCCCAAGAAAAAAATAAATAATTTTGTTTTACAAAGAATTGCCGAAGAAGATTTTAGAAATACGGTTAATTTTGTTAAAAGCAATTTTCCAGAAGGAACATGGGCAGAAGAAGTTGAATTAACATTTGAGAATACTCCTCCTACTACTTTTATAGCAAAAAATGAAAAAGGTGAGATCATTGGATGGGCATCTTATAATCAACAATTTCCGGGATCTTTTGGGCCAACAGGAGTTAGTCTTTCTTTAAGGGGAAAAGGGATTGGAACCGAGCTTTTGTATTGGTGTTTATGGGACATGAAAAATAACGGGCTTGATAAATGTACAATCATGTGGGTGGAAGGTGATACCGTAAAATTTTACTCAAAAATTTTAGATGCTTATATATATCCAGTATTTTACCCAATGATGCTTAAAATCAAGAGATGATAAGCAAATGAAGATTTAATGGTATTTATATTCTTATCATCTGGAAATGCGAAAGTATTATACAAAAGTATCCTTATAATAGAAGAATGTATGAAAATCCTAAATGTTTTTATTTAATTATTTCAAATTTATTAATAATTATAAGACTTTTAAAATGAAAGCGATTTGATATATGAAGAGTAAAGAATTTGGTTCTGGTTATTTTGGATGTTGGATTTGGGATGAAAATGGACTTCCCGCATATGAATATACATGTAATCAAATTAATGACCCAACAGCAATCTCTCCCACGAATGAAGTTTGGCGATTAAAAACTGATCATTCGTTTTTAGTAGGGAATTATCGTGTGGTTGGCATTGCCTCAAATTATGGATATATGCAAGTTAGACAAGATGAGGGCGGTCCAAAATTTTTAAATGATTTTGATCCTGTTAATAATCATTATGGTGGCGGGATTGGATTTCTAACTGATGGAAAAGATATCATCAATACATTTTATACAAGTGAAAACGCAGAATCTTTTAAAAGAATATTTGGAATTGGCTATTTTAAAAAAATTCTTACTAAAAATGAATTTAACATTGAACAATTAATTTTTGCTCCTTTTGGAGATGATCCCATCATGATCTCTCATGTTACCATTACTAACAATAAAAATGAACCTGTAAATCTCAACTGGTTCGAATATTGGGATAATCTCATGTATCAATTTTCGTACATTGCTTTTATTAATGCTTTAGGTAAAAAAGATTTTTCAATCACTAAAAAAATGCGGCGCGAGCTCAATAAACGCTATATCACTGAAGTAAAGAAGATAATGAATGGTACCGGTATTATCATTTCGAAAACACTAAAAAAATATAAAGATTTAGATAAAGATTCATTAAATAATTTGAAATTAAGAGCATCATTTGAAGATAATTTTCCTCCAGATACTTTTTTAATCTCTCTTGATAATGAGGCTGATGGAATTTGTGTCAATAATTCAATATTTTTCGGAAAAGGAGGATTGAATAAACCTGATTATATGTGTCAATCTTTAAATGTAAATCTCGAGGATCAAAAACCTTTTGATGCATTAATTTTACAAAGAAATCTTAAATTAAAGCCGAAAGAGAGTAAAACCATATATTTTGCCTATGGATATATTCCTGAAGGATACGATCTTCAAGCTCTTATCAAAAAATATCAATCTTCCTTAGATTCTCTTTTTTCAAAATCATGCGAACAATGGAAAAAATCTTTTATGAGACTCGAGATTCCTGACGAAGAATGGATAAATCGAGAGATTCTTTGGCATAATTATTATTTACAAGCGGCAATGTCTTATGATAGTTACTTTAAAGAACATATTCTATCTCAGGGGCATGTTTACCAATATCTAATTGGTTTTCAAGGAGCGGCTCGAGATCCTTGTCAGCACGCATTACCATTGATCTTTACTAATGGAGAATTCGTTAAAGAAGTTATCAGATACACGTTAAAATCAACAAATGCAGATGGAGAAATTCCATATGGGATAACTGGATATGGAATGATAATGCCCTCTCCGTTTAAACCAAGTGATTTAGAGCTCTGGCTATTATGGTTAACAAGCGAGTACATTTTATCCTCAAAAGAAATTGAATTTTTGGAAGAAGAGATTAATACATATCCTGTCTATGGAAAAAAAGCAAAAACATTGAAGATAAAAGAAATGCTCTGGAAATGTTATAAACATTTTACAGAGATTACAGGTATTGGAAAGCATGGGTTACAGAGACTCTCTAATGGTGATTGGAATGATACAGTAATCATCGGTCACATTCCTTCTGAAAAACATTCAGAAATCCGAAAAGTAGCTGAAAGCGTGTTAAATTCTGCAATGGCAATCTACACTCTTAAATTATATGCAGAAATGCTTGAATTTATAGGAGAAAACAATAAAGCAAAAATTGTAAATGAATACTCGAAATCTCAAAAGAAAGCAGTGCATGAACAATGGACGGGCCAATGGTTTAAGCGAGCTTGGTTAAGCGAAGAGCTAGGATGGTTGGGAGAAGAACAGTTATGGTTAGAACCTCAACCTTGGGCGATTATTGGAAATGCTGCGAACTTGGAACAAAAAAAGATTTTAGTTGATAGCATAGATAAATTAGTTAGAAAACCCTCTAAAATAGGGGCAATGCTACTAAGCAAGGGAGTTAAAATTGAGAATCTTGCTCTTGGAGTAGGACCAAATGCGGGAGTGTGGCTATCAATAAATGGCACGCTCATATGGGCTTTATCTCTAGTTAGCGAGGAATTAGCTTGGGATGAATGGAAAAAAAATACTTTAGCATTTCATGCTGAGAATTATCCAAAAATTTGGTATGGGATTTGGAGCGGACCTGATACGTACAATTCAGAGTTATCAAAATATCCTGGCCAAACCATTTTTGATGAGTTTTATTTAACTGGAAAAAGAGAAGATTCTACTCAAAAACTTGAATTAGCAGGGGTTAATTGGACAGATTTTCCCGTATTAAACTTGCATCCTCACGCGTGGCCACTTTTTAATCTTAAGCATTTAATAGGCGTTTATTTTACTAAGGAAGGCTTGTTTATTAAACCTGTTTTACCAAAACAAGCCTTTAAATTTTCTTCAAGTTTGTTCGGTTTTTCTAAAAGTCAAGAAGGATATGCGGGGTGGTATTTCCCAAAAATCGGAGGCAATTGGAAGATAGTTTTAAAGATTTCTAGAAATGATCTAGCAAAAGTTAAAGTATTAGTAGTGAACGGGATAACTAGAGATATAGAAATTAAAAATGATGCCATTATATTTGATGGGGAGAGTACTAAAACTAAACCGTTAGAATGGTTTCTCAAATTTTAGAAATAACATTTTAAATTTAAAAAATTAATTTATAAAATCCATTATTATAAGGGTGGCAATGGAGGAACTGTATGATAATCCCATTTTGTTTCAACTGGATAATCCCACCAATGTTCTGGTATCTGTGAATAAACTCCATATTTTTCTAAACCTCTTTCAAAAGCTTTAATATTTTTCCTAGGAACCCTGATTGTCCTTGATTGTGGATAAAAATACGCTCCAAAACCACCATGGCGAGTTCCTAAATTGCGAATCATGTGCCAAACTTCCCTTTCAACTTCTTCGGGAGTACCATTCGGATATATTGATTGAATGTTAACACATCCCCAAAACATTATTTTTCCTCTATATGGTTTAAGATCCTCATATCCATTCATTCGAGGGCTATCAAATTCTATTGCATCCAGACCCCAATCAATTAAAATTGGCAATAAAGGATCTACTTTTCCACAACAATGATGATGTACTTCCATTCCTAAATCGTGAGCGCCATCAATTATCATCCTATATGCTCCTTCATAAATATTCTTAAAAGTCCTAGGGCTAAAAAATGGATTTGCTTGTTCTCCAAGGTCATCGACCAACCAGATCCCATGTGGATTCACGCCCAATTTAAAACAATTCTTTAAGACATCAATATGATATTTTGCCACGTGTTCTAATGCTTTTTTTAGTTCTTCTGGATGCCTTTTATGATCTAATAAATAAGTGTTAAAGCCTCTCATTGCGGCAACAGTTTGAGATGGACCAAACCCATTAATTAAAACCATTAAATACTTTTTCTCCTTGAGATTCTGTTTTAATTTAATAGCAGATGCATATCGGCTTTTATCATAAGGATTGGGTGTATATTTTTCAATGTAATCATCAAAATCTTTCCAGTCTAATAATGAAGGTCTACCTGGATGCCCCATATCTTTATCAAGACCCTTCATATTCCAAATGCAGCCCCATTCATCAATTTCTTCATGTGGAATCTTTCTCCAATTCTCACCTTCATAGTTAGGATCTTTTTTAGCCCAATCTGGTCTTTTCCACTTAAATCCCGGAGGAACGTGGGGAAATAACCCTTCTTCTCCCTCATTCCAACCAGGTTGCCAATTCTTTGAATGAGTGATTGGTAATGGAAAGACATCTCCCATAATTAAGTTAAAAACTGGAACTTTATCTGGATTAGAAAAAGTTAATGCCGCCTTTACTCGTTCAATTGAGTTCAACTAAAACACCTAATTTAACTTTAAATTAAATGAATAAAGATGATTTTAAAAAATGAAAAGATGAGAGTAAAAATATATTAATAATTAAAAAGTTTTTAATAATTTTTTAATCTTCATCCAAAGACTCAAAGAATTCAGAGGAAGAACAACCAATATCTTTAATCTTAGATTTTATGCATTCTTCGCAATATTTTAACCAAATCTCAGAATTTTTATGGGGGCCTTCTCCATCCATGATGCATCAAAAAGTTTTATTTAAGACAAAACTTTTATAGTTAATTTATATTAGCCTTACTCCTATTTAAAAGTTATAAATTTTTCTCTTTTTCTAAAAGTAAAACGAAAAAGATTTTTTTAACGACATAAATATATATGAAAATATTTGGTTAGGAAAATAATGTGGGAAAATTATTTATCTCATGATTAGAACCTACAATTACGCGAATTAAGAAATTATATGAAAAGATACAAAAAATAATTTCATTTTATTAATGGATTAATTATTGAAAATCCTATTTTCTTTATTTAAAATTAAAAGAATATGTTTTATTTCTCATTAACTTATTTTCCAAGTAACTAAATCTTCATCATATTCTTTAAAACCTAAGGTTTTAATGAACCTTAATGATGAAAAATTATCTTTATATACTTTACACCTTAGTTCTTCAACGCCTCTTTCTTTAAAATATTTCCAACAAGCCATTGCTAAAACAGTACCCAATCCTTTGCCTTGAAATTCAGGTATTACGCCTAATCCGGCAATCACTCCAACCTTATTTTTTTCCCCAGTAAAATAAATCAATGCAAATCCACTATCCTTATTATTTACCTTGGCAATTAAAAATATTATTTCCTGATCTTCAATTAAATCGATAATGTTCTTCCTTGAAAGACGTTTATATGGCATTGGAGTGGAGTGCCATGCCTTTTCATGGAGTTCAATTATAATATCAACATCTTCTTGTGTAGCTTCTCGAATTTCAGCATGAAAGATGTTATGTTCTACTTTTTCCTTTAATTCTTTTTCAAAATCTTCAGATATTTCATCGACGAGCAATCTCATTTGGATGTAATTTAAATCTCGATAAAAAATCCCTTTAATCTTATTTGACAGATTTACTAAAAAATTTTTTGTTTTTTTCAACTTTCATGTTCACCTTGAAAGAAATTCTTGCGAAAAAACATGATGTAAACGATGTAAATCAAAATTTTTTTACAATTTAAATTTAATAAATAACTTCAAAGCCTAAATTAGTAATAAAAGAAAGTGCTTTCTTATTTTTTGCAGAAACCCGGCATCTTAATTCCTTGATCTCTTTTTTCTTAAAGAAATCCCATATTAGCACGCCTAAAGTAGTTCCATAACCTTTACCTTGGTATTGAGGTAAAATCCCTAAAATATCAATGATTCCAATTTTTAGATCATGTTCTGAGCGATGGATTATTGCAAAACCCATGTTTTCCTTATTTTTCTCCATCAATAAAACGTGTATGTGTGGATCTTTTATGATTCTTTTCATTATCTCTGTTGGTACAGGATGAGAATGCATTGCAGTTGATTTCCAAGTTTCTTTATAAATTTTAACAAATTTATCAACATCGCTCAAGTTTGCCTCGCGAACCTTTATTTGAGCGTTCTTTTGCTTAATCTTTGCTTTTAAGCTTTTTTCAAAATCACTAGAAATATTAGCAACTAAAAGTCTCATTTGAATGTAATCTGAATCATTTTTTAGGCTCTCAAGTGTATCTGTAATTAACTTGATTAAAGCATTTCTAAACAAGTCCATTTTAATAGAATTTTTTTTTATTTCTTATTTTTTATAGTAACTTTTAATTTAGTAATAAAAAACTTTTTTTTAATGAAATTGAAAATTTTAATAACTATTTAAAAGAAATAAGTGAAAATAAACTATTTCATAAATTTCATTCTTTAGTCATTTGCCTTTAATAAAGCTAAAAACATTTGAATATTTTAAATTTCTTGTAAAATCATTTGGTTAGCATTTCAAAATTGATTGGAAAATGTTAAAGATAAAGATAATACCAAATTAAATTCAGTTTTCTCATTTTAGAATCATTTGAATTCTTAATAATTAAAAAAATTAAAAAAAAACGATAAAAATTTTTAAAGAAATACCTCTTTAATTGGAGAGCCACATTCAACACAATATTTATTATTACCTTTTATTTCAGCTCCACAAATTGGGCAAAATTTTTTATTATATTCTTTAATTAAAGAACTTTTTGGTGATTTTCTCTTAAAATTTAGTTCCATTAATCTTGGTAATTGATCTAATTTTGCTAATTTGAAAAACCCGATTATTTGAAAAATATATCCGATTATTAGTGGTAGTATTAAGAAAAAAATCATGTACATTCTTGCTCCTGCCTTTAATTTTTCGCATCCTTCAATTAATTCTCTATTGAGTTCTTCTGGAAATAGATCTTTACCATATTGTTCAAAAAAAGCCATTAAAGAATCCCAAGCACTCATTTCAATGATGGAACTAATAATTGTTAAAGAAATGCCTGTTGCTATTGGAATTATAATATAAATTATTACAGCCCCAGGATCGGGAGCCCCCAGTCCAAAATCTATGCTAAATCGTATTGCCATGATGATCGATATAACTCCTATTAATAAAATAGAATTACTAATTAACTTGATAATATACGAGATGATTAATCTAGAACGATATTCTGCAATATCTCGACTATCTAATTGATAATTTGCAATTTTTAAACTTTGGAGACCTAAAACAATAAAAATTAACATTATTATTAAAAAAATGAGAGAACTGAAGGAAATTAAGGAAATTATTATGAATATAGCAATTAGTTTCATGTTCTTGCCGTATTTATAAAACTCCTCATATATCTCTTGGTTCGCCATTATATTTTTCAACTTTTTTAATATCTTATATTTGAGTAAATCATTATCTAATAAATTAATTCTGTATAAAAAAAAAATGTAGACCAATTTTAATTAAAAATAATTGGTATTGTTAAATCAAGATCATTCTTAAAACTTGAATGTTTTTAATATAATTCTTGGAATAATTGTAAATAATACAATGAATTACAGATCTTTTGAACAGGTCTGTAATCGTATTTTCTTTTAATTAATTACAATTTTCATTAAAAACAAATTAATTTTTTTTAATCTATTAATTCTTTAATTTAAATTCCTTAAAGCAGTTCAATAAATATTCTAAGCAAGCATCTTATCTGATTTAATTGAGGGCAATTTATCACCATTTTTACATGCTCTTTAATTTAACTCATTGCGTATTCAATCCTTTTCGATATAGTTTTTTTAGTATCTTAAAAAAAATTAAATCTTATTGAAATATCTAAGAATAACTCATTTTAAAACGGATAATTAAAAAAAAAATAAAAAAGAGAATTATTTTAAAGGACTCCCACACTCAGCACAGAAATTCCCTGCTCCTCTTATTTCAGCCCCACAATTTGGGCAAAATCTTTTTTCTTCTTCTTTTGTGGGAGTCACCGGCTCTGCAACTGGCGTAGGTTGTTCCGGTTTAGGTGGAGCTGCAACTTGTTGACTTAAATGTGGTAATTGACTAAATTTAGCTAATTTAAAAAATCCTATAACCTGAAAGATGAAACCAATTAATATGGTTACTATAAGAAAAGATAAAGCATACATCAACGCTCCTGTTCGTAAATTATTACATCCATTAATTGCTTCTCTCTTTAAAAAATCTGGAAATAAATCTTTACTATCTTGTTCTAGAAATAATCGTAATTGTTCCCAAGCTCCCATTTCAATAATAGCACCCACTATCATAAAAATAAAACCTATGACTAATGGAATTATCATGATTATTATAATGCTCCATGTACTTCCATATCCATACCCTGAGCTCATTATCGGGATTAGTGCTAATGGCAAGCTTGCAGTCATTACTAAAGTTCCAATTAATCTTAAGATAAAAGCTGTAATATACTTTGATCGATGTTCACTGAGATTTAGACTATTTAATTGATAATTTGCATTACGAAGATTTCCCAAAGCCATGAAGATAAAGACTAACATTAAAATTGAGAAAATGAACGAAATGTAAGGAATAATTGTCAAGACCATGAAAATAGCAACAAGTTGCATGTTTTTTCCATAATTAGTGAATTCTTGTTGAATATTATATTGAGCCAAATTTTTACCCTCAATTTTGTTAAGAAATTATATATTATTTATTATGGTAATCTAAATGTTTCAGTCTTATAAATATTTAGTATGAAAATGACTGAATTAGAGATTATTTAAAAAATAAAAAAAACAGCACAATTTTAATTAGAATGATTTTTATAAACTTCATTCAGGAGTCAGCATGATTAAAATTTATGATAGTAAAATAAAAAAAATGGAAAATTTTTTTAATTACTTCATAATTCGAAAGAATTCTAATTGCTTGAATTATTTTGGAATTTTGTTAGATATGTCATTTAGCTTGCTAAATTCAGCTAGTTTTAAATAACCTTTTAATTTAAAAATATAGCTTGTAAAAAGGCTATTAACTAAAAATGATAAGGTATACATGTGAGTGGCATAAACTAAATCTTCACATCCTTTAATAACTCTTTCTTTATGGAAGTTAGGAAATAACTTGGCGCCATCTTGAACAAGAAAAAATATTAATTGTTCCTATGCTCTGCCTTCAATATAAGCACTTATTAATTTTAAGCACCACCCAATAAATATGTAGATGAATGAAATAATAAAGCTAAATAAAGATTCATAAAACATTACTTTTACACTAATTATTAACAGAATCAGTGTAATAACAGCTTGTATCGCACTAATTAATATTATTATACTGCCAATAGTTCTCATGATGACTATAATGATAAATTTTGAGAGGTACTTCGAAATGAACTCATTTTTCAATTGTTTATTTGCATTATAGAGATTCTTTAAGCTTTTTAAAGTAGCTATAAAACTTAAAAGTGCAAAAATAGTACCAATAAAAGGAATGACGGTAAATTTCGTGTATTTTCTGACCTGTCCAATGTTTTTCCCGTAATTGTAAAACTCTTGATAAATATTATTTAATTGAACCAAATTTCACCCTCGATTTTGTAAGTGAGACGTTTACAAGATTTATGATAATAATAAATTTTATCTTTAAAAATCTACAACATGCATTTATCTCTTTAAATATACAAATTAAAAAAATATTAAAAAAAGGAGATGTCACGAGATTGAAATTCTATTTCATGTGAGCTGAGATTATTAAATCTGCGAACAACTTCATGTCATTGAGTAGCATATTTAATTTTTCAGCAGATTTTGAATCAAATTCACCTGATTTCATTACTAATATTGCCAAGATGTACTTAAAGATGTAAAGTTCAATTTCCTTTCCCTCATCATTTTTTCCTTTGAATTCTGCTGAATCTGTCATGAAGATATTTTCGCGCACGGTATTGCAAGCATTAATATAATCTCTAAGATCCGCTCTTAATGATAGTCCACTACTTATTCCTTGTACATTATGAACAATCACGTTTCCTGAAATGTCAGAAACTATAACTTTTCCGTTAATTTCTTCCAATTGCTTTTCTGCTTTTTCCACGTGTTCTTTCAACTCTGCATAAGATGATAAGAGGATATCCCTGAAAATCTTGGCTAATTCATCTTGTTGGTATATACTAGTCAATTTATATTCAAAATCATAATCTTTAAAGATTTCTAAGAAAATCTCCTTTGCTTTCTTCACATTAGTATCTAATAATTCTTTTTCATAATCTTGAGTATCATATTTATGCAAGAACAAGAATATTTTTGGTTTTTCATTGTTCTTCTTATAGATTTCTAATAAATCTAAAAAGTATTGTTTTGCTTGTTCAAAACCGTTAGGATCATGTAAATCTACAACCGGAATTAAGATATCAGTTCCTCTAAAGATATCAGGTGTTTCCATGTATTCTTTTCTATATTGTTCTTGGCCTCCAAAGTCGATAAAACATCAAATGCGAGTTGCATGTTGATTAAATTCCGACTTGTAGACCAAGAAAAGGATGCCTTCTTGTTTCGTATAAAATAGTTGGACTAAGATTTTTAGTATCTTCTGGACTTTTTTCAGCAAATGCAACAGAATAAAGAGATGTTTTCCCGCACCCGCTTAGACCTACTAAACTAATCTTAATATGATATCACCTTATATTCTATTTAATTAATATTTAACTTGTGTAAAATAAAAGGACATTTTAAAAAAACTTTCTTAAATACAAATTAGTATTTGATTGTAGAATTATTTTTAATATTTCTTACAAATAAATGTTTATTTTTAATAATTTTTTAGTTGTTGATGACGAATTTGCAAATAAATTTTCATTTATTGGGTATTAAGATTAAATAATGTACATTTATAAGTTCATTAATTAATTAATGAATTAATTACGTTTTAAAATTAGTAATAACTTTAGAAATTATTTTACTTAATGAGAAAAACTTTAATTAAATCTTATTTCCTTGAAATTTTTTTAGAAAATCCGAAATTTCTTTATCAAAATCACAAAAATCGGTAATCTCTCTTCTAATATTAATAAAGGCAACTTTATCATTTATTTGACCATATCTATGAACTAAAAAATTTTTAAAACCTTTCATTTGTTTTACTTTCCTTGCCATTGTTGATGAGAGGATATTATTATTTTCTAACTCAAAGATTATTTGATCCCTGTTTGATGGAATTCCTAATTTTAAATCAGAGTTAATTATTGAACAAATATTAATAATCTCTTGTATTGAAGCTTCAATTCTTTTATAAATACCATCTTTAATCAAACCTAAATTCATGAAATCTTCAAATTTATCAGGTAAATTTTCTTTAATTAATTTTATATTGTCTCTAATAATCGCTAACTTATTTCTTATCAGTTCTGTTCTCATTTATTTCACTGATTAAGATAATCTAAATATAATGGATAAAAATCTTCAAATTCTTCTATTGTTTCATTTGCTATTTGATACAGGAAATCAATGTTTTTCACATATAACACTTTACCCTTTAACACTTCTATCTGAACATAAATTGGTAATAATTGATATATTTGAATATCAAATATATCATCTATATTAGTTAATATTTCTAATCTAAATTTAGCTAAATTTTCGTTTTTGTCATCAATATAAATACAGATATCTATATCACTATCTTCAAAGAAATAATTTTTTATGGTAGAAGACCCATATTGTATGATAAATTCAATTTTTGTAAAAATTTTTTTAAGTTTTCTAATTTCTCTTAGGAAATTATTTATTTTCCTTGATATGTTTATTTCTTCCATTATTCTTATATTATTAATTTTATCTTTGACATTTTTTCAAATCTAAAAATTCATTAATTAAATATAATGAATCACTTAAATTAATTTTTTAAAGTTAATCACAATCGTTTAAAAAATTTTAAAAATATTAATTAACGGAATTGGATCTTTTAGATTTCATGTTTTATTCTATAGAACATTTATCTTTTTTAATAAATATTCAATTTTAAACAATACATTAAATTAACGCATTCATTTACTTCTATAATTTTTAAATTAATCTCATTTAGGGTTTAAAAAATAAAATGCGTGTAAAAAATTTTAAAACCAATATTTATGTATGAAAAATATTTTAAAGATCCAAAAAGAGAACCCGTATTAGTTGATTATGTAAGAACTCCAATTGGGAAGAAAAGAGGAACTATAATGCGCCACCGAGACGATGAATTAGTTGCTCATTGTTATAGAACAATTCTCAGTCGAATTGATATCAATCCCAAAATCATTGGAGATTCAATAGTTTCTTGCAATAGCCAGATTGGAGATTGTGTATTAGATCTTGGAAGAACTGCTGTTTTAACATCTCATTTACCAGTATCAATTCCAGGATTTTCAATTAATCGTCAATGTGCAAGTGGTGCTCAAGCAGTAATGTCTGCTTGGCAAGCTATTGCCTCAGGGATAAATGATTGTGTTATTTGTGGGGTGTCGAGATCCAAAATAGATATCCCATTATGGCTGATACGTATATTTATGA
>Ga0190360_1000236_pt1 | contig 31342 bp, 26 predicted proteins | sample 48721834_MG_FD_161271 | JGI IMG/M metagenome (GOLD analysis project Ga0190360, IMG submission 161271) | Hydrothermal vent microbial mat bacterial communities from Southern Trench, Guaymas Basin, Mexico - 4872-18-3-4_MG | ecosystem: Environmental > Aquatic > Marine > Hydrothermal vents >...
TGAAATAAGAAAAAAAGAAGGCGTCTCTTATTTTTTCTGCAGACTCTTAACTCAATTTGCGGATACGAACTTCAATATCCCTATCATCTTTGAGCAGCTCCACGATCTTTGAGGTATCAGTTTGACCGTAGTGATAAGGATAAAGGATTTTGGGGCAGAACATTCTGGCTGCCTCAGCCACCATTTCCGGGGCCATGGTGTAAGGCAGGTTCATGGGTAGGAAAGCAATATCTATATTTTTAAGTTGCTTCATTTCTGGAATATTTTCAGTATCACCGGCTACATAAACTCTTTTATCTCCAAAATTAATAACATAGCCGTTTCCTAGGCCACGTGGATGGAAAGGAATACCATTTGAGCGTTTATGGACTATATTGTAAGCTGGAACAGCCTCAATTTTAATCCCTTGGACAGTCTCAGCATCACCATTATGCATTATTGTCCCACCCTCCACCTTTTCAGCGCATTTCTCAGTATAGATTATATCTGTTTTGGGGGTGCGGATGGCCTTAATAGCTTCGGGATCTAAGTGATCGCTATGTTCATGAGTAACTAAAATGAGGTCTGCTTTGGGCATTTTGCTGTAATCGGCATAACGGCCCACAGGGTCAATATGGATTATTTTGCCAGCGAAATTGAACATCAGAGTAGCGTGGCCAATGAAGGTAATTTTTAATTGGCCTTGAGACGTTTGGAAGACATCTTCTTCAAACTGCTGTTGGGCCGTTACATTTACCATGAAAAAGGCGAATAAAAAGACAATTAGCAAAATAAAATTTCTCATCTTCATTCCTCCCTATCTATGTTAATAATATTATATATATTTTTTAAAAGAAATAGCTACTATCTTTGGAGAGATGGGTGGCCTCCAATTTTGCTCTTAACTTGGACAATATCCATTCGTATCAAAAACCATATTTAAAATCATCTAACAAAATTAAGCGGAAAGAATTTCATGAGCATGAAGGAGCTTTTCTTTTACCGGAAGTCCATAAGGACAAGCTGATTGGCAGTATCCTGGGCATGATACACAGGAGAAAGGTTTTTGGCTATCTTCAAGCTGGCTATAGTAGCGCATGGCTTCTTTTTCCATTCTATAATCTTCAAAATACATGCTGAAACGAAGGATGTCGTTGACCGCTACATGATGTGGGCAGGAAGCAAGACATTGGCTGCAACTTACCCGACAATAAAGGCTTCCAGCCTGTCTTTGGTATTCAGCTATTATTTTCATATCTTCTCTATTTAGTGATTTTCCTGAAGCGGCTACATACTCTTCCACGTGAGAGTAGCTGCTCATGGTGACAATCAGACAGTCAATATTCTGATTGCTTAAAACCCAACGAATAGCTGCTTGAGGATAGCTTACCTTAGGACTTATCAGTGATTTTAAGCGGCCGTGTTTGCCACCGGCAAAAACTTTCATAGCTACTGTGCCTATGCCTTTATCATGAACTTTTTTAATCAGGGATTCTATCTTTTGGCCTTCTAGATGATTATAGATAACCAAAATAACTTGAGGAAAATCAATATTTAATGCCTGTTTAAGAGTCAGCTGAGGATTATGAGTGGAAAAGCCGGTAAAGCGAATTTTCCCTTCTTTTTTTAGTTGAGAATAAGCGGCTTGGAGTTCTTCATTTTTGAGCAGACTAAGATCGCTGATGTTGTGAACCATGGCAATATCTACATAGTCTGTTTGCATCCGTTTGAGACTAGCCTCAACTCTTTTTATTATATCTTCCTTTTTTATCTTTTCTCGAGGAGAATAGGCGTGTTTGGTGGTAATAATTACTTTATCGCGCACATCTTTAAGAGCTTGACCGATAAAGCTCTCACTTTTTGTCCGCAAGTAGCTTTCAGCCGTATCAAAATAATTGACGCCACAATCAAAAGCATATCTCAAGACATTGGGTTCAAATAAAGAAATGGCTCCGCAGCTTACATCGGAGACTTTAAGGCCGGTGCGGCCTAATGTTTTATATTTCTGAATTTTCGGAAAAGGTGTTTCTGCCTGGTTTGTTTCTGTGGTTAAAGAAAAAGCGTCTTTTTTGCCAGCTAAGCCTATGCCTAAAAGACCAGAGCTGAATGCCTGTAAGAAATTGCGGCGATTTAATTTAGCCATAGTACCTCCTTTGGAAACATTGGTCTTTAATTTTTTAAGCCTTTTTATATTCATCAATTTATACTTAATGGTACGCTGAGGACAGCGGACCCTATAGATCTATCAGTTTCCTTTGCCATTTTTATTTTTTTTTGACCTGGACAGGTGATAGTATTTCCAGTTTATCAGCTAATGGCTGGAATTCCTGTGACCAGAGTAAAATCAGATAATTGTTCTGGCCGCGGTCGGGTATCATCAATTTTGCTCCGGCTTTCAGAACATCTCTGCTCGGTCTCGAATCATAAAAATCCAGTTCAATGTTTAACCCGCTTACAGAGAAAATAAGTTTATCTTTATTTTTAAAACCTGCCTGCAGCAGTGATTGTTTAGTCCAGTTGGTGTTGATGATAAGCAGACCGCGCTGGAAATTAAAATCGATGATATTGCCTCTTAATACGCCCTCGGAAAGTTTGACCTGGCCTAGGTTAATTTCAAGTTTTGTAAAAAAATCCGAAGCCAAATGTAAGTTAAATTTCACCTCAGAAAGCTGATGAAGAGTGCCTCTGGTGCCAATCTGAGATTTAAACCAGGAAGAAGGCAGGTTAAGGCCGTTCTCTGATTGATAAGGGCCAAAATCATAGTTAACCTCATATTTATCGCCTTGAGCATCAAAACCTTTAAGAACCATCCTTTCTATCTGATAATTTTCAGGCTTTAAAAAGAAATTGACCTCCAGATTATAGATTTTTGAGGTTAAGACGTAAAGCTTCTTAGGTCCAAATGATTTAAGTCCTTGAAAATTAAGTTTCCCTTTAAAGTTTTTTAGAGTGAAAAAGCCAGAAGCCAATTTGGCCCAAACCTGATAAGTTTCTTTTTGAAGCCCCTGAAGCTGGCCGATATGACCGAAACTGTTTATTTTGACTTCTTCATCAGTGACCAGAATTACCTCTGTAATTGCCGGTTGCTTACCTGTGGTCATTTTCATGGCTCCGGTTGGAGATATAAAGTATGTTTTAGGGCCTGCTTTAAAAGAAAAATTTTTGATTTTAGCCACTTGTTCGGAGTTACCAGCGGCCTCAATGTTTTTATTTACCAGTTCTTCTTTCGATATTCCGGGTTGATAGAATGAAGTTGCTACCAATATAGAAAGGAAAATAAACGTGCTTATGTAAATGGTCAAGGGTCGAAAGTTCATTTTTTCCCTCCTCATTTCATCGGCTACCTTATTCTAAAGAATTTTTAATTTAAGAACAAGGATTTCTTAAAAGCTTAGTTTGTAATTTTTTCTTAAAACGATTGTTTATTTTAGAATAAAAATTTATAATGCAAACCTTTTTTAGACTAATGAGGCCTAAAATGATAAAAATTTGTGGATCTTGGTTAGAATTTTTTGGGAAAAGAATAGTATTAATTTTACTAATTGGGATTATAACCTTAATTTTTGGATTACTTCCATATTCCTATGGAGAAATAAAAGGCTTAATGTTTTTGGATTATTATTATGTAGCCCAACATCACTTGAAAGACATTAAAGGTCAGCATGGCTTCTGGTTCCGGAGAATTTACCTGACTTATGATAAAAGCCTTGCACCTAATTTTAAAATGCGTTTCAGGCTGGAAATGAATTCGGCCGGAGACTTTAAAACAAAAAGTAAACTTTTGCCTATGGTTAAAGATGCCTCTCTCAGCTACAAGATGGACAAACATCAACTTAAGCTGGGCATAATCCCTACTCCAACCTGGAATAACATCGAGACTTATTGGGGCTACAGATGTTTAGAGAAAACAGTTGTTAATCTCCAGAAATTGGGGGCACCGAGAGATTTTGGCCTATCTTTACAAGGCACCCTGGATAAAAACCAGAAAATCTCTTATATGGTTATGTTTGGCAATGGCCAATCTATTAATTCAGAAATAAATAAAGGGAAAAAAATCTATGGCCAGTTGGGTTTCAAGCCGTGGTCAGGATCCTATTTTGAATTTTATGGAGATTATGAAAAACAAAACGATAATATGACTTACTATATATATCAGGCATTTGGCGCTTATAAAACATCGTGGGGTAGGGTAGGATTTCAGTTTACTAAGCGATTCTTTAAACAAGGCGAGAGGATTGATAATTGGCCTGTTTTTTCTGCTTTTGCCATCATAAAGGCTTCTGAATCTACGGAAATTATTGCGCGCTATGATAGAGTTTTCGAGCCAAATCCCAAGGGAGAAGAAATATCTTACATTCCTTTCTCCAATGTGGCTTCTTCTCATTTGATAATAGGGGGGTTCAGCTGGCAAGCGGCTCAAAATATTTGGCTTATTCCTAATCTAAAATATGTATTTTATACAATGCCTGATAAAGGAGAAAAACCTGACTCGGATATCTATTTCAACCTGACAGTGTTTTTCAAATTTTGACCTTACACATTATTATAGTTAAGGCTAACGGTCTGCTGGGGACAGCGGGCCCTACACCTTACTCCTAACTCTTTACTGTTTACGCTTTCTTCTCGATTGGGCGACCTCTTTGACTGCTTCAACTGCAGTTTTTATTTGTTCTTCGGTATTAAAAGGACCAATGCCAAAGCGCACAGCCCCATGGATTTTGGCTGTGCCTAATTGCTCGTGGGCTAAGGGAGCACAATGGAGGCCTGTGCGGCAGGCAATATTATAATCCACATCAAGCATAGTTCCCGTATTGAGTGCCTCCAGTCCATCGACATTAAAAAGAAAAATGCTAATGTGATTACTTAAATCATCCTGACAGTATAATGTTACTCCTTCTACATCTTTTAAACCATCTCTAAGCATTGTTGTTAACTTCATTTCATGTTCGTAGATATTGCTCAAGCCTCTTTTTTGGATCCATTTCAAACCGGCATGAAGACCAGCCACTCCAAGAGTATTAAGAGTTCCGTATTCCAGTTTATATGGATATTCATAAAGATGAGTCCTAACTGCTGAGCGGATTCCAGTTCCTCCGGCTCTTGTATGCCTAATTTCTACACCTTCTTTTACATATAAGCCACCTATTCCTGTCGGTCCCAGAAGAGACTTGTGGCCGGTAAAGGCAACTATATCCACGTTGAGCTCTTCAATATCGATAGGTATTTTTCCGGCAGATTGAGAAGCATCAATGGCCAAAGGAATACCTCGTTCCTGGCAATAGCGTCCTATTTCTTTGATGGGTTGAATAGTACCTATCACATTGGAAGCGTGGTTGACAATTACTAATTTGGTGTTTTTCTTGAACATTTTAGGAAAATCATCCGGGTCAACAAACCCTTTGTCATCAAAAGGAATGTAATCTACTTCGACGCCATTGAATTTGGAAAGATGATAAAGAGGGCGCAGAACAGAATTATGCTCAATGGTTGTGGTCAAGGCATGGTCGCCTTGCTGGAGCATTCCATTTATAATTAGATTAAGGGCGTCGGTCGAATTATAGGAAAAGCAAAGTCTATTGGGATCACGACCATTAAAAAATTTAGTTAGCATCTGGCGTGTTTCTTCCACTAACTCGCCAGTTTCCATACAGAGATCATAACCCGAACGGCCGGGATTTACGCCAAAATTACGGTAGAAATGATTCATAAAAGTGTAAACCTCTTCAGGTTTGGGGAAAGAAGTAGACCCATTATCCAGATAAATTAAATCTTTCATTTTTGACCTCATATCCTTTCAAAAATCTGGCTTTTTCCTTAATTCTTTGTTGGCGCCCCTCTCTGCCAATCATTTCCTTTTGATTTCTTGCTAAGTAAGCTAATCGCATGCTTATTTCAAGATAAACAGCAATAGCAATCAATTCAGGTTGAATAATTTATCTCAAATTAGGCGCAGAAATCAAATAATTTTTAGGCGATGGATGTATTTTTGATAATGCCCCCGATTATGGAAGGACAGGCCTCCGCCTTGTATCTAATGTTAATGCCCGCTTGGGACAGCGGGTCCTCCAGTTTAAAATCAAAGGTTAATGTTCTACAGGGATAGCGAACCATACAAACAGTAGAGCCTACAGCTTTGTTGTCATAAATTAATTGACATAAATTATCTAAATAGAATAAAATAATTGAACCAAAAAGATCTATGTTCAAGAATCTAAGCAGATATCTTGCTTTTTTGACTATAATAATCTTAATCAGCGCTATCTTTTCCTGCCAGCCATCTAAGAAACCCTTTGATCTTGTCATAAAAAATGGCTTTATAATTGATGGTACAGGCAATCCTTGGTTTAAGGCCACAATCGCTATCAAAGACAAAAAAATAGTAAAAGTAGGCGCTATAAATGAAAACCTAGCTAAACAGATCATCGATGCTCAAAATTTAATTGTAGCTCCTGGTTTTATTGACGTTCACACTCATTGTGATCGAGGAATTGCTGAAGTCCCTACTGTTGACAATTATCTTCTTCAGGGCGTGACTACAGTCATTGGCGGTAATTGTGGAGGGCATCCATATCCGCTCCAACATATTTGGAATAAACTTGAAAAAAGCGGTATTTCCTTAAATTTTGGCTGTCTTATTGGTCATAATACAATCCGGCGTGAAGTTATGGGTTATAAAATGACCGATCCTACGCCAGAAGAAATGGCCAAAATGAAAGCTCTTGTTGAACAAGAGATGAAAGCTGGGGCTTTAGGGCTATCCACTGGTTTAGCTTACCTGCCAGGGATTTACTCCAAGACAGCAGAAATAGTTGAATTAGCTTCGGTTGTAGCCCGTTATGGAGGAATATATGCTTCTCACATTAGAAATCAAGGGCTCCATATTACTAAGGCCATCGAAGAAGCCATTTCTATTGGGGAAAAAAACGGAATTCCAGTTGAGATATCCCATATTAAGCTGGCCAATGATGCTGTTTGGAATGAAATTGAAAGAATAACAAGACCAGTTGAAGAGGCCCGCAAAAGGGGAGTGGAAGTTACCCTGGACCAATATCCTTACACGGCTACCAGCTCGGGCTTTACCAGCAGCTTTCCTTCCTGGGCTTTTGAAGGAGGAAAGGACAATTTTTTAGAGAGGCTGAAAGATAAGAACATCTATGAAAAAATAAAATCATTTATTATCCAGAGAAGATTAACCTCGACTAAAGGTATTAACAAACTAAAAACTATTTATATTGCCAGCTGCCGAAAATTTCCGGAGTATGAAGGACATAATCTTGAGGAAATATTAATATCTCAGGGAAAAGAGCCAACTGTATCCCAGGCGGCTGATCTAATCATTGATATTGAAAAAAATGGGGGAGCGAGCGGTGTTTTCTTTCAGATGAATGAAAAAGATGTAGATGCTTTAATGCGCTTGCCTTTTACTATGCATGCCTCGGACGGCAGTGTCCAGCAATTGGGGAAAGGAGTTCCTCATCCCCGAAATTACGGCACTTTTCCCCGGGTCATTGCTCGTTATGTAAGAGAAAGGCATGTAATTTCCCAGGAAGAGGCCATCAGAAAAATGACTTCGCTCCCTGCTCAAACTTTTCGTCTAAGAAATAGAGGCTTGATTAGAGAAGGCATGTTTGCTGATCTAACTATATTTGATAAAGAAAAATTCAAAGACAAGGCTACTTATGCCAATCCCCATCAGTACAGTCAAGGCCTTTTTTATGTTATCGTTAATGGCCAAATAGTAGTGGATAAGGGTCAACATACGGGCCGTCGGGCAGGTATGATTCTTTATGGTCCAGCTAAAAAATAAGGAGGATCTTGTGCTTATAAAAAATAATTTAGAAGTCAGAGAAGATTATGTAGAAGAAAAGGGAGCTAAAGATGTTTTAAAAAAAATACTCATAGGACCAGAAGATGGTTCTGACAATATAATAATGAGATACTTCAAAGTTCTCTCCAACGGTAACACTCCCTTTCACCGCCACGACCATGAACATATAGTTAAAGTGGAAAAAGGCCAAGGGGTAGTCATTAGTAAGGATAGAAAAGAGACCATTATTAAGGAAGGTCAGAGTCTTTTTATTGGATCCAATGAAGAGCATCAATTCAAAAATCCATTCCCTAAAACTTTTGAATTTTTGTGCATCATCCTCAATCCAGAAAAGAAAGCTGTTAAAAAATAACAGCTGGCTCTGCAATTAGTGATGATGTTCAACACAAGTAAGGCTATCGAATTTTTGTTAGCTCGAGGAAATTTGCCCATTCTATACTGGCTAAAAAGGGATATTTTGGAAGTTCCAGTTGATCGAGAATATAAAAACCTCAAAAAATTTGCATCTAGGATAAGAATATTAAAAAAACAAAGAGCCAACGGCGGTTGGTGCATGAAGAAATACGAAGGTAATCCTCGCTGGGAAAAAACTTATTACATTGTTGAAACTTTAAGGAACGCTTTTCATCTATATAATTATGGATGTACCGTAGAAGATGAATGCATTCAAAAAGCTGTTGACTTTTTGTTTTCCACTCAATCCCAGGAAGGCGATTTCCGGGGCGCTTATCTCAACGAATATGCTCCCACATATCACGCTCTTACTCTTGAAATCCTCTGCCTTTACGGCCTGGACAAAGATAAAAGAACTCAAAAGGGATTCCGCTGGCTCATCAATAACAAACAAAATGATGGCGGCTGGGTTATCCCTTATCGTACTGTTGATAAAGAAGAGCTTAAAGCCCGTTACAATTTCGAAGCTCAATTAAAAACTGATCCCATCAGGCCTGACTTGAATCAGCCTTTCTCTCACTTAGTAACAGGTATGGTCTTGCGGGCTTTAGCAGCATCTTCCACTTGGTGTAAAAGCAAAATAGCCTGGAAGGCAGGGGCGTTGCTAATGAGCCGCTTTTTCCAGGCTGATAAATACGAAGATCGTCGCCAGCCATCCTTCTGGAAAGAAATTACCTATCCTTTTTGGGCAACTGACATATTAAGCAGTCTGGATTCACTTTCAAAGATAGGATTTGATGCTAATCACGAAAAAATTCAACAAGCTCTAAGATGGCTTCAAAAACAACAAAAAAAAGAAGGATATTGGGAATCAGGTATTCCTAAATCAACCTTAGAAGATCATCTTTGGGTAACCTTGGCTGTTCTTAGAGTAATCAAAAGATTCGGTTTTCTTGAGCTTTAATTCTTTAAAGACAAGTAGTCTAATTTACATACTCAATTAGCCTTTTTTCGACATCCTCCATAATCTTTAAAAGGCGTGCTCGGTATCGCTGAAATTCCTGATTAAGGTTGGCGCTTTCTCTCGTATTTAAGTGCCAAAGAACTATGTTCTGAAGTGAATGTAAGCCTGAAAAGCAGTTTTTTATGTTAGTAATTAATTTTTCTAAAAGATGTTGATCAAACTCGTTTTTATCAATTATATGTTTTGATTCCTGATGGAAATGACTGAAAACATTGGCCCATTCACAATTATCGCCCCTTCTTAGCAACTGGCTGAGGTGATTGAGGACAAGGGCTAACTCTTCCACTCGCCATTTTTCTATTTTTTGCATATTAATAATCCTCGCTTAAATCATTACATATTTTATCTTAAAAATCGAGTAATTTATAAATCTGTAGGACCGCTCTCCGAGCGGACTATAAGGTTAACGGTGCTATGAGGACAGCGGGCCCTACATTTTACTATGGATGATTGAATTTTCTGAGAGCATAATATATGATTTTGCTTGAGAAATTCATAAAAACAAACTCCTCTGGCCATTATTTAATCTAGAAGGAGCTAAATATTATCTCTTGAGAGGTGGCATACACCATTATTGCGATGAGCCATAATTAAACATTTAAAAATCTGATATCAAATTATTTTAGGAATATGAGGTATTTTTTGAGTCTTGGCAGTAATTTGGGCGATAGAGCTCATAATTTAGAGCAGGCATTATCTTTTTTAAAAAAAGAAAAAATAAAAATTCTTAAGAGCTCTTCTCTTTATGAAACTCAACCAGTTGATTATCTTCAACAACCAGAGTTTTACAACCAGGTGATTGAAGTTGAAACAGGGCTTAAGCCTCTTGACCTTTTGGATTTAATAAAAAATATAGAGGCCAAAATGGGCAGAAAGGTTAAAGCTTGGAAAGGCCCAAGAATAATTGACATCGATATCCTTTTAGCTGAGGATTTTGTCTTGTCTACAGCTCGATTGACCATACCTCATCCCCGTTTGCACCAAAGAAATTTTGTTTTAATCCCTTTGGCAGAAATTTCCCCTGACAGCGGTCATCCCCTTTTAAAAAAAACAATTAAAGAGTTGTTAGAGAGTTCAAAAGATAAAGCTAAGGTCACAAAAATCAACAATCTCTAGGGAATAGTTTAATGTTGAAAGTTAAAAGTTTACGACTTTCACTTTCTTGCTTTAAACCTTAAACTTTCAATCTTTTACCTTGGGGGTCTCTTTCATTTTGCTTTTTACTTCCCATCTTTCACTTTCCTAAAAGCTTTACACCAAGAAATATTTGATTATAATAAATTATCTCCATATTAAATCATAAAAAGAAGGAGGGAAAATGAATCATTCAAATCTTAAACAAAAAACCAGTCTACTTTGGCTTCTGGTCTTCCTGTTTCCTTTACTGATTTTGCCGCAGGCGCATTCATTTCCTTTGGAAGATGTGATGAGTTATGCTTTCCCTTCAAATCTGGTGGTCTCGCCTAGGGGAGATTTAGCAGCCTGGGTTTTTAATTGGAAGGGCAAGAGAAATATTTGGGTAGCCAAAGGGCCCAAGTATAAAGCTTATCAGCAAACTTCTTATAATTTAGATGATGGATATGAGCTTGGACACCTGGCCTTTAACTTCGAAGGGACAATTATTGTTTATGTAAGAGGAGGCTCGGCCAACAGAGCTGGAGAATATCCCAATCCAACTTCCAATCCTCAAGGAGCTGAACAAGCTATTTGGGCCGTTAGAATAGCCGGCGGTAAGCCCTGGCGCATAGGTCGAGGCAGCAATCCCGTTCCTTCCCCAACAGCTAATCAAGTAGCTTACAACCTAAGGGGGAGAATATACCTAGCTTCTCTCGATAGAAAATTAAAGCCGAAACTTCTCTTTCATGCCAGAGGAAGAAACAGTCAACAAACCTGGTCGCCGGACGGCTCCAAGCTGGCTTTTACCAGCTATCGAGAAGACCATAGCTTTATTGGCATTTATGACCTCCAGAAAAAATCAATCAGATGGTTGTCACCTTCCGTTGATAGGGATGTTTATCCAGTATGGTCGCCGGACGGAAAATATATTGCTTTTATCCGTTTTCCTGGCCTGGCTTCTGATTCTTTTAGAGAAAGTCAGAAATATTCCTTAATGGTAGTTGAGGTAGCCACTGGCCAGGCAAGACTTCTGTGGGAATGTCCTAATGCTACTGGAGGGTTTGCTCAATATTATCCAGCCCATACCTTAAGATGGGCGGCTGATAACCGGCTTGTCTTTTACTCTGAGCATGAAGGCTGGATGCATCTTTATTCGATTTCAGTAAAGGATGGACAACTTATTTCCCTTACTCCTGGCGATTTTGAAGTAGAAGACAGTTTCCTTACGCCTGATAAGAAAACTGTCATTTTCAACTCCAATAAAGATGATATCGACCGCCGCCATCTCTGGTCAATCTCTGTTAGCGGCGGCCAAGCCCAGCTACTTACTTCTGGCAAAGGCTTAGAATGGGCTCCTGTTCTTACCTCTAAGAGCAAAGATTTAATTTTTCTATGTTCAACTGCTTTTCAACCAGCTGCTCCGGCCATAATGAAAAATGGTCAGCAAAAATGGCAATTAATTGTTCCGGAGGTAATTCCTCGAGAATTCCCGATGAAAGAGCTGGTCAAGCCTCAGCAAGTTATTTTTAAAGCTCCAGATGGCCTAGAAATTCATGGACAGCTTTTTCTGCCTAAAGGAGCTAAAGCTGGAGATAATCGCCCGGCTATAATTTTTATGCATGGAGGTCCTATCCGTCAAATGCTCCTTGGCTGGCATATGCGGGGTTATTACCATAATGCTTACGCCATGAACCAATATTTAGCCAACAAAGGCTTTGTCGTTTTATCAGTGAATTACCGTTCAGGTATTGGCTATGGCTACGCTTTCCGGACTGCTCCAAATCAGGGCCCAAGAGGAGCTTCAGAGTACCAAGACATCGTTGCTGCCGGCCGTTACCTCCAACAGAGACCTGAGGTAAATCCCAACAAGATAGGTCTTTGGGGAGGCTCTTATGGAGGTTATCTGACTGCTTTAGGTTTAGCCCGCGATTCTGAGTTATTTGCGGCTGGTGTTGATCTGCACGGAGTTCATGACTGGTCGCTGCGAGCTCGCAGACGAGATGGAGGTGGTTGGGATATTAGAGGCGAAGAATTAATGAATTCTGCCTATCAATCTTCTCCTGTAGCTGATGTCTACTTCTGGACATCGCCTGTCCTCTTTGTTCATGGCGATGATGACAGGAATGTTGATTTTGTCCAGACAACAGATCTGGCCCAACGCCTGAGAAAGTTAGGCAAAGCCCATGTTGAACTTCTTATTATCCCCGATGAAATACACAGCTTTTTACTTCACCGAAGCTGGGTTAAGGTCTATAAAGCTGCCGCCGATTTCTTTGAGAGGTTCCTGGAAAGCAGTAAACAGTAAGGAGTGAAGAGTTAGGAGAGAAATGTAAAAAATGGAGATTAAAGCCTTAATAGTGGATCGAATAAGGTTAAAGGTTTAAAGTTTAAGGTAGGCAGGCCTAAAGTCAATAAAATACAGGTAATAAATCTGGCTTTTTTAAATGTCTCATCAGGGCATCTTTAAAAAAATTTCAAAAAGCATTCTTGATATGGCGAACCCTGTAGCAATTGCGGCCTTCTTTTATAAGTGAGAGCACATCAAATCTACATTCTGTGTTTTTAATATTGTTAAGACTCAAATATCCCTGGGCAATCTTTCTAAGCTGGCGCTGTTTCCGAGGGTTGACAGATTCCTCAGGCATACCGAATTGACAGTTTCTTCTGGTTTTTACTTCAACAAAGACCAATGTTTGTTTGTCATAAGCAATTATGTCTATTTCCCCTCTGAACAGACGGAAGCCCGTAGTCACAATTCTATATTTTTGTCGGGTCAAAAAGTTGACAGCCGCAGCTTCTCCTGACTTACCCAGCTCATAAGGTGTTTGGCTGTCGTTATTCATGGTTGTGGTTATCTATGTTTAACGGTCTGCTGGGGAAAGCAGAGCCTACAGTTCTCCTGCTTTGAACTTTAAACTTTCAACTTTCTACTTTTTCCTCTCACCTCCTTACTCCTTACTCTTTACTTTTTACTCTTTACTCTTTACTGTCTTCTATTTCCGTCTTGTTCTTTTCCATCTCACTCCATCTTTAGTATCTTCAAGAATAATTCCTTGTTCTTTAAGTTCCTGACGGATTTTGTCAGCCAATTGATAATTTTTCTTTTGGCGAGCTTTCTCTCTCTCTTTTATCTTTTTTAAAATTTCGGGAGGAAGTGATTCTTCCTTTTCCTGAGGGAGGACAGCTAAAACTAGGTCAAGGGAATGAATAAAAGAAATTAATTTTCGAGCATCTTCTCTTAAAATTTTATTTTGCTTAATTAAAACATTAGCTTGCCTGATTAGTTCAAACAATGCAGCCAGAGCCTCAGAAATATTTAAATCGTCACTTAAGCTCTCGGTAAATTTTTGTCTTGTTTCTTCCATCAACTTTCCAACCTGTTCATTTTCACCAGACGGGAAAGAACTTTTCTCCAATTCATAAAGGAAATCTCTTATTCTCTGGAGGGAGGCCTCAGCCTGATGCAAGGCTTCAAATGTAAAATTGAGCATTTTACGATAATGAGTCGAGAGAAGAAGAAATCGAAGAGCCATGGGCTCTATCTCTTTCTGGAGAAGGTCTCTAAGGGTAAAAAAGTTTCCCTTAGATTTTGACATTTTCTCACCTTCCACTATCAAATGATGACAGTGAAGCCAGTAATTAACAAATTTTTGGCCTGAATACGCCTCTGATTGAGCAATCTCATTTTCATGATGAGGAAAAATATTATCCACTCCGCCGCAGTGAATATCAAAGGTAAAGCCTAAATATTTAGTGCTCATAACTGAACATTCAATATGCCATCCAGGGCGGCCGTTACCTATCTCGGTCGGCCAGGATGGTTCTCCCTCTTTTTTTTCTTTCCAGAGGGCAAAATCCTGGACTCTTTCCTTAGCATATTCATCTGCTTCTACCCTCTTGCCTGGTTTCAACTTATCCAGTTTTATTTTGGATAGCTGTCCGTATCGGGGAAATTTTGAAATATCAAAGTAGATTGATCCATTCTTTTTATAAGCATACCCCTTACGGAGGAGTCCTTTTATCATTTGAACTATATCAGTGATGTGTTCGGTAGCTCTTGGATAATAATCAGCACGAGATATATTTAGAACTTTTATATCTTCAAAAAAAGCATCTATGTATTTTTTTGTATATTGTTGAAGATTGACTCCGAGGGCTTTGGCTCCTTTGATTGTTTTGTCATCTACATCGGTTATATTCATCACATGAATAACTTTATAACCCATAAAAATCAAAAATCTTTTAAGCAGATCTTCAAAAATATATGCTCGAAAATTGCCTATATGAGCGTAGTCATAGACTGTAGGACCACAGGTATAAAGTCTTACCTCTCCGCGTTTTAGGGAATGAAATGGTTCCAGGCGGCCACTAAGAGTGTTGAAAAATTTGATCATGAGAACATATTATTAAGATAATTATCAACTGAGTCAATATCTTTAAGCCATGAATAGTAAAGAGTAAGGAGTGAGGAGTAAACAGTAAAAAGTAGAAAGGTTAAAGTTTAAGGCAAGAGAAATGTAGGATCTGCTGATGACAGCAGATCCTACAATTTACGTTTAAAATTGACCAAGTTTTAAATTTATGACATAATTCAGATACTCATGAGTTTTAAATTATTAATTGCTTTTATATCTAAAAATAATAAAATAAAAATTAATAAACTCGTGGAACGTTCATTCCTAAACGTCTAGAAAATAGTTATATTAATATGACTAAAACCAAAATAGGAATTAGAAAAGAAGATAAAAATCAATGGGAAAGAAGAGCCCCTCTTATCCCCGCCCATGTTGGCTCTCTTATTAAAGAACACCAGCTCGAGATTTGGGTTCAACCCTCAAAAATACGTATTTTTGCCGATGAAGATTATGCTCTCCAGGGAGCAAGGATAGAAGAGGATCTATCCCCTTGTTCCATAATTTTGGCTGTCAAAGAAATTCCTATCCATTTTTTTCGACCAAAAAAAATCTATATTTTTTTTTCCCACACCATAAAGGGTCAAGCCCATAACATGCCGATGCTTAAAAAAATGATTGAACTCGGTTGTACTTTGATAGATTATGAAAAAATTGTTGATGGCCAGGGAAGAAGACTTCTTTTCTTTGGAAAACAGGCAGGCCAGGCTGGGATGATTGATACCCTGTGGGCCTTGGGACAGAGGCTGACTCAATTAGGAATAAAAAATCCTTTCGCTAATCTTAAACAGGCTTATTATTACCAAAGTCTGGTTGAGGCTAAAGAAGAAATCAAAAAAGTGGGCTGGCAAATATATAACCATGGTCTTCATTCAACTCTTGTGCCTTTAATATGTGGTTTTGCCGGTTACGGCCATGTTTCCCAAGGGGCGCAGGAAATATTCAATCTCTTACCAATGGAAGAAGTATCTCCTAGCCATCTTCTCCAATTTATTAAAAATAGACAGTTCTCTGCTTCCAAAGTCTATAAAACAGTTTTTAAAGAGGAAGACATGGTGGCTCCGCTAGACTCCGGAGAGAAATTTGAACTTCAGGATTATTATCAAAACCCTGAAAGATATAAATCTATATTTGAATCTTATCTCCCTTATCTAACTATTTTAGTCAATTGTATTTACTGGACACCCAAATATCCTAGATTCGTCACCAAAAAATTCTTGAAAGAACTCTGGCGCTTCGAAGATAATCCTCGGCTTAAAGTCATTGGCGATATCTCCTGTGATGTTGAAGGTTCTATAGAATGTACTCTTCATTCTACTGATCCCGGTCAGCCTGTTTTTACGTATAATCCTCTCCAAGAAAAAGCAATCGATGGTTTTCAGGGAAAAGGCGTAGTGATTATGGCTGTAGACAATCTTCCAGCTGAAATTTCACTTGAATCATCTATATTTTTCAGCCAAGCTTTGATGCCTTTTGTGCCCCCTATTGCCCAAGCTGATTATTCTCAGTCTTTTTCTTCCTTGAATTTACCAGAACCTATCAAAAGAGCTATCATTCTTTACCAAGGCCAGTTTACCCCTGGTTACCAATACATGAAAAAATTTATTTAATTTTTTTATAAAAAAGGAGTGTTTTATGAAAAAGATATTAATCTTAGGGGCAGGTCTGGTGGCAAGGCCTTTAGTCCGCTATCTATTAGATCAACCAGATTTCGAGGTCGAGGTTGCCAGCCGAACGGTAAGTAAAGCCATTAAGCTTATTGACGGACATCCCAAGGGACAAGCTAAAGAATTGAACCTTAAAAATGAAGATGCTTTAAAAAAGGAAATCTCCCAAGCTGATATAGTTATTTCAATGGTTCCTTATACTTTTCACCCTAAGGTTGCCAAATATTGCATTGATTATAAAAAAAGCATGGTAACAACTTCCTATGTAAGTGAAGTTATGAAAAACTTAGATAGAGAGGCTAAAAGAGCGGGTGTGTTGCTCTTGAATGAAGCTGGACTTGATCCAGGCATTGATCACATGGAAGCAATGCGGATAATCCACGGGGTTGAGAAAAAAGGAGGGAAAATCTTAAGTTTTACTTCATATTGTGGAGGCCTGCCTGCTCCTGAAGCAAATACTAACCCCTTTGGTTATAAATTCTCCTGGAGTCCGATTGGTGTTCTCCTAGCCGGTAAAAATTCAGCCCAGTTTCTAAAAAATGGAGAACAGATTTTCATTCCTCCCGAGAATCTGTTTGATAATTATTCTATAGTCAATATTCAAGGATTAGGAGAATTTGAGGCTTATCCCAATCGCAATTCTTTGCCTTATATTGACCTCTATGGCATAAAATCTACAAAAACCATGCTTAGAGGAACTCTCAGATATAAAGGCTGGTGTTCTACTATGAAAAAGATGGTCGATCTTGGTCTTCTAGATGAGAAAGAAAAAGACTGGATAGGAATGACCTACCAGGATTTCATTAGAAGTTTAATAAATCAGCCCACAGCCACTGACCTTAAAAAGGCTTTAAGCGCTTATCTAAACATTGATGAAAATTCGGACATCATTCAGCGCTTTGAATGGCTTAGCCTTCTCAGCGATGAGTCTCTTCCTCTAACTAAGGGATCAGCCTTGGAAATCCTCGGGGCAAAAATGCTAGAAAAGCTGCAGTACAAAGAAGGAGAAAGAGATATGATTATCCTCCAGCATACTTTTTTAGCAGAATATCCTGATGGCCTAAAAGAGAAAATAATCTCTACTCTAATTGATTTTGGAGTTCCTCATGGCGATACCTCTATGGCCAGAACCGTAGGCTTGCCAGCAGCTATCAGCACCCGCTTAATCCTGGAGAAAAAAATAAGTTTGACTGGCGTTCATATTCCAGTTATCCCTGAAATTTATGAGCCAGTTCTTGAAGAATTAAAGAAGATGAACATTTCCTTTCAGGAAAAAATTGAGAAAATCTCCTGAAATAAATAACTTAAATTTATAGGACTCTCTTTAAAGGAGGGTAAATTGAGAAGAAAACCTGCAGTTGCTGGATATTTTTATCCTCAACAGAAAAGAGAACTGAGAAAGATGATAGAAAGTATGGTTCAACCTGATCAGGTAAAAAAAAGAGCCCGGGCTCTTATCTCTCCTCATGCTGGCTACATCTATTCTGGGCCAGTGGCCGCTGCCGTCTTTGCCTCAGTCTCTCTTCCTGAAAGGTTTGTCATTTTAGGGCCAAGTCATCGGGGTATAGAATCTCGTTTGGCCATCATGAAAGAAGGAATCTGGGAGACTCCTCTTGGAGAAATTCGTGTTGATACCAAGCTGGCTGAGCTTATCATTAGCCATTCTGAGTTAATAACTGAAGATAATGAAGCTCATTTAGGTGAGCATTCATTAGAAGTGCAGCTGCCTTTTATCCAATTTTTTAAATCAAATTTCAGCCTGGTACCAATTTGTATAGCTTATCATGCATCTTTTGAAGAACTGGAACAATTAGGAAAAGCTATAGCTACTGGCATTAAGGCTTTAGCCGAGGAAACAATGATTGTAGCCAGTACAGACATGAGTCATTACGTACCTCAAGAAGTAGCTAAAAGAAAGGATTTTTTAGCTATCAACGAAATTTTGAAACTTGAGGCTAAAGGTCTTTATGAAGTAGTCACCAAGGAGAATATTAGTATGTGTGGCTTTCAGCCCACTGTCTCAGCCTTGGTAGCAGCCAAATTGTTGGGGGCAAAAAGAGGTGAATTGGTCAAATATCAAACTTCAGGAGATGTGACCGGAGATTACCGGGAAGTGGTCGGTTACGCTGGCCTCAGAATTTTCTAAGAGACTAGTTTAAAGTTTAAAGTTGAAAGTTTAAGGTTAAAAGCTGGGAAAACAACCTCATTTTATGATTTATGACTTGTGATCCTAGAATCTTGTTTTTCCTCATTAAACGGTCTGTTGCGGACAGTGAACCATACATTTTTCTTGCCTTGAACTTTAAAATTTCTACTTTTTACTCTTTACTCCTGACTCTTTACTCTTTACATTTTGTTTACGCTTACCCGTTTAAACGGTATGCTGAGGACAGCAAACCCTAAAGCACAATGAAGGTTAACGTCTGCTGGGCGCAGCAAACCCTACATTTTTCTTGCCTTGAACTTTAAACCTTCAACTTTCTACTTTTTCCTCCTCACTCCTCACTATTTACTGTTTTTTACTGTTTATGGTTTTTATTGACAAGATTTTGAGATTAATGCTATAAATTCTCTGGAGGCACAGGGTGAGGAGATTGTATTTGAGAGAAAAAGATAAGAATATTCTAAATGTAATCGTCGAAAACTACCTTAAATTGGGCAAGCCCATAAGTTCTGGTTTTATCGCTGGCCAGGGTGTTCCTGTTCCTCCGGCTACAATTAGATATATTATGGCTAAATTGGAAGATCTGGGCTATCTTTATCAGCCCCATACATCAGCTGGGCGCATCCCGACAGATAAAGGCTTAAGGTTCTATGTGAATAATTTATTAGAAGAAGCTATTTTACCCGAAGAACATCTTGAGTTACCCACAGAAAAATTTTATCTGAAAAAACCAGATTTCAATTCCCTTCTTTCTGAAGTTTCAAAAATATTGGCAGATTATTCTAATAACTTAGGATTTGTCTTATCTCCTAGAATCTCAAGGATAAATTTTAATCATCTGCGTTTTATCAAAATAGCAGAAGAAAAAGTAATGATTATTCTCATTACTTCATACAATTTAGTTTTGACTGAAATAGTCAAGACTAGCACCTATTTCACTCAGGATGAACTGGATAGAGCCTCTGATTATATTAACAAAAGCTTCAGAGGCAGAAACCTGCTTTTTATAAGAGATTACCTTCTCCATGAACTTCCTAATTATAAACTCCGCTACGAAGATATAATGGTCAAGTTGATTTCTCTGCTAAAAGCCTATATCTTTCAAGAGGAAGAAGAAAATCGGATATTCCTCCAAGGAACTTCAAAACTTCTGGACAAGCCTGAATTTTTTGATTTGGAAAAATTAAAATCTCTATTTCAACAGTTTGAAGAAAAAGCCAAACTGGCCAAACTCATTTCTGATTTTATAAGTCTTGATAAAGTTAAGGTCTTAATTGGTTCTGAACTTAACCTTCCTGATATATCTGATTGTTCTCTTGTTCTTTCACATTATGGTTATAACCGTCAAGTGCTGGGCTCTTTAGGAATAATAGGCCCTAAAAGAATTCCCTATAAAAAAATTATTCCCTTGGTAGACAGCATAGCTAAAAAACTGAGCCGTACCATAAGTTTCAATCATTAAAGGAGGCAAAAAATGGCCCCAATAGCTGAAGACAAGAAAACTTCAAAGCAAGAAAAGAGCAAGGAAGGAAAAGTCGAAATAGAATATTTAACCGAGAAAAAAAAGCAATACCACTCTCAATCTGAGCAGGAAAAACTGTTAAAGAACAGGCTGAAGAAGAAAGAAGCAGAAATTAAATATCTTAAAAAAGAAATTACTAAGCTCAAAGAGGAATACCTGAGACAACTGGCTGAAAAAGAAAACTTAAGAAAGAGATTGGAAAGGGAAAAAAGTGAGTTTTACGATTATGCTCTTAGTGAACTTCTGAAGGAATTTCTAGTTGTCCTCGACAATTTTGAAAGAGCTCTAGAAAGCCAAGACGAGACTGATGGTAAGAGTTTTCGGGAAGGTATTCAGATGATTTACAAGCAGTTCCGCGATCTATTACTCAAACAGGGCGTAACTCCCATAGAGATCAAGGAAAAAAAATTTGATCCCTATCTCCACCAGGCTTTTGTCACTGAAGAATCAGCCGATGTTAAAGAACCTCAAGTAAGCGAAGAGCTTCAACGCGGCTATAAGCTTCATGATCGTCTCCTTCGCCCTTCTTTGGTTAAAGTTATTGTTCCTAAAAAAGGTAAGTAAATATGGAGAATGTTATTGGCATAGATTTAGGAACCACTTATTCTTGTGTTGCTTATTTAGAAGGCAGTGAACCTCGCATCATTCCCAATCTTGAAGGACAAGCAACAACTCCTTCGGTGGTTAGTTTTACTTCCACTGGAGAAAAACTGATCGGAAATCTGGCTTTACGCCAGGCTATTACTAATCCTCAAAAAACAATTTTTGCCATTAAAAGATTCATGGGTAAAAAATTCAATTCAAAAGAAGTTCAACAAGCCAAAGAGAGGATGCCTTACCATTTAACTGAAGCTGAAAATGGTGATGTAGCTGTAGTTGTGGATTCCAACTTGATTAGCCCACCTGAAATATCAGCAATGATCTTGAGTTATTTAAAGAGGTGTGCTGAAGATTATTTAGGCCAAAAAATTAAAGAGGCTGTTATTACTGTCCCTGCTCATTTTGACGATCATCAACGTCAAGCCACTAAAGACGCGGCTCAAATAGCTGGCTTAGAAGTGCTGAGAATCTTCAACGAGCCCACAGCCGCCAGTTTGGCTTATGGCTTTAATAACCAACAAGAAAAAACTATAGCCGTCTATGATATGGGAGGAGGAACCTTTGATATTACCATAATGGAAATTAGTGATGGCATTTTTAATGTTTTGGCTACAAATGGAAATACTTTTCTCGGAGGAGAAGATTTTGATAACAGGATAATTAACTGGTTGATTGAAGACTTCAACAGAGAGCATCAGATAGACCTTACTCCGGACAAATTTGCTCTCCAGAGAATTAAAGAAGCAGCTGAAAAAGCCAAAAAGGAACTATCCTACACTTTAGAGTCTGAAATAAACCTGCCTTTCATCTGCTCTGAAAAATCAGTCTCAAAACACCTAAAAAAAACGCTTTCCCGTCATAAGTTGGAGTCCATGACTGAGGATTTAGTAGATAAAACTTTTCCTTTTATAGAACAGGCCCTTGAAGCCAGTAAACTTCCGCCTGAGGCTATAGACCAAATTATTTTAGTTGGTGGTCAGACCCGCATGCCTCTCATCCGCCAAAAAATTTCTGAATTTTTTGGCAAAAAACCTATTCAAAATATTAACCCTGATGAAATAGTGGCTATTGGGGCAGCCATTCAATCAGGAATTTTAAAAAATAAGATGGGCGCCTTAGTAGTCTTGCTAGATGTTACTCCCATCTCTTTAGGCATAGAAACTGAAAACGATACTTTTGTCAAAATAATCGAGAAAAATACAACTGTTCCAGCTCGCAAAACAATGGCTTTTACTACGGTCGAAAATAACCAAAAAAGAGTGAAAATCCATGTCCTTCAAGGTGAAAGTGATAAAGCTTCCGAAAATGTATCTCTGGCCACTTTTAATTTAGTGGGCATTGAAGACGCTCCAGCCGGCATACCTCAGATAGATGTAGCTTTTGAAGTGGATGTGGACGGACTGGTCAAAGTTTCAGCTAAAGATGTAATTACTGGTCGCGAGCAGAAAATAGAAGTCAGACCTTCTTCCGGCCTGACCAAAGAAGAAATTAACAAACTTGTCCAAAAGTATAAAGAAAAAGAGAGTAGAGAAGATAAAAATGATCAAACGAGATTACTATGAAATATTAGGAATTTCCCGCCAAGCCTCTCCTGAGGAAATTAAAAAAGCTTACCGCCAAATGGCCTTAAAATACCATCCTGACCGCAATCCTGGCAATAAAGAAGCTGAAGAAAAATTTAAAGAAGCGGCTGAAGCTTACAGCGTCCTTATTGATCCAGAAAAACGCTCAATCTACGACCGCTTTGGCCATGATGGGCTTCGAGGCGAAGGCTTCAGTGGTTTTTCTGGTTTCGATTCTTCTATTTTCGAAGATTTTGAAGATATTCTGGGAAACTTCTTTAGTTTTGGCTTCGGCGATATTTTTGGCAGTCGTCGATCTCGATCAAGAACTTATGCTCCCCAGAGAGGAAGAGATCTGGTTTTAGAGCTTGAATTATCTTTAGAAGAAGCCGCTTTTGGTCTGGAAAAGGAAATAAAACTTAACCGAACTGAAATTTGTCCAACTTGTCAGGGAACAAAGCTCCGTCCAGGAACTAAGAAATCTGTTTGTCCTCGATGTCAAGGACGCGGTCAGATTCGCTATCAACAGGGTTTCTTTACCGTCTCCCGTACCTGCTCTGCCTGCCATGGAAGCGGTGAGATAATCACCAATCCCTGCCCTGAGTGTCGGGGTTCTGGAAAAATAAAAAAGAAAAGGATCTTAAACATAAAGATACCAGCCGGTGTAGACGAGGGGACAAGGTTAAGAATAGCCGGTGAGGGAGAGGCCGGAGATAGAGGCGCCTCCAGAGGTGATCTTTATGTAATAATCCGTCTGAAGAAACACAAGTTTTTTGAAAGAGACGGTCACAACCTCTACTCTAAGATTTCTATTTCTTTTGTCCAGGCTACCCTTGGGGCTACAGTGGAAATTCCCACCCTTGAAAAGAATGAATTGCTTCACATCCCGCCAGGAATCCAGCCTGGCACAGTCTTAAAAGTGAAAGGTAAAGGTCTTAAAGCTTTGGGCAGCAACCGTAAAGGGGATTTATTTATTAAAATAAACATTAAGACTCCTCAAAATTTGACTAAAGAACAGAAAGCCCTTATTAAAAAATTTGCTGAATTGAGAGGGGAAAATCCTGAAGTTATCGATAAAAGTATCATAAGCAAAGTAAAAAATATATTTCACTAGAGCAGAAATTTGACCTCAAACCGCTTTTTTATCGACCAAACAAAACTTTGTTCTTCTTCTCAGGTTTTTCTTTCAGGAGAAGAACACCATCATTTGAGCCGGGTGGCCAGAATTAGTACCAAACAAAACGTCTGGTTATTCGATAGCTTAGGTATAAGTTATCTAGCTCGAGTAGAGAAAATAGAGAAAGAAAAAACCACTTTATCCATTCTCAAGAAGTTCGAACCGGTCCAACCAGCTGTTAAAATAACTTTAGCTCAAGCTCTTGTTCGCTCCAAAAAAATAGAATTTATCCTACAAAAAGCAACCGAACTAGGCATTAGTATTTTTCTTCCTGTCATTACTGCTCATTCTATAATTAGAATAAAGGAAAAAAGAGACAAAATAAAAACAAGATGGTTAAAAATAGCTCGAGCTGCGCTTAAACAAAGTCGGAGAACCATTCTTCCTTTAATCCTTGAACCTCTACCTTTAGAAAGAGTCCTAAAAGAAAGAAAAGAAGATTTGAAACTTTTTCTTAATGAAAATAAAGGAAAATATTTAAAAGATGTTTTAATCTCTCCTCCAAAAATTCCATCTTCCCTGATAATTCTGGTAGGCCCTGAGGGAGGCTGGAGTCCTCAAGAAGAAAAAGAAATCTCAGCAGCTGGCTATCAAGGAATTAGCCTTAGCCATTATGTCTTGAGGACAGAAACAGCCGCTTTAGCTAGTCTGGCTATGATTTCTCATTTTTGGAATTTATAACATGTTTCTCAAAGGACAAAAAGTAGGAAAGTATGAAATAATTCGCTCTTTAGGCAGTGGAGGTTTTGGTTCCGTTTTTTTGGCCAAAGACACTTGGCTGGATATCAAAGTAGCCATCAAAGTTCCCCATAAACAATCGGTGGAGCTTTACAAACTTTTGAAGGAGCCCCGCCTTCAAGCTGCTCTTAATCATCCTAATATTGTCCGTATGCTAACAGCTGAAAAAGAAAACAAAATTTTTTTCATGGTCATGGAATATGTAAAGGGCAAATCCTTGGAAAAAATACTGGAAAAAGAAAAGCTCCTGGATATTGAAAAAGCCATCAATTTTATCACCCAAATATCCTATGGTGTTGACCATGCTCATAAAAACAAGATTATTCACCGTGATCTAAGGCCTTCCAACATAATAATTTCAGAAGATGGGACAGCCAAAATTACAGATTTTGGCACTTCTGTCTGGCTTAATAATATTCCTTACGCTTCCACCCGAATTGGTTCGCCTCCTTACATGGCTCCAGAGCAGTTTTTAGGAAAAGCTACTTTCAGCTCCGATATCTATTCTATAGGTTGTATATTTTATGAAATGCTTATCGGCCATCCGCCTATCATCGATCCAGACCCATTTAAGATTATGGAAAGAGCTCAGCAAGGAAAAATTACACCACCTCGCTTAAAGAAGAGCAGCGTTCCTAAAAAAATCAACCAAATCATTATGAATTGTTTAACTTCAAAAGTGGAAGAACGCTACCAACGGGCCTCAGAAATAATCAGAGAATTGGCCACTTTTAAAGGAAAGGATGCTAAAAAAACGGAAATAGAAGATATTATGAAGAGGATCAAAGCCAGAGAAAGGACTACCGCGGCTTTATGCTGGAACTGTCGGCGGCCACTGCCATATAAAGCAAAGATCTGCCCTCACTGCGGAGAAAAAATCTGAGCCTACCTTGGTTTGACTTAAAAATTTAATTAAGTTAAGATTAGATGCTCATCATTAAAGGAATTATAATCATAAAGATAATATCATTTTTATATTATTTTCTTTGAGGAGTAATATATGAGTCCCTTTAATGAAAATGGTAAAGTGTGGATGAACGGCCAGTTAATTCCCTGGAAAGAAGCTAATATTCATGTAGCTTCTCATGTCATCCATTATGGCACTTCTATTTTTGAAGGTTTTAGAGCTTATGAGACTCCCAAAGGAACAGCAATTTTCAGGCTTGAAGGCCATATTAAAAGACTTTACAATTCCTGTAAAATGTACCGTATGGAAATTCCCTTCAGTCTTGAGCATTTCTCTCAGGCCGTTATTGAGACAGTAAAAGCTAACAATCTAAAAGCTTGCTATATAAGACCTGTAGTCTACCGCGGTTATGGTAAGTTGGGTGTTGATCCCTTTCCTTGTCCGGTAGAATGTGCCATTCTTGTCTGGGAATGGGGGCAGTATTTGGGAAAAGATGCTTTAATTAAAGGAGTTGACGTTAGAATATCTTCCTGGCAGCGCATGGCTCCCAATACTTTTCCGGCTCTGGCTAAATCAGGAGCTAATTATATGAATTCTCAACTGATTAAAATGGAGGCTATTTTAGATGGTTACACAGAAGGCATTGCTCTCAATGTCAGAGGCCATATCAGTGAGGGGAGTGGGGAAAATGTATTTGTTGTTTTCAACAATTCCCTTCATACTCCACCTCTTTCCTCTTCTATTCTTCCTGGAATTACTAGAGATACAGTTATAAAATTAGCTCAAGATCTTGGTCTTACCTTTATTGAAGAAACAATTCCCCGCGAAATGCTTTATATTGCCGATGAGGTCTTTTTTACTGGCTCAGCGGCTGAGATTACTCCAATTCGTTCTGTGGATAAAATAATAATTGGCAAAGGAGAAAGGGGCCCGGTAACCAAAAAAATCCAAGACGAATACTTTGCCTATATAAACGGAGAAAGAGAAGATAAATATAAATGGCTGACTTATATTTAAGGGGGGAGAAAATGGATATAGATGAATTATTAAAAATTGCCATTGAAAGAGATGCTTCTGACCTTCATCTGAAGGCCGGAAATTATCCTATTATCCGCATCCACGGTCGCCTGGAGCCTTTGACTCAGTATCCCAAACTTACTCCAAGAGATACTTTTGAGCTATCTGAACAAATAACTACTGACTACCAAAAACAAAAATTAAAAAATGATATGGATCTCGATTTGGCTTACAGTTTACCCGGTTTTGGTAGATTTAGAGGTAGTATTTACCATCAACGAGGCACCATAGCTCTTGTCTTGAGAATTATCCCTTTAGAAGTTAAAACAATAAAAGAATTAAACTTACCTGAAGTCTTGGAAGGAATCGCCTTGGAACAAAGAGGCTTGGTTTTAGTCACCGGAACCACTGGAACAGGAAAAACCACAACTTTAGCAGCTATGATTGACCACATTAATACTCATCGCCGGGAAAACATTATCACCATTGAGGATCCTATAGAATATTTACATCGCGATAAAAAGAGTTCAATAAGCCAGAGAGAAGTGGGGGTTGATGTTACCAATTTTGCCCGTGGCCTCAGAGCTTCTCTTAGAGAAGACCCTGATGTCATCTTAGTCGGTGAAATGAGAGACCTGGACACCATTGAAACAGGCCTTCTAGCTGCTGAAACCGGCCATTTAGTCTTGAGTACAGTTCATACTCTTGATGCACCTGAAACCATCAATCGTATCATCTCTGTTTTTCCTCCTCATCATCAACGTCAGATCCGCTTTCAGCTGTCAAGTATTCTTAAAGCAGTTATTTCAATGCGACTAATTCCTACCAAGGATGGTCAAGGTAGAGTCCCAGCAGTGGAAATTATGATCAATACTCCCTATATTAAAGAATGTATAAACGACAGAGAAAAGACTATTCTCATCAGGGATGCTATCCAAGCTGGTGTTTCTCAATATGGGATGCAAACTTTTGACCAGTCAATCTATAATCTTTATCAGCAAGGTCTTATTTCTTATGAACAAGGAATGCGATACTCCTCAAGTCCTGATAATTTTAAACTAAGAGTAATGGGAATTCGCTCCACTTTAGATGTGGCTTTGGAAGATATGGAAAAGGAGCTGGGTAAAATAAGCAAGGAGAAAAAAGAAGAAATGGAAGAAGAGGAGGAAGCTGAAGAAGAAATCAAAAAAGAAAAAAAAAGATAAATGAAAGCCCAGCAATTAAGAGAAATATTCCTAAATTTCTTTGCTAATAAAAATCACAAAATAGTCAAGAGCTCTTCCCTTCTACCTAAGGATGACCCCACCCTCCTTTTTACCAATGCAGGCATGAATCAATTTAAAAATATATTTTTAGGCTTGGAGAAGAGGAGTTACAAACGAGCTGCTTCTGTCCAAAAATGTCTCCGTGTCAGCGGTAAACACAACGATCTTGAACAAGTGGGTAAGACCAATAAGCACCATACTTTTTTCGAAATGCTGGGAAATTTTTCTTTTGGCGATTACTTTAAGAAAAAAGCCATCGAATATACCTGGGAGCTGGTAGTAGATGTTCTCAAATTAGACAAGAACAAAATCTACGTAACCGTCTATAAAGAAGATAATGAAGCTTTCAATCTTTGGCATAAAAATATTGGTCTAGGCAAAGAAAGGATATTTCGCTTTGGCAAAAAAGATAATTATTGGGCTATGGGAGAAACTGGCCCTTGTGGTCCCTGTTCAGAAATTCATTATGATTTGGGCCCAGCCATTGAAAAAGGGACGCCTTATGAGCTTATTAAAAAAGGAAGTGACCGTTTCATAGAGCTCTGGAACCTAGTCTTCATGCAGTTTTATCAGGATGAGAAAGGCCAACTCCATTCTCTTCCTTCACCCTCTGTAGATACAGGAATGGGCTTGGAAAGGCTGGCTGTTTGTCTTCAGGGGAAAAAAAGCAGTTTTGAGACAGATCTTTTTTTGCCTTTAATTGAAGCTGTCTGTGATCTTAGCCAAAGAGAATATCCAGTGGAGGATAAAAAAGAGGAAATTGCCATCAGAATAATCGCCGATCATGTCCGGGCTATTACTTTTTTAATTGGCGACGGCATCATGCCTTCTAATGAGGGCCGAGGTTATGTCCTTCGCCGCTTAATCCGACGAGCTTATCGTCGCGGAAACAAATTGGGAATTGAAGAGCCGTTTTTATATAAACTGGTTGGGGTTGTAGTCGATATTATGAAGGATGCCTATCCTGAGCTCTTATCTTCAGCTAATCATATTTCCAAGATATGCTTGGCTGAAGAAAAACGTTTTCATCTAACTCTCTCTTCAGGCCTGCGGACTTTCCTAAGCTACGTCGATCAGGCTAAAAAAGAGAACCACCATCAGTTGATTGGGGCCAAAATCTTCAAATTATATGATACCTATGGTTTTCCTTTAGATCTATCTCGAGAGCTAGCCCAAGAAAAAGGTTTAACTATAGACGAGAAAGGCTTCCAGCAGGAGTTAGAGAAACAAAAAAAGAGAGCTCGCCTCTCCTGGAAAGGAGCTATTGATCACCAGCGTCAACAAGTGTATAAAAAACTTTCTCATTTTCCTCTTCAATTCGTAGGCTATAATAAGAGTAAAATTTCTGGAGCTACAATTTTAGCTATTGTCCGGGATGGCCGGCAAAGGCTTAGCCTTGAAAAGGGAGAGGAAGGTGAAATCTTTCTGGATAAAACGCCTTTCTATGCTGAAGCGGGGGGCCAGATTGGCGATAAAGGCATTCTTAAGAACCCCCATTTTTCAGGAATTGTCAATAGTACATATTATCCCATTCCTGATTTAATTGCTCACAAGGTTCAAGTCATTTCAGGTAAATTAACGGTCAAAGATAAGGTAGATGCGGCCATAGATCTTGGGCGCCGCCGAGCTACCAGTTGCAATCATACAGCTACTCATCTTCTCCATGCTGCTCTAAGGCAGATTCTTGGAGATCACATTAAACAAGCAGGCTCGTTGGTTAGTCCCCATCGGTTGAGATTTGACTTTACTCACTTTGCTCCCTTATCTTCTTCAGAGTTGGCTCAGATTGAACTCTTGGTTAATGAAAAGATAAGAGAAAATATTCCAGTTAAAACTAAAATTACCACTTTAGAGCAAGGATTAAAGGAAAGAGCCATAGCCATTTTTGAGGAAAAATATGGAGAGAAAGTGAGAATGGTCATTGTCGGCGATTTCAGTAAGGAATTGTGCGGAGGAGTTCATGTTAAAGCTACTGGTGAAATAGGCCTCTTCAAAATAATTTCTGAATCGAGCATTGCCGCTGGCATGCGCAGAATTGAAGCCCTAACTGGAGAAGAAGCTTTAAAATATATTCAACAAACTGAAAATGTATTAGCTGAAATTCAATCTTCTTTAAATTCTTCCCGCTCAGAAATAATCCAGCAGCTGACTAAACTCATAAATTCTTTAAAAGTAAAAGAAAAGGAAAACAAGTCCTTAAGGCAAAAAATTGCCTCTCTTCAATTCCAGCCTCAAAAGGGAAAAATTAAAGAAGTAAAGGGAATTCCCGTATTTATTCAAAGAGTAGAAGGACTGAATCAAACTGAACTGAGACAATTAGCTGATTCTCTCAAACAAAAAATAGGAAGGGGTGTGATAGTCCTAGGTATGACTTCTGAAGATAAAGTTTTTCTAGTAGCTTCGGTCAGCCAAGATCTAACTTCCAGGATTAAAGCCAATGAGTTTATAAAGCAGATTGCTTCAATCATAAAAGGTGGGGGAGGAGGCCGCCCGGATTTTGCTCAAGCAGGAGGAAGAAACGGCGCTGGCCTGGATAAAGTTCTGCAAAAATGCTTTTCCCTTCTAGAAGATATTATTCATTAATAACTAAAAGGCAGATGAAGTCAGCAGGGAAGGAAGGGGTTATTTTTTCTAAATAAAAAATCACCCTTAAAGAGGATTGATAAAAAAGCTATAATTTGCAAATATAATTGAAGATAAGCAATGAGACCCAAAAATAAAATATTCAGAGTACTTAGCATTTGGGGATTAATAGTAGCTTTCTTTATTTTTTTTGCCTTTTTAGCCGTACCTGCACTCAAAGCCACTAACCAAGGGCAATTAAAGAAACAATTAGATCAGTTGATTAAGACCATAGCTTCCCGCTATAAAGTGCCACCAGAACTTGTTCATTCCATTATTGATGTTGAGTCCAATTACAATCACAAAGCTGTTTCTCCTAAAGGGGCCGTAGGGCTCATGCAACTTATGCCTGAGACAGCAAAAAAGTACGGAGTAATAGATATTTATGATCCCCGCCAAAATATTGAAGGAGGAGTGAAATATTTAAAAGATTTAATGAAACTTTACAACCGTCGAACTGATTTTGTCTTGGCTGCTTACAATGCCGGCCAAGAAGCCATAAAAAAATACGGGGGGATACCGCCTTATCCAGAAACAAAGAATTATATTGAAAAGATTAAAGCTTCCTATCCTAAATCTTTCATTACAACCAGAACTAAAATATATAAGTTTTATGATGATTCTGGCAAATTAATATTAACTAATACCCCTTATTTATTCACCTTCAGCAAAAAGAAAGGAGACTGATTCTTCCTCTATTCTTTTTAGAAATAGCCTTTGACTAACAAACTGCGATTAACAATTTCAAAAACAGCCGGCAATCTGCCCAGCTGTTCCCCATCTAATTCTATCAGTACTTCTTTTTCTCCCTCTTCAGGATAGGCCTCTATTCTTTTTCCCCGAACCCAGGATATTTTATGATGGGAAAGGTGGCTTCCAGTATAAATTCTCCAGACATTCCTAAAAAACTCTAAAGCTTTCATCCCCTTTATTAAGACTACATCAAACAGGCCATCATCCAGTTTTGCTTGGGGAGCTATTTTCATTCCTTTGCCAAAAATCCGGCCATTGGAAATGGTGCCTATTAAGTATTCATCGGATGGAAATTCCCTCCCATCTATTCTTAATCTCACTCTTCTATTTTTATAAGCTAAAAAAGTTGAAAGCAAACATCGAAAATAGGAAGATGCTTTTCTTTTTAGCTTGTTCTCATTGACTTTCTTAACAACTTCGCCACCAATGCCAAAATCAGCCACATTAAGAAAAAGTCTTTCTCGTTCTTCTCCCTGGTGATTTTTGAATTTTACTTTACCGATATCTATCCATGAAGAGGGAGCTTGAGTAATAACTTTTAGGGCCTTTTTCAGGCTGAGAGGTATATTCAAACTGCGGATGAAATCGCAACCGCT
>Ga0190360_1000238_pt1 | contig 31294 bp, 15 predicted proteins | sample 48721834_MG_FD_161271 | JGI IMG/M metagenome (GOLD analysis project Ga0190360, IMG submission 161271) | Hydrothermal vent microbial mat bacterial communities from Southern Trench, Guaymas Basin, Mexico - 4872-18-3-4_MG | ecosystem: Environmental > Aquatic > Marine > Hydrothermal vents >...
CCTCTTTAGATTTACATTTATACCACCATACACCTCAGCAACAGGAGTTTATAGATTTCAAGCAAATATAAGCGACACTACAGGAACGTTAAATAATGTCATTTTGCCCTTCAACCTTACTGTAATGAACAATCCGCCATTGCCGCCCCATTTTTATGTCGTCCCAGCACAAATAAGGAGCAAAGACCCGATAAACGTTTTCATTTCCATCCCAGGAACAGACAAAGAGACACCAGAATCACAATTACGTTACAACTACAGATATTATAGAAACGGATTTTTATACCGCGAAATAATTCAAAGCCCCGAACTTTCAGCTAAATTAGAGAAGAACATTGCTAAGAAAGGGGACATATGGAAAATTGAAGTCAGTTCATGGGATGGTGAGAATGAGAGTGAGCGTATCTCTGTCGTTTTAGAAGTAAAAAATAGCCCCCCGGAACCCACTACTGCATTCCCCCACAATATTACGATATATGAGGACACAGAAAGTGGCCCATACAACTTCAAAGAGTGGTTTGGAGATCGTGATGATGATAATATAACATTCAACATTGTACCTAGTAAAGAAATAAGCATAAAAATCATAGATGAAATGTTATTTATACAACCATCCAAGGACTTCTATGGGGTTGGAGCCCTTTTTATTGAAGTTTCCGACGGGTTGGAAAACAAAACGGCAACCGTTCCTATTGTAATCACTCCCGTCGATGACCCCCCTGTTTGGATCTCTCCAAATAATGTGTCAGTTTTTCAAGATGAGTGGATTTTTGTTGACATTAAAGCAAGAGACATAAAAGACAATGAACCCGTTACTGTGGAGTGGCAGATTGATGTAATTCCAAACATTGTCATGGGTGTAAATTTCATCACATTTCCCAACGGTAGCTTCAAGCTTAAACCGGATAACAGCATGATTGGGGTATACAACATACCTTTCGTTGTGAAAGATAGCAATAATACTTTTCATGACACACTAACTATACATATTATAAACAAAAATGATCCTCCTTCAAAACCAATAATAAGTGTTGATCCACCACATCTTTACATAATTGGGAGAAAAGTGATTACACTCTACGGAAATGCTACAGATCCTGATGAGCCTTGGGGTGATGTTCTCACGTATATCTGGACATCAAACATTACAGGAATAATAGGGAATGGCAATACTATTGTAGTGACACTTCCCCCTGGAGACCATCTAATAACACTTACAGTAAAGGATAGTGAAGGAGCGACTAATTCTTCCCATATCAAAATTAGCGTACGTGAACCAATAGCTTCTAAAAAACCAATTTTACCAACCACCATAGTTTACTCTCTCGCATTTACAATTCCCTTGTTATTTGGTTTAGCTATGGCTTACATTCTTTTAAAACGAAAAAAGTCTGACGCAAAAGAAGAACCTTCGCCTACAAACTTGCAAATGCCGCCAGAGACAAGATTAACCCCTTCACCAGAGCCTACTTCTCCCGAGACGGAAGGCGAGGAAAAGACGGTAATCCCAGAGACTAAACCAGAATTGAAGAAGGAGAAACTAGAGAGTTCAGAGAAAGAAACAGAGGTCACTAAAACTAACGGACAAGAGGAGGAGCACGCTCAGCCTCTCAACACTGAGAAAAAGGAAAGTCCTCCTGAAGGAAAACCAAATGAGGAGGTAAAGACACCAGAGAATGAGTCATTGGGGGAGCAAAACCCACAGTAATATCTCACCATCACCCATTCTCAGATGATGTGGATTCTTCCGAAGACAATTTTACCGCTTCATTCTGCTCTGGTCTATAATAAAGGACCTCCTGTCCGGGAGGTGCTGGCGGTGTTATGGAAGAGGTTAACGGAGGGGGTTGTATATGGACAATGGGTGTATGAGGTGGTAGTGCTGGCTTTTTGGGAGCTTCGGGGGAAGGTAGCACTGGTTTTTCCAATCTCGCTGCCTCTGGAATTTTCGTCTCTTCTGTCCGACTTTTATCTCGATGGCGCTTTGGAACTAAAATCAGGGAGTATAGTATAATTGCTAGCGGAATGCCCGCTCCAACAAGTGCAAGAAGTATCCCTATGCCGAGTCTTCCCGGAACTTCAACGATGATATCTTCTGTTTCTCCCTCACCCTTTAGATTAATGGCAGCAACCCTGTAAATATATCTTTTTCCTGGGCTCATAGATCTATCCTCAAAACTTCTAACGTTTTCATCTACACGAGCAATCAATTTCATTTCCCCCCCTACCCGACCCCTATATACAGCATAACCTATAATTGACCCTCCACCATTGTTCTCAGGCTCATCCCAAAAAAGGGTGACGCAGTCGCTTTTTACAATTGCATGTAATTTTACAGGGGCCGATGGATATCCCATAGGTGTCGCCTTAATCCTCAGACTAAGTGGGCCCTCCCCCACATCATTTATTGCACTAATACGATAATAGTATGTCTTCCCGTTCTCTACACTCTCGTCTCTATATTCTAAAACATCCTTTACGGTAGCATAATATTGTTCTTCACCTGCAACTTCGCCTCTATAAATTCTAAACCTTGTTATCTGAGTTCCACCATTAAAAAGTGGCTCCTCCCACCCAATTACTACTATTTCGTTATCTTCTATAGAAACCCATACCTTGGAGATTTGACCAGGAACCGTTCTAGCAACGTACTCCATTGCGGTGCTAAGTTCACTCTCTCCAATAATATTTACCGCACTAACTCTAAAAACATATCTCTCCCCATATAGTATATTTGTAAATTTAAATGTACGCAAATCTCCGGAGGTCTCACCACAAAAAGTTAGAGACCCTTCTCCAATCGAAACATAGATTCGATATTTTATTATGTGAAAATCAACGTTTTCAGGTTCCCTCCATCGCAGTATAACTCCATCTTTTTCTTTCACAACCTCTACAAATACTGGTGGCGATGGAATACCTCCCACAGGAATGTTGCTAATCTCCACTGGATCGCTTTCGGCATAACTAGTTACCGCAATAACCTTTACAGCATAATATCTACCATGTCTTAAAGACTCAATCGAGAACTCAGTTTCTGTGGTTTCATCTGATTCCCACTCACTAATTCCTTGGCCCCTCCAAAAAACTTTATACTTTAATACTGGAGAACCACCATCACGTTCAGGCTCTTTCCATGTCAAGGTTATCCATGTCTTTCCCGGGTCCGCTTTTAGTTCTCTAATTGGAGAGGGCTCGCCATATGATAGGGCAAAGATAATAGGGGATAAGGCGCCCTCCCCAAAATAGTTTACTGCAGAAATTGCATAATAATATGTCATTTCACCAGGTAGATCCGCATCGACAAATGTTGTAAGAGTCTCATTTATTATTTTATAGGGCTTTAAAGATGTGGGGGATTCTCCCCTATAAATTCTATATGAACTTATTTTATATGTAGATATAGCAGGATGTTCCCACCGGAGTGTGATTTTGTGAAGTGCACCAGTAGCGGTTACATTATTAATTGCATCCGGCGGGCGTCCTGGGATTCCCATTTCAGGTCCAGCAACTTCGCCTTCACCAGCTTCGTTAACGGCAGATATCCAATAATAATATGTTTGCCCGTTAATAAGATTCAAATCATAGAATACTCTACACACAGAAGAGACTGTACCAAGAAGAGTCATCGCAGTCTCGTTAAGAGACCGATAGATGTTGTATCCTAATATCTCAGCACCACCATCATCAACTACGCCATACCAAGTTAATTTGTTCATCCCATCACCAGGGACTACAGAAAAATCAACTACAGCCCCCGGGGGACCTATTGCCTTAGCCCAAACGGGCCCTGCACTTTCACCTTCTCCGTATTTGTTTTCCGCGGTTATCATGTAATAATAAACTTTACCATTATCTACTATGTCTATAAACGAATAAGTATCGCCTGTGAAATTGATATAGAAAGTAATATTATCAACACTAGAACCGCGATATAAATTATAATTTATCACGGGTTCTCCCCATTTCATAGCTGGTTCGGCCCAATACAACACAATTTGCCCATTACCGCCAATTGCCGCAAATCCTTCAGGCTGTGAAGGGGTATAGGAAACTTTACCAACTGCTATCTCAGAACGCAGGCCCACACCCAAACCATTCATCCCAGCAATGGCATAATAATACGGTATTCCCAATGAGACATTTCTGTCATAATAAACATTTGTATAAGGGCTTAGGATGGCTATCTGGAATAATTCATCGGGGCTCAATCCCCGGTACACTATGTACCCAGTAATATTATATCCACCATCATCCTCAGGTGCATCCCATAATAGTTGAATCCCAAACCCCCGTTGGAAGGCTGCGACATTCATAGGCTGCTGAGGGGTGGTGTATGGCTTTACAGCGACTATATTGGAGAAAGAACTGGTGCCTTTAACGTCCTTTAATGCATATCTAAGTGCATAGTAATACGTTTTCCGTTCTTTCGAACTCTCCTGGACTGTGCAATGTGTAGCATTTTTTATAACAAGTACCTTTTTTAAAGTGTCTGGAGTTTTTCCACGATAAAGCAGATATTCCTGGACCTGGTAATTGCCTGTTTGGTTAATAGAAGGTGGATCCCAAGAGAGAAAAACACTGAAGTTCCGAGGTGAGACATCCTTAATAACTACTGGAGGAGGGACTAATAAAGTTGCAGTGTAGTCTGGAGAGGGATCGCTCTCCCCAAAAACGCCTGACAAGCTATATGAAACATGGTATGCAACTCTAAGAGGCGCAAAATTTCGTATAAAGTCTGTTTCATCCTCCATCCAACACTGACTTGTGGTGCCGATCTTCTCATAAGGCTTGCAGAATGAAATGGTATAATTATCAAATACATATTTATACTCAGCGTTAGTTATTTCGATTTTAATATAATATGTATCATACGGTATGGATAGGTTTTCAAACCGAACTACAGTTCCATTTTTGCTCACTTCAAATATGTAGTTCCTAGGCCCTATCCATCTCAATTCATAAGTGTGAACTCCACCATATAATGCAAAGGACATCACACATCTTTCTTTCGGGGCTAAAGCATCAATGTATGTTGATAAAAACAAATCGCACATCTCGCCCTCATGCCCGGATAAGTTAAATATAAGGTAACCAATGGAGACAGAACCTATTTGTTGCGATGGTGGTTTACGACAGATTAAGCCATCTCCGTCAACTAGATATTTCCCATCTGTCGCCCCAGAAATACGGATTCCTATAGGAACACCACTTCCCTCATGTGTTGCATAGGTTAAGTTTGCCACCTTTCGATAAAGGTGGAAAGAAGATATAGGATATAAATCAGTTATGTTCTTTTCTGGTTTTTTCCATGAGATGTTAAATGAAAAGAAGTCCCTAGAGCCATTTATAGACAAAATGGGTTCGGGACGTATGGGTGATGCCTTTACGAATTCAGGCGGCGGCACCTCTCCGAGCTCTTCGATGCTATATGTGACGCTGTAATAATAAAAGGTCTTGTTGAAACTTTTCAGCTCGTTTTCGCAATCCACATATAACGTGGCATTTGCTATCGTGGCAATCAAATTTCGCCGGGGAAGTGTTCCGGAGAATTCAATTATATATCTATCAAAAGCGATATAATGATACCTACCATAAAAGTCACGAATTGTGCTATTTAAAACGATAAAGAGGTAATATTCCTCTGAAGGTATATAGATACTATACCATTGAAGAGGTGTATAATTTTCAGTACTTATATAGAACGTTTTGGAAGGCTCTATAATGAGAGCTTTGTTTATACTCGAATTATTGCCCCCGTACAAAATGAAAGATGTTTGTATTGAAGTGGGGGAACCCCCCTCTGAAGATAGGATTGCATCGAATGTCATATTAATTAATTCGTTGCTGTGGTTAACTATCCTCAGTACTATAGTGCTTCCGGGATAAGGACCAAGAGAAATAGTATCTCCCGATGCATTGTCGAACGAGTATATCACACCATCTCTATTTTGTATATATAATTTGTCAGAAGGTTTTCGCGGTGTTTTATAGCGGGCAGCAACATCTTTCCCTCCACCATCGCACAAGAATTCTGATCTTTCATTGATTACTTTAGAACGATATATGTTGAAACTGGTAATATTAAAAAGAGAATAGATATTTGCTGGGAGCGGCTCCCATTTGAGTGTAACGTTAAATATGCCGGGAATCGCAGTAAGATTTTGAATTGCAGGGGGCATTAAAGGTCTAGCTTCAATAAGCTCGGACAAGGGGGATTCTATACTATCATTTAGTATATATGTAACCCCATAATAAAAGGTATCATACGTTATATTCCTAAAGGTATCGTTATACCACGTCGCCTCACCACACCTAGCAAAGCGTTGTAAACTCTCAGGTGACTTGCCCCTGTACACAACATAATCAGTAATATTATAACCTAAACTTCTATCTATCGGATCCCAGCTTAAGTTCACATACAAATATCCACTTTTAGCAGATAAGTTTTCTATCAGGGGCAACCGATTTTGAAGTTTAGTAACATTACTGAATGCTATAAGGCTCCAATTTTCATAGAAACCAATAACACAGTAGTAAATGGGAGTTCTGCGACTCATATTATACAGTTCCGAATAATCCCTAAACCACGTTTTATGGTCTACCTGGGCACAAAATCTTAGATCCCACGTGTTATTTCCTTTGAATATCATATAACCGTTTGCAAGAGTTCCATTTGTCTTTGACCAGGTAACATTAATATATTGAAAGTGCGGTACCAATTTTATTTCAGATATCATAGGTCTACCTATCGCTTTTACTTTTAGATCAACATTAGTAGAGTTTGGCACAGAATATACGAGTAGTCCCTTTGAATCGGATATCAACGGATTAAAGGAAGTATTGTTATCAACAATGATCTTCTGCGTCTCACTTACCCAGTTTGCCCCCCAATCGGTGCTATAAATATATTGGATCTTATTGTTAGACCCTTCATATGCTAGGGCTATCTCAGAGGAGTTGTATAGAACTCCAGCAGTGAAACTAGTTCCCATATGTCCATAGCTGGTTGTGCCACGGTTGGCGACTAAAGTAACCTCATTGGACCAGGTTCTCCCTTTATCCTTTGATAAAGCCATATCAATATCATCTCTATAATAGTGATTGGCAAAGATTAGTACCGTTCCATTTATGTTTAAAGCTTGCATTCTATAATAATCAGTATAATCGTTCATAACCACTGAAGTGGACCAAGTAGAACCTCCATTAGTTGACGTCTTAACTGATAGATAATTTCCAGTGTTTGCATAGAAATATAAGATTCGTGTATATGTTGATTCTCTAACAGCGGCTATTGCCAGCGTTCCACATTGTCCATATGATACTGGCGTGGAGGCAAGTCTCCAATTATTACCATCATATCGATATAATTGGCCATATAAATAGCTAGCCTTTTTCGCCGCTACGTATAAATAGTTATTATCGCTTGCTACATCAAAAATTGCTGCATAAGTAGACATGATCGTATTTTGCGTGGCTGTTCGAAGATTTCTCCAAGATGATATGGGGGCATGTTTCTCATATAACCCTCTACTACTGTAAGAGGAGTAAAACGGGACATAAAAGACAAAAAGTTCATCTTTCCAGACATATAAATGATAAAGTATGTTATCTGGAGTTCCTCTCCAAATGTCTATAGGGCTACTCCAGGTTCTCCCAAGGTCTTCAGACGCTATAACACTGAGTTGTTTATAACTCCCATTATTCCACACATATCCTAAAAATATATATTTCCCACTAGTTGCAATACATCTTCTGGGACCATTATACTCAAGCGTTTTAATGTGAGCATTATATATTGTTTTAAAAGAAGGTGAACTAGTGAAGTTTGATGCAGTATTGCTCTGTATCTCTAAATTCCGGTGGTTCCACAATGGCGTGTCCATGGAAGTTTTTCCGCTTTCTAAGTTGTTATAATTATAAAGTGTGATTGAGGGCAGAATTAATAAAATACCAACAAGACAAAGCAAAGGCTTTTCTGTAAGAGGGCACATTAGACCACCATTTAGAGATATAGATTCGTTTGTATTTATATTTTTCCACCCAATAGAAGGCAAATCGATTGCTAACATATAGAAACTTCTTTAAAGGTTTTAGAAATCCTTTCCCGGGGGGGTTTCTCAAAAATTCGGATGAGTACCCACCAAGCACTCTACACCGATATATCTATATAGATATTCCCCATTACCCCCTCGATACGCATGAAAAAAGGCTTCCTCAAAATAGTGATGCTCCATATCATCTCCCGGGGGGAGATAACTGGATACGGTCTCATCAAGAGGGTTGAAGAGTTAACAGGGGTGAGGCCAAGTCCCGGGGCGGTGTATCCCCTGCTGAAAGGGATGGAGGAAAAGGGCTGGATCTCCTCTGAAAAGAGGGACGGAAAGGTTTACTACAGATTAACCCCGGAGGGGACGGAGAAGCTCGAAGAGATCCGGGAGCTCAAGGAGGAGTACATGAAAAAGCTTCATCAGACTCTTTCCATAGCCAGTGAGGTCTTCCTCTGCAGGGAAGAGGAGAGCTTCTCCGCGGTGGGACTCCTGCTGCCCCTGATGAACGAGGTGATGGAGCTTGTGAGTGAGGGGGCGGATTTGAAAGAGATACAGGAGACTCTGAAGGAGTGCCGTGAGGCCCTAAGAAAGCTGAAGAGGAGGGATTGAACGATGAATGCCATAATAGAGGTTGAGGACCTCCACCATTCGTACGGAGACTTTACCGCTGTGAACGGAATAAGCTTCCGGGTGCACACGGGGGAGATCTTCTCCTTTTTAGGGCCAAACGGCGCTGGGAAAAGCACCACCATAAACATATTGACAACCCTCCTTCCTCTCCAGAGGGGGCGGGTGAGGGTTAACGGCTACGACGTGAGAAAAGAGAAAAAGAGGGTGAGGGAGTCCATAGGCATAGTTTTCCAGGATGAGGTTCTGGATGGGGACCTCACCGTGTGGGAGACGCTTGAGTTCCATGGAAGAATATACGGCATGCCGAGGGCGGAAAGGAGAGAGAGAATAGAGGAGATGCTGAAACTTGCTGATCTCGAGGAAAAGACGGAGGAGAGGGTAAAATATTTAAGCGGAGGCATGAGGAGGAGGCTTGAGATCGCCCGCGGACTCATGACAAGGCCCGCCGTGCTCTTCCTGGATGAGCCTACGCTTGGTCTAGATCCGCAAACCAGATACCGTATATGGAAGTACATAGAGAAGGTGAACCGGGAGGGGACCACCATCTTCCTGACCACTCATTACATGGAGGAGGCGGATTCACTAAGCAGCAGGATCAGCATTATAGATCATGGGAAAATAGTTATCACAGGGACCTCCGAAGAGCTCAAGAACAGTATAGGTAAGGACTTGATTTATTTGGAGACTGTTAATAAAGAGAAGGCCTCTCAGATCATAGGGAGTTTCAGTGAGGTTCGGGGAGTGAGGGATTCGCTCAGGGGTCTTGAGGTCTCTCTTGAAGCCGACGGGCAGCGTTTCCTGCCCAGACTCATCGTCTCTCTGGAGAAGGAGGGGGTTGAGATCACCTCTATAAGTCTTAAGAAACCCACCCTTGACGATGTTTTCCTGCACTACACTGGCAGGGAGCTCAGGGATGAGGGACCTCAGGGTAAGAAGGTAGCAATGAGAAGGAGGAGAGGACGATGAACACGGCCTTTTTAACGGTATATTGGAGAGATATGATACGCTTCAGGCGATTCAAACCCATGCTGTTCTCCACGCTGGTGCAGCCTATTCTCTGGATGGCCTTCTTCGGCATCGGCATGTCCAGCAACTTCGACAGGTTCTCACAGTTCGTTAAGCTGCCCCCCGGAATAGAGAGTGTGGACTACCTCACCTTCATGGCCGCCGGCGTCATAGCGATGACCACACTTTTCACAAGCCTTTTCGGTGGGATCAGCCTGCTGTTTGACAAGAGGTGGGGGATCATGAAGGAGATGCTAGCAAGTCCCATGCCCCGCACACACATCCTCTGGGGAATCAGTCTGAGCGGGGTGACCAAGGCCCTCATTCAGGCCGCTCTGATTATGTCCTTCGGCCTTCTTATAGGCGTTAAGTTCTTCTCGGGCTACAGCGCTGTAGAGGTTCTTATATCACTTCTGGGAATAGCAATCTTTGTTACGGTCTTCTCCTTAGGTTTCCTCTTTCTCTCCGCAGGAATAACCATGAGGCTGGAAAGCATGGAGGGGGTCCAAGGGATCATGACCCTTCTCACCATGCCTCTTTTCTTCTCAAGCAGTGCGCTCTACCCTGTGGAAGGATTTCCCAGCTGGCTTAGGGCCATCTCTGTGGTCAACCCTCTGACATATCTTGTGAAGGGGATCCGCTACTTCGCCATAGGAGAGGACTTCTTCGCCATGGGCACTCACTACACCTACTCTATCTATGATGTTCTGCTCTCCTTGGGCTTCCTGACAATCTTCGCTCTCCTGACCTACCTGTTCGCGTGGGTCACCTTCAGGCGTGCTGTGGTCACATAAGGTGTCCCACAGAGCATAAATATCCGAAGGCACATGACACTGTATGCACCGCAAGGCCCTCATTTTTGCTCTGGTTTTCCTCTTGGTCTTTCCGCCTGCCCCGGGGAGGGCTTCGGAGACTGAGAGCTCCTCTTCCGTGAGAACTTCCTCTGTATACCGCTTTGATTTTGGACCGAGAAGAAGCCCCATCATGGAGGGTTGGACCCCTGTCACGGAGAGCAGCAGGTATACCCCGGAGAGGGGCTATGGACTCCTCTCTCCAGTGAGCTCCTTCTACGTCACCAGAAGAATGGTTCCCGAGATAAGAAAATTCGTCCTTGAGCGCTCGTGGGTCTACCAGCAATACTCTGATAACATGAGCGTGGACGGGGTGAGGTCAGAAAGCTCTGTGGCCTTCAGAGTGGATCTCCCTAACGGGACCTACAGGGTAAGGGTCTGGATCGGGGACCTTGAGAAGGCGGTCTACTCCATGAACATATCCTTCAACGGTCAATGGCTGGTTGAGGGGGCCGATGCCTTCCATATAGCCTCAAGGAGCATGTATCTCAACCCCTTCAATTACGGCTTCAGAGTGGGCTACACTGTAGTTGTCAACGTGACTGAAGGGTTCCTCACAATCAACGTCACGGGGAACGACACACGCTACCGGGAGCTCCTTCGGGAGGAGATGGAGCGGGACCCTCCTTACTCCTATCTGGCGTGGATGTCTCAGGGTGTGAAGAAATACTCAAGCGGGAGCGGCCCCTGGCGCTACATAGGGGGCCCCTTCACTAACGCGTCTGTTCTTGGAGTTGAGATCTATCCCAAACACGATATGCCCGTTGAAGAGTGTGGCGGCACTCTTCTCCCATCGGGCTCCGTCACTTCCCCCGGGGTTCTCTCAGCCATAGAGGAGTATAACAGGGGGGAGATGAACGCCTCCTACCAGAGGTGGCTTGAGTCGTTGGGCGAGGACCTCTCCGGGTTGAATCGTCTAGCGAGGGCTCAAGTGGGGCTCTATCTCGCCGGGAACCTGAAGCTTGAGAGGGAGCTTGAGATACTTCCCACGGTGGAGAGGGACCTTCTGATGTGCCAGAGGGAGCTTTCGGACTTCCCGGAGGTGGGGGACATGCTGGATCTCACCCGCAGGACCTCCCGCGCCCTTAACTACTACACAAAAAGGACCGAGTACGGGAAGAACCACTTCGTAGAGTGCGACAAGGTCATAGGCCTCCTTTGGACGGTTCATCCTCAGGACCCCCTCTACCCGAAGGCAATGCTTTGGTGCGCAAGGGCGCTGTACAGCCTTGACCCCCACAGGTGGACCTCGGCTTCGGGCACGGCAAAGGACCTGTTGGAGAGAATAAGGCCCCAGGACCCCGATAACAAATACATAAGGTTCTACCTGGATACCGATTACACTCTGCCCCCCACGTGGGAAAACGGTGTGGAGGTCATATCCACCACGGGGGAGAGGGATCGCTGGTACCTGAAAGATTACAATTCAGGTTATGAGGACGCTCCGGAGTGGGCCAAGGTGCTGAGGGAGGAGCTCTGCTGGCTGTATGACATAACAGACTGGTGGGTGGATCACAGAATGAAGGAGAACGGCTACCTGGGCGGGGGCTGGACCGACGATGTCGAGTTCATCGGACTTTTCGGATTCAACGCACTCATCAGCAGGGGAGCAGACAACAAATCCCTTGAGGGGGCAAGAAGGTTCGTTGACGGGATGCTCCGCGAGGGCGGGGTGGACCTTGAGAGGGGCTACAGCTCAGCCTTCGCCGACACTGAGCATACAGCAGAGCTCACTGGGGACTCGCTGCCCATGATGATTGCGGTGGACTTCGGAAATCCACGCTGGATAGAGTTTTCATATAAAACGGCAGCGCTCATGAGGGACCTCTGGATGGGGGTTAACGAGAAGGGATACCTGCAGTTTAAATCAAATTTTCTCTCCGCCACAAGGGTGGGTGAGGGGGCCCGGGCAGAGGATAGCTGGATCAATTACAGGGCAGCGCTTCCAGCAAGGTGGGTCTGGTGGTACTCCGGCGACCCGGAGGTTGGTGAGCTCTTCATCAGGTGGGCGGACTGCTGGGTCAACGCCTCCCTCTCCACAGAAAAGGGCAAGCCTTATGGGGTCATCCCCGCAGGGCTGGGCTGGCCGGATGGAGAGATCGGAGGACACAACGCCCCCACCTGGTATCGGGCGGCGCACCCACCTGGGAGCGTCAACTACGATTGGGAACCCCAGAAGTACAAGGGATACATCGTTGATCTGCTCCTCTCCGCCTACGAGGCTACGGGAGACCTCAAATACCTAGAGCCACTGCGTCTTGAGGCGGAGCTCGCCAAAGAGTGGTCGAGAAGGCAGGACCCCAACCCGCCTGTGGGAAGCAGGATGTGGGCGGCCAAGGTCCTGTACAACAAGGGGGCCATAGAGACCTACCAGAACATACTGAACACCTACGGCCTCCCCGGGGCTGAGCCATCCGGGACCATATGGACCCCTGAGAGCGCCTATTCGGCCTGCATAAAAGGATACAACTACATCAGGAAGTGCTATCCGCTCATGACCACGGAGGCATCCGCCACGGACAGAGTGGCTTTCGTCGGGATCATAAACCCCTTCCTGATATACACTGGGGGCAGGGTGGGTGGAGCGCTACTCTCTCCCTCCTACACCTACAGCGGACTAGGGAGGGACTTCGCCGCTGTGGTCACAAGAACCAACAGGACAGGTGCGGAAATCGTTCTGTACGGATTCTACGAAGGCTCAAGGAATGCCAGTCTCATCCCCTGGGCGCTTGAGAGGGGAGGGGAGTACACCCTGACCGGGGGCCCTGATGGGGACAGCGATGGGGAGATGGACTATGTGGAACAGGGGGTTGATTTCACCTTCACCTCAAGGGGGATGGAGGTGCCATTCACTCTCCCGGGGGGCGTTGAATACATAATTAGGATAGAGATGGGAAGGGAGGGGGAGGTAGAGGATCTGCTCCCGGATCCAGCTTTTGGGGAAGAAGAGGTTAAGGTCACCGCCGAGAACTCCATTGAAGTGTGGATTCACAACATAGGCTCGGCCCCAGGGGAGAACTTCACCGTAGCTCTTCTGGACGAGGAAGGGGAGGTGGTTGCGGAGGGGCTGGCAGAATATCTCCCTCCGCCAAAGAACTTCACCCCATCGGTGGGGTCCTATCATCTCTACCTCTTAAAGGAGCGGAAGGGACCGAAGAACTACACCCTGGTCATAGACCCCAGCGGAGAGCTCACTGAGATAACCGAGCTGAACAACGAAAAGAACGTTATGCTTAACCTTTCCTCCATGACACCAGCCAACCTTCCCCCAGAAGGCCCGGACGAGATGAACCTCACGATGTGCGCCGGAGAGAGCGTCTACTTCAGCCTGCCCTTCCAGGACCCTGAAGGAGAACATCTCAACGTGAGCGTGGATGTGCCGTGGGTTGAACCCTTTGAGAACCTCACCCTTCTTATCTCACCCCCCCGGGAAGGATTCTATAATATCACCGTTGTGGTCTCGGACCCCTCCGGGGGTGAGAAGATCTCCATACTCCACCTGAGGGTGATTCCTCTTGAGCTCCCCGAGGTTTTCCTCCCGGGGAGTGTGGTCCTCACGGAGAGGGAGAGGGTGGAGGTGGCATTCCTCGAGCAGCCCCCCCAGTGCGGGCTGCTCTACATCAACGTAACGCCGCTTGAATGGGTGTGGGTGGAGAACTGCACCCTCCATCTTGCGCCTTGGGACGGGGACAGCGGACGGTACAACATAACGGTAACCGTGGGCCTCCTTAGGGGGCCCTCCAGGGCATATAACCTTCAAGTGGAGGTGAGAATGAACCTCTCCACCTTCTCCTATTCCCTTAACATCACGCCCCTAGCTGAGGTGTATCCCCCAGGGAGCATGGTGAATCTCAGTGTGAACTACACCGGTTACTCCACACCCTTAAGGTTCTTCTGGATCATTCGGATAGACGGCAACCTGACCCGCAACCTCTCCGGCAGTGACGTCGTCCTGGAGCTTGCCTCCCCCGGGGCCTACCGTGTGGAGCTCCACCTTGAGGGATTAGGGATGCTTCAGGAGGTCTCCTTCGAGGTTGTGGAGGAGAGGGCCGGGGTCGGGGAGAGGGAGAGAGATTGGACCATCCCCTCAGTTGCAGCGGCAGTTATCCTGCTCTGTCTCCTTCTGGGGTTCTGGATCCTTTCAAAAAGAGGAAGGAGTGGGATAGAAGAGTGAACGTGGAGCCTTCCGCCCCCTTGGGGTCCAAAGCAGAGATAAGAAGCAACCTTGGGGCGGGGGCAGAAGCCGTAGAAGGGATGCCTCCCTTATATGGAGGGGGTGACAGACTTTGATAACTCCTCTAAAATGGTCCTCTGATCAACTGTGCCCGGGGTTACTTTCAATCTACCAAAAATCTTAATATGCCGATTGCAAATCCTCCCTTCCCTACGGTATTGAAAAGGCCCGTCGCCATGAATGGGGGAGGGCCCCAGGGGGCTCTGTGAAGTCCATTCCACCAGGCGGGCCACACCATTTTAAAGGTGGGATGAGACTGAAGATGGAAGGGATGCACGTCATACACTTCTTTTGGAAGGACCTCTCTCCCCACCTTATTCTACACCCCGTCGTAGCTGATGGGCTCTCCCTCTCCCACCCCAAACCATCTCTGATTCAGGTGCACAGGCTCTCTTTAGGGGAGGTGTGGAACTACACGGTTCTCCCCGGGAGATGGTGTGTGGGAAGACTTGAGGAGGAGAGTTATCTCCCTTGCCCAGAGGGGAGGGTTCTGAAGGAATTTCACATCTGTCCCCGCTGCAGGGCCTCTCTGGGGAAGCCCACGTTGAGGGAGATATTCGAGCCCGAGGAGGGTTGCGAGGGGGAGATATGCGAGAAGCCTCACGTGGTGTACCTAGCCTTCTACGGGGAGAAGATGAAGGTAGGTATGACCCCCGAAGAGAGGCTCTTGAAGAGGGCTGTGGAACAGGGGGCGGATGCGGTGGGAGTCCTTCTCCACCTTGAGAACAGACGGGAGGCAAGGGCGGAGGAGAAGAGGATTTCCAAGGAGCTCAGGGTCCCGCAGGCTCTTCCCGCCCGGGAGATACTCGCCGGGATGAGCAGGGGCTTCAAAAGGGAGGTCATAGAGGAGAGATACAGGAGGGTGCTGGAGGCCGTTGGTGGGGAGGAGGAGCTCACCATCCTTCGGGGATATCCATTAGAGAGACTCTCCTCCGCCCCCTCTCCGTGGAAGGGAAAGAGAATTCACGGGAGGGTCCTGGGCGCGAAAGGGAGGTACATAATCGTTCAGATGGGGGGACCGAAGGCCATCAATACAGGAAAGCTCCTGGGGAGGGTGCTGGTTGAGGGTAGCACAAAGCCCTCTCTTGAGGAGTTCTAGCTTTCAGGTGCTAGGCGTAGGCTTTCGGGGTATAGGACCCCAGCGGCCAAGATAAGTGTGAAGAAGAGCGCCACCACTATTTTGAAAAGCGTAGCCGAGGAGGGGTACTCCACATATCGGTTCACGAGATATATGAGAAAGAGTATCAGAAGAAAAAGCAGGGAGGAGAAGAAGATCCTTAAAGAGGTGGCCCTGTCGTAGGGCCAATCAAGCCTTCCCCGGGGGTACTTTACTGCTATGAGAAGAAGGACCATGAAGGATACCATCAGAACGGTGAAGAGAGAGAGGGGCAGCTCTCTCACCTCCTTCTTTGGGGAGACCTCTTCCTCTCGTGCTCCTTCCTCAGTTTGTCATAGGACCTCATCATCTCCTCCGTTATGGAGGGTTTCAGGCCATCCAAAGCCTCTAGGAAGTCCGCCATTCTGATGGGCACCTCCCTCTTCAGCCGGAGGGCACGGGCAAGGGCTATGGAGGCCGCCTCCCTCACCAGATTCTCCAGGTCTGCCCCAGAGAAGCCCCTGGTCATGGCGGCCAGCTTCTTCACATCCACATCCTTCCCTATAAAGCGCCCTCTCATGTGAATCCTAAGTATCTCCTCCCTAGCCCTTCTTGACGGTGGCGGGACATATATCACCTTGTCAAATCTGCCGGGCCTGAGGAGGGCTGGATCCACAAGGTCAGGCATGTTGGTGGTCCCCACAACTATGATGCCAGAGGTGTCCTCCAGGCCGTCAAGCTCCGAGAGTATCAAAGAGAGGATTCTGGGGGTGACGTCGTCGGTTGTGTAGAAATCCCTTCTCTTCGCTATGGCGTCTATCTCGTCCAGAAGAAGTATGGCGGGCTTTCTCTTCCTTGCCTCCTCAAAGAGCCTTGTTATGGCCGCCTCGCTCTCGCCATACCACTTCGACATGACGTCAGAGCACTTTACCGATATCATATCCACGTTGAGCTCCGAGGCGATGGCTCTAAGAAGCAGTGTCTTGCCGCACCCGGGGGGACCGAATAAGAGGATGCCTTTGGAGGGCTTCACCCCGTATTTCTCAGCCATCTCAGGCTCCAGAAGAGGAACCATTATGGCCTGCTTGAGCTCCTCCTTTATATCGTCAAGGCCACCCACCTGCTTGAAGGAGGTCCTTCTGAAGCCCTCCATCTCGCTTAAGGTCCGAATCGCTTTCTCCTCCTCACCGGCTGCCTCCTCCTCGGGGAAGACCCTCTTTACAAAGGAGTGGGCAACGCCCGCCGCCGGGGCGGAGAGGGCGGTGAGCACCACGTAGGCCAAAAAGACCCAGGATATCTCAGCCCCCTCAACAAAGTAGAGGACGGCGAAGGATAGCACGATGATAAGTATTGGCAGGAGCCCCTTCGGATCTCCCGCTATCGCCTTCAGATCGGAGGGGTCCCTCTCCCTATAATACTTGTAAGCGAGGTAAGCTAAGGCCCCCCAGAGAATGATGAGCAAGAAGGGGCCCGTATCCTGCATGTTCTCCGAGAGGACCCTTGATATCACCTGGGTCCTGGGATATGAGAGCTGGCCCAAGGAATCAAGCCACAGGGAGGGTGTGAAATTCCCCGGGGGGCTGCGGGAGAAGGTGACGAAGGATAGGGTGTGCTCGGAGACCGCCAGCGGTGGGATAGAGAGCATGTCGGATCCGTATAGTATCAGGGAGAGGAAGAGCCCCGCTACCACCGCTGCAGAGACACCGATGACCGGGCCCAGGACCACAGCGCCCAGTATGGGTATGGCAAAGGCTCCTCCGAAGGGTGCAAGGAAGACCGTGAGGAAAACAAGGTAGGAGAAGCGGTAGTCAAAGAATCCTATGAAGAGCACGAGTAGGGAGAAGAGAAGGAAGACCCAGCCGAACTCAAGGTTCTGATAGGAGGCGGCTGGGGAGACCAGTATCGCAAGGAGGATCAGAGAGAGATAGGGATATCTCATTCCCAGCGCCCCAAGACCCACTGCCAGTATCAGTGCGAGCCAAATGGGGTAGAAGGGAGCCCAAAGAAGCCCTGCTATCGCCAGGATGAAAAAGAGCACACCCCTCACATGCCCCCGCATATGGGGCGATAGGAGCCAATTGACTACTCTCTCCTCCCTGCCCTGAAGCCCTCTCCCCCGCCTCTTCTCCTTTCTGTACCTCTCCTTCAGCTCATCCAAGTAGCTGGCCAGCTTGGGGAAGGTCAGGATGCCCGCGATGAAGAGTATGGGCATTATGAGAACAAGGGGGGAGAGGGACCTCTTCAGTGGGAACCCCACCTTGTAGGTCAGAGGGTTCACGGTGAACCTCAGAACGTACTCCTCGGCCGCATTGGGGACCCGGATGGTTTTTGTATATGTAGAGTTCTCGTATTTCACAACCACAGTGTAGAGGCCCTCGTGCACAGGGAAGGGTGTGAAGGCATAGCCGTCCGTGCTCCGCACGGTATATGACCAGGTCTCGTTGGAGAAAGTGACGGTGGCTCCGTCCACCCTCCTTTCATTCTTCTCGTCGTATATGTAGACAGTCAGTGTCACGTTGTAGCGGGGGGGCGGTGTGGGTGGAGGGGGTATCTCATACTGATATCTCCTTGAAGATATCATCTCATTGTACTTGTCGTACGCCTCAACCCACCACGTGACATTGGTTCCGTAGCTGTAGCCGTTCATTCTGAAGACCTGGTGGGTGTCGTTCAGTGGTGTGAAGACCCCAGCCCCCTCAAGGGGCTCTTCCATTCCAGGGAAGCGGGCGACAAACTTCATATCCGCCCTTTTTATGATAACGTCCGGTCTTAAGGTGTAGATGGTGATATTGAAGGGCTTTCCGCTCTCTGCCTCCTCCCTGTCCCAGTCTACTCCTATGTTTTCATAGAAGTCGCTCCCCACCCAACCCCCCACCTTCTGCACCACATAGCTGTACTGGGGGGAGGATATAGAGGAAGCCTCATCGTCCCATACAGTGATGGTGAAGCGCACCTGAGTTCCCCGGGGTAGCCTGGGATTATAACGTACATGCTGGTGGTGTTTATCCTCTTGAACTGGTATCCGCCAGTGGTTCTCTCCCCCCCCGGGTAGAAGAGCTCTACATTGAGGTTGGCCGCGGATATTATAGTTCCCCTAGAGCGTATTGTGACGTTAACGCTCTGGCCGTCTAGGGGGTTCATGGGTGTGTAGATCACCTCTATGTTGTCCTCGAAGGTGCCCTCCCAGCCGGTGGCCTCCCTCATCTCACCGCTGAGGAGGAGAAGGAAGGCGGTAGCTATCACAATAGTGAGGGCCCACAGCGCTAGAGGCTCTTTTCTCACTTTCATTCCTCCTTTCATCAGGCTCCTACAGAAACCCTAAGCTTCTGCCAGATGATCTTCTTTATCTTCACCCTCTCCAAGGTCCCCAGGGCGGCCAGGGAAGCGAGAAGGTACTCCACCGGTATAGCCGCAATCTGTCCCTGGGGTGCAGCTACAAGTGTAGGCTGGGCGGTTATAACGGGAGGCATGTTGACAACGGGGGAGACCACTGGAACGGACGGAGGCGGCGGAAGTGGCGGCGGCTCCACCGGAAGTGGCGGCGGGGGGGGTGGTGGGGGTGGCGGGGGCGGAATCTTTATCACACGTATGTAGAGCTCTGGCAGGGGAAGATAGACCGCCTCGCCCTTCCAGTCCTCATATCTTATGGAGCTCCCTGTGGTGAAGAGAGGTAGTGTCCCAGGGTAGAGAGATGTCACTCTGAAGGAGATGTTCAGTGTCTCCCCCAGAAGAATATCCCTTAAACTCAGGTTGAACCTCCCCGGGGTGCTTGATGTTTCGTTCAGCTCTCCCCCTGTCACTGTGGTCAGGTTCGCCTCAATGCCCCTTCCCAGGTTTACCTCCACCGTCACGTTGTGGGCGGCGGTATAGTTGTAAAACTGGTTTGATATGGCCATATAGATGGGAATCAAATCCTCCGGGCTCTCTGCCTTGAAATACTTGCCACCCGTCCTGAAGGCGATGTACTTAAGTAGCGATTCGTCGACCTCGCTTCCAAGCCCGATGGTGTATATGGTTATATTGTAGGCCACCGCTTCGTCTAGTGTCTCTTCTGTGACGTTCGTCTCAGGCGGGTCGGGCCTGCCGTCTGTCAGGAGTATCTCGATCCACACCTTCCCCTCCTCCCCGTAGGTTATCAGCTCGTTGTTGGCCATCTGGATCCCCGCCTGGAGGTTCGTCAGTCCAACTGGGTTCGTTAAGGTGTCAAGATTGGCCTTGATCTGGTCGTAATTGGAGGAGAGGTGGTTCCCGTTGACAAGGGTGGCGGTGTCTGAGAAGGAGACCACGGCGGCCCTATCCGGAGGGAGCATGTTGTCAACATATCTTTTCGTCGCTAGTATTCTGTAGAAGTTGGGGTCGGAGAAGGCCATGGAGCCGGAGGAGTCCATGATGAACACCGTATCCTGGGGCTTGAAGGTGATAACGGGGGTCCCCATGCCTTTCACGGAAATGTTCACCACAGCCTCCCGGGGCTCGTTGTCAGAGAGACGGTACCATATCACCTTAGGAGAGACATCTCCGCTAACCTCAAGATAGGGGGGCACGAGGGTAGCCTGAGCCCTTGTTGGCTCCCCGGTAGCGCTGGTCCCTTCACTGCAGAGTATGATAGCAAAGGCCATTAAGGAGAGCACTGCTGCTGTGAGGTGCCGACCCCTGATTCTTCCGCGACTCTGCAAGTCGTCTGCCCCCTGCACTTCGTCCATTCGGGTCACTCTTTTTAGTATTTGCGCCTCCATTTTCTCTTTTTGATTTCACTCTCGCTCTCCAGTTCATCCAGCGGCTCAAGCTCTTCGGGTTCCTCCATCACATTCTCCTCTTCCAGCTCCCCCCCCGCTTCCCGTAGGGCGGGTTCCGCCTCCTTCTCCACCTCCTCCTCAGTGGGTTCCTCTACCTCTGTCTTGGTCTCATCCCCCTCTGCAGCCTCCTCCTCGTGCCCCTCTTCATTCTCTTCTGCTTCAGCTGCCTCCTCCATTCTGCCGCCCCCGCCCTTCCACCACCTCTGAAGAATCCCGTAGTAGAGAAGGAGCATTATTATGATGAAGATTATTAGGGCGGTCAAGAACCCTATGGTGGGCAGGTAGTGCTGGAAGATCTCAAGGTACGACCTCTCCAAAGGCTTCTCTTCGATTGATATGAACCCTGAGACCACCCTTTCGTTGCCAAGGCTGTCCACAGCTCTCACCTGGAAATAGTGGCTTCCGGGCCTCACCCCCTCCGTAGGCCAGATGAGGATGTACTCTCCCGTCCTATTGGCCACTGGTGTCATCTCCCTCCATCCTGTGCTGTCAAGGTCAAAGGCCACCAGTTCAACGTCCGAGATGTCAAACACCCCCGCATGGAAGACCACGTCTTCCCCCTCTCTTACAACGGTGCCGGTGAGGTTTTCCATACCCCAGGTATAAGTGACGTTGATTTCAGGTCCGGTATTGTCAACGAATATCGTATAGCTCTTCACCACTCTGTTATCCGCCCTGTCCTCCACAGTGGCTGTCAGTGTGTGTTCTCCATCGCTTAAGGTGGTGGTGTCAAGGAAGTACTCGTAGTATCTGCCGCTCTCTCCCTTAAAGATCTCAAAGGGGGCGGAGCCGTCTATTGAGAGGGTGACCCTTGCGATGCCTATGCCGTCTACGGCGTAGAGTTTCAGGTTAAAGACGCCTGAGATGTGCACTCCTGCCAGGATGGATACCTGGGTGAGCTCCGGCGGTGTGTTGTCCACTACAAACTGGGATTCAACCTGGACGAGGTGTCCCACCTCATCTTTGGCCTGCACCTTGAGCGTATGATGGCCATCCACAAGATGCGTTGTGTTGAGGGGAGTGGATATATCCACCCACCCTCCGCTGTCCACGCTGTAGAGGATGCTCTTTAAGAAATCGTCAGTGACCTGAACATCTATAGGTATCAAGCCGCTCACAATTTCACCGTTCAGCGGCCCTTTGAGGATAAGCCCGGGGGGCGTGTTGTCAACGTAGAAGATAATTGGCGGGAGGTATACCATCTTGCCTGAGAGGTCCACCGCCACTACGCTGAGGTTGTGCTGGCCGTCGGAGAGCATGTAGGTATCAAGAAGGAGCTCGTAATAACCGGTCTGCTGGTTGAAAGAGAGAATCCTCTCTACACCGTCAATGTCTACTATAACGCGCCTTATTCCCACCTGGTCGTAGGCGGACACCCTAACAGTGTAGGAGCCCTCCAGCATAGCCCCAGGTGCCGGATTGACCAGGGCTACCTCCGGGTCATGGTTGTCCACCACCACCTCTATTGTCTCCTCCACCCAGTGCCCCGCCTGGTCCTCTCCTCTAAAGGTTATCCTGTGGGGCCCGTCCGCCAGAAGAGTAGTGTTCCAGGGTATGGTGATGGGCACCCATGAGGACCCATCCACGTTGTATTTCACGGGCCCCGGGAAGGCGTCTGTTATTGAAGCTCTCATCTCCACCTCCCCAGATAGGTAATCTCCGCTCAACGGGTATTCGATCCTGAGAACAGGGGGCTGGTTGTCCACGTTGAACTCCACCGTGGATGAGATTGTCATCTTCCCTGAAAGGTCATAGGCCATGGCAGTGACATTTCTCACTCCATCCTCCGTCCACGTTATCGTGTTCACGGTGTATTCGTAGTATCCGCTCCCTTCGTTATAAGGTATTAAGATGTTCACGTCGAAGATCCTGATCTGGACAAAGTCTATGCCCACGATGTCCGTGGCCACCACCCTCACCACCATCTCCCCCGACACAAACTCACCCACAGTGGGGGACACCACGGAGCAGACTGGCGGGGTGTTGTCTACAATCACGCGCATTGTCCTTGAGGTCTCCTTGCCTGAGAAGTCAGTAGCCCTCACCTTTACCGTGTGCTCCCCGTCTGAGAAATATGTAGTGTTCCAAACCACACTCACATCGCTCCATCCAGTGTCGTCCACACTGTAATCCACACTTCTCAAGAAGATATCCTCAGCCTCCACCACAAACCGGACCTCACCCTCAACAATCTGGCCGTCGTACGGCGTGTGGACTATGAGAAGAGGTGCATGGTTGTCTATGTGAAAGAGGAGCGGGCCTCTCGTTATGCTCTTTCCGGAATAATCAGTTATTGTGATATTTGCCTGATAGGTCCCGTCGGGAATGAGGCTCGTATCCGTTGTGTACTCCCAATAGCCCGACTGATAGTTATAGGCCATCTCAAGAGAGTATCCGAAGATTTCTATGGATACAGAGGCCACACCCACGGTGTCCGCAGCAACAGCTCTGAAAGTGTAGATTCCTCCAATGTATTGGCCGGATGAGGGATGTGTAAAGCTCCCCGTGGGATAGTTGTTGTCCACAAATAGCGGCACCTCGATGAGTGTCTGATGCCCTGCCAGATCAAGGGCGCGGAAGTGGATCGTGTGTGTTCCATCGGAGAGGAGAGAGGTGTTGAGGGGTGTTGAAATGTTCACCCAGCCAGTCCCATCAACGTTATACTCAACCCTGTCAAGGAAGATGTCCGTTGCGGAGACGTTGAAGGTCTCGATGCCCTCAAGAAATGTGGAGGGAAGAGGGTGATAGACCTTAAGCACAGGGGCGTGGTTGTCCAGGTTAAACTGTACGGGGCCAAGGACCGTCACCTTCCCGGAGAGGTCCTCAATATACGCTTTGACTGTATAGGTCCCGTCTGGGGTCACAGACGTATCGGTTGAGTACTCCCAATAACCGGATATGGTGTTGTATATAGCTGTGAAGTTGTGGCCGAATACCTCCACGTTCACCCTTGATAGCCCCACGGCGTCGGAGGCGGTTATGCGGAAAGTGAACACCCCCTGGACGAATTGGCCCGGAACCGGGTTGTTTATGGAGCCGTTGGGATAGGTGTTGTCCACAACCACAGTGAGCTGTACCTGGGTCACGTGCCCTGCCTTGTCGGTGCTTCTTATGGTCACGGTGTGGCTTCCGTCGGGGAACGCTGTGGTGTCCCAGATTGTGGAGATGTCCACCCATCCGCTACCGTCAATGTTGTAAACTGTTCTGTCGGGGAAGGCATCCGTCACGGTCACGTTGATTCTGATCCGTCCTTCTACGTACTGCCCATTATAGGGTGAATGGATGGTCACCATGGGGGCGTTGTTGTCTATGTGGAACAGGACTGGCCCATAGGTGGTGTTGTGGCCCGCTGTATCCACCACGAAGGCCGTTATAGTGTGGTTGCCGTCCGGATAGAGCATGGTGTTTAAACTGTACTCGTAGTAACCTGTTCCCCTGTTCAGCGACATCACAAGAACCTCGCTTCCATCAATTATAGCCTTCACCTCACTGAGCCCAACCGTATCGGAGGCGGACACTTTAAGGGTGTAGACACCCTCTATGTAACTGTTGGGGGTGGGTGCTGCCACGCCGCATGTTGGAGCGGTATTGTCCACAACTATTGAGATGGACTGCTGGGTCACGTGAGAAGCGTTGTCCATTGCCCTAACGGTAAGAGTATGGGTCCCGTCGGAGACGGTAGATGTATTGAGGAGGGCAGTGAGATAACTGCCAGTGCGATTGAAAGACTTCCACTCCATATCGTCTATCCTGTATTCCACCTTGTTGAGGAAGACGTCTTCGGAGGAGACATTAATCATGTAATCTCCCGAAAGGATCTCACCGTCTAGGGGTGCGTTTATGGAGAGTGTGGGGGCGTTGTTGTCTATATAGAAGGTGATGTTCTGTGTTCGGGTGCTGTGCCCCACGTTATCATAGGCAACAGCGTAGGCCTGATACTGGCCATCAGGGTAGATTGAGGTTGACACAGTGTATTCATAGGAGGAGGTTATAGGATTGTACGGCATAGTCACAGTTCTGTTGAATACTGTAATGTTCACATGATGGACGCCAACAAGGTCTGTTGCTACCGCCCTGAAGATGACGGAGCCCTCCACATACTGCCCATCTATTGGGCTGTTAATCACACATGAGGGGGCGTTGTTGTCAACGTATATGGTGACCGCGGAGTTTCCAACAAGTCCGGTGACATCTTTGGCCTCGGCGGTCAGAGTATGCGCCCCATCGGTTATTAGTGTGGAATCCCACGTTCCGGTCCACTGGTTGCCGCTCTTTGTCATCTGTATCCACGCGTTGTTGTCTATCTTGAACTGACAGGCGATGACGTGGGACGTGGTGTTGACCTTCACAGTCACAATACCGCTGACGTAGGATCTGTCAAGAGGCTGAACTATCACAGGATTGGGGGCGGTGTTTGAAAGGGTGAAGTTGACCGGGCCATAAAGTGTCACACTGCCGCTCAGGTCAGTGACTGTCACATTGAGCCAACAGGCTCCGTCGTTGAAAGATAGTGTGTTTATGGTCCTCTCCCAGAGCTGGGTCACAGAATCGAAATAAGCATTTATGGTTCCAAGGGAGGACATCTTCCCACCGAAGGTTAGTCTCACGGACGATACCGTTGATGGGGTCCCGGCGGACACCTTGAAGGTGTAGTGGCCTGTAACCACCTCGTTGGGAAGAGGTGCTATGACGTCCACACTAACAGGTTCAACCACCTTTAGAGTGACGTTGGCATATCTCACCATTGTGCCGCTTGTGCCTCTTACGGAGATGGTATATGTCCTCTTAGGAGTTGAAGAGGTGGTTCTCACAGTGACATTAGAGGAGGTCACGTTCTGGTTGAGAACGCCGGGGGAGAATGTGACGTTTATGGTGGAAGTGGCAGGGGAGACGGTATAGGAGAGGGTCACATTTGAGCTGAAATTGTTTATTGTGTCCATATTGACGGTGTATGTAGTGACAGCCCCGGGCGAGATTGCCCTCACAGAGGGTTCCGCGGTGAGATAATAATCAGGGGAGGTGGAGACCCTAAGTGTCACCCAGATTTTCTTTGTCACGCCACCGTCGCCCGTGTCCGTGGCTGTGACTCTCAAATAATAGGTTCCGGCAGGAGTGGAAGATGATGTGTTCACCTGTAGAGTGGTCACGTTGGTTGACACTCCCGCTGGGGTAACGTTGATGGGAGTTATTGTAGCAGAGGCCCCTGTGGGGGCGGCCACCACGGTGTCAGACCCCACGGCTGAGACCCAATCCACATCAAGGTCTATTCTCGTCACAACCCCTTTGGATTTAACATCCACCTCGTAGGAGGTGTTCATCCCCGGGGAAATCAAATGAAAAGTAGGGCTTGCAGTGAGGTCAAATGTGCTGGAGACAAGCAGCCTGTAGGGTGAGGAGGAGGTACCGCGGTTCATATCCAGGACCAGAAGGCCATACCAGCCTGTTGATTCTGGGTTGTAGGTGAACTGAAGAGAGCCCCCTGCGGAGGAAGCTTCATCCTTTGCAAGGTAATCTAGGAGATCTCCCGTACCTTTGTAGAGGTACATCCCCAACCTTTCAGTGGAGGGCACATTGTCTATCCGGAAGGTGTACTGACCACCGGAGTAAAGATAGACGTCGTACATATTAATCAGCGGCACGCTTCCGGTCAAGGTGCCGGAGTATCCGCCGCCGGAGGTGAAATAACTGTAACGGTAATCGCCCACGTAGACGGGGCCTGTATAATCCAGAGGATCCGAGCCATTGAGCGGACCGCCGTGGGAGTCGGACTCCACGTCAACCCCGTAACTCCAATCCCTTCCGGTGAACTTAACCACTTTAATGTATTTCGTACCCCCGCCCAGCGTATGACCGTCCAGTATCACGACGTCAAACTCATCTGAGCCTCTGGTGGAGGATGCTACCATGTTGGTCATGTCGTAATCCGTGTAGGCGAAGAGGTCAAAGTCCTCCCCAGTGTTCCTGTTTATTATAGCAACTGCAGAGTAATAATTAGTGTAAGAAGGTGCTTTGAATCGGATGATATCGCTGGTGCCCCAGTTCCACCACCATCCAGAAGAGACCGTCCTCGCCGGGTTATCGTTCACAAGAGTTCCACCCGATTGGGTGGCGGCCGCTGAATAAAGAGAAGTTAGGCTTAGAGAAGAGAGCACCAGTATAACCAAAAGACCGGTTACGCCAAAAATCCTGCCAATATTGCTTCTATTTTTCAATTTCATATTCGTCACCTCTTTTAACAAATATTATGCTCTCAGGCCCCTGCTAATAAGAGTTGAAGATTTTTATCGTATTTAATAACTTTTGTATCTTATTGTGCGTTATTGTGCAGGTTATTTTCTCATTTTCGCCTTAAACACCATTCCACACCCGCCCCACCCCCCTCTTCATAGGGGCAGATTCACACATTGTCTTTCCACTATCTTTTTTTACATGCGCTGCTATATGGCACATCAAGATGGCAGGAATAGTGGACTACTACAGGCTACTGGGCCTTGAGAAGGACGCCTCAGAGGAGGAGATAAAGAGGGCTTATAAGAGACTGGTGGCCCTCTATCATCCCGATAAAGCTGGTGAGCTAAGCCCGAAGGCGAGGGAGGAGTTCTCCGAAGTTGTGATTCTCCTTAACAAGGCCAAAGAGATACTTCTCGATCCCGTAAAAAGAGCTGAGTACGACAGGATGCTTGGAGGTGAGGTAGCCGAGGGTGTTATCGTGGGTGAGGTGAAGAGAGGAGTGCGGGAGGAGATCATGGCAGTCATGGGGAGGCTTGAGAAAGTGCTTTCTAAGCTCCAGAAAGAAGAGGGGCTCATGGAGTTCCAAATCCTGGGCATTGAGGCGGCAGAGGGGGAACAGAAGGAGGTAGAGATGGTGCTGGAGACAGAGGAGCTTTCGGAGGAGGAGCCTGAGCCTCAAGAGGCGATAGTCGTTGCTGAGGTGATGGATGAGGGGGAGGAGAAATGAAGCTTCTTGGGGTGTACACATACAACTCTGAGCTCTACTTTGACCTTATCAGGGAGCTTCGGCGAAGGGGGGTTACCTTCATAAGCATTGACGACCCAGTAGCGCTTCCCGCGGAGGTAGCTGTGGTGATAACGGGGCGGGGAGAGGGTGCCTCTATTAAGGGGGTGGATGTTGTAGAGGTTGGAGAGGACGTGGGGGAGGCTGTGGATGCCGCTTTGAACGCAATCTGGGGCAAAAGAGAGTACACAGAAGTTATAATAGGCGTAGACCCGGGGCCAAGACCGGGCATCGCAGCTGTTGGGGACGGACTTCTTCTCAAGGCACTCATTCTCAACTCCCCCGGGGAGGTGCTATCCGCCGTTGAAGGGATCATGAGGACCTATCCCTCAAGAAACTGGCTTCTCAGGCTAGGGGATGGGGACCCGGTGAGCTTAAAGCAGATAATCTCATCCATACCCCGGGGGCTGATAGACATAGAGGTGGTGGATGAGTCGGGCACCACCCTTGCGGGGCCCAAAGGGGACCACCTCTCAGCAATGCTCATAGCACTCAAGTCTGGGGGAGGAAGGGGGGTGAAAGACTACCACCCCACCTCAGGAGAAGTACAGAATGTGCAGAGGCTGAGCAGAATTGAGAGCGGAGGCAAGGTGACCATAGACAGGGAGAGAGCTAGCAAGGTCCTCAAAGGGGAACTCTCCATGGAGGAGGCCGTCAGGGAGAAGCTTGAGGAGATAAGCTATGTCAAAAGAATTGGGGATAAATAAATATTTTATGGACAGATTTCCCCCCTCTCGGAGGCAGGCAGATGGCTGACAGCAGCATAGTACTAAAGGTCGAAGCGGCGCTTAAGGACGACGTGGGACTCTCAAAGGCTAGACTCTCAACGAAGGCACGCAGGGCGCTTAACGTCTCCCCGGGGGACATCATAGGAATCAAGGGTAAGAAGCTCACCGCTGCCGTGGTATGGAGGGCGAGACCAGAGGACGAGGGGAAGGACATTATAAGGATTGATGGCCTTATAAGGAAGAACGCCCAGGTCTCTATCGGGGACAAGGTAGAGGTCTTCAGAGCGGACGTTAAGAACGCCGATGCGGTTATAATCGCACCGGCCCTGAAGGAGATGCCGCGCATACAGTTTGCCACCGGGATTGAGACCTTTATCAAAAGGGCACTTCTTAAAAGGCCGGTACACAAAGGGGATACCATATTCATCCCCGGCATCGCCCTGCAGGGTAACACACTTCCATTCAAGGTGCTGAACACCTCACCCAGGGGAATAGTTCAGATAGGCATAGACACCAAGATCAAGGTCAGCGAAGAGCCCGTGGGGGAGGAGACTGCTATTTCCCAGGTCACCTATGAGGACATAGGGGGCTTAAAGGAGGAGCTTGCGAGGGTCAGGGAGATCATAGAGCTCCCACTTAAACACCCCGAGCTCTTCGAAAGGTTGGGCATCAGACCGCCGAAGGGGGTTCTCCTTTATGGACCCCCAGGGACCGGGAAAACCCTTATTGCAAAGGCGGTCGCCAACGAATCCGGGGCCACCTTCGTCTCTATTCAGGGACCGGAGATCATGAACAAGTTCTACGGTCAGAGCGAGGAGAACCTAAGGATGAAGTTCAGGGAGGCAGAGAAGAACCCTCCCGCCATTATATTCATTGACGAGATAGACTCCATCGCACCTAAGAGGGACGAGATCAAGGGAGAGGTCGAACGAAGGGTAGTCGCCCAGTTGCTGACCCTCATGGACGGCCTGGAGGAGAGGGGGAAGGTCATAGTCATAGGGGCCACCAACCGTGTGGATGACCTGGACCCCGCCCTGAGGCGCCCGGGGAGGTTCGACAGGGAGATAGAGATAGGGGTCCCGGACAGGGAAGGGAGGGAGGAGATTCTGAAGATCCACACCCGAGGGATGCCGCTGTCCAAAGACGTTGACCTGAAGCACTTAGCGGAGATAACCCATGGCTTTGTGGGGGCTGATCTGGCGGCTTTGGTGAGGGAGGCCGCCATGAAGGCGTTAAGAAGGTATCTTCCCAACATTGATCTCGACAAACCCATCCCTACGGAGATCCTTGAGAAGATGGAGGTCACCATGGAGGACTTCAGGTCGGCCTTCAGGGAGATAGAGCCCTCAGCCCTAAGAGAGGTCTTGGTGGAGATCCCCAAGGTGAGCTGGAGCGATATTGGGGGCCTTGAGGAGGTCAAGCAGAGGCTTCGGGAGATGGTGGAGTGGCCCCTCACCGATCCGGAGGCTTTCAGAAGACTCGGGATAAGACCGCCGAAGGGGGTTCTCCTCTATGGACCCCCGGGGAGCGGAAAGACCCTTCTTGCAAAGGCTGTAGCCCACGAGAGCCAGGCGAACTTCATCTCCATTAAGGGCCCAGAGATCCTCTCCAAGTGGGTAGGGGAGTCAGAGAAGGCTATAAGAGAGATTTTCAAGAAGGCGAGACAAACCGCTCCTTGCATCCTCTTCTTCGACGAAATCGATGCTATAGCCCCAAGGAGGGGTGGAGGCTATGATGCAAGAGTCACAGAGAGGATAGTAAATCAGCTTCTCACATCAATGGACGGGATTGAGAGCAACGACGGGCTTATAGTGATCGGGGCCACCAACCGGCCGGACATACTGGACCCAGCACTTTTGAGGGCTGGAAGATTTGACAGGCTACTTCTTGTAGGCCCTCCGGATGAGAAGGCGAGAGTGGAAATACTGAAGATACACACAAAGGATGTCCCCTTGAAAGGCGTGGATCTGGAGGGGCTCGCAAAAAGAACAGAGAACTTTTCGGGGGCTGACCTAGAGAACCTTGTGAGGGAGGCCGCCCTACAGGCCCTGCGGGAGAACCCGAAGGCCAAGTGGGTTACTGCCAAACACTTCGAGAAGGCCCTTGAACTGGTAAGGCCCTCCCTCACAGAAGGGATGCTAAAGTGGTATGAAGAAATGGAAAAGGAGCTTACGGGCGGAATAAATAAAAAGGAGAAGGGAGATAAGGGGCTCGTTTATTACGGGTGATATCATGAAGATCTTTGCGGAAGAGTTAAGGAATAAGGAGATCTACTCAAGCGACGGCCTCAAGCTGGGGATCATAGACAATCTGGTCGTGGACACCAAGACGGGAAAGGTGCTCCACATCCTGGTCTGGCCCGCGGAGACCGTGGACATAACCCGGTTCAGGGTGGATTCCCAGCAGAGAATAGTTCTGCCCTTCAACAAGATAAAGTCCATAAAAGACGTTGTGATAATGGCCCCGCTGAGCGAATAGACCCCTCAGCGGGTGAGTACCTCCTCATAGACCTCTTTCACCCTTTTTGCTATTTTAATAGCATCGTGAGTCGCCTCAACGTATCTGCGCTCCCTCCTCCCCATTCCACCCCACCCCTTCGCCCTTCTGATCAATCTTTTCAGCCCCTCTGCGACGCCCTCTGCGCTCGGCTCAACGACCTCTAGAGGGGGTCTTTTCGGGTAGAGGGCGGGGTCTATGTGACACACCACCGGGATTCCCATAGCCATAGCCTGTATGCTCACCATACCGTATATCTCAAACCTGGGGGATATCCAGTCCACAACTATATCCGCCTCCCTCATTCTTCTTAACGCTTTCTCCGGTTCCACCTCCTCCACAATCCTGAGATCCACATCAATACCCTCAGACCTAAGGATTTCGACCGCTTC
>Ga0190360_1000241_pt1 | contig 31150 bp, 17 predicted proteins | sample 48721834_MG_FD_161271 | JGI IMG/M metagenome (GOLD analysis project Ga0190360, IMG submission 161271) | Hydrothermal vent microbial mat bacterial communities from Southern Trench, Guaymas Basin, Mexico - 4872-18-3-4_MG | ecosystem: Environmental > Aquatic > Marine > Hydrothermal vents >...
GTTCTGCCTCCCTCTCTTATGGCAAACCTCAACCCCTCCTCCATCGCTATCGGCTCTATCAACTCTACCTTCATGTCTACATTGTCGCCAGGCATTACCATCTCTACTCCATCTGGCAACTGTATACTACCTGTCACATCTGTGGTCCTAAAATAAAACTGAGGACGATATCCACTGAAAAATGGCGTGTGTCGTCCTCCCTCCTCCTTCTTCAATACATATACCTGTCCCTCAAACTTCGTGTGGGGCGTTATCGATCCAGGTGCCGCTACTACCATCCCACGCCTTAGCTCATCCTTCTCTACTCCGCGCAACAACAACCCTACATTGTCTCCTGCCTGACCCTCATCCAATAACTTCCTGAACATCTCTACTCCTGTCACTACTGTCTTACGCTTCGCTCCCAATCCTACTACCTCTACCTCATCCCCTACCTTAACCTTACCCCTCTCTATCCTACCTGTACCTACTGTCCCCCTACCTGTTATGCTAAATACATCCTCAACTGGCATCAAAAAACTCTTGTCTATCGCCCTAACTGGCGTGGGTATATAACTGTCTACTGCTGAAAGCAACTCCTCTATTGGCTTCCACTCCTCTCCACTAAAATCTCCCTTCAATCCCTTCTCCATCGCCTTCAATGCACTACCCTTTATTACTGGTACCTCATCTCCTGGAAACTCATATGCACTCAATAACTCCCGCAACTCAAGCTCTACTAACTCTAATAACTCAGGATCATCTACCTGATCTGTCTTGTTCATAAATACTACTATCGACGGTACATTAACCTGACGTGCCAACAATATGTGCTCCCGTGTCTGTGGCATCGGACCATCTGCCGCCGATACTACCAATATCGCTCCATCCATCTGCGCAGCTCCTGTTATCATGTTCTTTATGTAATCCGCATGTCCAGGACAATCTACATGTGCATAGTGACGAGCCTCCGTCTCATACTCCACATGCGCCGTGTTTATCGTTATACCACGCTCCTTCTCCTCAGGTGCATTGTCTATGTCCTCAAACTTCTTCACCTCCGCCTGCCCCTTGCTCGATAAATACATCGTTATCGCTGCCGTTAAGGTAGTCTTACCATGATCTACATGCCCTATTGTACCTAAATTAACATGGGGCTTAGTTCGCTCAAACTTTTGCTTAGACATAGGTTAATTCCTCCAATTAATTTCATATTAATCAAAAAATCAAAGTCAAACATTAATAACAGAGCCCACGACCAGGATTGAACTGGTGGCCTCATCCTTACCAAGGATGTGCTCTACCAACTGAGCTACGTGGGCAATTTAGAATAAGTTTTTATAACTATTTAGACAAAAATCTAAATAGTGAAAATCCTTTTAATATAATGAAATATTTTTCCTAAATCAATAGAAAAAAAATTTTTCCATAAAAAGAGCGGGAAACGGGATTCGAACCCGCGACATTCAGCTTGGAAGGCTGACGCTCTAGCCAACTGAGCTATTCCCGCTTATGAAGTGGAGGGGGGAGGATTCGAACCTCCGAAGGCTTCGCCGGCAGATTTACAGTCTGCTCCCTTTGACCGCTCGGGAACCCCTCCCAAATTTATATTTTACCGCAACTCATCTGTCGCGAGCTGGCGATAGGACTTGAACCTACAACCTGCTGATTACAAATCAGCTGCTCTACCAATTGAGCTACGCCAGCATTTATACAGGCTATAATTATATTAAAAAAATTTATTGTTGTCAATAGAAAAATTAAAAATTTTTGTACTATTAATCAACATGGTATACAGTATTATCGCTTGAGGTGTTTTAGAGATAGAACATGGGAGAGACTGGTTGGCCTAATTTCCCAGAGGGGAGATTATACAAGGTTGGCGACATAGTGGATGGTGAAATGATTTTGAATGAATACGGATTGATTATAAAGACGATTTGGAATGATTTACCGAATCATTATAATCACATCAAATTGGATGAATATGTTTGCCGAACCATATTCATGGCATTGTCATTATAACCGATACCGTAGGGGCGATTCATGAATCGCCCCAACAAATGAACATAAAACAACGGCGCAAGATGTTGTTGACAAAAATAATCAGACGGTTTAAAACATTTTAAGCTCCGCACGGGCAAGAGCCCCTGCGGAGCAATAGGCGTCGCAATCCAAAAGTGAATAAAGAAAATTTGAATACTGCTAATATCTTCAGTTAAATTTTATTTTGAGGCAACATGCACAAATAGAAGGTAACCGATTACCTTCTAATGTCTGGACTACATTATGATATTAACCCCCATAAACCAATCTATACCTTCCTCCACTTTGATCCATCCTTGCCGTCTTCTACTATTATTCCCAACTTGCTCAATTCCTCCCTGATTTTATCTGCCTCATCCCACTGTTTTTTCTTTCTAAGATCCTGACGCAGATCAACAATAAAATCTATTAAATCGGCCTCTAAATTACTCTTCTCTTTTACCATATATTCAGAGAATCTCAGACCCAAAATATCCTCTCCTAAACTCTTAAATAAAAAGAATACTTGCTTAACAGCATCACTATCCAAATCATCCTCTGCAAACATCTCATTTACTTTTTTCGATATATCAAAAAGAACAGAAACTGCACCAGCAGTATTAAAATCGTCATCCATATATTCATAAAACCGATCTCTATAGTCTCTCCATCTTCCATCAAGTTCAACTATATTCACACTATCGGAAAAACGATCCCTGATATCTGATACTGTTCGCATGAGCTTCTCAAATCCCTTCTTTGCTGCATCAAGAGACTCATCAGAGAAATTTTGTGGGGATCTGTAATGTCCCTGAAGAATAAAGAATCTGATCACCATTGGATCATATCTTTTGAATAATTCAGATAGGGTGATAAAATTTCCGAGCGATTTGCTCATCTTTTTACCATCTACTGTCACCATGTTGTTGTGCAGCCAGTATCTGGCAAAAGTCTTTCCTGTAGCAGCTTCACTTTGAGCTATCTCACACTCATGATGAGGAAACTGGTTATCCAATCCACCTCCGTGAATATCAAAACTTTCGCCCAAATATTTCATAGACATGACAGAGCACTCAAGATGCCATCCAGGAAAACCCCGCCCCCATGGAGATGGCCACTGCATTATATGTCCCTTCTCGGCCTTCTTCCACAGGGCAAAATCAGCAGGATTTTTTTTCCTTGGGTCTATCTCAACTCTTGCACCTTCAATTAAATCCTCAATTTTCTTTCCTGAAAGTTTACCATAATCTGTGAACTTAAAAATATCAAAATAAACATTTCCATCTACATGATATGCATAACCCTTTTCAATAAGTTTCTGCACAAGCTCGATCATCTCTGGAATATGACCCGTTGCGCGACATGAAATATCGGGTCTTAAACAGTTAAGACTATCCATATCTTTGAAGTATTGAATTTCATATTTCTGTGCAACCTCTACAGGTTCAAGCTTTTCAAGACGCGCCTTCTTAATTATTCTATCCTCTCCATCATCCTCAAGCATGTGTCCGACATCTGTAATATTCTGCACATATCTGACTCTGTAGTTCAGGGCACGTAGATACCTTACAATTACATCAAAAGAGATATAACTTTTTGCATGCCCAAGATGTGGCTGATCATAAACGGTCGGTCCACATACATAAATCCCAACAAATGGCGGATTAATTGGAACAAACTCCTCCTTTTTTCTCGTCAATGTATTATAGACTCTTAGCATCTCCTCTCCTTTGATATTAAAACAAACTTCTTGATTATTTAAAATCTGTTGTATATCTTAATTTACACAATAAAAATTTATACCTCAAGATGAAAAAATCAATTTTAAACTTTTCGGTCTTTACAGCAGGATTTACAACAATAGTAACTCAAGTCCTGATTATGCGCGAGCTCGTCGTGATCTTCTACGGCAACGAACTCTCCCTGGGGATAATGCTTGGAATATGGCTCTTCTGGACTGCTATCGGAAGTGGACTCATTCCAAGAATTTTGCCAGACACCCAATCCCCACACATTCGTGTCGCTCTTCTTCAGGCAACTCTCTCTCTGATTCTTCCCCTGCTCCTATTCTTCATAAGAATCATCAAAGAGATGATAGGAGTTACACTCGGCGAAATGATCGGATTTGTTCCAATGTTTATCATTACCTTCATTACACTCTCACCAATCTGTCTGATATTCGGCCTCCTTTATACAACTTCATGTCATGCATTTGGATCATTTATTAAAAAAGGCAGTGAATCGATTGGCAGGGTATATCTGCTGGAGGCCATTGGATCTACAATAGGAGGAGTATTTGCCAGTTTCATCTTTCTGCGGTATACAAATCCTGCATTCAGTTTTTTTCTGCTCTGTATTTTAAATCTGACCTCTGCAATCCTTCTATCTTCAAGTTTTCTACTTCGAATCAGTAAAACGGCTAAGGTATTATTGTCTGTTTTTCTAATTGGATATACGGCATCTGGTTTTATTTTCTCGGAAAAACTTCAAAACATTTATGATAAAATGCTTTGGAAGGGATACGATCTTGTTGCTACAAAAACAACTATTTATGGCAACATAGTCGTTACTCGAATAGGTGAACAATTCAACTTTTTTGAAAATGGCCTTTTAATTTTCTCAGCACCAGACAAGCTCACTGCCGAGGAGTCTGTTCAATTTGCTCTCCTTGAACACCCAGAACCAAAGAGAGTGCTTTTAATCGGAGGAGTCTCGGCTGGATCGATCGATGAGATTCTCACTCATCCCTCTGTTGAAAGGGTCGACTATGTCCAGCTTGATCCTGAACTCGTAAGATTATCACGAAAGATTCTTCCCTCAGAATATACAAAATCATTTGATGATCCAAGAGTAGAAATACACTACGACGATGGATTAAGATATATCAAAAACTCTCACGAAAAATATGATGTTGTGCTTCTAAATTTCCCAAATCCATTTACGGCCCAGTTGAACCGTTTCTATACAGTCGAATTCTTTAGGGAAGTCATAAAAAGATTAAACAAGGGCGGCATCTTCTCTTTTAATGTTTCTTCCTCTGAGAATGCCATAAGCCCTGAATTATCCGACTTCCTTAGTACTATCTATTCAACAACAGTGGCTGTATTCCCGGAGGTCATTCTTCTGCCTGGCGAGACAGTACGATTCATAGCCTCATCTGAAGTCGGTCTTCTCACATCTGATCCACAGGTTCTTATAGAGAGATTAAAGAAAAGAGAACTCAAAACAAAATACGTAAGAGAGTACTATCTCCCATACCAGCTCTCAAAAGAGAGGCAAAACTTCCTGAAAAGCAGGATTTATATAGTAGAGCCAGATAAGATCAATAGAGACTTTAAACCTATAGGATACTATTTTGATACCATACTATGGGCAACCTACTTTTCCACCGGATTTAAAAAGATATTTCTTGGATTCTCACGTTTGAGCACAATTAACATTTGTGAAATCTTTGCATTTATCACAATGCTCATTATAATAATCAATCTCTTTAAAAATAGAAAGGAGCGTTCTCCTGCAATAGGAATCATATTCTCTATACTGATCGTGGGCTTCACAGAAATCTCTCTTGAGGTGATTCTAATCCTTGGATTCCAGGTAATTCATGGATATGTGTATCAACATCTTTCTATACTCGTTGCAGCATACATGCTGGGCCTTGCTCTTGGAAGCCGCATTACAATATCGGAGGAAAACATATCAAAGAATAGCTTCTCTATCTTCAGACTCTTGCAACTCTCGATGGCAATATATCCTCTTATTACCTATGGTATACTTTTAATACTCCATGGTTCGACATCAACAAGATTGATCTCAAATGTCTCGGTATGGATATTTCCCTTCGTGGTAGGAGGAGCTGGTTTTATAGGTGGATGCCAGTTTCCTCTTGCCAATCATTTATATCTTAGAAAATCCTCTTTAAAAAAGGGTTCTGCTGGCCTGCTCTATGGAATCGACCTGACAGGTTCATCTGCAGGAGCCCTTCTGACATCTGGTTTTATCATCCCAATTCTTGGAATCCCCAACACACTGCTTCTTCTGAGTTTCATAAACATCTGCGCACTGATCGTACTGCTCATATCTAAGATGCCCGCACAAATTAAAGATTAAAAAAATTGATGGCAAAATGAACGTGCACCCCCTAAAGGGGCTTGCATGGTTTGGAGAAATTGTTTATTTTCATTTATTCAATGTACCTTAAACTGTAAAGAATGCGATGTTGAAAAAAAACTTATTAAGGTCCGCAAACAGGTCAACAATCTTTATTTTAAACAAGGATGGAGCAAAAACAGGATAGTGAGACAGCTTGGAGTCAGCAAACATTTTGTTATCAAATGGACAAAAGATTCTTCTCAAGATGTGACGATTGATCATAGGGGTTGGCCTTTGGGTAAGAGGCGCAAATGTAGAGCTGAGACTGAGGAGCGGATTTATCGGATATATAATTATCTCAAGGAAGAGGCGTCTGAGTTTTTTTATGGAGCCACAGCCATATCCAGGGAATTGAATCCTTGACAGCAGATAACTTTATTGATGGATGTGAACGTTTTTTTCATCGTTTTGAAGTTCCTGATGCACTTAAGGTAGAAAGCGCAGCTACTTTCGTAGGGAGCCTGTCTGGGAAAAGAGAGAGAAGATTTTATTTCCAGAGTTTATTTTTTAGGTCAGTTCAGAGAAAGTGAAAACACTTCTGGAGGTGGATTTATTCATGTTCTTAATGATGAGATAAACCTTCCTGCTGATTACATTAACTCCTTTGTAGTTAAAGAGTGGAACCTTTTAAAAGATAGTTTGACCGTCTCAAAGAAAACGATAAAAAGTTTTTCAAAAAATAATAGAGATTGACTTCAAAATTAACAAACACATTAAAAAGAAACTTATCAAGGGGGGTGCACATTCATTTTGCATATGAACATATTTAAAATTAATCTAAAAGATTCACTTTGTTGTCTCTTCTTCTTTCTCCACTATCCCTGCCGAAACCTTTACATCACTGCCGCGAACCACAAAAGATTTGGTCGGACATTTCTCCACTGCCAGTTTTAAATCGCCTACTGGATCTTTTATTCTTTCATAATGGATTAGTGGAAGGTGCCCGTCCATTGTAATTATCTGGTTCTCTGTAATCGTTGGCTTTGCACATAGGCCACAACCTATACATCCGACTTTGCAGACAGATTTGACCTTTTTCCCAAAATCCCTTGAAACGCAGCCAATAAAAATTTTCTGGTCCTTGGGAATTAATTCCAATATTCCCCTCGGGCAGACTCGAACACACTCACCGCAGCCTGTACACAAGTCTTCATCGACTCTCGGCAGCCCATTCTCCTGCATCGAGATTGCATTAAAAGGACAGGCTTCGACACAGGTACCATATCCAAGACATCCATAGATACATCCCTTTGCACCATTGTCGATTAAGACAGCAGCCGTGCAATTAGTAATACCCTGATATTTTGCACGTTCTACACAGTTTTCCCTGTCGCCCCTGCATCTGACAACAGCAATCTTTGGGACTATTTCACCAGCTTCGGTTCCGAGGATTTCGGCAATCTTTGTTGCTACATCTCCCCCACCCGGAATGCATCCAGTCACCTTATATTTGCCCTGTACAACACCCTCTGCAAAACCACTGCATCCTGGTGCTCCGCATGCACCACAGTTTGCTCCGGGCAGTATCTTTTCGATCTGTATGACTCTATCATCCTTTTCAACAGAAAAAACCTTGGAGGCCAGTGCAAGCGCAACACCAAGCAATACTCCGAGTCCTCCCATAACAATTAGTGCTGATATTATTGAAAAGTCCATTTCTCTTTTTCTCCTCCATCCAGATCATTTGATTCAACATATACACAAAACCCATCGTTGACTATGCGATGGGTTTTGTTCATAAAGTCTCAATAATAATTATATTTTCTTGAGTTGTTCGATCTCATAATTTGATCTCTCGGCCCATCTCCTGTCCTTTGCTGCCTCCTTGAAACTTTCTATGGCCTTGGCAACATCACCCAGAGCCTTATAGGCAAGCCCCATTTCATAATATGCCGGAGCAAACCGGCTTCTATATTTTATACAATTCTGGGCTGCCTGAAGAGCCTTTTGATGCTGACCGAGTTCATTATATGACTGCGAAAGCCTGTAGTATGACCGCCAGAAACTCGACTTGATCTCAACAGCCTTCTTTAATACATCGATTGCCTCTTTGTGCTTTCCGATATTCTGGTAAACCACTCCGAGAGCATTGTATGCCTGATAATAATTGGGCTTAATATTGACTGCGTTCTTGAATGCATCAATCGCCCTGTTGTAATTCTTCTTATCTGCATATATAGTTCCAATTCCGTAATAGGCCTTAAAATTTGTCGAGTCGTATTTGACTGCCAGCTTAAACAGCTCAAGCGCAGCATCAGTCTCACCCAACCTCTTCTTTAAATTTCCATAGTTATAATACACCTTCGAATTGGTTGAATCGAGATCAAGAGACTTTTTATAAGCCTGTTCGGCCTCTTTATACTTCTTCAGACGAACCAGAGAAAGAGCCTTGCAATAATATGGTTTAGCATCTAATGAGTCCATTTTAATAACTTGGTCAAACTTCACAACCGATTCAGAATATCTTCCAAGACGAAATAGTTTTAATCCATCGTTTAAAGTCTTCTTGATCAAGACGATTCTCTGTGTCTCTGAAGCAAGCTCTTCTTTTATAGCCTTGATCTCGCTCATTAGTTCATCATACTTTTTCCTCGCCTCATCATAAGCAGCCCGATTACCGCTCTTACTATACTCCTCCAGCTCCCACCTGATATCTTTAACCTGTTCCTCAAGCTTTGCCAGTCTCTCTTTCTTTGCCTTCTTATCGTCATCCTGGGCTACCAGTGAATAAGTGAAAAATGCTGAAATTAAAAAGCAAATTAAACTAATAAATAAAATATTCCTCCATATCTTCATCATATATCCCTCCATTGGTTTTTTGCCATTCGGTAAATTCAAAATTGGTGCCGAAGGGGGGACTCGAACCCCCACACCCTCTCGGGTACTGCCCCCTCAAGACAGCGTGTCTACCAGGTTCCACCACTTCGGCATATCATTCCTGCTCATGGTAACTTATTCTCTTTCCCTATGGGCTGCTTGTTGTCCTGTTTTTTCGTTTGGTCTTCTGCAGGTATCGTAGGAAGCATTGTTGCCGGTGAAGCAACCTGCTCGGTTTCTATAACCTTATCTACAAGACTCTTTGACTTCTGCACCCTAGAAGATATTAATGCAATCGAAATCGTTGTCACGGCAAATGCAATGCTCAGCCACATTGTTAATTTTGATAAAAATGTAGCAGCCCCTCTTGCACCAAAAACACTGCCTATTCCCCCACCTCCTCCAAACATTCCAGCAAGGCCACCTCCCTTGCTTGATTGAAGTAAGATGCTTATTACTAAAAACACGCAAACAATAATATGCACAAATATTAAAAAAGTAACCATCTTTCAATCTCCGCCTTACACTCTACTTGCCTCTTTTATTATCTCATAAAAACTATCGGCACTCAAACTCGCACCACCAACAAGAGCTCCATCTATATCCTGCATTGCAATCAAACTATATGCATTATCAGGTTTAACACTTCCTCCATATAAAATACGTATATTCTCAGCCGAACTACTATCATATTTATTCTCTATCCATCTCCTTATGAAACTATGAACACTTTGAGCAAGTTCCGGAGTTGCTGTCTTTCCAGTTCCAATTGCCCATACTGGCTCATATGCAATTGTTATTTCTTCGATCTTGCTCCTTGATATTCCTTCAAGACATCCAGAAATCTGCGATTCTATGACCTCCTCTGTTTTCCCACGCTCCCGCTCATCTAATGTCTCACCCACACACAATATTGGCCTAAGACCCTTTTCAAGTGCCTTCTTCACCTTATTGTTAATTAAAGAATCTCCCTCTCCAAAAATCTTTCTTCTTTCAGAATGGCCGAGAATGACTATCTCACATCCTGCATCTTTCAGCATCAGGGCGGATACCTCTCCTGTAAATGCCCCCTTATCTTCCCAACTCATGTTCTGGGCTCCAGTTGCAATCTTTGTTCCCTTAAGCAATTCAGATGCAACCATGAGATATGGAAACGGGGGACATACTCCTATATCGACTCCCTCTATATCTTTTACCTTCTCCCGTAGAGAATTTAGTATTTCTCTTGCCTCTTCAGAGTCTGTGTTCATTTTCCAATTTCCAACAACATAAGGTCTTCGCATACCTGCTACTCCTCAACATCATTCAATGCAGCTATTCCAGGAAGAACCTTTCCCTGTAAAAACTCAAGAGAAGCACCACCACCGGTAGATACATGAGATAGCTCCGATGCCACGCCTGCCTTCTTCACAGCAGAAGCCGAATCACCTCCACCTATAATCGTCTTTGCACCCTTTTTAGTAATAGAGGCAAGAACTTTTGCAATCTCAAATGTTCCTTTTGATATCTCCTCAAATTCAAAAACACCCATTGGTCCATTCCAGACAACAGTCTTTGCATTACTACAAACCTCTGAAAACCTCTTAATCGTCTTTGGTCCAATATCGAGTCCTATCCAGCCTGGTAGTATCTCGTCTGTAGATACAACCTTCAACTCGCCTAAAACTCTGTTCTTCAGATCAAACCTATCAGTAATTACACAGTCTACAGGAAGCTCAAATTTTTCAGGATTGTTATTCATAAGAACTTTAACCATGTCAAGGTTTTCTCTGTCGAGAAGCGAATTGCCGATCTCTTTACCCTCTGCTTTTATAAATGTGAACATCATTCCACCACCGATGAGAACCTTGTCCACACGTTCAATAAAATTCTCTATTATTGGAATCTTGTCTGAGATCTTTGCACCACCAAGTATGGCAATAAACGGATGATCAGGATTCTTTACGACAGATCCAAGATATTGAATTTCTTTCTCCATTAGAAATCCGGACACAGCAATATCAAAAAACTTTGCCACTCCAGCCGTGGAACTGTGGGCTCTATGTGCAGAGCCAAACGCATCGTTCACATAAATGTCTCCGAGTCGGGCCAGTTCTTTAGAAAAATCGTCGCTGTTTTCTTTTTCTTCCTTATGAAATCTGAGATTCTCCAGAAGAAGAACATCGCCTTCCTTCAGCTCATCAACGAGCCTCTTAACATCGGGTCCGATACAGTCCTCTGCAAACGAGACATCTCTATTTAAAAGCTCACTCAATCTCTTTGCAACTGGCCTGAGGCTCATCTCAGGAACAATCTCTCCCTTTGGCCTTCCAAGATGCGACATGAGGATTACCTTACCACCCTGCTCGATTGCATACTTTATTGTAGGAATCGAAGCAACTATACGTTTGTCGTCAGTGATATTCTGATTCTCATCCAGCGGAACATTAAAGTCAACCCGTATCAGTATCCTCTTGCCCTTTATATCAATGTCTCTTATTGTCAATTTTCTCATAGTGATTTAACCATTATCACATTTTTGCCATCTTTACCAGCAGATCCACCATGCGGCATGAATAGCCCCATTCATTGTCATACCATGCAATCACCTTAACCATATTGTTTCCAAGCATCATTGTTGCCAGGCTGTCATATATACTCGAATGGGGATTCCCAATAATATCAACAGAAACAACAGGATCTTCACAATATTCCAGTATTCCCTTCATCTTCCCTTCAGAATACTCCTTCATTGCATTGTTAACATCATCTATTGTGATATCTTTGTTGACCACAGCCACCAGATCAACCATCGATGCATCTGCAGTGGGAACACGTACTGCCATTCCGTTCAACTTGCCGTTTAATTCTGGTATCACCTTGCCCACGGCCTTTGCAGCCCCGGTTGTTGTCGGAATCATCGATACTGCCATTGCCCTTGCCCTTCGAAGATCCTTATGCGGTGCATCGAGGATCCTTTGATCGTTTGTATAAGCGTGTATCGTTGTCATAAGGCCATATTCTATTCCGAACGATTCATGGAGCACCCTAACAATGGGTGCTAGGCAATTCGTTGTACAAGAAGCATTCGAGACGATCTGGTGTTCTGGTTTTAAATCGCCATCATTAACGCCGAGTACAATGGTTGCATCTATCTCATCCTTTGCAGGTACAGAAAGAAGAACCTTTCTTGCCCCCGCATCTAAATGAGCTGCAATCTCAGCCCTCTTTCTGAATCTTCCTGTCGACTCCACTACAACATCCACTCCAATACTCTTCCAGGGAAGATGGGCAGGATCTTTCTCTGCAAGCACTTTGATCTCTTTGCCATCGACAACAATAGAGTTCTCCCTTGCTTCCACAGAGCCAGAAAATCTTCCATGTACAGAATCATATTTTAAAAGATGTGCTAAAGTTACAGCATCTGTTATATCATTTACTGCCACAACCTCCACATCACTACGGTTGTATGCTGCCCTGAAAACCAACCTGCCAATCCTTCCAAATCCATTAATACCGACTTTTATAGGCATCTCAAAGCCTCCATGTTAAAGACATCTCTCTTACCCCCCGTGATACACATCGCAATATTGGTAAAGGGAAATTTTGATCTATAATGATAATTATTTTTCTATTAAATGTCAAGAAAAAATAGTCTTTTGGACAAAAGGATTACTTCAGTAGCAGCGCTCTTTTTACTGCGAAAAAATTTTTTGACCGCATCAAAACTAAATAGATGCCCGAAGGCAGCATATCTCCTGCCTCATCTTTTCCATTCCATTTCATTTCATGTAGACCAGCGGAGACAGTCTCGTCCACAAGTACCATTACTCGATGGCCTAGTGCATTAAATATCTCTATTCTTATTTTCTGCTTAAATGGCAGGCTATATCTAACAACCATTTCAGAATTGAATGGATTGGGAAAGCTCTCGAGCATATATCCTGATGGGCTGTTGCAATCCTCTACATCGGTCATTATTCCTATAGCAAAAGTTCTGTCGCACATTGTTGATTTTGGATGAAGCCTCTTGTCTTCGGCCCTTACACCCCAGTAAAGCCATCCCTCATCAACCTCAGAACTGTTAAGCCTGATAGTTGTATCCTCTGCAGCAGAGTATTCACTTACTCCATCGCCAGAGAGCAAAGAATCATAACCAATCATCAGAATATAGATGATCGTATCCCCCTGATCTACATTTTCAGATCTGTGCCATGTAAACTCTATGTACTCTTCCATCTCAGAAAACACAGTGCTATCCGGTGGAGAAATTAGTTCGAAGTGACCCGGCGGATCGTCTACAGGAAGAACTGTTACTGCAAATGTGTCTCTATCAGATTCGAAAAATGGAGCAGGATCTGTGACTGTAAGAGTCAGCGTATCGGTGCCGGCCCAGTTTACAGGAGGGGAAATCTTGATCATCCCTTCAGTGGAAAGATTACTGAACTGAAGGCCTTCACGGTCACTAAATACTATGTCGAGTTGAAATATAGAATGATTAAAATCAAATACATATTCGGCAACATTAAAATCTATATCTGTGTCCTCGAGAATCAACATATCTGGTATCTTTTTTATTACAGGTGGAAGATTTAGCACAACATCGATTTCCGATCCAGATACAGTATCGGGTTCAATATCACCATCCAGTCCAAAAAGCATAAACGATGAGATTTCTATTTGTGTTGTAAAGACCGAGTCTTTTATTATTCTCAATCCAATCTGAACCAACCTGTTTGTGTCAAGCTGGATCTGTTTTGATCCCTGATTCGATGTAAATCCTGCAACATAGCATGCCGTATCGACCACATTGATAAATGGAGAGCCCCATTTTCTTGTCATAGTACCATCATTAGATACTCCATATACTTCAACAAGGGAGGAGTCGAACCTCAGGCATAATTGATAGGCAATAACCGAGTCCTCTGCACTCAATCCTGTAACATATACAGGAATCATAAAATCGATGCCCGGACAGACAGTAGAATCTGGAATCGACACCTTTACCTGAGAATACAGTCTTGGAAAATTCAACAGACAGGCTAGTAAAAAAATAAACCTTACTATTAAAAACCTTTGATGATCCAATCCACTTCTCATCGAACCAGCACAACCTTTCTCTGCACCGATAGATCGTTCATTTGTAATCTAATTATATATATCCCTGAGGATATTTCATCCCCATTCTCATTCCTGCCATCCCATTTGACAATATAACATCCTGCAACCTGCCATCCCTGTCTAAGTGTTTTTATCACCCTGCCTCTCTCATCATATATCTTAAGCCACATATATCCATTCTCAGGTATCTGGTAATAAATCTGTGTCTCTGAGTTGAATGGATTTGGGTAATTTGGTGCAAGGAAGAACCGATCAGGAATATCATTGCTAATGACTCCTGTCTTTATCGATATCTTAAACCTCTTTCTGCACCATCTTGAAAGGCCAGTAGAATCAACAGCTAATACTCCCCAGTACTTCTCACCATTAATTATGTTTCTGTTTAAATCGATAGATGTATCGCTGCCAACGCTTATCTGAATTGTCTCAATATCTGTAAAATTTGAATCTGGGCCGAGAAAAAATTCATATGTGACATCTGGCTCCTTATCCACATTCAATGATTTTTGCCACACAAACTCTACCGGATCATCACCGCCTGACAAAACAGTACCATCCTGAGGAATCAACAGATCGAATGGAAGCGGTGGATCATTCACTGGGAAGACAGTAACATCGAATGTATCAGATGTTGTTAATTCCCATGGATCTGATACATTTAGCACAACAGTTTCTGCACCGTACCAGTTGCTCTGTGGATGGAGTATCAGCACAGATGATTGTATATCTTTTTCGACTGTAAAATGTGACTCTTCATTGAGCTCATACTTTAAAGATTCGATACAATCGTTTTGATCGTTTAAAAATTTTTCTAAATAAGAAAACGAAAAGATCAAATCGTTGTCCTCAAATATCGTGGTGTCCGAAAGAGCAGAAGTAAAAACAGGGGGATAGTTCGATACAGCATTGAAGTGTGCAACTATCAGTTTTGGGCTATCCATCTCAATGACTGTTGGATTTGTGTTGCCATCGAGATCTCCAGACCAGCCAATGAATTTAATGTTGGAGTTTTTTCCAGCAGCAAGCAGTCCTACCTCTGTTCCATCGTCATACCAGAGATGGGAGGGAGAAGCAACTATGCTTCCTGTCTGTTCTGGAACTACCTGCGTTGTAAGATAGTACTGTGGAGTCCAGTGTGCAGTCTGAACAACAGGACCATTTACAGTTACCAGTATATTTCGAGCGGAACTGTTCACACTACCATCTCCCACTCCTGTCCATTTAATAAATCTCTGACGGACATTTACAGTATCTTCAGCAATGCTGTCTATGGAGACCTGTGCAGTAGAGCCAGGATTGTACCAGCCCTCTCCCATCGGAGTTCCATATTCTGAATCGATCTTTAAAAAATAGCTTGTATCAAAATAAGCAGTATATATCGTAGTATCCTCAGGAACAGTAATCTGATGATTCTTTGATAGTCCATCGCTCCATCTATTGAAAATATATCGAACCTGCTTGCCTCCACTTTGTGGAGAGGGAACATTCAGACTCTTCTCTTCTCCTTCTGACCAGAAAAATACCATCGGAGATTGGTACTCAATCTGATCTGCAATAAATGTCAGACCCTGTGGAACGGTTCTTATTATTATGTTGCCTTTTCTGAATCTGGCAGTAACATTGAGCGGCCCATCTATATCAAGAATCAGAGAGTCATCAGAACAGCTTACATCCCCAAACCAGCCCTTAAATCCATATCCTCCATCGTAATCTGGCCTTGCATATATTCTTAGCTCACTGCCGGATGTGCACCATATTCCCGGCGGTGAAAAAGGCTCGACACTACCCCCTTCAGGTGGATCAAGTTCAATAGAGGTCCAGTACTCAAGATTCCATACAGCCGACTCGGTTACAGGGCCCTTCATGTGTATGAGAGGACTCGGATCTTCTCCTGTATAAGCCCACTCAGAGCCAGATCCTTCCCATTTAATGAAATGGTATCGCCTCTGCTGATCCATGTAATCTAAAGTATCTATTGATATCTTAACCACACTGTTTGCATCATACCATCCCTCACCAGAAGGAGATCCGTGATCTGAGATTATATCCAAAAAATATTGAACATCCCACTCTGCTGTCTCAGTAATAGGATTGTTCATTATCACAGTATGGATGGTATCGCTTCCAGTATATGAACCTTCTCCTGTTCCGACCCATCTCTTAAAACTATAACGGGTGCTGGGACCGCTGTTCTGAGATCCTGTTATAGAAAAAGTTGCAGTATCTCCATCCAGATACCATCCCTCTCCCGAAGGAGAACCAAAGGAAGAGACGACATTCAAATAATACTCTCTCTCCCATACAACGCTTTCTACAACTGGCTCATTCAGCACAACTGTTATAAGGGTATCTGTGCCTGTATATGAACCGCTGCCATCACCTTCCCATCTAATAAAATGGTTTCTCTCGCCATCTGCTATATTATAATATTCATGAACCCATATCTGTTGCGAGCTTCCCTTTTCATACCAGCCTGTGAGTGTGTCGGCCTCGACTCCTGAATTGACCTCAAGCCAGTACTCCTCCTTCCATACGGCAGTCTCTTTAATTGGACCCAGCATCATAACGGTTGCAGTTACTGAAGTTCCAGAATAGGACCCAGGGCCTTCTCCTTCCCATCTTAAGAATCTATAACGAGTCTTCCCTGATGAATCTACCACAATACTATCGATCGAAATTGTCACTATTCTTCCAGGAGTATAATTTCCCTCACCAACGGTGTTTGCGCCCACACCACCATCATCTATAGTAAGTTGATATCGAAGAGTGAATACACCTATGTCTGCCCTTGTGTTGTCAGGATCCTTTGGCCCATTTGGATGGCCAGCATCTATACAGGGTGATTCATCGAGAAGCGAAAAGTCATTATTTGCAGGATCTTTGAACATTGGATCAGAGGTTACAAGTCCCTCTCCATAGCCGCCCCTCCTGATGCAATTATAGTAACTTTCTGCCTCAGCACCTGGTGGATTATTGACATGATTGTAAAGATCTGGAAATGTACCGTTTCCAGTATTGTTCCAGAGTATTGAATTTACGATAATCGGCTTATCACTCAACTCAAGATCAAGAACAATCTCAACACCCTTCGACCTATCTGCCTCGCCCTCCTGTGCATCGTGATAGTTGTATGCAACAACATTGTTACAGAATAGTGTCTCAGAATTTCTTATCTGCACTGCCCCACATACGCCGCAGTTTCTGTATATAAAATTGCCCTCTATGATCGGTGCATAATCATCTATCGTCTCTGACGATCGATCGCTCCTGTTCCAAACTGCAATCGAGGCCCCTCCCTTTGCATAATTTCCTGTTATCCTGTTGTTGCGGATTACCACAAACCAGTCTTTTGTGCGTATTCCACCACCACACACGTAATCCGAAAGCTTTACGCCGAGCTCAGTAAATCCTGAATTTCGAATCGTAAACCCATCGATCAACGACATGTGAGCCATATCGACTGCTCTCGGTCCATCCGGGCCAGGCCCATTCTGGTTCTGAATAACAGTCTCATTTGCCTCTGGATCTCTTTCTATTAAATGGGTCTCATCACCACGAAATCCGCCGAACAGCATTACCCGTGATTTGACCTTTATTGCAGCAACTTCACGGTAATTTCCAAGATCGCTCTCCCAGTAACTTCCTGTATATACCCCCTTTGCAACCCAGACCCAACCCTCAGATTGGGCAGCAAGATTTATTGCCGGCTGGATTTCAGTAAATGCATTCTCCCAGGAGCTTCCATCACCATTTCCTGTAGCATTCTGGTCTACATAGTATATGGGATAGTTATCCTCCTCTGACATCAATATATCGAGTATTTCGTTCTTCTTATAAAGCCGATATACAACATCGCCTCTTGTAATCTCCTTTGCAAGTTCTACTACTCTGTCCCACTTCGATACAAAAGACCCCTTCCCAATTTTTCCCCTTTCTTCAGACAGAAGTGAGCCTATTATAAAGAATGTAAGAAAGGACAGAATACTAAATCTTTGAACTATTCTCTTCAACTCTGAATCCCTCTAACGAATTATTTTAAGCTTTTTTATGTCCCTCCTGCCTCCAGCCTCAAGTTCCACAAAATACTGGCCGCTCGGAAGCCTCTCTCCACTTCCGCTGCATCCATCCCACTTTATAATATGAAATCCTGGTTCATATATCCTGTCCACAATTGTCCTGACTGTGCGTCCAAGAATGTCATATATCTTAATCGTGACTCGCTGTCTGGATCCTATTGAGAATGGAATCAGACTCTCTCCATTGAAAGGATTGGGATAGCTCGATCCTAACTTGAACCCTATTTTCTCTTCCCTACTATCGGCTACCACGCCTGTAACCACCATATCGCCCTTGAATTGGTTGTTGATATAAAGTCGCTTTATTTTCAGGTTCATACCCTTTAAATCGCTGTTAAAGAGAAATCTCAATTCGAGAAGTTTGAACCTGCCGCTGTGAAGAAGCGGAGAAAACATGCCAACATTAACTTCATTCACGCTGCTGGAATAATAACTTAGATAAAAATCTCTGCTCTGTTCTGTTGTTGAAATTTCAACAAGCAAAGCCTCTGTGCGGTCATATTCTAAAATAAAGTCGCACGAGAGGATGTCATCCCCCTCTATTTCGATCTCAACTCCTACAGTGTCTTCTGTTGAACTGGTCTTGAAGATGAGTTCTCTATTACCTGCAATCTTCATTGCAGGGTTCTCGCCTTCATTTGTCCAGCCACCATGAATGTCCCCCCATAGACCTCCTACTATTACCTGACCGGGGAGATCTTCTTTCAAAGAATCACATTCTATTGCAGCCGGATCAAAAAACCACCTGCCTATCTTTACAGAATCGGAGGTATCGAGACCGACAACATATCTGGCTATCCTGAATGCATCCTCTATGTCTACTGTGTCATCAACGTTTACATCTGCTGCATACCTCTGGAGGCCAGCGAGTGTGTCCAATCCCACCACATGCCTTGCAACCAGAGCAGCATCATAGGAGAGGATGACCGAATCTGGCAACCTGTATTCTCTCTCCTTGAAAGGAACAAATGTTGCCGACTCTCCTGGATGAAGGGCTTCAATAAAAAACGCACCAAGAGAATCGGTATACTCTACTACTGTATCTCTCTCTATCCACTTAAAATTCACTCCTGAAATAGGAATAGAGTCTGCATAATAATGAGCATTTCCTGAGACAAGTACATATTCACGACTCAATAGAGTAAAAACAAGCTGCTCATTTATAAGGGGAGTAGAAACCTGTGCGGTAACGAGTGAAGTATCTTCAGTTCCAAAGAGTGCAGAAACCCATGCCATTCCCGAAGTGTCGGTATTTACCTGGTCCGATGAAATGAATGCATCTCCTTTTATTCTATTGAAATAAACCGTCATGTTTGGCACATTATTACCACTCCCTGTCATTATCCTGACAGAAAGGGATTCTGGCGCTGCACTGCCCTGAAGTCCATTTTGTATCACTCCAGAGAGCTGTTCCATTATCATTGGATATGGCTTCAGGGTATTCAAGATGACCCCTGTCATGTGCAGATAACCCTGATCATTTGGATGTGTGCCGTCTGGGTCCATCATGGTCGACTTAACAAATGATGTGTCCTGCCTTACAAGACGCAGAATTCCCGAAGGTATTCCCTTTACTTTCCCACTATTTGCATCTCGAACCAGACGAACCACATCCTCATTAAATTCTTCAATCTTTTCTGGATGATGATTATTCGGAATAATAGTAGAGACAAATATAACCTTGAGATGAGTTCCACGTTCTCCATTGGACCATTTCGATAAATTTACCAACAGATGTGCAAGCCTTCCTGATGCGGTTCCCGGATTCAGGCCTCCATCCTTGTCGTAAGGAGCCATTGGAATCTCATCCCATATACAATTTGTTCCAATATGAATGTGAACAACATGCGGTTTCCAATAGTACATATCTCCAGAGACATCAAAGGTTCCATTACCACCAGGCCCGCTGTAAAGCTGACCAATTCTTATTCCTTCATTGAAGTGTCCTCTATAGGGCGCAGAACCCGAACTCCCCACAAAAGTGAATCTATATCCAATTGCCTGAAGAGAATCATAAAGAATCACTCTGAATCCAAGTCCACTGGTACTCCTCTCCCCCTTTGTAATTGAATCTCCAATAAGAAGAATACGGTTTTCGTTATCCACTCCAAAAGCTAATCGACTGAGGAGTAGAATCATGCTCAACAGGGCCGATTTTAAAAGTAGCTTCATAGAAATTCATCCAACATATCTTTTCTTTATGTAATTTAATATTTTCCACAAACACAATCAAGATAGAATATAAAAGGGCAGCCCTTAAAGCTAGCCCTTTTACCCAGAAGGAGATAAACGATTTTTCTATGAATCACTTCAATAAAACCATCCGCCTTGTAATAACCTTGCTCGATGTTTTTAATCTGTATATATAAATCCCTGTCGGAACCTGATGCCCAGAATCGCTTGTTCCATCCCACTCTATTTCATAATATCCAGCATTCTGTTCTGAATCTACAAGCCTTCTTATGACCTGACCCATTATGTTGTATATTGTAAGCACTACCCTCACTCTCTTTGGTATCTGGTACTGAATCTTTGTGAAGGGATTAAATGGATTTGGGTAATTCTGATGAAGAACATATCTTTCTGGCACAGGTATCTTTACCATTATTGGGCCAAATTCTGTAGAATTGCCCTTTACATCTTCAGAGACCAGTTTGTAATAATATGTGCATCCTACGACAACATTTCTGTCACTATACGAGTATCTTCCATCACTGCTGTTTGGTATAAGAGAGTCGTTTATCTTAATATAGCCACCATCCTCACTAGTGCTTCTGTAGACATTGAATCCAAGATTATTCGTCTCATTAGAAGTTGACCATTGAATCTTCACTGCCGTTATTTTCTCATCAAAGCTGGCAAAAAATTCTGCAAGCTCAACAGAAACTTCTATGTTGAGAACCCATTCGAAGTTTACACTCTGAACACCATCACTCACACTAACCTTAACAGTCTGAGTACCAGGAAAATTCTTATCCACCTTGTGATAATATACAGGATAATTCTCACCAACCTTAACACCATCTACTCTCCACTGATAGCTCAGTTGATCGCCATCATAATCCCTGACATCTATCCAGAACTTTATTGTATTTCCGGCCGTCACTGTAGTGTCAGAGGTTGGAATCACGCTTACAATTTGCGGCTTTCTATTGACATTCAACACCTCTACAGTAATTGTGTCGGCATCAAACCCTCCATTGCCATCGGTTACTCTGAGAATGATAGAATATATTCCCTGTTGGTCGTAATCCGGCGTCCACTCAAATATTGCTGTGTTCTGGGCCTGTCCCTCAGTAAGCAGTCTTGCACCAAGCGGAAGATCTTCATATCCAGGCTGATATGCCTGAAAAGAGAGTGTATCACCATTACCATCGCTTGCCTGAAGTGCAATGGATAAATACTCTTTTTCCCGTTTGCGATTGTATGAATCGTAGAGATTTCTGTTTAGTACCGGGAAGTATGAATTGTACACTGCTTTAGCACTAAATGTCACGTCAAATCCTGTTGATGTTGCACGTATCGAATCGACAACTCCTGCCTGAAGACCCATGTTATAATAGACATATGCAATTCCCTTTTCATCTGTCACAACATTACCATCCCCAACAATCTCTCCATTTCCATAGGCTTTATAGAACCGCACTGCACGGTTCGGAACTGGATTTCCGTTTGCATCCTTTATCCTGACCATAAGGGGATCTACAAGCTGATGTCCAACAGTTCCTTTCTGGTTGTCGCCTCTAAACTTTTCAAGAGTTGTTGGTTGAAGCGGCTTTGCTTTAAGGCTAAATTCTACGGGCGAACCCATGAGATCATTATTGATGGCATGTACCTTAATGGAACCAGCAATATTGCCCAGCTTTACCTGAACAGATGCAAATCCATGCAAATTGCTTGTAACAGTCTTTGCATGTGTTCCATCTATTGTGGCATCTCCATCAACGATCTCAAACATCACTTGCTGACCGCCTACCTCATTCTGATATAAATCTGTAGTCTTTACTATCAGCGAATTTGGAAGCATCTCTCCGACAAAACCCTCCTGACCGTCACCGTCTTCCATTATTATTCTTCTTGCGGGTCCTGCAATCGTTGTAACCGAAAATGTTATCTGTGAACCCAGGCTGCTGTTCTTTGCCTTTATCAGTGCAATTCTGCCGGCAATTGTATCGGTTTTAAAATAGGCCTTTGCCTCTCCAAACTCATCTGTATAAACGAGTGGATTGGAAAGCAGAATTCCTCCGCCCTCTACCTCAAATTGCACCGGCACACCAGAAACAGGATCGTGATCAGAATCTTCGACACCTATGATAAATGGATTCTCAAGATTCTCACCGGCTTCTCCTGTAACAGATATATCTGAAACAGGAAACATGCTTGACGGAACACCTACCTCACCATATGCTGTGAATCGGACAGGACTTCCGCTGAGTCCCTCAGAGGTTGCCTCTACTTCATTGATCCCAACATTAGGACCAAGTATCAACTTTACCTTTGCAAGACCCTCCTCATCACTATAAACCGTTGAGGAACCCACAATCTGGCCACCACCCGATTTTACTGTAAACTTAACACGAACAGATCCTACCGGATTTATCCCATCCGTTACCTTTACTATTAGGGGATTTTTCAATACGGTTCCAATGTTACCAGTCTGACCGTCTCCTGAGTTTTCAGGCTTGAAAATCGTTGTAGCATCATTTGCTTCACACATTACACTTGCTACCTGATCAAGAGTATCTCCATCTACAATTGCACGAATTATCTTCTCTCCTGCAGATAGAGAATAGAGATAACTTGAAGTCTTACCTGAAGCATCGGTCGGCCCCGCATTGCGAAGCCATGAATCATAAACTCCACCCTCTACATCTATTGTGACCATCTTTCCAGGAACGGGATTTAGATATTTATCGAAAAGCTGAATAGTAATAAAAGAGGTGTCTCTATTGGTCGCCTTTATGGGTCCAGTTGCAGAGAGTGTCGAATTGCTCATGCTTACAGAATCGTGTTTTGGTATTGCATAGAAATAGAGAGGAGAACCCTTCAGATGTGTTATTCCATTGTGTGCCTCAACTTTCAGCTTATTCTCCACTCCAGCAACCTTACCAAGAGTCCACTGTATGGAGGCTATTCCTGTGGAAGTATCGGATAGGACAGTCTCTACTGTGTCTGCCGTTCCATTCAATGATCCTCCACCGCTGATCACGGAGAAGGTCACCTGCTCTGACTTGACATTTCCGAGACTGTCTGTAACAATCACCTGTATTGGATTGGCAACAACCTGGCCAACAATCCCATCTATTATCGTATCACCCACAGCAGCTATTCTGTACGCATCAGAAGAACGGGCAGAAAAGGTGAACTTAACACCTATGCTGTCTCTTCCATTCTTTGTATATGCAACAATCTGATTGTTGTTCTTTCCTGCCTCAGAACCTAACTTATAGTAGACATAGATCAATCCATTCTGGTTTGTTGTATCTGTTATTGTTGTTTTTGGAAGTGTTCCACCAAAACATCCATCACCAAGAACACGTGTAAAGGTCACAGGCTGATGAGCAATATATTTTGTTCCATCTCTATTTACCATTCTTACGCCAATAGGGCCTATCAGAGTACCGACAACTCCTTCCATGCCATCGCCGCTCTCCTTTATCAATGCCGATGCTTCCGATTTAACATGGAAAGTAAATCCAACAGGTGAGCCCTCAACAGGATTAAAACCATCATTCGTATATGCCTTTATGATATTTACATACTCTCCATGTATCTGCCCTGCAACCACTGTAGCCTCTGCAAGTCCCTGAACATCTGTTGTATCATAATGGACCTCTCCACCACCAAGAAAGTGGAATCCCTGTCCCATCGAGATAAAAGTCACAGGCTGACCCTCAACCGCAAAGCCATCCTTGTCTGTAACCTTTACCACGCATGGTGCAGGAGATGTTCCACCTATATCTAGTACATATCCGCCTCCACTATGCCAACTTATGAGCTCACCCCAGTAAAATGCTGTATCAACCACAACTGTATCCTGGAGCATACTTGTCTTTGCAATAACCTTTACCCGTTCAGGCTTTCCTCCCATTATTAGTGTACCCTTGGCAATCCCATTGCTATCCGTATAGTACAATGGATCTTCTACCGTTGCTGTTCCTTCAACCACTTCAAATGCAACCGGTGTACCTACTATTGGCTGAGGAGGATTTTGATCATTCAACACCTTTACCTGAAGGAAGTTTGGCAGCCTCTGATTTATATAATGCCTTTCCCCAGCACCCTCTCCAGCGATTGGTACGAGTTGACCCACCAGACCCGATCCTTCTGCAACTGTTGCTGTAAATATTACTGTATCTTCAACACCAGCAACAGTTGCCATTACATTATATAGTGTATCCTGATATCCAAGAGTCAGAGTGGTTGATGCCTGGCCGCTGGAATTAGTAACATCACTGGTATTGCTGAGCTGACCATCCTGTGAGCCTGTGATCTCAAAATTTACAGTTACTCCTTCAATTACATTTCCAAATGTATCTGCAACAGTGACTATGAATGGATTTGCAAGTGTCTGACCTGCAGAACCGCTCTGATTATCATTTGATTTGGATAATGAATCCGGCTCTGCGGGAATACCAACGGCAGTAAACGTCACCTGCTGATCCGTTCCAAAGGGCCTTGCCACAACCTGGTTTTGACCAACGATTTGCCCAAGAGTCCAGGCTGTTGTAGCATATCCATCGATGTTGGTCATGGCAGCACCTACTGGTTCATTATCATCTATTGGGAGCTGTCCATCAGGATTTGTTGTAAGAAGAAGTTTATCAAGCGGTACATTATCATGATGTGTGTATATGCGCAGTTTGTATATTCCAACAACCAGATCTGCCGAGAAACGCGTATTGACATCACGCACCTTACCCCATTTCCAGTCGCTCGAAGGACCCTCAAACCGCTGTACATACCATAAAAATCCTCCCTCAGGTGTATAGTATGTCGATCCCCTTCTCAGTTCGAAATTGAAAAGATTGTTTGTTGAACTGCCCGACCATTTTGTTCTTGCCCAGAAATAGTATGTTCCAGGTGTATCAATGTAGAACTGATACTCTGCCCATCCATCCTGATTGGGTGTTCTTTCTGTAGACATTATATACTTTCCACCAGAAGCCTCGGGATCTTCAAGTTGAACCATTGGAGGCTTTAAATCGCTCCACCACTCTGCTTCGATATATATTCTGTCTTCAGGTGGAGAGGGCGTGCTCAGGGACCCTCCTCCTTGTGTTACCTTGAAAAATACAGGCGCATTTGCCAGCGGTACATTATTTTCATCCCTTATGAGTACTCTCAAGGAATCTTCGAGTTCAGTGTTCACGGTATCCTGGATTCCATCCACCCATCCAATCCTCTCTATTGAAGCCGCGCTGGCCTTCTCGCCCGATGTTACAAATGAGGCAACGCTGTTGTCATTTATTCCATACAGCTCTCCTAGAATCAGTCCTGCATAATTTTTATCGACATTACCATACAGCTTTTCATTGTCATAAAGAGAAAAACGAGATGCAGGTTCACCATTAACATAAACATCAAACCTGTTGTATGCAGACTCTGACCAGTCAACTACAACGGCAATTGTATCGCCGCCTGCTGGATCGGGTACATCAAGCGGTACTGCATCGAGCTGACCTGCGCTTCCGCCAACAACAGCGCCATTCTCTACCTTGAATAGATAGATCTTATCCAGCCTCGTACGGATAAAGAGAAAATATCCATTGGCAGTAACATACGATGTATCATCTGCAAGAAGCAGAAATCCACCATTATCAATTCCAGTTGTAGGATTGGTAACACCACTCCCCCATACCATCTTCACAGTCGTTGGATTACTCCTGCCCTTGTACACTGCGATGCTTCCCCATCCCCCGCTGTTCTGGGTATTATACACCTCATCGTCTCCAGTGTCTATGCTATAGTCATTTGGATCATAGCTCCAGTCGCTGCCAAGCTCTGTCCTGTTTTCAAAATTGTCTGCAATCTCACCCTGCGATTCTGTAGTACCTGCTGCAAGATTGGATATCGGACTCTTGTTGCCCCATCGGTCAACAGCCTTTATTGCAAAGTAGTAGTGCCGGTTGGAGAGCAGCCCCTTTACAATTGCCATCTCCAGGCTGTTGTATTCATCCGGCAAGGGCACACCAGGAACAATATTGGCATCTTCAAAATTTCCAGCATTTATTGGAGTGCTCGAATATCTTAAATCATAACTCGATGCACGCCCCTCTATTCCATTATCGCCTACTGCCCTCCATTGAAGAGTGATCGTCGAATTTGTGGACGCTATTACCTCAAGATCTGTTATTCTTGCTGGAGGAACGATGTCCTGGCGTTCAGACTTTGCCTTGAACCAGTCGAGATATACTGATGGTTCACTGGCAGTGGGGTCTCCTGATGACCCTCTAAAAATTACACCCGAATAGGACTCCTCCTTCCTGAAAATTGCCCCTGGATTGTCGTGCTGAAGTGAACCCTGCTCCTGATCGTTGTAGTAAAAATCAAATCTGTTGCTGTTTGTACCCCTCGTCATGACCACTCTTATACTGTCGCCTGGCGATACTGTTGGGAAGCTGCGTTTTGCAATAAGAGTAGAAGCCTGTGCCCCCTCAATTGTAAATAGAAAAATCTCCCCCTTCTTGGCAAACACCATGTATCCATTTGCAGCATCCAGAGAGGCAGGATCTACTACTGTTGTATCCATGCCGATCAGAATTCCTACACGATGAATTGTATCTTCATGAGCCGAACAATTGGGATGAAAACGAATAGTTACTGAATTCATATTTTTAGTATCCTGCCATATTGCAAGATTATCCCATGCATCACCACCTCCGCTCGAAAATATCGTTCCTCCAGGAGTCTCGCCATCACCAGGATCGTCATATATTGAAATAGTTCCACTTGCAAGCCAGTTATTACTGCCATTTAGAGGACCTGGAGTCCTTGTGAAATTATCCACGATTGTAGGAGTCAAATAGTCTTTTATATAGTCTGCAAAAACACTTGCCATCTCCTGATATCCCTCAGGGTAGCGCGGATGAATGTGGTCATCCCAGTCAGTCGTGGGATCATCATCAATATTATAATATGTAAACTGGTTTGAATAAAAAGATGCATGCATATTTACTATTGTCACTCTGTTTCTATCACTACTGCTTAATGAATTAACAAGAAGATCGAGTCTTGAATTGAAATCCAATATCTTTGTATTCCTTCCAGGAAACTCATCAAATGGTGCAACAGGAATTATCTTGCATATAAAGATCTGCTCGATTTCGTTTGATCCCCCCCTGTCATAATCAAGAAGCGCATCGAGCAGAACCTTCATATCATAAAGAATCGTTCCTGGCTGAGTGTGAGTTCCAACACTCTGCTCCGTGCTTATGTCGTTTGTACCAAGATGGATCAACACTATATCGGGTTTAGTGGCAAGCGCGTCCAACTCCTCATCTACTCGTAATCCTGCAGAGCCGCTGTCTGGTAAAAACTCATCGATGTGTGCACCAGACCTGAAGAGACCATTATATGGTGCACCATTTGGACCAACAAATGCAACATTATATTCTGGATTGAGCTCATCGAATAAAAACTTTCTGTATCCATATTCGTTCGCTGCAGGATCGTGACCATCATATTTACCCTGGGTTATAGAGTTGCCCAATGGTAATATGTATTTTGTCTGGGCATAGCCATATCCTGTAATCATCGATAAAAGTACAACAAAAATTGGGACAGTAAATATTCCCAATCTTCGTTTCTGGCAAATTTTCATAACAATACTCCTCCTGAGTCAAAGCATTCGAAAAGTACAGAATTCATACAGGCAAATAAAGTGCCATATATCAAAATTTTATATAAAATTGTAACATCAAATATTTTAAAGGTTTATATACCATTTATATTTTCTTTTAGCAAATCGGCTGATAATTAATTAGCCGAAAACAATTCATGTGTACATTTTCCAGCCAGCCACATTTCTTTTCTTTACTTATAAAATTTAATTTAGTATATTTATGTAAATCAGGTATAAAAGAATGAAAATCAATAAAAAATTAAAAGTCGGGATCTTAGGTGCCACGGGTATGATTGGCAGAAAATTAATCTCTCTGCTGGAAAACCACCCATGGATGGAGGTTGCGTGTGTTGCAGCATCGGGAAGATCTGCAGGCCGCAGGTTTGGCGATGCATTAAATGAACGAACATTTTATAATGAACCAATCTCAGATAGAATAAAAAATCTCACAATATACGATGTAGAAAAAGATTTGAAGAGGATAACCGACAGTGTTAATCTTGTTTTTTCTGCCATCAGCCTCGAAAGGGAAAAGGTGCGGGAAATTGAAAACAGATATGCAGGAAGAGGAACACCTGTAATATCCAACAATTCAGCACACAGATGGACACCCGATGTGCCCGTAATAATACCAGAAATAAACCCCCATCATGCTGAAATGATTGAGATTCAAAAGAAAAACAGAAACTGGGAAATGGGATTTATTGCGGTAAAACCGAACTGTTCTATTCAATCGTATGTTCCTGTTCTCGAGGCACTCAAAAATTTTAAACCAGAAAAGGTAATTGTTTCCACATATCAGGCCGTATCAGGTGCAGGTAGAACAATAGAGACCTGGCCTGAGATTCAGGACAATGTAATCCCATATATCAGGGGCGAGGAGGAAAAATCTGAAAGGGAACCGTTAAAGATATGGGGCACATTTAAAAATGGAAAACTCTCACTGGCAACAAGACCTGTAATCTCCTCAACATGCATTCGCATACCTGTAAGCTACGGACACATGGCATCGGTTCACATTAAATTTAAAAAGAAACCCTCACATGATGAGATTATAGAAGCCATTATTAATTTTTCAAATCCAATTAAAGACTTAAACCTCCCCTATTCTCCTAAACAATTCCTGAAGTACTTTGATGAGGAGGACAGACCTCAAACCTTGCTTGACAGAGATCTTGAAAAAGGGATGGCAATATGTGTGGGGAGAATAAGGAAAGACTCCGTACTGGATTATAAGCTCATTGCCCTTTCACACAACACAATTAGAGGCGGTGCAGGAGGAGCAATCTTGATGGCAGAGCTTCTAATAAAAAAGGGATACATAGTAAATTAATATGGAGAGAATAGCAGGACATGGATAGATACCATCCAGAAGCAGAAGAACTGAACAGTACAATAAAGTCTCTGAGACCTTCGATCTATGAGTTGTTATCCAAGAGGGGAAAAGAGATATTCTTCCCAAAGAGCGGAATAATAAAACAGGGAGCAGAGGCAAAAAATAAGGATTTAAATGCAACAGTAGGTATGGCCACAGATGATAAAGGTATATTTCTAAACCTATCTTCCATAAACAGACTGATTGACCTCGATCCAGAAGAAATTTTTCCCTATGCACCGAGTGCAGGAATCCCTGAATTGCGTAAAGAGTGGCAGAGACTTATCCTGAGTAAAAACCCCTCTCTGGATCAAAAAATAAGCCTTCCCATCGTAACATGCGGCATCACACACGGCTTAAACACTGCAGGCCATCTGTTCATCGATCCTGGCGATAAGATTATAGTCAGCAATCTGCACTGGGAAAATTATGATCTAATTTTTAAATACTCATGCGGTGCATCCTTTATTCCGTTCAATACATTTAAAAATAAAAGACTCGATACAGAGAGCCTTAAAAAAGCTCTTGAAAAAAGAGAAGGCAAACAAATACTTCTACTAAATTTCCCTCATAACCCGACAGGTTATACATGCAGTGAAGAAGAGGCAGAGGAAATAACCTCGATAATCAGAGATAGTGCAGAAAGGGGAAACAAGATTCTAACGATCACTGATGATGCCTACTTTGGCCTTGTCTATGAATCTGGAATATACAGGGAGTCGATATTCTCGAGACTGTCGGGGGTTCATGAAAATGTCCTGGCAGTAAAGATTGATGGTGCAACAAAGGAGGAGTATGCATGGGGATTCAGGGTTGGTTTTATCACATTTGGAACAAAAGGGGGCGACAAAAGAGTCTATGAAGCGCTTCAGGACAAGAGTGCAGGAGTCGTAAGAGGCACAATATCAAGCGCATCGAGACTGTCGCAAACTCTTCTCCTCAGGGCAATCCAATCACAAAGTTATGAAAAAGAAAAGAGGGAGAAGTTTAATCTCTTAAGGGCAAGATATAAAACAGTCTGCAATGTGCTGAAAAAAAACAACGGCCGATACTCCAGACTCTTCTCACCACTTCCATTTAATTCTGGATATTTTATGTGCATTCAATTAAAAAACAACCTTGACGGCGAAAAGATCCGGCAGCAACTTCTCAATGATTACAACACCGGTGTGATTGCTTCAGGCAAGATCTTAAGAATTGCATTCTCATCAATTCCCACAGATAGAATAGAGATGCTTTTTGAAAACATATATGATGTGTGCAGAGATAAAACTCATTAGATATTCTCTAATGAGACACCTCGTTTAATTTTGTTTCTTTCCCCTACTAGTTCCCAAACTGGTGTTTGGCAGCACTGCTCTGAAAAGAAACTCTGTTTCTACATATCAAATAACCAAACCTTTATTCACTTTCGTCAACTTATATCCCCCTTTGTCAAAGGGGGATTATAGGGGAATTTTTTGTTAGAGTATAAATTGTTCCCTTCAGTAATTGATCGTCTGAATTTTTGACCCCACAGACGAAAGGATAGTCTCTCGTCTACCCCCGTTTAATTTGGACGGCGTAGCGGTATCGCCTTTTTTACCTCTGGTTCCAAAACTGCTGTCTGGGAACCAGAGGGGAAAGGTACTCTTTAAAGTAAATTCTGATCTATTTAAAGTACATGATTTTTACATTGACTTAGCTTAAAAGATTTTTTATTTTTAATAAGTCTGAAATAATACTTACATAAATTCAGGAATTCATTATGCCCACAATTCTGTTAGTAATGGGATGGCGGTT
>Ga0190360_1000242_pt1 | contig 31096 bp, 23 predicted proteins | sample 48721834_MG_FD_161271 | JGI IMG/M metagenome (GOLD analysis project Ga0190360, IMG submission 161271) | Hydrothermal vent microbial mat bacterial communities from Southern Trench, Guaymas Basin, Mexico - 4872-18-3-4_MG | ecosystem: Environmental > Aquatic > Marine > Hydrothermal vents >...
CAGCTGGAAGTCATCGGCGATCCCATTTTGGTCCGTTCCAATGGATTGCCAGCTTATAACTATGCGGTAGTTATTGATGACCATTTAATGGAAATAACTCATGTTATAAGAGGAGAAGACCATATTTCTAATACACCGCGCCAGATTCTGACTTACCAAGCTTTAGGTTGGGAGCCACCCCAATTTGCCCATTTATCAATGGTTATGGGTGAGGATAACACTCGTCTCAGCAAACGCCACGGGGCGACTTCGGTTGACCAATTCGCCCAGGAAGGCATTCTGCCGGAAGCTTTATTTAATTATTTGGCCTTCCTCGGTTGGTCCCCTCCTGAGGGTCAAGAGGTTTTGTCGCGGGAGGAACTGGTTGAGCTTTTTAATCTAAGCCGAGTGAGTCGTTCGGCGGCCATCTTCGACTATCAGAAGCTCTATTGGCTTAATCGTCAGCACTTAAAACGACTTACTCCGGGTGAAAAAGTCACCCGAGTTTTGCCTTTTCTCCAGAAGGCGGGGTTCTTACCTGAGAAGTTAACCCGAGAGCATCACTTGTGGCTGGAGAAGGCGGTTGAAGCTCTTATCGAAGGGGTTAATAAGCTGAACGAGCTGCCTGAAAAATTCAACCTGTTCTTTGAATTTGACTTGTCCAAGATGGAGGAATCAGCCCGAAGAATTCTTCAAGCCGAGTCAGCTCGAACCGTTCTAGAAGCTTTGGCTGAGGAGTTGGCAAATCGGTCAGCAGTGAGTTTTGAGGAGTTTTCAGATATTGCTCGAGAAGTCAGGCAGAAGACGGGCGTTAAAGGCAAAGAGCTATTTCATCCGATTAGAGTAGCTTTAACTGGTCAGACTTCAGGTCTCGAATTGGATAAATTCATTCCTCTGATTGAAGAAGGAGCCCGCTTAACCTGGCGGCAGCCTTTACTTTCGGCCCGAGAGCGCATTGTTCGGACTCTGCAGTGGCTGACTCAATGAATTGACTATGGAAACTCTCAGCCGCCTTAATCCAGTTTTGGAAATTTTGCAGAGCAGCCCTCGCCGGATAATTAAACTTTTCTTGGTTGAGCAGCTGCCTAATACCCGCCTCAAACAGGTCTTTCGATTAGCCCGGCAACATAATGTCCCTGTGGTTTTGGTGCCCAGAAAAAAGCTGGATAGGCTCCAGCCCCATCACCAAGGGCTGGTGGCTTGGCTGTCACCCAAGCCTTATGCTGACCTGAAGCAGGTTCTAGAGCGGAGCCCATGTCCTTTTCTAGTCGTCCTCGATAGTGTAGAAGACCCCCAGAATCTCGGGGCTATACTTCGGAGTGCTGAAGGAGGCGGCGTAGATGCAGTCATCATTCCGGCCCGTCGAGCCGCAGGCTTGACCGAAGCCGTAGCGGCGGTTTCAGCGGGGGCTTGGGAGCATATCCCTCTCTGCCGGGAGAAGAATCTTGCCCGTACTTTAGCTTGGTTGAAAGAGAAGGGCCTTTGGGTGGTCGGAGCTGAGGCAGGAGCTGGGCAACTCTGGTATGAATTTGATTATTCCCAACCCGTGGCTATTGTCTTGGGTTCTGAAGGTCGAGGACTCCGGCCCATAATCCGGCGTCAATGTGATGTCCTGCTGGCTCTACCGCTATTGGGGAAAGTCAGCTCACTGAATGTAGCCGCCACCGCGGCGGTCTTTATTTATGAGGTTGTTCGCCAGCGGGGAGCAGAAGGAAGGGAATAATTGAATAAATTTGTTGGCCAAGACGTAAATAATAAAAAGGATTTTGGCGATGAAAGTTTCCGCAGGCACGATGGCCATGTTGGCCAGAGGAGAAACAATGGTTGACGATTCTGTGCTCCCTAGAGCCGAAGTGTCTGACGAAGAAATTATTGCCCAGGTGAAGAAAGGCCAGCGAGAGGCTTATCGGGCGATCGTCGAACGGTATAAGAAAAAAGCTTATTTCTTGGCCCTGAGCTGGGTTAAGAATCATGAAGATGCCTTAGATCTTTCGCAAGAAGCTTTTGTCCGGGCATTTCGGAAACTAAAAAAATATGATGGCCAACGAGAGTTTTTCCCCTGGTTTTATCAGCTTTTAAAGAATTTATGTTTGGATTGGCTCCGTCGTCGCCGAAGAGAACGGTGTGTCTCTTTAGAAGGAGTCGTTCTTAAAGATGGCCAACATAGTCGGCGAAGCGAATTAACTCAGGTTCTATGGGAGGCCATCGAACAATTGAGTCTGGAACAACGAGAGGTCATTATTCTCCGATATTTTCAGCAATATTCTTACCAGGAAATTTCTGAGTTGACAAATATGCCTTTAGGTACAGTTATGTCAACTTTATATTATGCTAAGCAGAAGCTGCGCCGTTTATTAAAAGAAGCCTGGGGGGATTCATCTTCTTCTCAGCAGGGTGACCTATGAAACATAAAAAATATAAAGAATGGATTTCAGCTTATTTTGACGGGGCACTTACTCCCGACCAAAAGAGAGAATTAGTTGAGCATTTGAAGACCTGTTCTGAATGTCGGCGGGAATTTGAAGAAATGGAGCGTTTTGAATCTTTAATGGCTGAAGTTAGCTTGCCTCATCCTTCCGAGGAGGTATGGACAATGTATTGGGCTTCCGTTTATAATCGGTTGGAAAGAAGAATCGGTTGGATTCTACTTTCTCTGGGCAGTATTATTTTACTTTTTTATGGAGCCTATCAACTGGTTGAAGGACTTATTAAAGACCCTGATCTCCCTCTCCTGATGAAAATCGGCCTTTTGAGTTTTTTGGGAGGCGTGGTAGTTTTGCTAGTTTCGTTCCTCAGAGAGAGGCTGTTTCTTAGAAAGCGGGAAAGATATAAGGAGGTAGAACAATGATCATCGTGACTACAGATTTTGTCCCCGGGAAAAAAATAGTTAAAACTTTGGGTGTGGCTAAGGGGAACACCATTCGGGCCCGACATATCGGCCATGATTTGGCCGCTTTACTGCGTAATCTTGTCGGCGGCGAAATAAGAGATTATACCAAAATGATGGCGGAATCCCGGGAGCAGGCCATTGACCGGATGATAGAGGATGCTCAACGAATGGGAGCCAATGCGGTGGTTAATGTTCGCTTCACCACTTCGATGATCATGCAAATGGCTTCGGAAATATTAGTTTATGGGACAGCTGTGATTGTCGAAGAAGATTATTAATCAACGCCCTAGCGGGGGAGGCCTAGAAGATGAAGAAAATTATTTTTATCTTTCTTCTTACGTTGGTTTTTATTCTTTTTTTCTTTTTATTCGTGTTCGGACAATCTCTGAAGAGGGGGGAAGAAGGTCGGTTGGCTATTTATTTTCAGGGGGAAAAAGTTGGCTATGAAGAATACCGGTGGTCAAAACAAGGAGAGAATTATCTCCTAGAAGTAGAAGGGCAGTTGACTAAGCCGGTGGCTTTGGTTATTGAGCATTTACAAATTGTGTTGGATGCAGCCCTTATTCCCCAGAAATTTGAGTTGACCGGCACTATCAGCGGGGTGCACCAGGAAATCTTCAGTGAACTCCAAGAAGGAAAGGTCACCAATCGAATTAGGGTAGCTGGTCAAGAGCAAATCTTAACCCACACGATAAGACGGGATACTTTTCTTCTGCCTAATCCGGTTTTCTCTCCCTATCTTGTCCTCACTAAAAAGTTTCGCTGTCAATTAGATAGTCAATCAGAACCCCAAGAAATCTCTATCTATGTTATACCTCAGGTAGAGCTTAAGGCAACTATTCAAGCTGAGGCCAATGAGCCTTGTGGTTTAGTGATTCAACTGGGAGGTACGGAAGTTAGATTGAAAACCAACCCACAAGGAAAATTGTTGAGTTTGTCGATTCCTTCGCAAAGGCTGGAAGTGGTTCCAGAATAAACTCCTGGCCTCACTATTCCTGGGGACTTAAGGATAAATGACTTTTCCAGGAGAGTAAGGCAGGCAATCGAGTCTAGCGGGGGGCACCATTAGATTAAAACTAAACAGGGGGTTGAAGTTTATTCTGAAGTTTGACCGAGGATAACACCCGACATTTTTTCTTTTTCCAGGAAGGGCTGAAAGATTATTAAGGAGAGATAAATTTTTTTATCAATTATTAGAGAGCTAGCCGCATTTTTTCTTAGCTTGACACCTGTTTCCCTTAACCTTTAGAATAATCGGGTTGATGGAGGCGACTTGGCCCAATGACTCAAGAAATTAAAACATTCTATCAGCTCGAAGAGCCCATTATGGAGTTGAAAAACCGGCTGGATGAGCTTCTAGAAAGTGGCGAGCCGGCTGCCCGGGAGGAAATAAAGGAGATACAGGCTCAGATTGAAGAAGAATGGGCCAAGATAAAACCTCTTTTGACTCCCGTTCATATTGTCCAGATTGCTCGGCATCCTCTTCGGCCTTATACTTTAGATTACCTAAAGGCCTTGACCACTGATTTTATCGAGTTTCATGGAGACCGGCGAGCCGGCAATGACCCGGCCATTGTGGCTGGCTTTGGGTTATATCGAGGCCAGACAGTGGCTTTTATTGGGCATCAGAAAGGACGGACTACCCGCGAGCGGTTAGAACGCAACTTTGGACAACCCAATCCCGAAGGTTACCGCAAAGCTCTCCGCATTATGAAGTTGGCTGAAAAATTTAATTTTCCAGTGGTGACTCTCATTGATACTCCCGGCGCTTACCCTGGCATTCAGGCAGAAGAGAGAGGCCAAGCTGAAGCTATTGCTTATAATTTACGGATGATTTCCCAACTCAAGGTGCCGGTAGTAAATATTGTCATTGGTGAAGGAGGCAGCGGGGGAGCTCTGGCTATCGGAGTGGGAGATGTCATTATGATGTTAGAATATTCCTTTTATTCAGTTATCTCCCCTGAAGGATGTGCCGCCATTCTGTGGAAGGATCAAGCCGCTGTGGCTCAGGCGGCGGAGAATCTTCGCTTTTTAGCCCAGGATTTACTTGAATTCGGCATAATTGATAAGATTATTCCCGAGCCTCCCGGAGGAGCTCATATTGATTGGGGACAAACCTTCCGGCAGGTTGATCGTTATTTAAACCAAACATTGAAGAAGTTGCGGGAGAAGAAGGTGGAGGATTTACTTGAGGAGCGTTACCAAAAATTCCGCCAAATTGGCGTTTTCAGAGAGAAGAAGGCAGAATGAAGCAAGCCATTGGGGGAAAAAAGAAGATTGCCGCCATTAAGGGAACCAAAGACATTCTACCTCCAGAAACCCGGAAGTGGCAATGGGTGGAAAACCAAGCCCGGGAACTGTTTGAGCGATATGGCTATCGAGAATTGAGAGCCCCTGTTTTTGAAGCCACAGAACTCTTTGAACGGGGCACTGGCACTAGTTCGGATATCGTTCTCAAGGAAATGTACACTTTTACGGATAAAGGTGGACGTTCCTTGACGCTGCGGCCCGAGTACACTCCTTCGGTAGTCAGAGCCATTATTGAGCATCGCCTTTATCTTCAACCTCGCCCCCTGCGTTTTTACTATATCGGGCCCATGTTCCGCTATGACAAGCCGCAGAAAGGCCGCTATCGGCAGTTCCATCAGATTGATATCGAAGTTTTTGGCGAGAAAGATGCCGGGATTGATGCGGAAATCATTCAGATGGCTCAAGCTTTATTAACCAAAGTGGGCGTGACTGATTATCGGATTCTGATCAATTCAGTCGGCTGTCCTCGCTGTCGTCCTCCTTATGTGGAGAAATTACGTCAGGCCGCCGAGCAGGTAAGAGAAGCCCTTTGTCCAGATTGCCAACGCCGGATTGAACTCAATCCTTTAAGGTTATTTGATTGCAAGGTAGAAACTTGTCGGGAATTAGCCCAGGAGTTTCCCCGAATCACCGATTATCTTTGCTCGGAGTGCACTGAACATTTTCAACAGGTGCAGGCTTACCTAGATGTTTTCGGCCTCGAATATCAACTGGAACCTCGGTTGGTGCGGGGTCTGGATTATTACACTAAAACTACTTTTGAATTTGTCACCTCAGCTTTGGGAGCCCAGGATGCTATTCTTGGGGGCGGCCGTTATGATGAAATGATGAAGTTGTTCGGCGGACCTGATTTATGTGGCATTGGTTTTGCCGTCGGCCTAGAGCGGTTATTGAGCTTGGTGACTTATCAACCCTCCGAAGCCCCTTTTATTTTTGTGGCTTACTTAGGAGAGCCAGCTAAGCAGGCCGCCATGAAATTAGTGGCCACTTTGCGAGAAGTAGGGATGGAGTGTTGGCTGGAATATAAGGAGAGGAGCCTCCGCAACCAGTTGAGTCGGGCCAATAAATTAGGAGCTACTTGGACGTTAATCATTGGAGAAGATGAAGTCAAAAGCGGCCGATTTAATTTAAAAAATATGGCCAGTGGAGAGCAACAAGAATATACCTCCGCCGAGTTGTTGGCTTATTTTCGGGACTATCTTCATTCGAAAAAATCACCGTCTTAAGCTCTCCCGTGAGATTATCCTAAAGATGGAAGAAAAAAAATGACAGCCTGGCAGCGAACCCATTACTGCGGTCACTTGAGAGCCCAGGATGAAGGTCGAGAAGTTGTTCTCTGTGGCTGGGTTCAGCGCCAGCGGGATTTAGGGAATCTCTTATTTATTGACCTCCGCGATCGGGAAGGAGTAGTGCAGCTAGTTTTTTCCTCAGCCAACTCTCCTCTTTTAGAAGAGGCCCGGCGGTTGGGACTGGAGGATTGTCTAGGGGTGCGGGGAAAAGTTCGTCGGCGCGCCCCGCATTTATGTAATCCCCGACTGGCCACCGGCGAGATTGAAGTGGAAGTTGAAGAACTGGTGGTTTTTAATCGAGCGGCCACCCCTCCCTTTGTCGTGATTGATCCGCCTCAGGCTTCGGAAGAATTGCGCTACCGTTACCGCTATCTGGATTTACGCCGGCCCTCGATGCAGCGTCATCTCCGTCTGCGACATGAAGCGGCTTTGACCATCAGAAATTTCTTCCATCGCCAAGGTTTTCTGGAAGTAGAAACACCGTTTTTAACCAAATCGACCCCGGAGGGGGCCCGGGATTACTTGGTGCCCAGCCGGATTTATCGCGGGCGTTTCTTTGCCCTGCCCCAGTCACCTCAGCTATTTAAGCAAATTTTGATGGTGGCTGGCGTAGAGCGGTATTTTCAGATTGTCCGTTGTTTCCGGGATGAAGACCTGCGGGCGGACCGCCAACCTGAGTTTACTCAGATTGATGTGGAAATGAGTTTTGTTGACCAGGAGCAGATCTTTAGTTTAATCGAAGAGATGATGGCGGAGGTGTGGACTTTAATTGGAATAGACTTAAAGACTCCTTTTCCCCGCTTAAGCTATAAGGAGGCTTGGGCCAGGTACGGAACGGATAAACCTGACCTGCGAATTAACACCACCCTAGAGGATTTAACCCACCTGGTTCCCCGCCTCGGTTCCCAGGTTTTGCAACGGGCCGTAGAGGCCGGAGGGCGGGTTATCGGTTTGTGTGTCCCCGGGGGACAGGCTTTTTCCCGCAGTCAACTCAGCCAATTGACCCGCCGGGTCCAAGACTGGGGGGCCAAGGGGCTGATCTGGGTGAAGAAAAAAGACAACGGTTGGCAGGCCTCGCTGCCTTTACCTCAGGAGAATATTGCCCTGCTCTGGCAGACGGCCAAGGCCGAGGAGGACAGCCTGCTGCTGCTCGTGGCCGGGCCGGAGAAGCAGGCCAGGGAGATTATGGGCCGGCTCCGTCTGGAACTTTGCCCGCCGGATCCAAAACTCAAAGATACCTTCCAGTGTCTCTGGATTACCGATTTTCCTCTTTTTGAATGGAGTGAGGAAGAAAACAGGTTGGTCTCCATGCATCATCCCTTCACGGCTCCTCGTGAGGAAGATCTGGAGTTACTGAGCGACGATGCTTTAAAGGTGAGAGCCAAGGCCTATGACCTGGTCTGCAACGGCTATGAAATTGGCGGCGGCTCCATCCGGATTCATAGACAAGATCTGCAGGAGAAAATTTTCGACCTCCTGGGATTGAGCCCAGCCGAGGTTGAGCAGAAATTTGGTTTTTTCCTGGAAGCCCTCCGCTACGGCACGCCTCCCCACGGAGGAATAGCCCTGGGCTTTGACCGGATAGTTATGCTCTTGGCCGGAGAGAGTTCTATTCGGGAAGTCATTCCTTTTCCTAAAACGACCAGTTCACTCTGCTTATTAACTGGCGCCCCTTCACCAGTAAGGCCGGAACAGTTAAGGGAATTGGGCCTTATATTGGCCGACAAGCCGCCGGACGAAGATGAGGAAGCTTGAAATTATTACTTTTGAGACAGGCAGAGGAGGAAGTGCCTGGTTACCCCCAAGCGGGGACACTCTAGGGATAGCTGGAAAGCAGAAGACTTAAGATGGCCGAAGAGGCAGTGGGGGAAGAACCTGTCCGGGTAGCTCTCAACAGGCATTTTGAGAGACAACTTAATCATCTTTCCCGCGTATATAAATAATGTAAATAAAATATAAAAGAGGACATGAATTTAAAAAGTTGAGCAGAATTAAAACTTGGTCAAGGAGGGCCGCATGAATGTAAAAAATCGGCGAGCTTTCAGCTGGGGGCTAGGCCTGCTCCTTCTGGGATGCTTAATGTTGTCGCCTTTTCTTCAAGCCCAGAATTTCGAGGCGATAGCCAAAAAAATCAAGGTCAAAACCTTGAAAAACGGCCTGAAATTTATTGTTTTGGAACGCCATGAAGCCCCAGTGGTCTATTTCCATGTTTACGCTGATGTAGGTAGTGCCAACGAGTCTTACGGCATTACCGGGATTTCCCATTTACTGGAACATATGGCTTTCAAGGGAACTAAAACGGTTGGCACCAAAAATTATGAAGAGGAGAGTAAGATTCTGGAGGAGATGGATGCCCTTTATGCCCGGATTCGGGCCGAGGAAGCTAAGCCCCATCCAGACGAAGCTAAGCTCAAGAAAATGAAGGCAGAATTTGAGGCACTGCGGCAAAAAGCCAAAGAGTATGTTATTACTGACGAATTTGTTGACTTGCTGATGCAAGAAGGTGATCGGTCAGTGAATGCTTACACCAGCAACGACGCCACTCAGTATATCAATAGCCTGCCTTCCAATAAGGTTGAATTCTGGATGGCCATCACTTCCGATCGTTTTCTCAATCCTGTCTTTCGTGAATTTTACAAAGAGAAGGAAGTGGTCATGGAGGAACGACGTCTTTCTGTGGAGACACGTCCATTAGGTAGATTACTCGAGGATTTTCAGGCCACGGCCTTCAAAGCTCATCCTTATCATCATGAAGTTATTGGTCATATGTCGGATATTCAGGCGATTACCCGAGAGGACGTGCGGCATTATTTCCGGAAGTATTATAATCCAGCCAACCTCACGGTAGCCATTGTCGGGGATGTTAATCCGGAGGAAGTTTTCCGTTTGGCCGAACTATATTTCGGCCGAATTCCCTCGGGTGAGAAACCTGAACCTGTTCGGACGGTGGAGCCAGAACAGTGGGGAGAAAGAAGGGTGGCGGTGGAAGCCATGGCCCAGCCTTTTCTCCTTATTGGTTATCATCGACCGTCAGTTCGGCATCAAGACAATTTCGCCTTAGAGGCTCTGGCTTCTATTTTGGGCGAAGGACGCTCTTCCCGACTCTACCGCCGCTTGGTTAAAGAAACTCAGGTAGCCATTGAGTGTGGGGTAATCAATGGTTTTCCTGGGGATAAATTTCCCCACCTAATTATTTTTTACGCTGTGCCTGCCCGAGGCCATTCCGTCCAGGAATGCTTAGGTCTAATTGAAGAGGAAATAGAAAAGGTCAAAAAAGAGCTGCCGAAGCAAGAGGAGCTGCTTAAATATAAGCGCCAGGCAGGCATGAGTTTGCTCCAACAGATGAAGTCTCACGCCCGGATGGCGGCCCTTTTAACCTATGCTGAAGTTATTTTAGGAGACTGGCGGGAGTTGTTCCGTCAAATAGAGAAGATAAATGCAGTTACAGCAGAAGATGTTCAGCGGGTGGCTCGGAAATATTTAATCAAAAAGAATCGTACCATTGGGGAGCTTGTTCCCCAATCATCCCGATAAGAGGAGGCAGTGGTCATGAAAAGAGACATTACTCAGTTTGTTAGCCTAAAAGTAAAGAGGTTCACAAAAGCAGGCATAATCGGGCTGATTCTCCTGATAGCTCTTAGTTCAATAGCCCTCTGGGCTCAAAAAAGCCCTAAAGATAAATTTATCTATCCCCCGCTTAATCCCATTCAGGTGCCGCCAATAGAACAAGTTAAGTTAAGCAACGGGTTACGGGTGTTTTTAGTGGAAGACCATGAATTTCCCACCATTGAGATGCGAGCTTTGGTCCGGACCGGCTCGGTTTTTGAACCCGAAAACAAGTTGGGGTTGGCAGCTATCACCGGAGAGGTGTTGCGGACCGGTGGCACTAAGAATCTTTCTGGGGATGAAATTGACCAGATCCTCGAACAAATAGCGGCCTCGATTGAAACTTCCATCGGTCAGACCTCAGGCTATATTTATGTTTCCCTAATGAAAGACGATTTAGAAAAAGTTCTCTCCCTGCTGGCAGATATCTTGATGAATCCGGCCTTCAGGGAGGATAAAATCCAACTGGCTAAAATAAAACAAAAATCTTATATTGCCCGCCGCAATGACGACGTTGGTCAGATAACCCAACGGGAGTTTGCTAAATTGATTTACGGAGCCAAAAGCCCCTATGCCCGTCATCCGGAGTACGCCACCATTGACTCCATCACCCGAGAAGATATCCTCAATTTTTATCAGAAATATTTCTCTCCTGATAATATGTTACTGGCGGTGGTGGGAGATTTTCAGGTCCCCAGGATGAAGGCCAAATTAGAGAAGACTCTAGGTCAATGGCCAGCTAAAAAAGTCAAAGTACCTTCTTTTCCCCCAGTTAAATATAATTATGTCTATCGGGTGAATCTGATCGAAAAGCCCGATGTCAATCAGTCCAACATCATGCTGGGACATATCGGCGGGCTGATGAACAATCCCGATTATCCAGCGTTGATTATCATGAATTCGATTCTGTCCCTGGAAAGGATGTTTAAAAAGATTCGCACCGACGAGGGCCTGGCCTACAGTGTTTGGGGACGTTATGGGGCGGGCTACGCGGTGCCGGGCATATTCAGTTGCGGGGCTCAGACCAAGTCGGAGTCCACGGTTTACGCCATCAAATTAATGCTCCAGGAGTTGAAGCGTATTACCCAGGAAGAGGTGACAGATGAAGAGCTGCGACGGGCCAAGGATCAGTATCTCAACGGTTTTGTTTTTAATTTTGACAGCAAGACAAAAATTTTGAGCCGGATATTGACCTACGCTTATTTCGGCTATCCTCTCGATTTTATGGAGCGATTAAAGAAACAGGTGGAGCGGGTCACCAAAAAGGACGTCTTGCGGGTCGCCCGGAAGTATTTAAGGCCCGAGCAAGTCCAGATTCTGGTGGTAGGTAATCCCCAGAATTTTGACCAATCACTCGAGGTGCTAGGGCCAGTAACTAAAATAGATATTACTATTCCCCCTCCCCCGAAAAAAGCCGGGCAGGGGAAATAATTTACCGTCCAGGGTGTCTCTTGATGAGTCCCCAAGAATGGTGAGTGCTTCCATTATTAAATAGATTCGTAGGGAGAAGCCCTTCTGGATAGAGAAAAGGTTTAAAGCGTGTTATTGGTAACCTAGAAAGCGAAATCAATCTGAACCGAATTCTTGTGTTTTTCCGGCCGTCATTTTATTCCTTAAGGAAATCTTTTCTCTTAAACTAAGGACAGAGAGAAGATGATTGGAGAGCGGACTGTCAAAAGCAAAATAAATCTGGGCAAAATTAATATTTTTTCTCATTTAAATTCATTTAAATAAAGGAGCCTTCTGGCTCAGCTTAGTGGAGAGGAAAAGCCAACTGCAGAGGCCTTTAATTATTCTTAACTATATTTAAACTATCTTTTTTTTAAAAAATATATTATATTACTCAATGGGGAAATAAGATAAAAAGCCCATTTTCTACTGAGATAGCGGCCTAATTTCCTCCTTTAGGCTGAAGAGTCGGGAGAGGGATAATTAAGCTATTAACGGCGGCAGGCCTTCTTTTTTAAAAAATGAAAAAATTGTCCATCTCAGTTGGCCAAGTTTTTGGAGAAAGATTTCTCATTATGGAGAAATTAGGGGAAGGGGGAGTCGGTCAAGTTTATAAAGCCTATGATAAGCAAGCGAGGGAATTTGTGGCCCTTAAGTTTCTTCATCCCCAGATTATCACCCACCCCAAGAGCGTGGAGCGTATCTGGGCGGAGATTAGATTGGCTCGCCGGGTGTCCCATCGTAACATTTGTCGAATCTATGATTTGGAAAGACAAGATGATGTTTATTACATCAAGATGGAATATATTGAAGGAGAGAATCTGAAAAATTCCCTGGACCGTCTGGGACCTTTCACCATAAAAAAAGCTGTTTCTCTAGCTATTCAACTCTGTCGAGGGCTTCAGGAAGGACATCGGATGGGGGTGATTCACCGGGGACTTAAACCCCAGAATATTATTATCGACCGCCAGGGAAACGCTAAGATTATGGATTTTGGAGTCTGTCTGCCAGACAAAAGAAAAAAACTTGGGTCTAGGGCCCGTTTTTCTGACTATTCAGCCCCCGAACAGGTGGCCGGGGAAAAAGGTGATATGCGGACGGATTTGTTTTCGTTGGGCGTTATTTTATATGAAATGCTCACCGGTAGAAAGCCATTTCGCAAGATATCTTCTTTAAGCAATCCGGACGCCCCCGCTTTCCCAAAACCTCCTTCCCCCCAGGAAATCAACCCGGCTGTCTCCGACAGATTAGCCCGACTCATTCTCAGATTGTTGGAGTGGGAGCCGGCCCACCGCCCTCGCAGTGTAGAAGCGGTTCTCCAGGAGTTGGAATCTCTAGAGAAGGAGATTCCTACGGTTGACGTTAGGGAGCCTTCTGATAAAAGAACCATGATCTTTCCCTTGGTTGTTCGATCCAAATGGCAAAGATTGGTGAGGCTGCTCAAGGAAAGAAAGATTATTCATACTCTGGCGGTTTTTATCGGTGGGGGAGCCGTGCTCTGGGAATTTGTCCACTGGATTTTAATCGATCATTATCATTTTCCTGAGGGTACTTTGGATATTACCCTCGTCTCGATTGGCGGAGCCTTATTAGTGGCTCTTATCTGGCAATGGTTCCGGGGAATCAGAAGACCGCGCCGGTTAAAGGTGGAGTATTTCCTTATCCCCGTCATAATTATGGTCAGCCTTTATTGTGATGCGTTGATCTTTTCTAATTTGACGAGTTATTCTCCAGAAGAAGCTCGGCCGATTCAACTCTCTTCTTTTCCCCAGAAATGGAAAAATTCAATAGCGGTCTTACCAATTAAAGATTTAAGTTTACAAAAGAATCAGGGCATTTTTTGTGAGGGCATCCTGGATGGAGTAATTACCAAATTGCGGGTTCAGTTTCCCGAGTTAAAAGTCCTCTCCAAGCAGGCGGTGATGAAGTATCAACGCTCTGATTATGATGTTGAAGCAATCGGCCGTGAGCTTGAGGTCGGCCTTATTCTTGAGACAGGCTTATTGGTCGAAGGAGATAAAATTAGAGTTAATTCCCGGTTGATTGATACTAGGGACAAATCCATCATCTGGGCTTATCCCTATGAAGGAAGTTTGGGGAGTATTTTTAAAGTGCAAGATGAGATCGCCCGGGGGATTTCTCAAAAACTTAATCTCCATTTGTTCCAAGAGGGGGCTGAGCTGGTCAAGGCCAAGGAGGCAGTGGATGTCACCGCTTTCAAAAAGTATTTAAACAGCACTCGCCTGATTGAATTGTATTACCAGACTCGGGAGGAAAAGTATTTCCGCCTGGCTTTGGAGGGACTTTTGGAGACCATTCGCTTGGATAAATCATTTGCCTTGGCCTACTGGGGTCTGGGTAACGCTTATGAATGTCGCTTTAATTTAAAAAAGGAAAGGAAAGATTATGATTTGATGCTCCGGTATTATTTACAGGCCCATCAAATCGCCCCTGAGCTTCCCGAAGCCAACCTTGGTTTGGGCTGGTCGTTTTTTTACCGCCAGAAAATCAACCAAGCCTTTCGGAGTTTTGCCCGAGCCCAGCGGTTGGACCCCACTAATTTTGATGTCAATTATGATATAGCTTCTTTTCTCCGCTCCCTTGGTTTGTATCCCCAAGCCTCGGTTTTTTATGAAAGAGCCCTGGTCATCAATCCTACTTCGGCCATTATCTATGAGTTGGGGGCTACCTGTTTTATTTATCAAGGGAAATACTCCGAGGCCGAGGTCTATCTTCAGAAAGGATTAAGGCTCCAACCCGATAATTACCGTTTTTATATTCTGAGAGCCCGCAATCTTCTTCGTCAGGGGAAATATCAGGCAGCTCGGGTTGTTCTGGATATGGCTGAACAACTTCACCCCGGCAGCCTCCATGTTTCTCTGGGGCGAGCCTGGCTTTCAGCCTTGCTCGGGGAGAAGGAAAAAGCCCTAAGATTGATGGGAACTGCTTCAGTCTTTCATGAGGAAGTGGCTAATATTTATGCTCTTCTGGGAATGAAAAAGGAGGCAGTGCGAACCATTAAAGAAGGCATAGCCAGAGGGATGGAGGAAGTCGGCGAGAATCTTTTCCCTTATATCTATTTGATTAACAACCCCGGCTTGGCCAGTTTGGGGGAAGAGGCTCAGTTTAAAGAGCTGTTGGAGGCAGAACGCCGGAAATATCAACGATATCTTCAATCACTGAAGATGTTTGATAATAAAAATTTAGGAGGAAAATAATGATTGAGAAAATAATTGTGGGTCGACTTGATCCGGAAGCGTTCAAAACTCTGGAGGCCAAGGTTGAGAGTGAGCAGGAGAATCTGCAGCAATTTTTCCTGGAGTCACGCTTTGAGGAAATGGGGGAAATCATCGGAGAAAGGGCTATCTTTGTTTCCCCCGAGGGAGCCACGATGGCCGGCCGGAAGGGAATTGCCCGTTACTTTGCCTCGTTGAAAGAGGGAGGAGTGGGAGAAGTTGAGTTTGAACCGGTTAATGCCTATGTGGCTGATATAGATAGTCAGGAGCACAATTACGTAGCTTATATTATCTGGCGTTTTGCGTATTCGCGTCTAGAGGGGCTTGATCCTGCCGGAAGTTGGACCGGGGTGACTTGGCATCGCTTCAATTGTACCTGGGAAAATCCCTAAGGCTCTGGCTCCCGAATGTGTTAGATCAGCCAACATTTATAAAAGGCCTTTCCTAGAGAGCCTTTCTTCTCTTTGTTTTGTTCGCCGATTAGCCCCTAGAGTTAACTATCCCTTTTGGTCGAGCAGTTGGCTGGGAAGGGGTGATGTATTCTGATAGTTGAGTGATGTTGTCTTCTTGTCTCAGAGGAAAAAACAATTTTTGACAGCGGGTGAGGATGGCTGAATTCAAGGGATTTATCTAGTTTTAGGCTAACGAAAATATAATTTGTGGCGTTTAAAAAAAAAGAAGGTGTTACTCAAGTAGGAAGCAGGAAAAGATGGTTTGATCCTCGGAACTCAGAGTTGGCCATAGAGGGGAAGAGAAATTTCTTAAGAGGATTAATTCTTTTCACCTTTTTCGGGGGGTGGGGAGGGGAGATATATGAAGGATGATATTCTTGACATTTTTCCTCGAAAAGCCTAAAAATAAAGGTCAATGTTGAATCCGGCAAGACGCAATAAAAGAATATATTTTCATATAATTTTTCTATCCCTCTTTCTTTTGACCGTCCTGGCCGTTGACTATCTCCACACCGAGAAGACACTTCAGGATACTGAGAATTGTCCCGCCTGCCAGTTTTTACGCTCTTCTTTGACCACCAATCAGATTAATTTTTTCTTTCTGGCTCCGCTTATCTGGACCTCTTATATTTATCTTCGAGCTGAAATTGAGCCCACCTTTTTTATTGTCATCGCCCCTTCTTCCCGGTCTCCGCCCTCCTTTTAACTTCTCTCCTGCCTGAATTTCTTTGTTCCTTTCCCGGTTTTGGCTGTTTCCCTATGGGGAAGCATTATCGAGTTAAAAGGAGGCTATTATGAGAAAAAACCTGCTTATCAGGCGGAAGATAATAGTTATGCTGGTCATTGCGAGTCTCATCTTCCTGCCGGGACAAATGGTTAGCCAGCAAAGGAAAGCCCAGTATCGCCATGGCCAAAAGGCCAGGAAATTGTTGGTCTTACGGGGAGTGGTCAAGGATTGGGACGGACATCCCGTGGCCAAAGCAGTAGTAGTTTTGCCTGAGCTAGGGAAAACAGTGGAGACTGATAGCCAGGGCCGGTTTGGATTTTCCCGTGTACCGGTGGGACGATATCATCTGGAAGTTTATGCTCCTGGTTTTGTGGATTATTCATCTGAACCTTTTTTCCTGGATAAGGACAAATATGGTCAAGAAATAGTTCTGATGAAAAAATTATCCGAAGAAATAGTGGTGACAGCCACCCGGACACCAAAACTTTACGCGGAAACTCCAACCAAAACAGAAGTCATTTCCAGTCGGCAGATAGAAATGAAAGTGGCTTCTAATTTAGCGGAAGCTCTCTATCAAACTACTGGTGTCCGCGTAGAGAATGATTGCCAAAATTGCAATTTCACTCAAGTACGGATCAACGGCATGGAAGGCAAATATACTCAGATATTGATCGACAGTTCTCCGGTGGTCAGTGCCATGACCGGAGTCTACGGATTGGAGCAGATTCCAGCCGAGATGTTGGATCGGATTGAGATTGTGAAAGGAGGGGGTTCAGCCCTTTATGGAGGCAATGCCGTGGCTGGAGTCATTAATGTTTTAACCAAGGAGCCCCAGGAGAATCGGACAATTCTAAAAGTGCATCAGGAGTCGGTAGACGGTAAGCCTTATACTGACCTAGGCTTCCGCTCTAGTCTAGTCAGTGAGAATATGAATTCCAAGGCCTATTTGTTTGCCAGTTACAAACGCCGCGAACCAATAGATCTCAATGATGATGGTTTCTCTGAATTAGGTCTTCTCTCCAACACCTCTTTCGGAATAAATCTTTATAATTACTTTCCTGCCCTTGATGGGAAGTTGAAGCTAGGTTTATTCCGGATTTTTGAGGAACGCCGGGGAGGGAATCTATTCGATAAGCCTCCCCACGAAGCTGATACAGCGGAGTGGATTAAAACAGATCAGGTGGCTATTTCTTCGGAATGGTCTCATTCACTTTCAGAGAAGCTTTATTACAATCTCTCCTTCTCCCTGGTTGAAGCCAAAAGGAATACCTATTATGGTAGTCACCGCGATCCTAATGCTTACGGAGAAACAAAAAACCCGCTTTTCTTCTTCAACAGCCAATGTACTTATCAATTGGGCACACATGTGTTTACAGCTGGTTTTCAGTTGAAACGTGATAAGATTCAGGATAAAGCCATTGGTTATAACCGGGTGATTGACCAGGTTTACTACGAAAGCGGGCTGTTTCTCCAAGACGATTTCAAAATTGGCCGCATATTCTCGATTTTAACGGGCTTTCGCGTAAATCGCCATACAGCCTTGGATCGAATCATTGTTACCCCCCGGTTGAGCATCCTCATTAACCTAATGAAGGAACTTAGTTTCCGGACTTCATTTTCCACAGGTTTTAGAGCTCCCCAGGTATTTGATGAAGACCTCCACATTGAACAAGTTGGTGGGGGAGGATTGATGATTAGGAATTCTCCCGACCTCAAGGAAGAACGTTCTTACAGTTTTTACAGCGGCTTTGACTATGGCCGCCAGAGGGGCAAAACTCTAATTCAATTCAGTATCGAGGGTTTTTATAATCGTTTGCTCGATACTTTCATTTTCCAAGAAGTGGCGCGTATTGAAAGAGCTCGAGTTTTGGAAAGAATCAACGGGTCAGGCTCTAGAGTCTATGGATTCTCGGTGGACTTTGGACTAAGCCTAGGAACTCGCTTCTCTCTAGCTTCCGGCTGGACTTTTCAACGAAGTCTGCTGGATGAACCTGAGCCTCGTTTTAATTCCCGGGAATTCTTCCGAACACCGAAAATATACGGGTATTCCAGTTTGAGCTGGGAACATCCTAAGCTGTTCCATTTGGACGCTTCAGTAGAATACACAGGTTCAATGAAAGCTCCTCACTATGCTGGATATATCCAAGAAGATCGTCTGGAGACTACTTCTCCTTTCTGGGTCATTAACTTGAAATTCCGCCGCCAGATTAATCTTTCCGCCGCAGATCGTCTGACTGTCTTTCTGGGCATTGAAAACTTATTGGATTCTTTTCAAAAGGACCTGGATAAGGGAGTTGATCGGGATTCAGGCTATGTTTATGGCCCAGCTAAACCACGGACGTTTTATTTGGGAGGAGAGTTTTCTTTTTAAGGAGCACAAATTAGTCTGCGGCCGGAAGGAAAAATTACGGGGAGTAAGGAGGATATTTCTTTTTTCCAGACGGGATAAAACTTAAAAAGATTTCGAGAAGAGGAGGTTTATTTAATTATCCGACCTTTGATTTTAGCTAAATAGATTTGACCAGAGCCAGCCTCTTGAATAATGACGTCTTGGTCAACTTCTTTAACCCAAATGGAACCTGAGCCATCACTAATAATGACTTTACCTTTGACTTGGGCTACTCGAATTTCCCCGGAACCGTCATCGATTTGGACCTGGCCAGTGATATCTTTCAGAAAAATATCACCCGAACCATCGTCGATAATTACTGGACCTTGGATGTGAGTGACTTTTAAATCGCCTGAATTGTCTTCAATAACTACTTCGCCGGCAATATCACTGACGAGAATTGCCCCTGAACTGTCGTCGAGATTAAGATTTCCTTTTATGTGACTAACAGTGATTGGGCCGGAACTATCGTCTATGGACAGATTGATTTCTTGAGGTACCCGGACGGTTAAATGACAGAATTTCTCTCCCCAGTTAAAGAGAGAAAAGTGGGCCTTGAATTTCCCCACCAAGCGAGCTCGATGGCCCCATTTTTCTAGCTTCAAAACCAATCTTTCTTGGCAAAAGCGTTCAGCTTTGTCCTGCCTCATGCCCCGGACAATAATTTCGGCGGTTACTTCAATTTGGGAAAGGTCAGGCACTCCCTCCACTTTCAAGAAACCAGCTCCGCTGTCGATTTCAAGAAGGTCTATTCCTTTAACCTCAAGGGTTAAGACTTTTGTTTTTTCCCAGCCGAAAAGCAGGAAAGCAAGAAGAAGAAGAAAGATAGCCAAAAGCACTACTCTTTTCATGACCACCTCCTTTGAACGTGGAAAATCATTAATTATAACGCTATTGGGAGCGGGAAGGTTCACGGGAATCAATTCCGGAAATTATCCTGGAAGAAGACAACTGGTTTTCAAGAAGATTAAAGTAAGATAAAAGTCGTTTTTTGCTCTTAGAACCTCAGGGTGGAGCTATTGACACTGCGAAAGTTTAATTTTATATTTTAATCCCGATAGCTTCCAGGTAGCGGAGTTGACGAGGATTAACTTTAGGGGGAAGGAGAATTAGGTATGCCCATTTATGAATTCTACTGTGAACCCTGTCACACTATTTTCAATTTTTATTCTCGAACAGTTAACCCGAGTAAAACCCCTCGGTGTCCCCGTTGCGGCAATCCCGATATGAAGCGGCGAGTCTCGCGGTTTGCTGTGGTTTCCCGGGGAAGTGGGGAGAAGTCGGAAGAAGATGAAGGCTGGCCTCCTCTGGATGAGAATAAAATGGAGCAGGCCATGGCTCTTTTGGCCAAAGAAGCCGAGCATCTGGATGAGGAAGATCCCCGCCAGGCTGCTCAACTCATGCGCAAGTTGAGCGAAGCCACGGGGTTGACTTTGGGTCCGGGCATGGAGGAAGCTTTACGGCGTCTAGAAAAGGGCGAAGACCCTGAAAAGATAGAAGAAGAAATGGGAGATATTCTGGAGGAAGAAGAGCCTTGGCTGCTTGCGAAAAAGAGCCCCCGGATTTCCCGGCAGAGATTTTCTCCACCCCAAGTAGATGAAACACTTTATGAGCTTTAAGCAAGGAGATGATTCCTGAAAGAGGAGTTTAAAAGTAGAAACGAAGCCCCAGCCCCCCATTAAAAAGAAGCTCAGTTTTGGGGCTGAGATCGAAAACCGGGACAAGTTCCAAAAAGATTTCTAGAGGCACCTGAGGAGGGAAATAGGCGAGGCCCACAGGAAATCTAACCCCCAACCGGTCATGATGGGGAACTGACTTGAAGCGGAGACCTATGCCGTAGTAGAGAGGCAATTGACCTTGCTTCAGAGGCCACATCCGGAAGTGGTGGCGAAGATAATCCAGATGGAGATGGAAAGAGGCTTCTTTTTCAAAAGACCAGGCCACGGCCCCCGCCAAGGCTGTGGCTCTCCCTGTCCAGTATTTACAGGAAAGGCCCGTAGGTTCTCCCAGGATGACGCCCAATCCAAAATCCTCTTTCTCTTGGCCGGGCAGGGCCAGAGTGGTCACCCAGACCATCATTATCAAGGCCATAATGCTCTGGGCCAGGCCATTGTTGGACATCCCTTTTTCTCCCTTGAAATTATTCTACCATGTTTTTCTGGATAAGATAAAATAAGACTGATCCCGGGTGGAGTTGTTGGTTGAGGCTCCTCTCTGGCAATTTGAGAATAAATTTTGGCCGGAAACTTTTCCGATGGAATTTTTTCTCAGGGATGAAGTTGACTTGATTTTTGTTGTTAGTTGAGCCAATGAGAAATAAGATTATTTTTTGCCTGCTAATATGGGTAATAATAATTAATTTGTTTCTCCTCTGGTCCAATCTCTCCGCTTCTTTTCCGAAGAGTCTAAGTCTAGGGCCACGGGTAGTTTATCTTCGGCGGGGGCGAGAAATTAATGTGTGGCTTTACTGGTTAGAGAGATTTTTCTATCCTCCAGAAAGCCATTTTCGATGGGAGATAGACTCCCCTGGCTTGGCTGTCGTCAGCCGTCCTGGATGGATAAAGGGACGGCAGCCGGGAACAACTATCTTGAGAGTTTCATCTTTTCTGCCAGGAGAGCGACTTAAACGGCCCCCTTGGCCGGGTTCATTAGTCAATTTTCCTCCAGCAGGGATGGTGCCGAGCTATCTTGAAGTTCCAGTCAAAATTTTGCCTTCTCTTGATTTAAAGAAGAAAAAAGAGGTGGAAGTGATCGCGGCCTATTATCCTTGGTTTTCAGAGCGTTATCATCCTCCCCCTCCTCGCCCCAGATGGAGTGAAGACTGGTCGGCTTTTACTCCATTGGTCAAGCCTTATGACCCTCAGTCGAGGCGAGTGTTGCTGCATCAGGTGTTAACCGCCCAGAGTGGCGGGATAGACGGATTTTGTCTCTCCTGGTTTACTTTTCGCCGGAAGTATGATTTTGACTATCAGAGTCTTTTTCAGCCGACAATGGACTTTCTCCGGGAGATAGCTCCCCAGTATGATTTCCATATTTACATTTTATATGAATCACATATGAATCTATGCCCCTGGTCCAGCGGCCACTGGTTGCCCCTACAAACCCCGAAGGAAAAGAAAGCAGCTCTGCGGGGGGCCACTCAAGATTTTACTTATCTCTTGGAGTGGATGTCAGACTTTGAGGAAAAGCCAACCATCTATGTCTATCTAGCGGAAGCGATTGGTTTGACTCCCGCTGCGTGGGAAAAGGTTATAGCTCCTTTAAGGAGCAAATTTCCCCAGGCACGGTGGTTCGCTGATACCTATAATTTAGCTTATCTCGAGTGTTTTGATGGCCTGTTTCGGTATGGAGCTTTTCTCGAGGCTTCACTTCTGGCCCTTTATCCTGAATTGAGTCAATCGGTCCATGAGTGGAGTGGGGCTAAGCAATTTGTGGCTACCGTGGGGCCGGGTTTTGATGCTTCTCACTATTGGGGCTTTTCTTCTCCTTATATCCCCCGCCAAGGGGGGTTATATTACCGCTTCACCTGGGAAAAAGCCCTGAAAGCCAAGCCCGATGGGGTGTTTATTACTTCTTGGAATGAGTGGGGTGAGACAACAGCCATTGAACCTGCCCTCGAGTACGGATATTTATATCTTGATTTAACAGCTGAATATGTCTCGAGGTTAACTCAGGCCCAGCCTAGGGCCTTGAACTTGGGTTTGTGGAAATAACTGGCGAATTTATCTTTTTTAAAGAACTACTTAACTCACCCTTAGGCCAGACTCTCTTTAAATCAAGAGATGACAATGTCCTGAATGAGGCTCGAGAATTGACCCAAGGAAGCAGGTATGGTAAAAATTCCTTTCAAAAATGGGACATCAAATATTACATTTCACCAGGAAGTGAGTTGAATGGGGATGAAAAAGTTAATTGAGAGATGGTTTTCCAGAAGCAGAAGGAAGAAAGGGACGAGCCAGCCGGAGACCAGACTTATTCATCTGCTGGTAATTTTTTCCTTTCTGCTGGGTTTCGGAGGGGGTAGCCTCCTGGCTGGCGGGAAGACAGCTATAGCCCGCGTTTTTGTTCTTCCAGAGAAGACCAAGATGCCGATAAAACTTGATGGTCGGCTCACTGAGTCCTGGTGGAGCCAGGCGCCTCCCCTAGGTCCTTTGACTATGGTGGAACCAGATGAAGGAGCGCCGCCGACAGAGAAAACAGTGGTGAAGATTTTGGCTTCGGCGGATACTCTTTATTTTGGTCTTATCTGCTATGACCGTCAACCCGAGAAAATTGTTAGCTACACCATGCAGCGGGACGCTCAATTGCGGGGAGAAGACCACATTAAGATCGTCATCGATCCTTTTTTGAATGGCCGGACCGGCTATATTTTTGCCGTTAATCCCAACGGAGCCCGTTATGATGCTCTGATTGAAAAAGAAGGCGAGGGTGAAAACCCTCAATGGGACGGAATCTGGGAAGCAGCTGCGCATCGTTTTCAGGAGGGGTGGAGTGTGGAGATGGCCTTGCCTATTAAGACTCTGCGTTTTAAGGAAGGCGTGGACCGGTGGCGGATTAATATCGAACGGCGTCTCCAGCGGCGGCTGGAAACAGATCGCTGGACCGGCATTAACCGTAATATGAAAGTCACCCATATCAGTCAGGGGGGACTGTTGGTGGGTTTACCTGCCTTCCAGCAGGGCTTCGGTCTGACTGTTCGTCCCTATTCCGTGCTCAGTTTTTCCCAAGAGGAACCGGCTCAGTCGGTCCAGACTGGTTTTGAACCTGGCCTAGATGTCATGAAGAATTTTGGCGGCAGTGTTACGGGATTGATCAGTGTTAATACTGATTTTGCCGAAACCGAAGTGGACACTCGCCAGGTTAATTTGACTCGTTTCCCCCTCTTCTTCCCCGAAAAGAGAACTTTTTTTCTGGAGGGCTCGGATATCTATAATTTCGGACTGGGGCTGGCCCAGTACCATGAGAAAGATCTGGTTCCGTTTTTTAGCCGACGGATTGGCTTATATCAAGGCCAAAGTGTGCCCATTGATGTGGCCTTGAAAGCCACCGGGAATCTGGGGCAATGGAATTTTGGAGTCCTGGATGTCCTGATGCGCCCGGTAGAAGGGCTGACTCCTCGAACCAATCTTTTTGCTGCCCGGGGTTATCGCAACATTTGGGCCGAATCTAAAGTGGGCTTTATGGTCACAGCCGGTGACCCTCAAGGGAGAGAAAAAGCCTGGCTGGCTGGCCTAGATTTTGTTTACAAAACCACTGAATTTAAAGGCAATAAAAATCTGTTGATCGGCGTCTGGGGATTGATTAATCAACGGGAAGACCTGGGCCGTGACCGAACAGCCTGGGGGTTTAAAATAGATTATCCCAATGATATCTGGGATCTTTCCCTGACTTTCAAAAAGATCGGGCGCGATTTCGATCCCTCTTTAGGTTTTGTCCGTTGGGCCGGTATAACTAAAACGAGTCTGGGGATAGCCTATCGTCCTCGCCCGGATTGGTCCTGGCTCCGGCAGATTTATTTTGAACTTTTCCCTTCGGTTGTTACTGACTTGAAGGGTCAGGCCCTCCAGTGGCGAATCTTTACGGCGCCCCTCAACTGGCATCTGGAAAGTGGCGACCGGATTGAGTTTAACATCATGCCGATGATGGAACGGGTGCCTTATGATTTTTCTATCGGCCGGGAAGCAGTGGTCAAAGCCGGTCGTTATCAGTGGACGCGTTACCGCTTGGAGCTGGATTCGGCTTCCAAACGTCCCTTGAAAATCAAATTGAGCTGGTGGTTCGGAGGTTATTTCGATGGGCATATGTCTCAATTGCAACCTTGCTTGGTTTGGCGACCTTCTCATCGCTTGAATCTTACTTTGGAAGGTGAGTGGGATAAAGGTAGCTTACCGACCGGCAAAATTGATATTCAACTGGCCCGAGCCCGGGTGGATATCTATCTCTCTCCCAATTTCCAAATATTGAATTACCTCCAATATGATAATTTGACTCACTCCTTAGGGCTGAATTCCCGGCTGCGTTATACTTATCGGAGTTTGCTGGATGTTTTTCTGGTCTTTAACCGAAACTGGTTGGAGACGAGTGGTCACTTCCGTTCCCAATTAAACCAAATTATGCTCAAAGTTCAGTATGCTTGGCGGCGCTAAATGGCCAGAATGGCCAAGATTTTTTCAACTTCAGAGGGATTAATTCTTGGCTTGCCAAGGAGCTGGAAATTCAAGTAAAATCTTCAATCGAGCATCAAGCTAAATGGGTCTTTTTTGGGAAGAGGCAATCAAAGAGGGAGTTCCAAAACTCTTCTTTGTTTAGCCTGCCCAGTTTTCCTCCACCGTTTCGGTTGAAAGGAAAGAACCAATGGCCAGACGAACTGCTTTCCCTGGGGTTTTTTGGGTAGCCAACTCCATCGAGATTTTGGAGAGGTTTGCCTATTATGGAATTTATCTGGGTTTTGGGATTTATATGGAGCACTTGGGTTATACCCGCGCCCAATTAGGGATTGTCCAGAGCCTCTTTCTCTTTTTTTCCTATGTGATTCCCGTTGTCTCGGGTTCTTTTGCCGATCGCTTTGGCTTCAAAAAGGTGTTAATCGTTTCCTATCTAGCCTATTTGCCCTCCATTCTCCTATTGATGTTGACTAGGTCCTATTCAGGCATTGCTTTAACCATGCTCTCCATTGGCCTGGCGGCTGGTATTTTTAAGCCCCTCATCAGTGGCACCGTTCGAGCGGTGACCGACAAGACCAACAAAACCCTAGGCTTCGGTATTTTCTATGCCATGGTTAATGTGGGCGCTTCCTTCGGGCCAATTGTGGCCGGGAGGTTACGGGCGATTTCCTGGAATTACGCTTTTCTAGCCGCCGCGATAGCCATCTTGGTCATGCTCATTGTGACCATATTGTTTTATCGGGAACCCGAGAGGAAGATTGAAGGAGTTACTCTGGGTCAGAAGTTGAAGGAAATAGGGGTAGCTCTTTCCGACGTCAAATTTGCTCTCTTTTTGGTTCTCCTAGGGCTGTTTTTCTGGTTGCCTTTTTGGGCCTTTTTTAATCTTTGTGCTCTTTATGTTGACCGCAATCTAGATACAGCCTCTTTATATTTGAGTTTAAAAAAGGTCTTGGGAGCTGGCGTGGCTAACTTTTTTTCTTATGTCGATGACCAAGGAGTCAGGCGGCTTCTAGGTGAAACCATTTCCCACACTGGCTATATAATTATTCTAGCCCAGGTGATGGTTTCTCGAGTTCTGGAAAAATTTAGAGCTATTACTTCTTTTCTTTTTGGGCTAGCCGTTTTAGCTGGGGGTTTTATGGTCATCGCTTATGCCCGTCTTGGTCCGCCGGCTTTTATCTTTTTAGGCATTTTTCTGGTAGCTGTAGGGGAAATGATTTCCTCCCCGCGGATTCAGGAGTATATTACTTGGATAGCGCCTAAAGAAAAAGCCGGTCTATATATGGGCTCGAATTTTCTGGCCTTAGGTATTGGAGCTGCTTTAAGCGGCCTAACTTATACCACTTTATATGGAGTTTTCCGGGAAAATGGTCATCCGGAGTATATCTGGTTTACTTTAGCTGGCCATGTTCTTCTCGGCATTATTGTTCTTGTGGTTTTTACCCGGATCGCCGGTGAATTTAAAGAGCAGGACGAATGAAGACAGAGCAGTTGAAAGCGCCGAGCAGTCTTCATTCTTCCCCCAAGAGAGTTAAGTTATTTCAAGGAAGGAGTGTTCGCCAATGAGTAATTTGATCAAAGAAAAGATAAACCAAGCAATCCAAATTCTCCAAGAGGAGGATATTGATTGTTGGTTGACCTTGGTGCGGGAAAGCGGCATCGTCCATGACCCGATGCTTGATTTCCTGATCGAGGCAGATGTTACCTGGCTTTCAGCCTTTATTATTACCCGAACAGGAGAAAGTATTGCCCTGGTGGGTCAAATGGATCGAGCTACCATTGAAGAATTGGGAGTTTATTCCTCTGTGCTGAGTTACGTCCAGGGGATTAAAAAGTTGCTACTCTCGACTCTCCAACGTCTTAATCCCCGGCAGATAGCGGTTAATTTCTCTGAAGAAAGTGAAATTTGTGATGGTTTGACCCATGGGCTTTATTTAAAATTAGTGGACTATTTAAAGGAAATTAATCTAGAAAAGAAAATAATTTCTGCCCAAAAGGTTATCTCTCGTTTGCGTGCCCGAAAAACTCCTACCGAAATGGACCGGATCAAGAGGGCTATTGTCCAGACAGAAGAGATTTTTAGCCTAGTTACTGATTTTATTAAACCGGGACGGACAGAAAGGGAAATTGCCGATTTCATGATTGCTGAGGTTCATCGGCGGGGGCTCGGGTTTGCTTGGGAGCGAAGTCATTGTCCAGCTGTTTTTACTGGCCCGGAAACAGCTGAAGCCCATTACCGCCCCACTGACAGACGGGTTGAGCCGGGACATATTTTAAATATGGATTTTGGAGTCGAAGTTGATGGTTACGTCTCTGATCTCCAACGAACTTTTTATATTCGACGTCCGGGAGAAGAGGCCGCCCCGCCGGAAGTAAGTCGTGGATTTCAGGCTATTGTGACTGCCATTGAATTAGCTCGGCGGAAGTTAAAACCCGGAATTCAGGGAGTCGAGGTAGATCGAGTGGCTAGAGAGTACCTCGTGTCCCAAGGATATGAAGAATTTCCCCATGCCTTAGGACATCAAGTTGGTCGATTTGCTCATGATGGCACAGCCCTCCTTGGGCCGGCTTGGGAGAAATACGCAGGCAAACCCTTCGAAGTCATCGAACCCCAGATGGTGTTCACCTTGGAACCGCGATTGAAGATCGAGAAGCGGGGGATTGTCACCATTGAGGAAATGGTGGTGGTCACCCCAGACGGAGCTGAATTTCTCTCTACCCCCCAGAAAGAGTTAATTCTTATCTAGCGGTAAAGAGAGAAAATCGAGAAGTTCTAAAGGCTGATGGAGAATAGCCTTCGCTCCTGCTTGTTGGAGTTCAGGGGGAGGACGAAAGCCCCAGCTGACACCCAGGGGTAACATTCCCGCTAGGCGGGCTGTTTCCATATCCACTGGAGTGTCTCCGAGATAGATGATGGCCCCAGGGGAGAGTCCCAGTTGGCGAGCGATCAAGAGAGCTCCATCTGGGGCTGGTTTTTTGGGGATATCTTCTTTTTGTCCTAAGACTATCTCAAATGTCCACTGACTGAGGAACTTCTCGACGACCACCACTGTGTATTCGTGGGGTTTGTTACTTAAAATGTTTAGACTCATCCGAGCTTGACTCAATTTGTCGAGTAATTCGGCAATGCCGGGGTAAAGCCTGGTTTTCCTATCCCAGCGGCTTTGATAAATAGCTCGCAGGCGCTGTTCCACCTGGCTTAGGACAGTGGGTGTTCGTTGAGAAGGTGGCACAGCTCTTTCTACCAATGGTTTTAATCCGTTGCCCACCATATATCTATATTCGTCAAGCTTATGAGGGGGAAAACCAAATTCGCTCAGGGCCGTGTTCATTGACTCAGCAATATCATCTAGGGTGTTTAAAAGAGTTCCATCCAAGTCGAAGATAACCGCTTTGTATTTTTTGGGTTTAAAGTCAACGGCTGACTCTTTCATTTTCAACCTCTGGCCACAGGGAGAATAAGGCAAGTTGGTCCACCCCGACCTTTAACGAATTCAGAGAGATCAAGCAAATGAAGATGGAAGCCGGCTTGGTCAAGTTGGGCCGCGGCTTCTTTATTGGCGGCTTCGACGACTACTTCTCCCGGTCGCAGACAGATAACGTTGGCTGAAATAGCCCCTTCGGCCGAGAGTTGATAGAATTGATAGCCCTGGAAATAGTCAGCCGAAGCCAGTTCTGCAGTGCAGATGATGTCTTCCGGACTAATAAGACTCATCATTCCCCCTAAATGAAGGTGAGGGGGTGGAATAGAGATAATTCTGACTTCATAGCCGATAGCTTGGAGTATCTGCTGAAGTTGAATTACGCCTTCTTTATTAGACCGGAGTGAGTGCCCGACAAAGGCCACTTGACCAGCGAGGATGACATCGCCTCCCTCCACTGTCCCAGGTGGTTTAATTTGGCCCACCTCTTCCATCCCCAACGCGAGAAGAGCTTGAGCCATCCAATCTTCTTCACCTCGGCGAGTAGGCAGTCCCATCTGCAGGCGAATGAATCCCTCGGGAGTCACCAGGGAGGTATCCCGAGTAAAAACAGAATTAGGGTGGTTTTCCAGCTCAGGAAGATTAATTACCTCGGCTCCGGCTTGGGCCAGGAGTTGACGCAGAGCTTGATGTTGCTTCTGGGCTGCCTCCCGTTCGGCAATTGCCTCTATGTTATGAGCTGCAAAGTCATTGACTCGGAAATATTCTTTTTCTGGGGAACAAACGACAACCTGACGCAAGGCGTCCCCTTCACTTCTAACCATAGGGCCTCCTTTCTAAATCTACAAGAGATAAGGTTATTTAAAATAGATGAAATCCTATCCCCAAATCAAGAATTTTTTCGACTGAAGGGGAAAGTGGGGCTCAAGTCTTCACCTTTCACCTAGGAATAACCAAATTTATGGTCATTGTCGAGTCGACGCAATCTCAAACTCTGGCCAGGAACTAGTTTTTCCAGAGTAAGGGAGAGAGGCCAATAAGATAATATATAAAATAATAGATATTAAGATAATAGATAGAAAGAGGAGCTGGATTATATTCATGCTAACCAATAATTTCGTCCCCTGAGGGGTTTTGCTTGGGGTCGATAGTGAAGGCTTAAAAACCTGACTCCAATTAGGAGTAATAGCCTCCATATCCTGAGGGAGTCATAAATTAGGTGAAACTCTGATTATTTTCTTGCCTTCTCAGGCTGCCTAACTATTATAGAAATATTTTTGCTGGAGGTTTAGGCCCAGAGGAGTGGCCAAGCAGTCTCAGACAATACCCTCAGTTTGAATTGATTATAATGCGGGGCAACGAGGGGTTAATCCGGGTAACGATTTCATAATTGATAGTTCCAATGAGAGCGGCCAGAGATTCGGCTGAAATACTTTCTTGCCCCTGATGTCCCAATAGCACGACCTCTTCCCCGACTCTTACCCCCTGGATGTCAGTGATATCGACCATAGTCAGGTTCATGCAGATGCGGCCCCGCACTGGAGCTCGGCGTCCCCGGATAAGGACATAACTTTGGTTGCTCAGACGTCGGTCGTAGCCATCAGCATAACCAACGGGGAGGACGGCTAGTTGGGTTAGACGACTGGTTTGATAAGTGCGTCCGTAACCGATGGTCTCTTTAGGAGGTACGGATTTGATTTGTCCTACTTTGGTTTTCCAGGTCAGCACTGGCCGGAGGACGGTCATTCCTTGTCGGTTGTGTTTAATTTTATAGGAAAGATAAGTTTCCCGAGAAGGCCAGAGGCCGTATTGACTGACTCCTAAGCGGACCAAATGGAAATGGGTTTCAGGGAAAAGCAACACCGCTGCTGAACAGGCTGTGTGAAGTTTGAGCTGGGGATAGCCAGCTTTTTGAATAAGCTTAACCATTTGCTGAAAGCGAGCCATCTGGGTAAAGGCGTAGCTGTGGTCAGTCGTGTCTTCAATGTTGGCAAAGTGAGTGTAGGCTGCTTCCAGCTGAACTAAGGTAGTTTGGTGGAGTCTCTCCAGAAAGAGAGCTAGTTCTTCTTGAGTAATCCCTAAGCGGTAAGTGCCGGTTTCCAGCTTGAGATGGACACGAATAGGTTTTTGAAGTCGGCGGGAGATTTGGTCAAGGAGTTCCAGAGTTTCTCGATTAAAGAGGGCTAATCGGAGGTTGTGGACAACCGCCTCTTCTAACCCAGAAGAGGGCACAGGCCCCATGACCAGAATATCTTTCTTGATTCCCCAGCTCCGGAGAGTGAGGGCTTCTTCCAAGGAATGGACGCAGTAGGAATCGGCTCCATATTTTTCAGCCAGAGTGACAATGGGTCGAAGGCCGTGGCCGTAAGCATTGGCTTTGACCACCACGGCTAATTCAGTGCCAGGAGCAATTCGCTCTCGAAAGAAGGACAAATTATGGGCGTAGGCTTGTTCATCCAATTCGATCCACGTCAGCCAATCAGTGGTTGGTTGATTCATGCTTAGTTCTTTGGAGAAAAATTATAATAATTCTTTTTTGCCAGTTTGGTGAAGATGTTTTACTACTTCCCGGACTTTCTGGTCCTGCTCTTTGTGACAGATTAAGAGGGCATCGGGGGTATCGATAACCACCAAATCCTTTACCCCTATCAGGGCGACGAATTTATGGGGGCTGAAGAGGAGACAACCGGATGATTCTAGGAGAAGGCCTTTACCCCGAACAGCGTTGCCCTGTTCATCCGCTGGCCAGACTTCCAGCAGAGAAGACCAGGAACCTACATCTGACCAACCGAAGTCTCCTCTAGTCATGAGAACCCGGCTGGCTTTTTCCATAAGAGCGTAGTCAATGGAAATGGCCGGTATTTCCTCAAAAATAGCTGCTATTTTCGAGAAGTCTTCAGACTGGAGGGCCAGGATTATTTGTTCCCAATAGTTATACATTTCTGGAGCTGCCTCGGCCAGTTCCCGGGCGAAAGTTTCGGCTTGCCAGATAAACATGCCAGAATTCCAGAAGAAGTGACCTGCCTGGAGAAACTGAAGAGCGGTCTCCAGATCGGGTTTTTCTTTAAATTGCGCTACTTCGTAGAAAGATTCTCCTTGGATTTTGTAGAGGGGTGGCTGTTTAAATTGAATATAGCCATAGCCGGTAGCGGGAAAAGTAGGCGGAATGCCAAAAGTAATCAG
>Ga0190360_1000243_pt1 | contig 31059 bp, 30 predicted proteins | sample 48721834_MG_FD_161271 | JGI IMG/M metagenome (GOLD analysis project Ga0190360, IMG submission 161271) | Hydrothermal vent microbial mat bacterial communities from Southern Trench, Guaymas Basin, Mexico - 4872-18-3-4_MG | ecosystem: Environmental > Aquatic > Marine > Hydrothermal vents >...
TTTTAATTTTTTTTCTTTAATATTAAAAGTTTTTACTTTTTCACCACAATTAGAACAAAATTTAGCTCCGGGGACTATTGGTGCACCACATTTATCACAAATTAACTCTAAACCACAGTTAGGACAAATTTTATCGGTTTTTAAAATTTTGTTCCCACATTGTGGGCATTTTAGATCTTTAATTATTTCATCTTCCTTAGTTTTTATGTCTCTTTCTTTTGTTTCATAAATAAATGGTTCTAAATCGCTCCAAAAATCCACGCTGGTTACCTTTACCCTTGCTCTATCGCAATTATTACATCGAAATATTATTTTTTTACGTCTTCCATAATAATACCAATAAGCTTGAGGTGGTGGTAAATAGTGGGAAAAACCAGTTAAACTATCTTTATTTATTGCCCCACATAAATCACACATAAAGAAGGACTCCCTAACATCTTCAATCCAATCTTGTTTATTACTAAAACTTAAAGATACCTTTTTAGTAGATTTACAAATAGGACATCTCATCGCTAATATTAAACTATCTCTTTTAGGTATTGCTTTTATGATTGACATTTTTTGGAACCCTTTACATTTTGGGCATATAAGTTTCTTCGTCATATTCTTTGCCTCATAAATAATTTTATCATATATATTTATTAATTATTTAGTTAAATAGTTTTGTAAATAATAAATGGAGACGTATGAAAAATAATGACAAGTTATAAAATATTTTTTAGATTCTAATGGGGTAATTAACGTGGAATTTATTGATATACTGTAAAAATTTATCTTAATTAAGTTAAAATTAAGTTCTTAAAAATAATTATCATTGACTATAAATTTTTTAAATCAGTTATAACTTTGTTTTATAATGATATAATTAATCAAAAATTTTTCTATTTATAAAAAGCATTAGTGATTTAAGGAACCTCTTAGAGATGATAATTGAAATAAATTAGTTTAAAATATTCAAGGAGTAATTAAAACATGTCTGGTTTACATTCATTTGGAGAAATACCTGATGATTCTCGGACTAAGTATTATTTGCCATTGTCAAGAAATGTATATAAAATCTTTAGAAAATTCGGGCTTGAATATATGAAGAGTTTTCAGGGGAAATTTAGGCAAGTACAATATGATATTACTGCAGATCGCTGGAAGAATATGATATTTACTGGAAAAAAGATCTTATCCGGAGAGATGAGCCAAGAAGAGGCTAAGAAAAGCGTTTTATATACCGTCCCTCATATAATTTCAGTTAGGTCTGACCTACAAGTTGGGACGAACAAATTAATGTATGGAGACTCGACAGACGTAAGTTTTGCAATAATTGATGATTTTAGTTCAGAAATTTTATTTGTATTTAATGGTCATATGGAATCTGGAGTCCCTTCTGATTGGTATCTTGCTGGTCTGGACGATGAACTTTTAGACAGAAGACACATGAAATATGGATGGAAAATAAGAGATATACCCGCCAAAGTAAAGAATTTATCAAAGTCAGCTCATGTCCTAATGGACGTCTTAATGGACATCCGTAATGAAAGACGCCCTGAATGGAAAAACTCAAGATATTGGGTTTGTATGGCTTGGTCTTCAGCAATGTATAATATGTTTTCAGAACTTTCAAATTATGAAATGCTTGGAAATATCTACGATGGTCTGAACACAAAATTCAAGTACAAATTACCTGACTATTATTTTCTATATTATCCTATTCCTCCATTATTTAGCAGCATCGTATATATGCCACGACCAAAATTTCAGACGGTCTTAGCAGGGTTAACTTCTTCTCACAAACTAATTACATCTACAATTGAAGACAGGGCATTGGAATGGGTAAAAAGTGACCTACCTGAAATTTATGATTTGATATATCTATCTCAGTGGAAAGAAGGGATACCAATACCTGCAATTTCTTTAAATACTAAAATTCCCGACCATTATAAAAAATTGCTCGACAAGGATGATAATATTATAAGAAAAGAGCCTAATGGGTCAAAATGTACATTAGAGAATTTAGGCATCTCTGAAGAAGAGGCATTTGAAGGCTATATATTAGATATTGACCATGAAACACCATTAGACGTTAAAATCACCCCTGATCATAAAATTGCAAGTGGAATGGGCCATAAGACCAAATTTTTCAAATGATTTTAATAGTTTAATCCTTTATAATATCTTTTTATCCGTTTACAGTCTTAAATTGACTGAGATTAAAATAATTGAATAAAATAAAAGACAAATTCTACTATATGTTAGAATAAACATATTTTTTTTTAATAATTAACTCCTTTTATACCGATTAAGTTCTAAATTTCCAATATTTACATTGAAGCTGAATGTATAAAAATAGTAAAAAGATTTAAAATTATTAATAATGTAAATTAATATGTAATTAAAAAATAATCTAAAAACAATTTTTAATTTAATAATCTTAATTTAAAATGGTGATTGTATAGATTTAGAAAAAAGTGGAATTTGTCCGAAGTGTTCATTACCAAAAGAAATCTGTATATGTCAAACATTATACAAAGAAGACTCTGTAATTAAAATTCGGATGGTAAAACGGCGTTATGGTAAAAAAGTCACAATCATTGAAGGGTTGGATCAAGATACCGATTTAAATAATTTAACAAATAAATTAAAATCTAAATGCGCATGTGGTGGCACCGTTAAAGGTGATGCAATTGAATTACAGGGTGACCAAAGGTCAAAAGCTAAGTCTGTTCTTTTGAAAATGGGTTATGATAGAAAAAATATTATTGTTCAATAAATTTCAACAAATCTTGTTAATAATTCCTAAAAGTTTAAAAGAAAGGAGTATTTTCATAAGCTATACCTTTCTTATTTGAGGTTAGACTAAAATGTATGAGTGCGGTGAATGTAAGAAAGAAATTAATGCAATGGACATGAATTCACTCCCAGGAATAAAATGTCCCCAATGTGGTTATAGAATTCTTTATAAAATAAGGCCGCCTGTAGTCAAGAAAATAAAAGCCCGATAGAATTTCTATCGAGGGTGCTAATCTATTATAGTTTTAATTTTTTATCATATTTGTTAACTTTTTTATTTTTATATGTCTATAGCGGCCAAATTTTAACCTTTTTAAACAATTCTACTATTGTATCTGGGTAGGAATATGACGGTAAATCTTCAAATTTACACCATATAAGTTGTTTAGCATCATCTGAAGCTCGTGCTGTACCTTTATATGAATTGGCTAAATAATCTAAAATTATAAAGTGGTATTTGATCTTTTTATTTTCGTCTAAGATGATCTTATTGACAACATCTATCAAGGATCCAATTTCAACATCCAAATTAGTTTCTTCAAGTGCTTCACGTTTTGCTGCATATTCAGGCTTTTCATTGTATTCTACCAAGCCTCCTGGAATTGACCATTTTCCCTTATCAGGTTCAGATGCCCTTTGAATTATTAAGACTTCTGAATTATTTCTTAAGATTATAGTCCCAACGCCTAAAATAGGATATCTTGGGTATTTTCTTCTGTTCAGCATTTATTTCACCAATTTTAATAAGGTCGACTTTAATTAATTTGATAATTTATATTAATAAAAGTAGTTCAACAAACTTTAAAAATAGTATTTTCTAACTAACTTTATAACAGCCCCTTTAAACAATTTGGTGGTCTAATGAACAATAATTTAAATATCCCAACATTACGGACTGGAACTACAACAATTGGTTTCATTATTAAAGATGGAGTAATATTAGCAACTGAATCCCAAGCAACTGCTGGATATTATGTTGCAACAAAGAAAGCTGATAAATTATTTAAACTTATGGACAACATAGGCATCACCATTTCTGGCGGAGTTGCAGATTGTCAAGCGCTAGTCAGGTTATTACAAGCTCTCTTAAGGTTGCAAGAACTTGAGTTTGACAAAAGAGTTTCCGTGAATAATGCGGTTTCTTTATTGTCCACATTAATGTTCCAAAATAGGTTTTTCCCCTATTATTCAATGTTAATTATTGGTGGTTTTGATGAAAAAGGGCCTCAAATTTATAGTATGGACTTTTTTGGCTCTATAATTAAAGAAAAGGATTTTATCAGTGTTGGTTCGGGTAGCGTTATGGCAATTGGTGTATTAGAGAACGATTGGAAAAAAGACTTGACCCCTGAAGAAGGTATAAAACTCGCTAAAAATGCAATAGAAAGTGCAAGAAGACGTGATTCTGCTTCAGGTGGTGCCATGCAAATTGCTATTGTCGATAAAAACGGTTTTCGATTTATAAAAGAATAATTTAGTAATAATTTACATTTTATTTTTTGGATAATAATTAAAATTGTTTTGAATAATAATTTTCAATAATTTTTTTTTTACATTAGAAATTATGATTATTACTTAAAAAAATGTAATATTCTCGCCTAAAAATTCTTATTGATATCTTCAATTTTTTTTAAATATGAGTTTTTACAAATTTTTAGTCCCCAAGATAGAAATTATAGTATCAATAGTGCGGACATTTGAGGAAGAAATCTCAGACTTTATAGGAAAAAATTCAGAGGAATATTTCAACAATGCTGCGATATGTTTATTATCAGAGGACGACATCAATGAATTAGGTATAAAAGAAGGAACAAATGTAAAAATCTCTACCAAGTGGGGGAGTGTAGTCCTAAAGGCTTTAAAGACACCATATGCTTTAAAAGGAATAGTATTCATCCCAATAGGTATATGGGCATCTCAAATATTATCCGATGAGTTTAAAAACGACGACCATATTAAATTCAAAAATTTTAAAGGATTTATTGAAAGTACGGACGAAAAAATAAAATCATATGAAGAAATAAAAGAACTTTTTTTAAAATGATAAAATGAGGTTATGATTAAAAATGTCCAAGAAACCCTCGGTTATGGAAGCTTATAAGTTATTACCAAAAACTAATTGTAAAAAATGTGGTGAGCCAAATTGTATGGGTTTTGCAATAAAACTGGTCGGAGCAAAAGTCAAGCTTGATAAATGCACGCCTTTATTTGAAGAACCAAAATATGCTGCAAATTTAAAAAAATTACAAGAGCTCTTTCCAGATGAGGAAGTTGAAGGTGAAGGTGGTATTCTACTTGACCCGGACAAATGTACAGGATGTGGAAATTGCCTTGTTGCTTGTCCACCTAATGCTCGTATGTGTGATGAATGTAAAGTGGGCGATGGTCCTCACAAGGAATTTACAGACCTTGTTTTCAAAATTAAGAATGGAAAAGCTGAAGTAATAAATCAACAAAAATGCAGGCGGTTTGAACCCCCTATCTTAGCATGTAGGGTCTGTGAAACTTATTGTTTTGGAGATGCTATTAGAATTGTTGGTTTTGTTAAAGGTGAATAAGGGAAGTTAAAAAAATGGTTGATAAAAAAGTTAGGTTTATTTGTGGTGGTTGTTCTTTACTTTGTAATGATGTTGAATTCAATATCGAAAACAATAAAATAACTGATACCTTTAATTGTTGCGGACGGGCTGATATTAACTATAAAAATACTGACACTCCAAATAGAATAAAAACCCCATTTATTAAGAAAAATGGCAGTTTAGAACCAGCAAATTTAGATGATGCTCTAAAAAAATCTGCAGAAATTCTTTTAAACGCGAAAAACCCCATAATTTACGGTTTTACCAATAGTGGTTGTGAAGAAATGTTCGAAGGGGTCATCTTAGCCAAAAAACTGAATGCATACATTGACACCCAACAATCTGTGTGTTTAGGTATATTCAATAAAAAGCGGAAGGAATACAAATTAAAAATGATGAAGTTGGAAAAAGTCAAGGATTATGTCGATTTAATTGTATTTTGGGGAAGTAATGTATCTGATTTACACTTAAGGTTAGCAAGTAAATATGTTGTTTTCCCTAGGTCTGGAATTATACAAAGTGGAAAAGAATCCCGAACTGTAATTTGTATAGACATAAGACCAACTCCTACTGAAAAAATTTCTGACATTTCGTATTATGTTGAGCCACAAAAAGACAAGGAACTATTAAAAGCACTAATAAAATTACATGACGGAGAGCGTCTTACAGATGAAAAAATTGCAGGCCTTCCTTTAAAAAGTGTTAAAGATTTTTACGAACTATTAAATGGTTCCAAACATAAAATAATCTTTATTGGCCCCGGATTCACAGCAGGTGGCGATGAATTTGAATCACTTGATTTAATAGCTCAATTAGCCAAAAAAATGGGAATAATACTTATGCCCACAACAAGTGATGCAAATACTTTTGGTTGCGATTTTATAATGCGATCTATGACCCGTTATCCATTTGCAGTAAGTTTTAAGGACAACAAAACCAGTTTCAATGATAATGAATTCAGTCTGGCTAAGTTATTAAAAGAAAATAGTATCGACGCTGCATTAATTGTAAATGCTGACCCAATGTCTAGATTACCCTTTAGATTAGTAAAAAAGATGGCAAAAATCCCTATGGTCGTTATTGACCACCATAAGACACTTACATCCGATTTAGCCCAAGTTATTCTACCAATGAGTATGCCTGGTGTTGAGTGTTCAAGGACATTTATACGATTAGATGGTGTAATAACTATTATTGATAAGGTTTTAGAACCTCCTAAAGGTGTTTTAACTGGTTCAGAGATCATTAATAAAATAAACAAATTAATAGATAAATAATAACAAATAACTTTCTAATTGATTCAAAAATTTAATAGTTTTTTTTCAAAATAATTCAAGAATTTTTCAATATTTTTTAAACTAATGTATAGACAAGTCTTTATTTTTTTGTTTTCTTTATCTTTTTCAAGATTAATAAAAACTTTTCCATATTTGTTCCGATCTTCTATTTCTACATCTAATGGTATTTCTCTTATATCACAATAATCACGGTTTTCTGCAACTCCTACGGCAAATGGGTCGTGTAAAATGGTGCCAAAAAATCCACAATTGTTTAAATGAAAGGTGCTATAGAAATTTAAAATATTATATAAGAATTTGTTATATAGGTTATTTTTATTGAATGTTTCTAAGTTCTTAAATATTATTTGACGCGTAACATCTAATGGTACTAGAATTATTTTATCACTCATCATGTTAAATACTATTTTTGCAGCTTCAGCGTCCGACCATATATTAAATTCACTAAATTTATTTATATTTCCTTGGACTTTAATTGCGCCTCCCATTATTATAATTTCTTTTATAGATTGAGCAATTTCTGGACTTTTTAAAAGGGCAATTGCTATGTTTGTAAGCGGACCTATTGCAATAATCGAAATTCTTTTTGGATTTTCTAAAATTGTGTTGATTATCAAATCTATTGCGTTCGATTCAGATAGCTTTTGCGTTGGCTGAGGTAAAACAATATTAGCAAGTCCGTTGGCACCATGGGGATTAATCTCGTCATCTAAATAGTTATAAGCCGGAAACCTATAATTCTTTATAATTGGACTGGCTGACCCCCTATATACCCTTATATCCGTGCGGTGTATCAAGTCCAAAATTTTTAATGCATTTAACGAGGTATTTTCAACCGTTGAATTTCCAAAAACGGTTGTTATAGCCTTAATTTTAAGAGTACGTAATTTTGACGCAAAAATTAATGCTAGTGCATCGTCTATTCCCGGGTCACAATCTATTATACATTCAATCATCTAAGGTCTTTATTCCAAATTAATTAGATTCATAAGGAAAAACTACCCATTTGTCTGTTTCTAATACGTAATAGTCTGGGATAATTTTACTTTTTGATTTTTTAATTAATACCGCAATTTTTATATCAATAATGTCCCTAAAATTTTCTATTAAATGTTTTTTTATCGTTATCAATGTACTTCCCGAATCTATCAGGTCGTCGACTATTAATATTATCCCTGACAATTTTTGGTCGGGTATAACCTTACTTATTACGATTTTTCCCTGTTTTTTATTTCTATAAGATTTACAAATCATTGTAAAAATAGGTAAATTCAAGTTTTTATTTACAATTTTTCCTACTATCCAACCTCCCGTCCCTATTATTAACAAGTTATCAAATTTGTCGGTAATTTTATTACTCAATTTTTTACACAAATTCAAATATTTCCGCCAATTTATTAATAAATGATCGACCAATTTAAATTCACATTATACTAACTAATTAAAGGATTCACAAACAAAATATTTAAAATTCATCTAAACCATTTAAAAACCTAAAATGAGAATAAAAATGGACTCAGAAGAGCGTTTACTAAGGGCATTTGATTTGGAAGAACCTGATAGAGTCCCGCTTTTTGAGTTAGGAATTAATCCTCACCCTCTTTTAAAATTACTCATTTTTTGGAAAAATATTCCAAGAAAATTGAAAAAAATAATCAAGAATTCTGGTTATTATTATGAATACATTGATGTAGTCCGCGAGAACCTGGGTATGGGTAGTAATTATAGGTCTTTATTTAGAAAACCACTTATGATGAAACCAGCTGCAAGGTTCCTATTTTCTATTCCCGTCAATTGGAAGCAAAATTATCAAAAATTGCTGATGTATTATCTTCCAATTAAATTATTAACTCAGTATGATGGTATTGGATTCCCCGTGTTTCCTTCTACGAAAATAATTGGAAAAAAAGATGGACTAATGGTCTTAGAGTCCGGAATGTCTGTAGATATTGACCCAAAAACGGCAAATATAAGATGGCGTTCAATTGCATTTCCCCCAAATAAAGACGAAAGTATTAGTTATAAGCAATTAAAATATATTTTAAATATAATCGATGTCAATAATTTCGATTGGGAGTTCAGTATTAAATCATATCAAAAAATTAAATGGATAAATATATGTAAACCATTGACATGCCTTGGATTTTGGGAAATTTGGGATAGTTTGTATGGAGTGCCTTACCTTTCAAAATTCTATTACCAGATATCATCCGAATTTAGAAAAAAATCCGGGCCTATACTAGATTTATGGAATAAATTAGAGAAATTTTTCATTGAAGTAATTGATAGATTTTCAGAAATTGGAGCTAAAATAATTGGGCTGTTAGATGACTTAGTATACGATGAAGGGCCATTTGTTAATCCAAAATATTACAGAAAATTCTTGTTTCCGCACTATAAAAAAGTTATAGACCATGCCCATAGACGCGGTATGCGAATATTTTTACACACTGACGGCAAATTAGACTCAATTATCCATGACCTCATTTCTCTCGGATTTGATGGGCTTCAATCAATTCAAGCAGATGTGAATAATTTCAGGGAAATTAAAGAAAAATTCGGCGACAAAATTTGTCTTATTGGTGGAATATCTTCAAAAAGACTTGAACAAGCAAATGCAAATAAGATTTATAGTGAGACCAAATACAAAGTTTCTATTGGCAAAGTTAATGGTGGATATATTGCCGGCTCTGATAATATGATCCATGACGGCGTTAAAATTGAAAATCTTTTTGCAATGCTTAAAGCCGTAAAAAAATATGGAAAATATAGGTAAATACAATAAATTTTCAAGACAATTCCTTCAAGATTTTCTAATTTATATTTATAGAGCATTTGAGTATTAAAAATAAAAAGATTTAATTACTGATTTAAAAATTATTACTTATAGTTTGTCTTAATTTAATATTAATTGTTCAATGAGGCATAATTATGGTAAAAGTTGGAGACTATGAACTACCTGACGATTTATATTATCATAAAAAACATGTTTGGGCTAAATTAGAAGGTGATAATGTAAAAGTCGGAATTGATCAAATAGGACTTGCGATAGCTGGAAAAATTGTTTTTGTAAAACTAAAAAAATTAGGTCGAGAAATTCCTGCTGGTAAAAGTTTGGGCACTGCTGAAGCAGGAAAAGGTGTAATTCCAATCACTGCTCCAATTACTGGTGAAATTATAGAATTAAACCCCGATGTTGATAAAAGAAATACTGCATTTCTAAATGAAGACCCATATGGAAAAGGCTGGGTCGCCATTTTAAAGCCAACTGGCGACTTGAAGGCTGAACTCGACCAATTGATTTCAGGCGATAAAATAAAAGAATGGGGCGAGTCAGAATTAAAGGAAATAGAATAAAATATTTATTTTCTTTTATTAATTTTTTATTTTTATACAATTATTAAAAATTAGAATAAAATTTCCATTTATATAAAAATTAAAACTCTATTATTGACCCAATAAACTCTGCATTATTCAAAAATTTGTCTAAATTCATCAAATTCTGTCCATTTATTATTACGACTTTAATACTTTCTTTATGACAAATTTCACTTGCGTCAAAGTCAAATACAAAATGATATGATGGGACGTGTTTTTTTAAATTTGCAATTTGATAAAACTTTTTATAATCTAAAATAGGAATTAATTTAGCATCTGGATATTTATTAGGATCTTTATCATAAACACCGTCTACATTTGTTAAATTGATCAAGGTCTTTATTTTCAATTCTTTGGCTATTAAAGCAGCTACTTTATCTGTCCTCTGTCCAGGCACCATTCCCCCACATAAAGTTATTTTACTTCCAAAATCTCTTACCAATTCACTAATACTTGTATATATTTTTCCTGTTGTCAAATTATTTAATACAAACAACAATAATTTAGCGTTAAGCCTAGTCGCATCAATGCCCAACAAATCTTGGGCTTTCTCTGAGAGTCCTAACTCTTTTGCAAAAGAAGAATATTCTCTGGCTGTTTTACCTCCACCACAGACAATTGCAAAATTATAGTCCTCTTTATATTTAATCAAAATATCCCTAACTCCCATAATGAAATTGGTATCTTTTTTAGCGCCAAAAATTAGGGACCCACCCATTGAAATTACGAGATTTTTTTTCATTTTATACCATCCGGAAATATTTTAAATCGGTTAAAAAAACCAAGTTTAAATATATCTTTTATCTCTATGATGATTTTATAAACATTAAATTTTTAAAAACTGGTAATTTAATTTTTATCATCAGATTAAATAAATTAGTCTACGATAAAATCTAAACTTGGGCTCGTGGTCTAGCACCTTTCATAATATAGATTAATTCTATATAAGCTAGAATGGATTATGATTCCCGCCCGGGGTATTTTATATCGGTTAAATGTACGGAACGCGGGAGCTCCTGGGTTCAAGTCCCAGCGAGCCCATATTACTTAATTTGTTAATTTCAAATATTAACAAATAAATTCTTTCAAAAAATCATAAGTCCAACTCTTATTTACTTAATAATTTTACTCAAATTAAAAATTCAAATTTCTCCCTTTTTCTCATAATGATTAAAAATTAAGGTCAATATTATAATTGTAATAATATAAAATATTATTTTATTTTATAACAACTCTCCAATGACGTATTAAAAATGATTAAACGATCAGTAATTCCTTTTGGGCTAGCGAGTTTAGATAAACTTTTAGGTGGTGGGTTATCTCCGGGTTGTGCAATTTTAATAATTTCGGAACATCCTAGCACGCGAAAAACGGCATTTATGGGTTATTTTGCTCTAGAGCAATTATTAAAAGATAGAGGAAAGGTTTTTGTTATTGAATATTTATATCCACCTCATCAGTTCTATCAATTACCTGACTTTTTGACATCACCTTCGTTTTTCCAAGAGATAACAAAGAAAAAGAGGTATATTATTTTAAATTGTTATGGTAAAGTAGAATTTCCACCAGAATTTAAGTTCAAAGAATCAATTCAGACGATGAGTAGTCCGCATGACCTATCAAAAGTGCGTTATGAAATAGAACGATTGCGAAGAGAACATATTCCAGAAGGTGTTAATGCCAGATGGATTTTTGATGACATCACCAGTATGATCGTTACAGTTGGAGATGAGAATAAGGTACTTAAATTTGTTCGGGATATCTTCCACTTTCTTAGAAAAACAGGTGATTTAGGATTATTTTATATCGAGCGCCGGGCCCACTCTGTACAATTGATGACTGCGTTAGAAGACTTGGCAGGCGCAATAATTAGCCTGAATGTTAAAGAAATAGGCGATTCGTTAATACCTCATCTTAGGGTAATTAAAAACCGAGGGTTCGGATCAGATATTATTTCTGCCGAAGTCCCGTATATCCTAACTCACAAAGGTATATCACTAAAAACTGAAGTTTTAGAAGATTTCGAAACAATAAAAAAGTACATGTCGATCTCTAAAGATGGTATTATCAAATTGTTTGGTTCTGAGTTTTTAGTACTTCCAAAAATAATGTATACAAAAATATTAAAGAAATTATTTGAAAGTACAGATTATTTAACTTATAATGAAACTCTATATAAAGCTGGTAAACTTGCAGGAAAACAATTATATCCATTTTTTTCAAATATAATACGAACTCGCACTCAATTTACTCCTGCTGACCTGATTAACATATTAAATTCATTTGGAATTGGAAAGGTCGAAGTATTGAAAATGGAGCTCCGACGGGGCATATTACAGGTAAGAGTCCATAATTTGGCGCGTTGGGAAACCAATAAACCAATTCATAGCGTAGTGGCAGGACTTATTACATCATGTCTCGAGCTGTTTACTAAAGATCAATGGGATTGTATTGAAATCAAGTGTAATGCAATAGGTTATAGTAAATATTGTGATTTTATAGCAACTCCAGCAGAAAAATTAAAGCCATTAATTTATGAATCCAATTTATTAAAAAATAATTTAAGAATAGATAAAAACGGTATAATAAATATTGAAATGTCCCGTTCATTTTTGATTTCTGATGAAAATTTAAGGCTAATAATTGATAGTATAGAAAAATTAACTGATAAAAAGCAGTCCAGTGAAATTCAATATAATTTAGGAAGACAAATGGCAATTCAATTCGGAAATTATGTGTCTAAAAAGTTAAAATTAGAAGGAGAGGCAATTTTTAATTTTTGGGCAAAAATAGCAAATTCTAAAGGCTGGGGCTCGTTCCATCTGGAATACTTTTCTCCTGAGAGAAAAAGAGCTCATCTATTTGTAGAAAATACAATCATAGGCTCGGTTAAAAACAAATCCGGTGAAATAGTTGACCACTTAACTGCTGGTCTTATTGCAGGGATATTTGAATGTATAACTAATGAAAAAGTAATTTGTAAAGAGGTAAAATGTATAAATAAAGGTGATCCTATTTGCGAGTTCATTGTAAAACCTTTTAACGAAATAATCCCAAAATAAATATTACAAAATATAGTAAAATAATTAATAAAATTATTAAATTTTAATTTTAATTCTATTTTAAACCAAATAAATCGTTTCGACATTAGAATGAAGCAAATTAAGTCCGCGATAGATATAAATTGGAAGATTTTTCCTGTAAAACTTTATGGATATAATGCTAATCAATGTGATCCCAAGAAATGTACATTATTAAAATTAAAACGGTTTGGTTTTGTCAAAATTATTCCTTTTTCTAAAATTTCTAAGGGCCATTTATTACTCAATCCATTGGCAATAAAAGCACTCTCAGCCGAGGACCGAATCTATGCTGAAAAAAATGGAATCGTTGTTATGGACTGTTCGTGGGCTCTTTTAGAACAGTTATTTAATGGTAAAAAAATTAGAGCAGTCAATCGCAGTTTACCATATTTAATTGCTGCGAATCCAGTAAATTATGGAAAACCGTTTAAGTTAAGTAGTGTTGAGGCATTTGCTGCATCATTATTTATTTTAGGCTATAAAGAACATTCAAAAAAGATTTTAAATAAATTTAATTGGGGTATTCAATTTTTGTTATTAAATCAAGAATTATTGGATAGATATTCTAATGCTAAAACTAGTAAAGAAATTATTGAAATACAATCTGAATATTTAAAATAAAAAATATTGAGAAATAATTTTCAATAAAATATTATTTTTATTAATTTATTCCTTTTTTAATATAGTTATCTATTTCTTCATGAGTTAACCGGTAAAATTTGTGGTCTTCAGTTTTAATTACAGCAATCTCGACATTTTTAGCGGTTAATTCGCTTTCATCTACCATAGATTCTTTCAGAGCTTGAATTGAAAGGATTATTGCTTCGTCAAGAGTCAAGTCGCTCTTATATTTTTGGGTTAAAAAATCCTTAACTTTATCAGAATTTTGTCCTATTGACGTCGCTTTAAAACTCCAATATGCACCAGATGGGTCTGTCATGTATAATCTTGGAGTTCCATCCGAATCTACACCTGCAATTAAGAATGAAACACCAAAAGGTCTTGCTCCGCCTCTAGAAGTATATAATTGTTTGACATCGCATATTTTTCTGACAAGTCCAATAGTCGAGATTGGTTCATTGTATATTATCTGGTTATTTTGGGTTTGAATTCGGGCATAATCTATTAATACACGGGCATCAGCAGTAAGTCCCGCAATAGCTGCACCAATATGTGTATCTATATCAAAAATTTTTTCTATTGTCTCGGGCTTTTGGAGGACTCCTACCCTTTTTTCAACAGTTAATACTACACCCTCTTTTGACTTAATACCTATTGCACCTGTACCATGTCTTACCGCCTCAATGGCATATTCTACTTGAAAAATTCTACCTTCGGGACTAAAAGTAGTACTTGCTAGATCGTAACCTCTTTCACCGCCTGTTCCAAACATCATATACACCGTTTTACTTTATTTATAAATTGTTAAGAATTATATGAAAATACTTTATAAAATTTGTCTTAAATCTTTCTTTAATCATTATTTCACAAAATATCTAAATGCATTATAAAAAGTTTAATTAGTTAATACCGAAAACATACTCATTTTAAATTATGGATAACTTGTTAATTTTACTACAAATTGCAAATAAATCTTTTAATTTTCTAATAAAAACATTCAATTAAAAATAATATAAATTGTCGGTTGAAAGTTAAAAAATAGAATTTTGTATTTGTTAGAATTTATGGTAATGGAGGGACTATAGTAACATCTTTTCCATATTCTACACTAAAGCTATAATTTATTTTAATTGTTTCCTCTGGTTTTAGTGTTAATTCCCATACTAAAATATTTAGATTATCTTTTTTCGGTTCAGGACTAATTTCTTTAATTGCAACTTTAATTTGTTCTGAGCGCGACATTGGGATCCTATCAATAACTGTAATTTTCTTTTCATCTTTTTTAAAATTGTTGATAATAATGGAATATGTATAATCTTTTCCTAATTTTCCCTTAATAATCCCGGCTTTTTCTGCCTTTCGTTTTAAGAGTTTCTTTTCTACTTTTAAATCATAACTTAATCGTGTACCCAGTTTAAATTCTTCAAATGGCGATATTGTCTTAATTGCAGTTTCTCCTACAAAATCTTTTTCATGAAAAACTTTGACTTTTTCACTCGGTAATAGGACAGTTTCACCATTTTTTATAATGCTTTGAGCAATTACTCCAATTGGGTTCATTGAAGACCAATAATATTCAGTCCTTGAATCTAATTCAAATTTCGTTAAAAGTATAGGATGTGGATTACCATCTGATGGTATATTAACTTTGTTTGGTAATGAAAATATTTGGATACCTGTAGCATTTTCTGAAAATGATGCTGTTTCTTCTTTAATTTCTGGTCTATAATCAAGTTGTTCCTCAACAAAATCGTCTTCCATACTTTCGTCTACCGCTTTTTCTTCCATTTTTAAAGGCTTTGCGGCGCTGGTCAACATTTTTTTCATTGCATATTTACGTCTAGGCGGCGGTGATGGTGGTGGAGGATAATATACATCAATATACCATGGTTCAGGTTCAATTAGTTCTACTGATTGAAAAACAGCGGTAGAAACTTCTAAACCAACATCTTTCCAATCTTCAAAAGTGTTATTTACAATTGATGCCATATATTTTATTTCACATTGGGATTCACTTAAATTTACATCATATATCGGTTCCCAGAAGGCATTCATTACTTGATAAGATACTTTCAAGTCAAATTCTTCATTTTTTTCGGATTCAATTGTCACTATAATTTCATAATATTCATCGACTTTTCTATCATGTAATCGATTAATTTTATCTATTTCGGCATTAATTACAGATAACTTTTTTTCTAAATCTTCTATTTTAAGTTTTAATTCACCGATTTTTGATGATAACTCATTATTCTGACTTATAGTCAGCGAATTTAAATCTTCTAAACGTTTAATCTCGCTTTCTCCACTGGAAAACCATTTTGGAAACTCTACTACAAAATTTTTAAAAATTTGATTAAGATCATTTTTTCGTTGGGTAATAAACCCTAATTCTTCTTTGTTTGAAAAAATTTCTTTCTCTAAATCCTTTCTTTTTTTTATTAATTCGTCTAACTTTTGAAATCCTGTTTGTTCTTGAAATTTTTTATTTACTTTAATATCTACAAGAGTACCGCTACCTAGTCCACTAACCCTTATACTATTTGGATCGCAAAATCTTGAAATTTTAGGTAACTTTATTTCATTAGTCCCCACTTCTAACGCTACATTTCCATTCCTTTCTATTTTTGCGCCATCCCTATACAAAACAACTTTACTTATTTGAGTATCTAAAATTATTGGATTTTCTTTCATTTTAATTCATTTTTTTAATTTTTAAACTTGTGATCTACTCGATATTAATCAAATTATGAACATTAAATAATAAAAACATTGGGTAAAAAATTTTCAAATAACATTTTAAAATTCTCAAAAGTTTAGTAAACATATTATTACTTTTGCTTTTATTTTGTTTTTCTAAACTTTATTGGTATTTAATGTATATTTTTACATATACCTTGATTTTCTACTTTTAATATTTTAAAAGAAATTAATAGGATAAATCTTTAAATCAATTAACAATTCAAAATTAAATATGGAACAGAGATTAACTCGATTTAAAAACACCATAAAACTCGCTTATAAAACCAAATTTTACGGAGCTGAAATGAGGAAACGAAACTTAAAACCAGAAGACTTCAAATCGATCGATGACTTAAAAAAAATGCCAATTATTTCAAAAAAGGACATTGTTAAGGATTTTTGGGCTGTTATTGGAGACCCTAAAAATGTGTATAAATTTCATACCACTTCAGGTACTTCAGGGACTCCAACAGTTGTGGGTTTTACTTATAATGACTGGGATGTTTATGTTGAACAGAATGTTAGGTGTTTAAAATTAGCTGGAATTGATAAAAACGATATTGTTTATAACTCTACTCCATACGGCATGTTTTTTGCAGGTTTTGTTGTCCATGATGCTGCTAAGGCATTAGGAGCAAAAATTATACCGGCAGGTAGGCTATCTACAGGTAAACAACATCTAGACTTGATGAAATTATTTAATGCCACAGTATTTATAGGGATACCACAATATTTATTGAAGCTTGGATATTATCTTCAAGATAACGATAAAGACCCAAGAGAATATTCATTAAAAAAAGCCTATGTATTAGGTGAGCCATTACCAGAATCAAAACGGAAGAAAATAGAAGAAATGTGGGATATTGATGTACGAATTGGATATGGACTAAGTGAAGTAGGAGCTGGAGCAGAATGTGAAGAAAAAATGGGCATTCATTGGCCTACAGACCATATTTTAGTTGAAATAATAAATGAAGACAGTTCTGGTAAAGGTGAACTTTGTTATACAACTATTTCTAAAACGGGGACCCTTGCCATCAGGTTTGCATCTGGAGACCACTCCCGAATTATTGGAAAATGTGCTTGTGGACGCGATTCTATACTTATCGATTATATTGAAGAGCGGTTAGACGATTTAACAAAAATTAAAGGAACTCTTATTTCACCTTTTACAATAGAATCCGAACTTTTTAAAATAAATGAAATTAGAAATTATCTGTTTGTTGTGGATTCAAATAGAGGGCTTGACGAAACAAGACTTTATGTTGAGCTGTACAGTGAAATGGATCGAAAGTTAATGACAAAAATAAAAAGTGTAATTTCAGCTTCAACTTCAATTAATACTACTGTTAAAGTTATTGAAAAAGATTTAATCCCTATTATTGGAAGAAAGGGAAAAAGATTTATTGATTTACGAAAGAAAAATGCATATGAAAATGTAATACGCAAGTTTGAAAAATCTGTCTAAATAATTTTAAGTAAATAGTGATGTGTATTAATTTGAATAATAAATTCAAACTGATTAGTTTCGATTTTGATGGAGTAATTACTGTTCAAGTCAATTCTTGGGGCTTTTTAAGGGATTATATGAATATCCCAAAAGGTAGAATTGATGATTATAAAGTCTCATTAAATCCACGAGAATTTAGAGAAACAGAACATATTTTATTTAAAAAAGCAAAATTACATTATCGAGATTTTATTGAAGCTGGAAAATTATTAACTTTACAACCTCTTGTTAAAGAAGTAATAAAAGAATTATATGAAAATGGGTTAATTATAATTATAAACTCTTCTGCACCTAATATTATGATACATCAAAAAGTTAAAGAAATTGGTCATGAATATATCCGACAAATTTTTGCAATGCACCCATTATTTGATTATAAAGGTTATTTCTATGATACATTTTTACCATTTGAAACTGACAATTACGAAGTCGACAAAATAGGAGCTATAAAATTTATGCAAAAGAATTATAATATTAAAAAAGATGAAATTGCTCACATTGGAGACGGAATAACTGATGTAAAAGTTTTTAAAGAATATTTTGGAATAAGTTTCAATATACATAACGAAAAAGTAAGAGAATATTCCCAGATACATATTGATTCATTAGGAGAACTTATTAATATCTGTTTATAAAATTGTATATCATAATATTGACTTTTAATTTCATTTTAACTACAATCTAATTAATTATATCTGGTTTATTCCAAAAAAAATGAACATGCGATTCATCAATTATTAAGAACTTCTTAAAATCATAATAAGAGCTTATTCTTAAAAATTGATCAACTAGATCAAGCTCTGGATCAATTCTCAATTTTTCTTTAGGTGGAATTGATTTTTTACAGATTGGACATTCTATTACATCTGGAAAATAATCCATTTCAGGGAATTTCTTTATATCTGGATACCAAATTATTAGTGTTTTGCAAGAACAAAAATATACCCCAAAAATATAAAGTTTTTTTTCTCCTTTTTTGTTAGCATTCATATTTTTAATACCTAATTCAAGTCGTATTTTGTATTTTAATTTATAAATTACATAATGAATATCCACAATCTCTACAAATTAAGCATTTTCCTTCTCTTATAATGTTCATGCTCCCACAATCTGGACAATGTTCCTTATTTTTTTCTTGAATTGCTTTTTTTCCGAAAGTTAAAACTTGTTCGCTCCTAGACTTATCCCTATAAACTGTCACTCCTTTACAACCCAACTTCCATCCCATAATATAAATTTCCTTGATTTTTTCTAGCGGGGTTTCAAAAGGGAGGTTGATTGTTTTACTGATCGAATTATCAACAAATTTCTGAAATTTCGCTTGCATTTTTAAGTGGTCTTTAGGGTCTATCTCAAGCGCTGTTATAAATACTCTTTTAATGTTGTCAGGTAGTTCAGTATCCTGTATTGAGCCAGTAGCCAGCAACTTTTCAATTACCTGTTCCGAATAAAGTCCTAAATCCTTCAATTTTTTTTCAAGATGTTTATTCAAAATTGTAATTATCTTGCCATCTAACATTTCACGAGTATAACCAAGTCCATAAACAGGTTCTATACCACTTGAACAATCAGCAAGCAAGCTAATTGTTCCAGTAGGTGCAATGGAAAGTAATGTTGCATTTCTAAGCTCTTGTTTTTTATAATAGATACTTTTATCAATATATGGAAATGGACCTTTTATTTCTGCTAGATGTTTAGAAGATGATTCAGCCTCTTTTTTTACGAATTTCATAAGTTCTTCGGCTACTTCTAGTGCTTCAGGACTATTATATGGTATTTCTAATTGAAATAATAAATCCGCAAAACCCATAACTCCTAAACCTATTTTTCTTGTATTTTTAACCATTTCTGAAATCTCTTTTATGGGAAATTTACTCATATCAATGACATTGTCAAGAAAATGAACTGCTATATGTATAATATCCTTTAATCTTTGGTAATTAATAGACTTATTTTTCACTAATTTAGACAAATTAATTGAACCTAAATTACAAGCTTCATATGGATATAAGGGGACTTCTCCACATGGATTAGTGCTTCTTATAATACCAAGATTTTTTAACGGATTGTTTTTATTTATTGTATCTAAATATATTACTCCTGGGTCACCACTCATCCATGCCATCATACTAATTAAATCTAAGATTTTATTTGCATCTACTACTTTTACTACTTCATTTGTCCTAGGATTTATCAAATTAAATTCTTTTTTATTAAGCACTGCTTCCATAAATTCGTCCGTTATTGCAACAGAAATATTAAAATTCTTTAAAAAATTGGGGTCTACCTTCGAGCTAACAAATTTTATAATGTCTGGGTGCGTAATGTCTAATATTCCCATATTTGCACCACGTCGTCTTCCCCCTTGTTTGATTACGTCTGTAGTAATATCGAATATTTTCATAAAACCAACTGGCCCAGCCGCAGCTGGCAGACCTCTAACCAAATCATTAAATGGCCTAAGATTTGAAAAATTAAATCCGGTTCCACCACCTGTTTGCTGAATTATTGCGGCATTTTTCAAGGTAGAAAATATACTATCTAAATTGTCATTTATTGGTAATACAAAACACGCTGATAATTGCTGAAAAATCGTGTTTGCGTTCATTAAAGTTGGTGAATTTGGTAAAAATTCCAAATTGTCCATTATTTCAAAAAATTTTTTTTCGGTATTATTGACCTCTTTTTCCGAAAAACCATATTGTAAATCGGCAGATGCAATATTTTTTGCAACTCTTTTTAACATATCTTCAGGAGTTTCAAGGATATTCATATTTTTATCTCTAATTAAATATCTGGCTTCAAGAATTTTGATTGCAGTTTCTGTAAAATTTACCATATCGACCACATTCTATTTTCAAAGATTTAAAAATGTCCAAATTTATATTTATATTCAAAATGGGTACCAATTTCTCTTAAAAGGAGTTGATACTCCAATAAGATATTCTCATATAGATTTCTTGCCTTAAATTTAATTTCTTTTGAGTTACTCATGTTCATTATGCACTTTAAAGCATTTATCGCTGATTTTATAAGATACTGGTTTCCTTCAATAATTATATTAAAATCAAAATGTTCTGGACATGCCCACCACAATTTACAAGAAAATTCTCCCTTATCCAGTAATCTCCTTACAGTTTGGTAGCAATCTTGAAATTTTGTGTCTGTTTTGTCCTTTATCGATTCATCTTTAATTAACTCTATAAATTCATAGACTTTTTCTTGTAATTTGTTTTGAATTATATGTAACCTATTTACAGGGTTTGCCCATAAAGGATATGGGACTTCATTAATTATATTTTCATGCGTGGTACTCCAACTACTGTCAATAGGACGGATCACACTGGCTGATGGATATAAATTCAATATATCGTCTACAAATACAAGTTCAATATCTTCATTCTCATTTATTAAATTAATAAATTTCTCCAAAAATAAAGTTTCATAGTCCTTAATATGGTGTCCAAATGTTTCTCCGTCTAATGCTATTATCAAATAATAATCTTGTTCAAATAACACTTCCAATTTCCTTATTAAATCCATGGCAGAAATGTCTTTAAACGCAATTTCATTGCTTATAATAGAATCTCTGAAAAGTACTGCCAAATCATCGTATTTATAATATTTATTAGTCGGCCATTCTGCTGGACATGCTACTCCATCGGCAATTATCCATTTAAACCCCAATTTCTTTACCACATTTAATGTATTTTGTGAAATGCACATCTCTGGCGGGAAAAAACCCTTGATACCAGCAAAATTCTCTAAAACACTACTATTATATTCTTCATTTAATTGGATTTGTCTCTCTACTTCCTCTGGTGGAAGGAGTGGTAAAATTGGGTGGTACATTCCTGACCCTGTAAAGCGTATTTTTTCTGCCAATACCAGTTCATTAATTAATGAAATAACTTCTTCAAATTCATAGGTCTTTAATAACTCAGTCAATGAGCCATTAATATTTAGCGTAATTTTTGCATTACTCAATTTCTTTATGACATTTAAAAAAGGGATATAACTTTCTTGGGCTATTTTTTTAAGAATTGTATATGATTGACAAGGAGGTTGATATATATGTAAAAGTAACGCAATATGTATCATTTTAATTATCACATTCAATATTGATTCGTTCTAAACCTATGTACCCAATATTGTAGAAATTTTCTTCTTATAATATATTTTTGAACTTAATTAAAATTTTTTATAGAATAGTATAAGTAAAAATATATTAAAAATTCGTGGTTAAAAATTTTTAAAAAATATATAAAATGCGTCTAAAATTTCGTAAATATAGTGATAATCGAAATTTTTTTAAGAATTAAAAAAGTAACTATAATAATCTCTATATTTTCATAAAGTTTATAAAAAGATTTAATTAATAAATATTTACTAATCTCAATTGATTGTATTACTTAAAACAATCAGAGGGAACCGTCAGTGTCTGTTCTAAATGGAGATAATCCAGTGCGGAAAGCAATTGCCTATATTGCCGAAAATAATACAGATGGAGCAATAAAAATTTTATTGGAAACACTACACCACGAAGATTGGAGTGTGCGGTCATATGCTGCTCAAATTATAGGTGAACTGGGCAAAATTAACCCAGAAATAATAACTTCTGGCGATTTAAATGTCCTTGATAAACTTATTGATATAATTAAGTCTGATAAAGATGGGTGGGTCAGAGAATCTACAGCGAAAGCACTGGGAAAGCTTGCTAATAGCACAATATTACCGACAGCTGATCTTAAATCAATAATTGAAGTATTAAATAAAATCTTAGAATCTGATGAACATGACGGTGCACGAGGTACAGCAGCTCAAACGCTTGGCGATATTGGTTATAAAAACCCTGACTTAATAGTTTATTCATTACCAATAATCAGTCGAAGGTTGAAAAAAGATTCATCTTGGATTGTTCGATATTATGCAGCTTATGCTCTTGGAATGATTGGCTCAAAAGTCCCAAAAAAAGTCGAAAAATATATTTACATCCTAAAAGATATGGTAGAAAATGACCCAGACCCTGGCGTAAAAGATAGCGTGAAAGAAGCCCTTAAAAAAATTTCTGAAGCTTTTAATGCAGAATGATTAAATCTATTCTTATTTTTCATAGCCTTAAATTAATTAAAATATTTGTATTATTTTTCACCCAATTTTTATAAGTTTAATATCTAAATTTTTATTTATTTCCACCACATGAGCTTGGTTTCCTGCTCTATAATTTGCAGCTGAGAAAATACTCAATAATTTATTATCGAAAAAATATTTGTATCCCTGTAGAAAAGCTTCGTGTGCTCTAATAAATAACTTAATATTGTTCCTTGAAATAAAATCACGGAATGCTTTTTCTCCAAATAATTTAATACCAATACCCCTAAAGCTATCTGTAAAAAACTGTATATCTTCTGTAGGGTCATTCCATATTAACTGCATTAACATTAAATTATCAATATCTATATCGCTTAAAAAACGGTTAAGGTCATTTATTTGTTCTATTTTTTCAAGATTTTCTGGCAGGCCACCATGAACGCAAAATATTCTACTTTCAGTAATTAATGCAAGAGGAAATGCCCCATATATATCTGAATAATTGTTATATAACTCTTGTCCATATCGACCGTATACGACATTATAAAAACCATAATATTCATTCATTGAAGTAGTTTCGTGGTTTCCACGTAATAAAATAACTTTATTTGGAAAGTATATCTTTAATAAAAGGACATAATTTATCGACTCTAATTGCATTGGCCCTCGGTCTACGAAGTCTCCTAAAAAAATAATTTTTTCGTAATAATTATATTCATTTCTTGAAATAAGACTTTGGATACTCACCAAACTCTCGAAATTGCCGTGAATATCTCCAACAAATAATAATTTACCCGAATGTCCTATTTTAATCAAATTTGGTTCCTTTTTTAAAATTTCTCTGGCATTTGAAATTAAAAACTTTATATTGTTTAAGCTTAATTCCGAAACTTTATCTGGATTATCTATTATTTCCTTAATTTTTTTCCTTGAAATTATGCTATTATTCATTATAATTCCTTGTCCATTTTTTAATTGAATTAAACTCTTGTTTAATATTCTTATAAATTATTTAAAAAATAATTACACCTTATTAAAATTAATTTTATTTTTGTATATTTTATTATTATTACTATAAGTTTTTAAAATTTGGACCTTATACCTACAAAATTTGGCGGTCGAAATACTGTGGAAAAAAACAAGATAATCTTTTTTGATTTGGACGGTGTATTAATTGCAAATAAATTTTTTACTACATATTATTTGGACCAAGTACTTGACAAATTAATGGAGAAAAACATAATAATTGAAAAGACTGAATTACTAAAAGAACTTTTTAATTTATTTAACTCAATGTTAATATCAAAAGACCAAAAAAAACGAGTATTAGCTTTTGATTGGGATGAATTAGTCAAAATTCTATTCAATAAATATGATTTAAAATGGGACAACAAAATAGAACAGTTTTACAAATCAACTGATTTAAAAAATTATGTCCACCTTTATCCAGACGCCTTAAATGCACTTCATTACTTAACCTCCAAAGGATATCAAATGTTTCTTGTTTCAAACGGACTTGCTAAATATCAAGAACAAGTAATTAAAATCTTAGGACTGGACAAATATTTTGTTAATATAATTCTGCCTGATTCAGTCAATGATATCAAACCAAAACCAGGAATTTTTGAATATGCAATTTCAAAATGCCAAAAGTCCTTGAACGAAAAGTGTAATGAACTCATATTTATTGGTGATTCCATTTATTTTGATGTATATGGTGCTAATTTGTGTGGTTTTGAGTCTATTTTATTATACAGGGCTTTAAATAGAAAAATGAGAAAATTACCGATAAAAATCAGGACTGAGAAATTCAATGAAGACAAAAAAATATTACGATATTTAAAAAAGGACCTCCTATTAAGTAGATTTGACTTGAATAATATTGATATTAACTTGTTGAAACCAAATAAAGTAATTTATTCATTAGATGAATTAAAATTATTTCTATAAAATTATTCTTTCTCTAAAATTTCTGAAATCTTTTTTTCAAAAGAAGTATATTCTTCTGTTTCTAAATCACTCAATTTGTCTTTACTCGAAACATACACCACATAACTATCAATTGAAACCAGTTTTATATAAATCGATTTATCCACTAACTTCATAAAAAAATTTCTTATCCCACTTATCCGTGAACTAAACAAACTATTGATCAATCTCGCTATAATATCATAATATTCTTTACCTAATATGTTAACTAATATTATTCCTGTAAATGAAATAATAGCGAGTCCTAATATCTCTTCTTTTTCTTCTTTAAATTTCTCGAGCACTTTTTTTATTATTTTGATCTTTTTCTTTTCAATATATTTTACTTCTCCTTTAATGACCTCGTCGACTATCTCATTGAAGAATTTATAATGGTCGAGTGATAGAGACGGATTATTCCACTCTTTTTCAGTAAAATTCTCCATGAACAATGACTCAATTGTCTTAATTTTAAATTCTAAATCCAATGGAGAGCATAAATTACTAGTTATAGCAGTAAATATTATGTTTTTAGACTCCATAAAAGCGAACCGTAGGTTCTGCATATCAATCATCCGTATATCACTATGCCCGACCATAGCCTCACGTGCAAACTTTATCATCGCATTTAAGAACCCAATCAAAAGAAAAGGGTCTGCATTAAATCCTGGATAGGTTCGGTGTATAAATGGCCTACCACTTCTTTTTTCGAAAATTAAAAATCCCTTGATAAGCTCTTCATTATTAGACGTCATTGATGGTTCTCCCTTAATCCCTCCATTTTTTTACTCCTTTTAAGTAAAAATTCTGCTAATACTTTAAATGATTTCTCAACATTTCTACCAGTTTTTGCTGAAGTTTCACTATACACTGCTGAATGAATTTGTCTTGCAAAACCATACCCTTCATCTCTAGAAATTATTCTCGGTAAATCTATTTTATTTCCCAAAACTGCAATGATAGTCCCAGGTTGAGTTTTACTTAAAGCATCGGATACCCAGTGCGATAATGAATAAAACGACGACGGATTAGTTACATCGAAAACTAAGATAATACCTTCTGCTGCACGATAATATAAATGACGATAACTGGCTGCCCTCGCCTGCCCTGCGATATCCCAAATAACTAATTTTACTGCTTTTTCATCTTTTTCTTCTTCATCAAAGGCTTTTACTATTTTCGTCAAAAAGTTTACTCCAATTGTACTTTTATATTGCGGGTCAAAAGTATTGTCTACAAATCGAATTAATAAACTAGTCTTACCAACTCCCGGGTCTCCTAAGAGTAATATTTTGTAGATATATTTTACGCTTTCATCAGAAGTCATAATTTCTCCACATTTTTTTACATTAAAAATTTAATCTAATTTTAATATACAATACTGATCTCCAGTATTATCACTATGTTTTTTATAGTTTTAATATTTATTTACTAAAAAAATTAGGGATTTAGTATATCAAGAAAATATTTAGAATTAATCATTTTTTTTTAATTCCATTCAATTCTCCCATATTTATACATGTTTAGGACTTTTAATTGAATAATATCCTATTAAATTATTTCAAAATTTTATTTGTACATCATGTACTTGTCCATATTTTCTTTTATTATTAAATATTCACGGTAGATTATTCTTATAATTATTAAAATAACTTTATTAAATAGACCGGTTAAATAATAAAATAGGTATTAATTTTTGATATTTATATTAAACAAATAGGAAGGAAATTATATGAAAACAGTTATCATAAAAGAAATTTTCGCGCTTTTGGGATTGATTGGGTTTATTATTTTATTAGTAATGTCATTTGGTATAATTCCAGCCTTGGGAAATTTCTTAAACCCCTTTGGAGTGTGGACTGTCCCTTCAAACGCTGAATATCCTACATCAATGGTAATTCGTGATTCGAGGTTAACTGGTATGGTTCATGTAAATATAGATAAATATGGTATTCCCCATATTTATGCTCAGACTGATAAAGATTTGTTATTTGCACTAGGATATCTTCATGCCAGGAACCGTTTGTTTGAAATGGACATGTTTAGGAGGTATGCAGGTGGTAAATTATCAGAACTTTTGGGTTCGGACTATATTAATGTTGATAAATATATGTTGACAATTGGGTTTAATAGGAGGGCACAAAAAGAGTTAAATTATTTAAAAATCAATGAAACATATTACTATAACTTAATTCAAAGTTATTGCAATGGAATTAATTTATATATATCCCAAAATAGCCCAACAAATTTACCTCTAGAATATTATTTAATTTCTGCAGCTCCTCAACCTTGGAGACCAATTGATGTAGTCCTTGCAAAATATCTACAAGCATGGGGGCTTACTGCCACGAGGTATGATTTGGATTTTACATTATTACATGAAAAGCTACCAAAATCGGTGTTCAATGAGTTATACCCAAATTGGACGACCGGGCTACCATTTGAGGAACCAATTATTCCTGATGGTAGTAAAGGATTTATAGAAAACCATAATACCATATTTACTCAAGCGATATTAAATCTTTTGGACTATATGGAAGCGATTCCTCCAATATTCAAAAGTTTAGGGGAAAATGGTATTGGTAGTAATAATTGGGCTGTTAACGGCTCTAAAACTTCAACAGGTAATCCTCTACTTGCTGGAGACCCCCACCTTGGGCATCAAATACCGTCTGTTTGGTATGAAGTCCATTTAATTAGTGGTGAAGGGTATAATACTACTGGAGTTACATTTCCCGGGATACCATATATTATAATTGGCCACAATGACCATATCGCTTGGTCACTTACAAATGTCGGTGGTGATAGCGCTGTAGATTGGTATAATGAGACTTCAAATGGGACTCATTATTATTATAATGGTAAATGGCAAAAATTTAGTGAATATCATGAAATAATAAATGTCAAAAGCGGTAGTCCTATTTCATTCACTGTAAGAGAGACTGTGCACGGGCCTGTAATGACTGACCTTATATCTCACAAGTATATCAATGAAAATCCGGGAGTATGCCTTACAATGAAGTGGTCTGGGACACATACACCTTTAGATGGGACTTATAATATAATAAAAGCAATTTATGGTATAAATAAAGCAAAAAATTGGACTGAATTTAATGAAAGTCTAAAATACTGGGATTCACCACCTCAAAATTTTGTATATGCCGATGACCAAGGTAATATCGCTATGACTGTGGCAGGTGCACATCCCATCAGAAAGCAAGGTGTTTTAGGAACACCAAATGGGACATTAACGGGTAGATTCGTCCAGCCAGGCAATGGAACTGGCGAAGAATGGGCAGGTTTTATACCATATGGTAAAATACCCCAATCCTTCAATCCAAAACAGTGTTATTTGGTATCAGCAAACCAAAGGTCAATAAACGAAAGTTATCAATATTATTTAGGAACTAATTCATGGGATCCGGGATATAGGGCTAGAGAAATCAATAGAGTCTTACGAAGCAAAAATGATTTTACTATGGACGACTTTAAGAAATTACAATCAGACAATTATGATTATTCAGCAAGCCAGTTTGTCCCTATATTAATAAAAGTATGGAACTATTCTATTTCAAAAGGAGACACATATTCTGCAGATATTCAAGTCGCAATGAGTAAGGTCTATCAATGGAATAAATCCGATAATAGGTTTATCATGGACAGGTATTTAATTGCACCCACAATCTACTGGAAATGGATAGAATTATATCAACAAAATACTTGGAGTGATGAATTCACAAATTGGGGCGCTGTTGGACTAAAATTCCCTGCAATTTCTATATTAGAAAACATTACCAAGAACGACCCTAATTCGGTCTGGTTTAATGATACTTCAATACATGGCACTCAAGACAGGAATTATACTATGTTAAAAACATTAAATGAAACTGTTGATTGGTTAAAATCTAATATCGGTTCTAATATAAATAAATGGACATGGGGAAATGTACATAAAATATATTTTGAGCACTTAACTGGTCTAAAAACATTAAACAGAGGGCCATACTCGCATGATGGTAGTAGTTGGACACCTAACAATGCTTATTGTCAATGGGATTCAGATGAAAAAGCATATATTGCCCAATTAGGCCCTAGTTGGAGAATGATCATAGATTTAGGAAATCTAACAACTCAACTTACATCAATTGGTGTTTATCCGGGGGGACAGAATAGTAATCCCGTTTCTAAACATTATGACGACTTATTACAATTGTGGTTGAATTATCAATATCATAATATATATTTCAAATCACAAACTGGCGTTGTAGAAGCCACTATATTATTTACGAGGTGAATAAAATGGACGAACTTGAAAAATTCTTCAAACAAAAAAATAAGTTTTTGATTGGACTCATTATTACTACTGTAACCGGATTTCTATTACAGTTATTTGGATTTATCTGGGAATATGCATGGTTGCTTAATTTAGTAGCCGGATTTTTGGGTGGTTTCTTGGTAAAATCTGGAGGTAAAAGTTTCTTGGTCGGGTTCTTGGGCATTATTTGTTCATGGGGGATTTATTTTATAATATGGGCATTTCAAGGGCCATTTTTAACATTTGCAAATATAATCGCTAGTATTATGGGATTAGGCGATCTAGGTGTTATAATAATTTTTATGGCACTATTAATCGGTGGAATTCTTGGTGGTTTAGGTGGGCTAAATGGTTATTTTGTGTCCATATTTGTCTATGGACAAGAACAATCGAAATAATAATATAGGATTCAAAAATTCTTTTTTCTACATTTTTAATTATCTTTTTTAATTTTTCAATATTATTATTATTTAGACATTATCCATAATTTTAGGTGATATTTAAATGGATAGTCCTGAATTTACTGAACAAGAGTTGGAAGAAATAAAATCAATAAAAATTGGAAAATGGGATATAATTTCAGAATACCACCGAATTGATTGGCTTAAAAAAGGTCATAACGAAGAAGAAGCTAAAATTCATGGCATTGTAATAGCTATTGTTGGTTATAGGGCTAGGACAAAAAAAGAAAAACCATTTTACGAAATTCAAAGCAAAAAGGGTGAAAAAGGTGCAACTATACGGGCGCGAAATAAAGAAAAATGGATTACGTCTAAAGAATTTGATAAAATTATTAAAAAAATGGGCGAAAATTATTACAAAAAAATTTTTTCACCGGCAATTAAAAATTTGTATGAAAAAGGTTATACATATTCTGAAGTAAAAAAATTAGTCGGAATTCCTCCCAATATAGGGGCAAAAATTACATTAGATATGTTTATACAGTTCCTTTAAGTGGTATATCCAAATTTTTACAGTTTTCAGAACAATTTTAATGTGATTTTCAAAGTATATCTTGAATTAAATTCAAAATTTAAAATTTATAAATATTCGTAAACATATCTTTACATGACCTAAAAAAAATGAGTTTGTCTCCAAAAAATGATTATTAATTCAAAAAAAGTAGAGTAAATTTTTTGATAATATATTTAATCATTCCTATAATGAACGTCAAAATTATGAACTTATACAAAAAGCATTAGGTAGAAAAATGGAAATAATTCAGATTCTTTTTGGGATTTACATATTTTCAATAGTTGGTTCTGTATTAGCAACATATTTCTTAGTGAAAATATATATTAAACGATGGAGTAAAATAGATTTCCCAGATAAAATTCAGAGAGAGCAGATAGAAATCCCAATTCCACGTCGAAATTCATTTCTAAAAGGGGAAATCTATAAATTACATGATTTACCTGTCCCTGCCCCGACTGTTATTGTAGCGCATGGATGGGTTTCAAAACATGAGAATTTAGATTGGATTAATATACCCCTTGCTATGGCAGGTTATGCCGTTATAGCATATGACCATTATGGACACGGAATTAACCCGGGAAATATCAAGGATCCAAATATAATTGTTGATATAATTAAAGATTTAAAAGATGTAGTAAAATTTGTGGAAAAGAGGCCAGATTTAGATAATTTTAGAATCGGATTAGTTGGATTTAGTCTTGGTGGGCTTGTAGCACTA